>Ga0070665_100000781_pt1 | contig 41883 bp, 36 predicted proteins | sample KBSS13metaG_FD_65862 | JGI IMG/M metagenome (GOLD analysis project Ga0070665, IMG submission 65862) | Switchgrass rhizosphere microbial communities from Kellogg Biological Station, Michigan, USA - KBS S1-3 metaG | ecosystem: Host-associated > Plants > Roots > Rhizosphere > Soil ...
GCCGCGCCGTTCTGCTCGATCAGGAAGCCGTGGGTGGGGACCAGGTGGTCGACCGGAATCGGGGTGAACTTCACGCCGTCGATCACCAGCGGCACCTCGCTCTCGAACTCCAGGAAGCGCACCGCCGGCACCAGGTGGTTGGGCAGGCGGGTGAAGTCCGGCCAGGTGGCATTGTTGAACAGGTACTTCCGTAGCGCGTAGACCGTGGCCGGCGAGGCGTGGATGTCGATCGCCCCCTCGCTCTTGCCGTAGACGTTCTCGATGAAGAACGGCAGCGAGTTCGTGTGGTCCATGTGGGAGTGGCTGAGCAGGATCGAGCGCACCCGCACCTGGCGCTCGATCGACAGCGCCTGCGAGAGCGAGCCGGCGTCCAGCGCGATGGTGCCGTTGACCAGCAGGCAGGTCATCCGGCAGTCCAGGCTCTCGCCTCCGTAACCCCCCAGGACTTGGATCAGCATATATAGAAAGGATTGTATCCCTGCTGCGGCCCGGGGAACAAGGAAAGGGGCCCCGATGGGCCCCCAAAGTTTGCTTCGACGTGGATCAGGCGCGGGTCAGAACCGCGTCCCGATCCAGAAGGTGGTCTGGAAGCTGGTGGAGTCCTTGAGGTCGAAGCGCTTGGCGAAGTCCCAGTTGAGATCGAGGCCGAAGAGCTGGGCGGTGACGCCGAAGCCGTAGGCGGCGATGGCGTCCTGGAGCCGCTTGGTCTCGCTGTTGTAGAAGCGGAAGCTCTCGAACTCGTGGTACCAGGCGCCGCCGACGTCGAAGAACAGCACGCCGCGAATGTTCCGGAAGGCGAGGAGCGGCGTGGCGAGCAGGTCGATCAGCGGGAAGCGGAGCTCCGCGTTGGCGAAGAAGGCGCGGTCGCCGCTGAGCGAGCGGAAGTCGATGCCGCGCAGGGTGTCGAGCCCGCCGATGTAGAACGGGCTCGGCCGGTTGCCGGAGGCTTCGCCGGCGAAGACGCGGAACGCCAGGTTGCTGCGCTGCGTCAGCGGGACGTACTGCCGGACGTCGAGGTCGACCGAGGTGAACAGCGTGCCGCTCTCCTTCAGGTCGGGAGAGTAGGCGGCGCCGAGGCGCCAGCGGCGGCCCGAAACCGGCCCGTAGCTCGAGAACAGCGACGAATCCCCCACCAGGGCGCTCTGCACGATCGGGAAGTCGTCCGAGAAGCTCACGAAGTCCGGCTGGAACGGATTCTCCCCCGGGACCGGCCGGGCGTCCTTGCGGTAGATGTAGCCCACCCCGAGCTCGGCGCGCTGGTAGAAGGAGAAGGGGTAGACGACCGACCCGACCGCCCCGGTGGCCTGGTAGATGACGCGCCCCTGGCCGTTGCGGTCGTCGATCAGCGGATCGCCGGTGAAGTAGTAGGTCCGGGTGTCGAAGGCCTCCACCTGCCAGTGCCAGCGCCGGGAGAGGTCGGCGTAGACGACGTCGAAGTTCGACAGCGAGTCGATCGAGCTCAGGTTGGCGATGATCCGGTGATCGCCCAGGTAGTCGGAGAACGAGAGCAGGATGCGGCCGACGTAGGTCTGGTCGCTGTTGACCCCGAGGTAGCTGGCGGCGTCCTCGAGGAAGAACTTGCGCCCCTTGTACGGCTCCCGGTTGGCGGGGTCGAGGGTCACCTGGATGTCGGGCTCGTAGTGCGGCAGCTCCTTCGGCTGGGAGGGCGCCTCCACGATCGGGATCGTCTGCGCGTCCTTGACCGGCTCCTCGACCTCTGTGACGTAGAGGTCGAAGTTCATCTTCCAGTAGCCGTTGTAGACCAGCCGCTCCTTGCCTTCCGGCTCGCGGAGCACGGTCGGCATGAAGGCGCCGGTGACGACGTCGGTGTGCTGGAGGAGCTTGCCGCTGGCGAGGTCGAGACTGAAGATGTTGTCCGCGCCCCGGCGGTCGGAGGTGAAGTAGAGCCGCTTGCCGTCGGGCGAGTAGACCGGATCGTTCTCGTTCGACTCCCCCGTGGTCACCGGGTAGCGGATGCCCGGCTTGTCGAGATCGGTGCGGAAGATCTTGCGGCCGCTGCCGACCGTGGAGACGAACACCAGCGAGCGGCCGTCGGGCGAGAAGGTGGGAGCGCCGTCGTAGACCTCGTCGCGGGTGAAGTTGGTGATCGTCTTGGTGGCGAGGTCGAGGAAGAAGATGTCGAACTGGCCGTTGCGCCAGCCGGAGAAGGCGATCGTCTTGCCGTCCGGCGAGAAGGCGGGGCCGCCCTGCTGCTCGATGTCGTTCATCTCGACGATCTCGCGCACGCCGCCGTTCAGGACGTCCACCAGCAGCAGGCTCCGCCCCCGCTCGCGCTTGGCGAAGACGGCGATCGTGTTGCCGTCGGGCGAGAAGGAGATGTCGCGCCCGAGCTGGCGGCCGAGGATCAGCTCCTGGGCCGCCAGGTACTGGTAGTCGTTCGAGTACCCCTTGGTCAGGTTGCGCAGCAGCTTGCGGGACTTGGTGTCATAGAGGACGACGTCGACCTTGCCGCGGTAGACCGACAGCGCGGCCACCAGGTCGCCGGAGGGGGATGCCACCGGCGAGGTGGTGTAGCTCCCCTGCCGGTCGTCCTCGATGCGGAAGACACGGCCGAAATCCGAGGGCTCGCCGGTCTTGACCAGCTCCGGCAGGTACTTCTTGCGCAGCCAGCGCCGGAACTCGACGTCGAAGTCCTCCGGCTCCAGCTTGAACGCCCGCTTGACCGCGCGGTCCACCCGCGAGCCGAGGGTGTTGCGGACCTCATAGATGAAGTCGAGGAAACCCTCCTTGCCCCAGCGCTCCTCGATGAAGTCGAACACCGCGTGGCCGAAGCGGTAGGCGAAGAAACCGGAGAAGTCGGTGCGGGTCACCGAGGGGATGATGTCGTTGACCACCGCGTCGCGCAGGTACATCTTGTCGCGCTGGCTCTCGTCCTGCGCCATGTAGCTCGCCATGCCCTCCATGAACCAGAAGGGGGGGCCCGAGGCCGCCGCCCTGGCGAGGTTCCCCTGGAAGAGCATCTTGAACTGGAAGATGTGGGTCATCTCGTGCAGCATGAGCTGCATGAGCTGCTGGTCCGCGAGGTCGATCGGCATCACCATGCGGAACCGGACCGGGCTGGAGAACGCGCCGGTCCCCTCGTCGATGAAGCCGAGGGTGACGTTGTTCTGCTCGAACGCCGAGTGGGTGGCGTAGTAGAGCAGCGGGATCGGCTCCTTGATCTGGAAGTTGAACCCCCGCGAGAGCTGGTCATAGCCGCTCTCGGCGAAGGAGACCACCTTCTGGAGCTGCGCCTCTTCGGTCTTGTAGTAGTAGACGTTGAAGTGGGGCGAGTGGTAGATCTCCCACTTGAAGTCCCGGTACTGGATCTTGTTCTTGCCGAACCCCTCACCGTAGAGCTGGGGCCCGTACTGCGCGCGCAGGGGCGCCAGAGCCAGAAGCATCCAGGCGGCACCGGCGGCGATGGCGAGGACCGCGACGAACGAGCGATGCGATGAGCGCGTCAACGAGATCTCCTTTGCTCTACTTGGTGAACAGGATGCGTCTGGCCTCGACCTCTTTTTGCGTGAACACGTTGACGATCCGGTCCTCGAGGGAGAGGAGGTTCTCGAACATGCCCGCGAGAGGATCGGTGTTCTCGCCCTCGAAGCTCTGGAAGTCCTTGAAATTGTCCTGGTAGACCAGGGCGCCGGTCTTGCCGTCGTAGACCTGCATCAGGATGTCGTACTGGAAGCCCGTCTGCTCGACCAGGACCTGGCGCAGATAGGTCCGGCCGTTGTACGGAGAGGTGTACTCCTCGGTGCGGTAGCCGCTGCGGTCCTGGATGTCGAAGTCGAGGCCGCCGGCGAGCACCAGGTCCGCCCCGCTGCGCTCCCCGAAGGCGCGCCAGAAGTCGGTCTGCTTGGCGAGCTGCGCGAGGTCGTAGGTCGGGTAGTCGATCGGCCCGGGTTCGACCACCTTGAGCTCGGTCTCCCGGCGCAGGATCTTGACCAGATAGCGGTCGAACTCCTTCTGGACGTCGATGTCGCGCCCCTTGACCTTCTCCGCGCCCTCCTGGCGCACCACCAGGAAGGGGACCACGGCGACCGACTTGCGCCCCTGCAGGTCGAGCCTCGCGCGCTGGGGCAGCGTCAGCTTGACCTCCTGGGAGCCGGCGAAGGCAGGCAGGGCGGAGAGGGCGAGGAGGGTGGCGAGAGCGAGCGTTCGGTTGCGTTTCATTCCTTGTGCTCCTGGGATCGGCCCTTCCATTGGCGAACGGGTTGCTACAGGGGCGGACGGCTGTCCGCCGGAGGGGGCGGCGTGTCACCCGGCGTGGACGGCTCGGGGGGACCGGGGTCTGCCGGCGGGGCGGCCGGCACCGGAGGCGCCTTGTGGGTCGTGGTGGTCGTCTTCGGCAGGCCGCCCTTCGCCTTCTCCCCCTTGAAGCCCTGGTAGAACTCGACGAAGCGGCCGTAGTTGGTGCGGATCTCCTTGTCGTTCGGGGCCAGCTTCAGCGCCTTCTGGTAATACGACAGCGCCTTGTCGAACTGGCCGGAGGCCTCGTAGGCGACGCCCATGTTGCTGGCGATGCGCGGGTTCTCGGGGTCGAGCTTCTCCGCCTCCGTGAAGCGGAAGAGCGCCTCGTCCCACAGCCCGCGGCGGGCCATGTCGACACCAAAAGAGAGTTGGGAAGCGGCCTGTTCCGGCCGTTGGTAGCCGCCGCAGGCGGCCAGCGCGAGGAGGGCGGCGGAGAGACAGACGGTAGCGGCGCGCGAAGGCATCAAGGGAACCTCTGGGAGGTCCGGTGCCAGGACCGGGTGAGTGGTTGTAGATCGATGAGCGTCATCGGCCGTGAATACCGAAGGGCTAGTATACACAACGCATGCCGGGCTTCCCGGCCGGCGAATTCCCTCCAGAGTCCCTGCCCCAATCGCGCCTGCCGGCGATTTCTAAAGTTCATCAACCGGCAAAATCACCTCTGCAAACCATTGGCGATAAAAGCTTTGTCAAAGAGGCCCGGATTTTACGTCTTATTGGAGGTGAACAGGACTCAAGGAGACCGCCGAAGCCATGCCCGAAATCACCCGCCGCGAGCTGCTGATCGCCCTCAACGCCGCCCCCGATCTCTCCCGCCCGGCCGCCTACCGGCTGGCCGAGGAGCTGGACCGCTGGTCCGGGGCGGGCTCCCCGCCCGAGCAACTGGCCGCCGAGACCGGCGTCCCCCGTGTCCAGATGCGCAAGGCGCTCGCCGCGATCGAGACCGCCGCCGGGATCGCCGCCCGGCAGACCGCCGAGGCGGAGCGCCTGGGCGCGCGGATCGTGACCGTGGACGACGACGCCGGCTACCCGCCCGGCCTGCGCGAGCTCTCGCCGCCGCCGCCCGTCCTTTATATAAGGGGTGAAATGCCGGCCGAGCCCGGCATCGCCATCGTCGGCTCGCGGCGGGCGGACGCCTACGGCCGCGAGGCCGCCGATCTCTTCGCGCGGACGCTCGCCGCGGCCGGCGTGACGGTGGCCTCCGGCTTCGCCCAGGGGATCGACGCCGCCGCCCACCGGAGCGCCCTGGCGGCTCCGGGCGGGCGGACGGTGGCCGTGCTCGGCTGCGGCCTCGGCGTGGACTACCCCCGGGGGCACGACCGGCTGGGCGAGGAGATCGCCGCCCGCGGCGCGCTGGTGACCGAGTTCCCCTGCGGCCTGATCCCCCGGGCCTGGCACTTCCCGCTGCGCAACCGCTCGCTGGCGGCGATGACGGCCGGCACCCTGGTGGTGCAGGCGGCCCTGCGCTCGGGCTCCCTGATCACCGCCCGCCACGCCCTCGACCTGGGCCGGGACGTCTGGGCGGTGCCGGGCCGGATCTTCGACGAGGGCTCGCTGGGAGCCAACGCCCTGATCCGCGAGGGAGCGCACCTCGCCCAGCACCCGGCGGACCTCCTGGAGACGCTCCTCCCCACCACCGCCGCCGCCCAGCTCGCCCTGCCCATGCAGCCGGATCCCGGGCCGGAGCCGCCCCCCGGCTTCGCCGGCCAGGTCCTCGCCGAGATCCCGCCGGGCAAGGCCCGGCTGGCCGAAGAGGTCGCCGCCCGCCTCGACTCCCCCGTCGACCGCGTGCTGGCCGCGCTGCTCGAGCTGGAGCTTGAAGGGTGGGTGAAGCGGCTGCCGGGGTCGGTCTACAGGCGGTGAGCTGAAACATGGCGCCCCACGACCCGCTGTTCAAGAGCCTGCTCCGGACCTTCTTCGCCGGCTTCCTCCGCCTCGTCGCGCCGGAGCTCGCGACATGCCTGGACCTGTCCGCCCCGGTGTTCCTGGACAAGGAGTTCCCGGCCTCCGGTCCACCGGCCGCAAGCCGGGTCGTCGACCTCCTTGCCCGCGTCCCCATGCACGAAACCAGGGGTAAGGCCTTCCTGATCCACATCGAAATCGAAGCCCGGGCCCGTCCTGGAATCGGGGAAAGAGTCCGAAGCTACCACCGCTGGATACAGACCCGTCATGAAGGCCAGATCCTCTCGATCGTCCTATTTCTCAAGGGCGGAAAGGAGGGGATCTATGAAGAGGTTGTCCATGGCGATCTCGCCGGTCCTGGACTGACACCTTTTCGTTATCTCTCCTTCGGTCTGGCGCGATGTCCGGCGGCCGAGTATCTCGTCAGTCCGGAGCCCCTCGCCTGGGCACTGGCAGCCTTGATGGATAGGAAAAATTGGAGCCGTGCTGAGCTGAAGCTGAGCTGTCTCGCCCGAATCGCGGAGGCTCCCCTGAGCGAGCTTGAGCGTACCGAGCTAGTCAACTGCGTCGAAAGTTACGTAAGATTGACCCCTGGAGAGGCCGAGGAGTTTTCCCTTCTCGGTACTCCGGAAACCCGGAGGACCCATGCCATGCTGTATAGACTGAGCTGGAAGGACGAGATGATTCTCGAGGGCGAACGGCGAGGCATCCGAGGAGTCCTTTGCGATCAGCTAGAGGAGCGGTTCGGGCCTGTCCCCGAGGAGATCCGGAGCCGCATTCAGTCGATTGAGTCCGTTGACCGTCTGAAACGGCTTGCCCGGAAGGTACCGACCGCCAAGTCCCTGAAATCCCTCAGGCTCGGCTAAACCGCCCCGCCCCCGGGAATACCCCTTCCTTATATACACGGGAGACGCCCCGAGCCTTGCGGCGGCGGTCGGCCCGGTGCTAGTGTCCCCGGCTCGCCCGGGTGGCGCACAACCCCCTCAGAAATATTGACGACGTCCCCCGAGGTTTCAGAGACGCGCTATGGCTAAGAATCTGCTCATCGTCGAAAGCCCGGCTAAAACCCGGACCCTCAAGAAGTTCCTCGGCCGGCAGTACGCCGTCGAGGCCTCGGTCGGCCATGTCCGCGACCTCGTCAAGAAGGGCAAGGACATGGGGATCGGCCCCGACTACGAGCCGCGCTACGAGGTGCTGGCGGCCAAGAAGGACGTGGTCAAGAAGCTGCGCGACGCGGCCAAGGAGGCGGAGACGGTCTATCTCGCCCCCGATCCGGACCGCGAGGGGGAGGCGATCGCCTGGCACATCGCCGAGATCCTCAAGGATGCCAAGGACGTCCGCCGGGTGACCTTCAACGAGATCACCAAGGGGGCCGTGCTCAAGGCGCTCGAGAACCCGCGCACGATCGATCTCAAGAAGGTCGACGCCCAGCAGGCCCGGCGCGTCCTCGACCGGCTGATGGGCTTCCGCCTCTCGCCGCTGCTCTGGGAGAAGGTCAAGCAGGGGCTCTCGGCCGGCCGCGTCCAGTCGGTCGCCCTCAAGATGGTCTGCGACCGCCAGGCCGAGATCGACGCCTTCGTCTCCGAGGAGTACTGGAACCTCGGCGCCGATCTCAAGGCCGCGGTGCCGCCGGGCTTCAACGCCCGCCTGCAGCGGATCGACGGCAAGAAAGCCGAGGTTCACAACGGCGAGGACGCGGCGCGCATCGTCCGCGGTCTCGAGAGCGGCAAGTTCGTGGTCGGCAAGGTCGAGCGCAAGGAGTCGCGCCAGCGGCCCTCCCCGCCGTTCATCACCAGCCGGCTGCAGCAGGAGGCGGCACGGCGCTACGGCTTCTCGGTCAAGCGCACCATGGGCATCGCCCAGGGTCTCTACGAAGGCAAGGAGATCGGCGGCCGCGGCCAGATCGGCCTGATCACCTACATGCGTACCGATTCGACCCGCGTCGCCGACGAGGCGCTCACCGGCGGCCGCGAGTACATCGGCGCCACCTACGGGCCCGACGCCCTCCCTGAGAAGCCCAACGTCTACAGCTCGAAGGAGGGGGCGCAGGACGCCCACGAGGCGATCCGCCCGACCAGCTTCGACCTGCCGCCGGACGCCGTGCGCGACTTCCTCAAGGACGAGGAGTGGAAGCTCTACAAGCTGATCTGGGACCGCTTCGTCGCCTCCCAGATGCTGCCGGCCCTCTTCGACGTCACCCAGGTGGACATCGAGAACGGCCCGTACGTCCTGCGCGCCTCGGGCAAGGTGCTGAAGCGCGCCGGCTTCCTCGCCGTCTACCGCGAGACCCCGGACGAGGATGCCCCGGTGGCCGACGACTCCCAGGAGGGGATGCTGCCGCCCCTGAGCGAGGGGGAGACGCTGGAGCTGGTGAAGGTGCTCTCCGAGCAGAAGTTCACCCAACCGCCCGCGCAGTACAGCGAGGCCACGCTGGTCAAGGCGCTGGAGGAGAACGGCATCGGCCGCCCCTCGACCTACGCCACCATCCTCTCCGTGCTGACCGACCGCGACTATGTCGAGCGGCTCGAGGGGCGCTTCCGCCCGACGCAGCTCGGGACGCTGGTCAACGGCATGCTCCAGAAGGGGTTCCACGACATCCTCAACGAGGGGTACACGGCCGCCCTCGAAGGGCAGCTCGACCAGATCGAGGACGGCACGATTCCATGGAAGCAGGCCGTCGCCGACTTCGACGTGAAGTTCCTGAAGGATCTCGAGACCGCCGGCGAGCAGATGCCCAACGTCAAGAAGGACGGCATCGCGCTCGACGAGAAGTGCCCCGAGTGCGGCTCCGGCCTGGTGATGCGCTTCGGCCGCTTCGGGCCGTTCATCGCCTGCAGCACCTACCCCGAGTGCAAGTACAGCCGCAACCTCGACGAGGTGGCGACGGGCGCGGCGGCGGGCAACGGCGGGGCCGAGGAGGAGGTTCCCCCCTGCGAGCTCTGCGGCAAGCCGATGGCCCTCAAGCGCAGCCGCTTCGGCACCTTCTACGGCTGCACCGGCTATCCGGAGTGCAAGAACATCCGCAAGACCGGCCCCAAACCGTCGGCGCCGGTGCCGACCGGCGTCCCCTGCCCGGAGTGCGGCAAGGGGGAGATCGTCGAGAAGAAGTCCCACCGCGGCAAGACCTTCTGGTCCTGCAACCGCTACCCGGACTGCAAGTTCTCGCTCTGGAAGAAGCCGGTCATCCGCGACTGCCCGCAGTGCAACGCCACTTTCCTGCTCGAGAAGGTCACCAAGAAGCACGGTCTCCAGTACGTCTGCAACACCGAGGGTTGCGGCTACGTCGAGGACGCCGAACCGGTCGAAGCCTCGGCTTGACGGCTCATCGCGAGCTTGCGGCGTCGCGCCGCAAGCTCCCGCCGCGGCGTTCAGGCTCGCGGCGCTTTGTTCGAACCTCGAGCGGCTACGGCCAAGCCCGCGCCGTGCCGCTCCAAGCCTGAGCCGGCTCGTTTCCTGACTCCATCGCCTTGTCGCGAGCTTGTGGCGCGACGCCGCAGGCTTGTGGCGCTTCGCCGCGAGCCTGGGCGAAACGCCGCAAGCTTGCGACGAGCGGCGGCAACCTTGATCCATTACGTTTCAGGCTGGGCGGAGACGCGCCAGGCTCACGACGATCCGCCTCAAAGTTGAGACGAAGCGTGCGAGGCCTTGGCTGGAACGCCGCAACCTTGAGCCGGACCGTGGCAAGCTGGGATGAGCCGCCGCAAGCTTGGCGGCAGGCGTCCCAAGCTCGTCGGCAGGCGTGAAGTCCCTATAATCCCTCACCATGAGCTGGCACCGACCGGCGTCCTTCCTCTTCCTCCTCATCGCTTTCTCTTCCTGCTTCGAGGCTCCCGTCCGCGAGGAGCTGCGCCTGCGTTTTCTGACGAACGGCGCGGTGGTGGCGACGAGCACCGTCCGCGTCGCCGACCCGCGGGACGGCAACCCGGCGCTGGCGCGGCGGCTGGCCGAGACGCGCCGGGAGTTGACCGAAGGGACAGACCCCTGGGGCGTACGATTCGGCGCGGCGGCCGCCAGCGCGGAGCGCTTCTCCTGGGAGAAGCGGCTCGGCATTCTGAGCTCAGCGTCACGGTCCGCCCTGATCGCCGAGCCGGAAGGGCTGGAGGCGTTCTTCCGCGATACCGCGCTCAGCGTCACCTACACGGTCGACCCCGAGCGCGGCACGGCCGAGCTGTCGATCGTGCCCGGGGCCTCCACCCGTGCCACCCAACGGCAACGAGAGGAGATGAAGAAGACGCTCGACGCCTGGACCGCCGACGTCACCGAATACCTTCAGGCCGGCCAGGATCTCTACGCCTACCTCGACGACCATCCGGACCGCGCCCGCCCCTGCTTTGGCGCCCTGTTCGCGGATCGGCTGAGCGAGAAGGACGCCGCGACCTTGAACCCGCCGACCGCCGAGGAGAAGCGGAAGCTCGACCGGCTGGACGGCGCCATGGAACGGGTCCTGGCGGTCCTCGTCGTGCCCGAGGGAGCCGCCTATTCGCCGGACGAGGTCTCCCACCTGATCTACGACCCCTTCCCCGCCCGGCTCACCCTCAAGCTGCCAGGCCCTCCTCTCGCTCTGGAGGGCTTCCTCCCCGGCGCGGACGGCACCCTGACCGCGGCGAGCCTCGGCCTCTGGGACGCGCTACGCGGGCTGGAGGGGCGGTGGCTCGCGCCGGACCCCATCCTCTTCTATGTCGAGAGCGCGCAGGTCGAAAGCGCGGACCTCGATCTCGACGCTTTTCTGGCGAAGCCACGGCGATCCCATCTTTCCCCGTCCGCCGGCGAGGTGCGCGCTGCCATCGAGGCGCGCCTCAGGCCCGCGCCGCTCTACCGGGCGTCCTGGAAGATCAGTCCGGAGGACGAGACGCCCTTCCGCTGGGAGGAGGGGGAGGCGCCGTGAGCTGCTACCATCCGCCTCCGTGCCCTACGACGTGGTCATCCCCGCGCGCGACGAAGCCCTGACGGTCGCGGGGGTGGTGACGGCGGCCCTCGCCGCCCGGGGGGTGGGGCGGGTGTTCGTGGTGGACGACGGCTCGTCGGACGGCACGGCGACCGTGGCGGCGCGGGCTGGGGCCACGGTGCTCTCCCGGTCCGGCTCCGAGCCGGGGAGCAAGGCCCGGGCGCTCGCCCTCGGAGTGGAGGCCGCCTCGGCTCCCGTTCTGGTCTTCTTCGACGCCGACATCCTGGAGGTCCGCCCGGACCATTTCGAGGCCTTGGCCGCCCCGGTGCTGAGCGGGGAGGCCTGGCTCTCCTGCGGCATGATCAGCTACGGCCGGCTGCGCGACCCGTTCTTCCTCCGCCTGCCCCCGATCACCGGCCTGCGGGCGATCCGCCGCGAGGTCTTCGAGGCCATTCCGGACTCGAAGCGCAACGGTTTCCAGATCGAGATCATGATCAACGAGGTGATCGCCCGGCGCGGGCTGCCGAGCACCATCCAGGTGCTGCCGGGGCTGCGGCACCGGTCCAAGGTCCAGAAGGTGGGCTGGCGGCGGGGGCTCCCCTCGCACCTCGCCATGACCCGGGAGCTGCTCGCCTGCTTGCGGTTCGTCCCCCTCTGGACCTATCGTGCCTACCTGAGCCACCTGAAAGTGCTGCCGCCGGCGGGCTCATCCGCCGCGGAGGTCCGTTGCGTAAGAAAGGCATGAGCATGAAGACGATGAATCTCACCCTGATTCTCCTCGGCCTGCTGCTCGCCGCCCTGCCGGCCGCGGCGGTCAATCCCCCGGATTACAAGCTGTGGGGGGATCTCCTCGCCAAATACTACGACCCCGCCAAGGGGATGAACTACAAGGCCCTCAAGGCCAACGACAAGAAGACCCTCGACGAGCTGCGCCGCCAGATGGCCCAGGTGGACGTCCAGGCGCTGCCGAAGAACGACCAGCTCGCCTACTGGATCAACCTCTACAACATCTCCGTCGTCAACGTGGTGGTCGAGCACTACCCGGTGGCCTCGATCCGCGACATCTCGACCGATTTCATCGCCCACCTCAACGTCTTCAAGAAGGACTACGTGCAGACGAAGAAGGGGCCGATGTCGCTCGAGAACGTCGAGAACGAGAAGATCCGCCAGGGCTTCAAGGACTCGCGTATCCACTTCGCCATCAACTGCGCCGCCAGGAGCTGCCCGCCGATTCGCACCGAGCCCTACGTGGGCGAACAGATCTCCAACCAGCTCGACGACCAGGCGCGGCTTTTCCTCAACGGCCCCAACGGCGTCCACATGAGCAAGAGCGGCGGGGAACTGGTCTTGCATACAACCAAGATCATGGACTGGTTCGAGGACGATTTCGAGAACTGGGCCGGCGGCCGGGTTCGCTTCATCACCAAGTACGTGACCCCCGACAAGCGCCGGCAGATCGAGGCGGCCGGCAACCAGATCAATTTCAAGTTCGACGACTATGACTGGAAGCTGAACGACGCCTCGAAGTAGGGCACAAGGAGATCCATGATCGGCCAGCCGGCATCTTTCAAGAGGGTGGTGGAGCTGTTCCGGGACCCGGCGACGGCCGAGAAGAGGGCGATCCTGGAGGAGCGCTGGGCGGAGCTCGACCCGGCCCTCCGCCTTCCCGGGCAGGGATTGGGGCAGAAGGCGACCGGGTGCGGCGCCACCATCGGCATCCAGCCCCGCTGCGACTTCGCCTGCACCGGCTGCTACCTCGGCCGCGAGGCGAACGACGTCCCCGCGATGTCGACGGCGGCCGTCCTGCGCCAGCTCGACGAGCTGCGCCGCTGGCTGGGCCCGAAGAGCAACGTCCAGGTCACCGACGGCGAGGTGACGCTGCGGCCGGTCGAGGAGCTGACGGAGATCCTGCGCTACGCGCGGTCGATCGGCATCGTCCCGATGGTGATGACCCACGGCGACAACCTTCGCCGCCGGCCGGGGCTGCTCGAAACTCTGATGACCGAGGGGGGCCTGACCGAGGTCTCGATCCACGTCGACATCACCCAGCGCGGGCGGGACGGCTACAAGGCGCCGAAGTCGGAGCTGGAGCTGATGCCGCTGCGCGACGAGTTCGCGGCGATGATCCGCGAGGCGCGCCGGCGGACCGGCCGGCCTCTGCGCGCCGCCATGACCCTCACCGTCACCCAGGACAACCTCCCCCAGATCGCCGACGTGGTGCGCTGGCTGGTGCGCAACCGCGACGCCTTCAGCCTGGTCAGCTTCCAGCCGCTCGCCCAGGTGGGGCGGACACGGAAGAGCCAGCGCGGCGTGACCGCGACCGATCTCTGGCGCGAGGTGGGGCGGGCCACGTCCGACTTCGGGCTCCCCCTTCACGGCGCCGGGCCGATGCACTTCGGCCATACCGAGTGCACGCGTTTCGTGCCGCTGCTGGCGCTGGAGCGCCCGGGCGAGGAGCCGCGGCTCTTCCAGGGCATCCGCGACGAGCCGGAGGACGTGGCGGTGATGTCGGAGTTCTTCGCCCACGGCCTGGGCGGCATGGCCTTCCGGGACGATCTGCCGCTCGAAAAGGCGGCCCGCTTCCTCGGCATGGTGCGCACCGCTCCCGGCTGGATGTTCGGCCGCGTCCGCCGCTGGATCGACGCCCGTGCCCGCGCCGAGGCCGGCATGCCGCTCTCCCGCCTGGTCGTCGACGGTCTCCGCGGCCGGCTGCGGATCGACGGCCTCACTCTCACCAGCCACCACTTCATGAGCCCTCAGGAGTTGCAGACCCCGGTCGGGCAGGACCGTCTCGCCGCCTGCGTCTTCCGTCTCCCCTACAAGGGGGAGATGGTGCCGATGTGCCAGATGAACGCCGACGGCGTGCGGGAACAGTTCTACGCGGAGATCATGACCGGGGGCGCGGAGCCGATGAAATCTCTCCTGCCGGTGGCGCATTGATGAGCCGGACGAACCGTTCCCAGATCGCGCCGGCATCGAGATTTCGCACCACTCTCACTCTCCGGTCGCCCGCCCCGTACTCCACCCACAGATTGGGATGAAGGCGGACGCGGGTTTCCTCCAGCGCCACCAGCGACGGGTCGAGGACGTACGCCGCGGCGGCGAGATCGAAGACCGGGAAGCGGCGCGATCCCCGCAGGAGGAGAGACCGGCGGGACCATCGCGCGGAGTGGCGGCGCAGAAACTCCCCCAGCGGTCCCCGGAGATCCCGCAGCTCCCGCGGGCCGGCGCACAGCCGGCGGGCGACATCCAGGGGGATCACCGTCAGTGGCAGGTCCGAGGCGAAGACGGCGCGGGTCGCCGCCCGGTCTTTCGTCAGATTGAACTCGTGCGGCCACCAGGGAGGGAAGCGTCCATGCGACGTGAGATTGCTGCCGACGAGGACGGCTTCCGAGCAGTGGGTGAGAACGGCCGCGAGGTTGGTCAGCGGACCCAGGGCGACAAACCGGAGAGGAGCCCGTAGATCCACGCGATCGATCCGGTCCGCGACGGCCCCCGCTTCGACGCCCCGCAGGTAGGGTCCCGGATACCCGCACAACTCACCGAGTACGCGGTTGTTCCGATCCGCCATCGCCTCGCTGGTGTTGCCGGAGACGCTCGCGATCGCCGCGATGGGCAGGCCGCTCCGCAGCAGGGCGGCGATGGCGAAGGCGTCGTCCACGTCCCCGGAGGGGGAACCCGCAGCATTGTCCGTGTCGATCAGGAGCTCGATCGCCTACGCCTCCACCTCGGCTTCACCCGAGGGCATCCAGGGAAGCCGCCGCGCCGGCCCGGAGAACGAACTCGGTGAGCTCCTCGATCGAGGCGATCGCATCCACCCGCCGCCGGACCTCGTCAGGCAGAAGTCCGAAGCGCCTCTCGAGATCCCGCACGAGGACTTCGCGAGCCTTCTCGAGAGCATCCTCCTGCCCTTTGTGAAGCCCCTTCTGGAGCCCTTCCTGGCGCCCCTCTTCGAGCCCTTCCTGTTTCCATTGATGAGTCCATTCCATGACGCTTTCAGCGAGCATCGACTTGACCTCCTGAAGATCGGCCACCTGGGTGATGGCGATCCCTGGTACCCGGGCAGGGAGCAGGACTCCCGACAGCCAAGCGCTGAATGACCGTCTCAGCGCCGCGAGATGCGGCTCCCGCAACCAGTCGAGTAGGGCCGCCAGGATCCGCTGGATGTCCTCCGGGCCTCGGCTCTTCTCCAGCCGGAACAGGGCCGCCACCAAGTTTCGTAACGACTCCAAATCGGAGTCGGCGATCTGGACCTCGTCCACCAGGCAGTAGCGCAGTTGCGGCCGGTACCGCTCCAGACCACCCGGGACCTCCTCGATCAGCTCGGAGACCTCCTGGGCGGCGCCCCAGGGCGCATGGCCATTATAGAGGACCAGCGGCAGGACCGGCGGCAGCTTGCCCGCAGGGGTGAGCTCCCGGCGCTGCAGGAGGTCCTGGTAGAGCAGCCCCAGGTAGACCATCATGCGGAGCCCCATGAAAGGATCGACGGTTGACTGGAACTCGATCAGAAGATAGATGTAGAGCAGGCGGTCGTGCCCCCAGCGGAGCCGCCAGACGACGTCGCTCTCCCGGTTGCTCAGCTCCGGGGTGACGTAGCTGCCGGGGACCTTCTCCAGGGTCGAGAAGTCGAGATCCCGGACCCAGTCCTCCCGGACGAACCCGCGGAGCAGGTCCGCGACCATCTCGGGATGGGAGAAAAGCAGCCTGTATCCGCGATCGTGATCCGCCATCGCCGCTCCGTTCGACATGTCCGCAGAGAACGTGGCATTGTCGCAGGGGACGGCGGTATCCGCAAGAAATAAATCGCGGCCCGGTGCCGGTACCCATACCTGAGCCTATAATCCGCCCATGCCTTCTCCCGTCCATGTCGTCGGCGGCGGACTCGCCGGTTCGGAATGCGCCTGGCAGCTCGCCGAGCGGGGGGTCGGCGTCGTCCTCCACGAGATGCGGCCGGCCAGGGGGACGGCGGCGCACAAGTCGGGGGATCTCGCCGAGCTGGTCTGCAGCAACTCGCTGCGCAGCGACGACCCCTTCCACGCCGCCGGGCTGCTCAAGCGGGAGATGGAGGCGTTCGGCTCGCTGATCATCGGCAAGGCCCGCGAGGCGGCGGTGCCGGCGGGGAGCGCGCTCGCCCTCGACCGCGACCGCTTCGGCGCCCTGGTGACGGCGGCGATCGGCGCTCACCCGCGGATCGAGCTGCGGCGCGAGGAGGTCGAGTCGATCCCCGCGGGCGAGGTGGTGATCGCCACCGGCCCGCTCACCTCGGAGGCGATGTCGGCCCGGCTCCAGGAGCTCCTCGGCGGCGAGTACCTCTACTTCTACGACGCCATCGCGCCCATCGTGGAGGCGGAGAGCCTCGACATGTCGAAGCTCTTCTGGCAGTCGCGCTGGGGCAAGGGGGAGGGGGAGGACTACCTCAACTCGCCGATGAACGAGGAGGAGTACGCCGCCTTTCACGCCGCGGTCACCGGCGCCGAGGTGGTGGTGCCGCACGAGTTCGAGACGGCGGTCTTCTTCGAGGGGTGCCTGCCCATCGAGGAGATCGCCCGCCGCGGCGTGGACACCCTGCGCTTCGGGCCGATGAAGCCGGTGGGCCTGCGCACGCCCGACGGCCGCCGCCCCTGGGCGGTGGTCCAGCTCCGGCAGGAGAACCTGGCGAAGAGCCAGTTCAACCTGGTCGGCTTCCAGTCGCGCATGAAGTGGGGGGAGCAGAACCGCGTGCTGCGGATGATCCCGGGCCTGGAGAACGCCGCCTTCGTCCGCTTCGGACAGATCCACCGCAACACCTTCATCAACGCGCCCACCCATCTCGACAAGCGCTACCGGGTGAAGGCGGAGCCGCGGGTGCGCCTCGCCGGCCAGATCACCGGCGTCGAGGGGTATCTCGAATCGGCGGCGACCGGCCTCGCGATCGGCATCTATCTCGCCATGGAGCTGGAGGGACGCGAGCCCGAGCCGTTCCCCGCCACCACCGCGCTCGGGGCGCTCGCCCGCCATCTCACCGAGTCCGATCCCAAGCATTTCCAGCCGGCCAACATCAACTACGGCCTGTTCGAGGAGATCCCCGGCCGCATCCGCAAGGCGGAGCGCCGCGCCGCCTACGTCGAGCGGGCGCAGGCGGATCTGGCGGCCTGGGCGGAGCGCAACGGGGTGGGCGTCCTGTGCGCCGTCTGATCCACCGCTATCTCGAGCACCTCCAGGGGGAGCGGCAGCTCTCCCCCCAGACCCTGCGCGCCTACGAGCACGACCTCGTCACCTTCCACGAGTTCCTGAGCCGCGACTTCCTGGGCAAGGAGCCCGACGCGGTGCGGCCGGAGGACGTCGATCCGCTGGCGGTGCGCTCCTTCCTGGCGGCGCTCACCCGCTCGGGGCTCGGCAAACGCAGCCAGGGGCGGGCGCTCTCGGCGGTGCGCAGCCTGTTCCGCTTCGCCTGCCGCGAGGGGACCCTGGAGGCCAACCCGGCCCAGGGGGTGAAGACTCCGAAGGCGCCGAAGACCCTCCCCCGCCACTTGCGGCCGGGCGAGGTCGAGAGCCTGATCGAGGCCCCCGAGGGGGAGGGGCCGCTGATCCCGCGCGACCGCGCGATCCTCGAGCTGCTCTACGCGGCGGGCCTGCGCGTCTCGGAGCTGGTGGGGCTCGACTGGCCGGACGTCGACCTCTCGGCCCGCATGGTGCGGGTGATGGGCAAGGGGAGCAAGGAGCGCATGGTCCCCTTCGGCCGGCCGGCGGCGGAGGCGCTGCGGCGATGGCTGGAGAGGTGGGAGACGGTGCGCGCCGCCGGGGACGACAGCCAGCCGGTCTTCCTCAACCGGCGGGGGACGCGGCTCTCCGACCGCGACGTGCGGCGGGTGATCGACCGCTGGGTGGACGTCGCCGCGGTGGCGCGCGGGGTCCATCCGCACACCCTGCGCCACACCTTCGCCACCCACCTGCTGGAGGGCGGCGCCGACCTGCGGGCGATCCAGGAGCTGCTCGGGCACAGCTCGCTGTCGACCACCCAGAAGTACACTCATCTGGAGGTGGAGCGGCTGCTGGCGGTCTACCGGGACGCCCACCCCCGGGCCAGACGGGACTGATGGCGGGCAGGGCGCGGCCGGCGGTGTACAATCCCCGTCCCATGGATACGTTCAAATCAACGACGGTCCTGCTCGTGCGCCGTGACGGCAAGGTGTGCATGGCGAGCGACGGGCAGGTTACGATGAATCAGAGCACCATCGTCAAGGGCGGCGCGCGCAAGGTCCGGCGCGTCGGCAAGGGGAAGGTGCTGGTGGGCTTCGCGGGCGGCGGGGCGGACGCGCTGGCGCTCGTCGGCCGCCTGGAGGAGAAGCTCGAGGAGTTCAACGGCAATCTGGAGCGGGCGGTCGTCGAGCTCGCGAAGGACTGGCGGACGGACCGCGCGCTGCGGCAGCTCCAGGCGATGATCCTGGTCAGCGACAAGGAGAAGAGCTTCTTCGTCTCCGGCGCCGGCGAGCTGATGCAGCCGGACGAGGAGGAGCCCGTGCTCGCCATCGGCTCCGGCGCCAACTACGCGCTGTCGGCGGCCCGCGCCCTGCTCCGGCACACGCCGATGAGCGCCCAGGACGTGGTGCGCGAGGCGATGAGGATCGCCGCCGAGATCTGCATCTTCACCAACGACCACCTGACGGTCGAGGAACTTTAAAGAAAGAAGCCATGACTCTTCAGATCTCCAGCGAGGCGCAAGTCAGTCTCGCGATCGAGAATATGACGCCGCGGCAGATCGTCGCCGAGCTCGACAAGTACGTCGTCGGGCAGCGGATGGCGAAGCGCGCCGTCGCCATCGCCCTGCGCAACCGCTGGCGCCGGCAGCAGCTGACGCCGGAGCTGGCCGAGGACATCGCGCCCAAGAACATCCTGATGATCGGCCCCACCGGCGTCGGCAAGACCGAGATCGCCCGCCGGCTGGCGCGCCTCGCCAAGGCGCCCTTCCTCAAGGTCGAGGCCAGCAAGTTCACCGAGGTGGGCTACGTCGGCCGTGACGTCGAGTCGATGGTGCGCGACCTGGTCGAGATCGCCGTCACCATGGTCAAGGAGGAGAAGCGCGAGGCGGTGCGCGACGCCGCGATCGCCCGCGCCGAGGACCGCCTGCTGCAGCTCCTGGTGCCGCCGCGGCCGATCAACGCCTACCTGCGCCACGAGGAGGAGAACGAGGACGACCTCGCCGCCACGCGCGAGAAGTTCCGCGACAAGCTCCGCTCGGGCGCGCTCGACAACCGGCGGGTGGAGATCGAGGTCGACGAGTCGGCCCCGACGCTCGAGATGTTCACGCCCCAGGGGGTCGAGGAGGTCGGCATGAACATCAAGGACATGCTGCCGGGCCTCTTCGGCCGCAAGAAGAAGCAGCAGGTCTCGGTGGCCGAGGCGCGCGAGATCCTCCAGCAGCAGGAGTCGGAGAAGCTGATCGACCGCGCCCTGGTCTCCCGCGAGGCGCGCGAGCGCGTCGAGCAGGGGGGGCTGATCTTCCTCGACGAGATCGACAAGATCGCCGGCCGCGAGGGGGGGCGTGGCCCCGACATCTCGCGCGAGGGGGTGCAGCGCGACCTGCTGCCGATCGTCGAGGGCACCAACGTGTCGACCAAGTACGGCATGGTGAAGACGGATCACATCCTGTTCATCGCCGCCGGCGCCTTCCACGTCAGCAAGCCGTCGGACCTGATCCCGGAGCTGCAGGGTCGCTTCCCCATCCGGGTGGAGCTCGATCCGCTGACCGAGCAGGACTTCGTGCGCATCCTGACCGAGCCCGAGACGGCGCTGACCAAGCAGTACTCGGCGCTGCTCTCGACCGAGGGGGTGCAGCTCGAATTCAGCCCCGACGCGGTGGGCGAGCTCGCGCGCCTGGCCGTCGAGGTCAACTCCTCGACCGAGAACATCGGCGCCCGCCGGCTCTCGACGCTGATGGAGCGCCTGCTCGACGAGGTCTCCTTCGAGGCCCCGGACATGGCGGGCGTGGCGGTGAAGGTCGACGGCGAATACGTGCGCCGGGTGCTCTCCGGCATTGTCCAGGACCAGGATCTCTCGCGCTATGTGCTCTAGAACCGGCGGTCGGCTCGCAAGCAGTCTGATCGCCGCCGTCCTGCTGGCCGCCGCTCTCGGCTGCGGCAAGCAGGGTCCCCCCCTGCCGCCGCTGCGGGCCGTGCCGGCGCCGGTGAAGGATCTCACGGTGGTCCAGCAGGGGCCCCGGCTGCTGCTCAGCTTCACCTACCCGACGGTGACCCCGGCGGGCACCGCGCTCGCGGGGATCTCCGCCGTCGAGATCTGGTCGGTCTCGCGTGTCGCGCCGGGCGGCAAGGCCACCACGATCGACGCGCGCGAGTTCGGCAACGTGGCGAAGCCCGTCCAGAAGGTCGAGGGCGCGGACCTGACCTCGGCGACCTCCGGCAGCCGGATCGACATCGCGCTCCCCCTCCCCCCGACTCTGCTGACGCCGGCGCCCGCGGCGACCGCACCGGCAACGCCGACTCCCGCGACACCGCCGGCTGCCGGCACGGCGGCGACGCCCGCCCCTCCGGCGGGGCCGCAGCCCCAGGCGGGCTTCTTCGCCGTCCGCACGCTGGGCAAGAACGGCGACCGGTCGGATCTCTCGAACATCGTCTCGGTGGTGCCGACGGCGCCGCCCTCCGCGCCGTCGCGGGTCACGGTCACCGCCCGCGGGGACGGCGTCCTGGTCGAGTGGACCCCCGTCGAGGGGACCGTGACCGGGTACAACGTCTACCGCCGGGGCGCCCAGGAGCGCGCCAACGCGAAGCCGGTCCACACCGCCGGCGCCCAGGAGAAGAGCTGGCTCGACAACACGGCCCGCTTCGGCCAGAGCTACATCTATGGCGTGACGGCCCTCTCCCAGCTCCAGCCGCCGATCGAGAGCGCGATCGCCAGCGAGCACGAGGTTCGCTACGTCGACCGTTTCGCCCCCCCGGCGCCGACCGAGCTGGTGGCCCTGGCCGAAACCGGCCGCGTGCGCCTGGTCTGGCGGCCGAGCGAGGCGGAGGATGTCGCGGGCTACATCGTCTATCGCCGCGCCGCCGACGGCGGCAAGTTCGAGCGGGTGACGCCGAAGCCGGTCGAGGCCGCGGAGTACGTCGACACGGCGGTCTCCGGCGGCAGGGCCTACACGTACCGCGTGACCGCGGTGGATCAGGCGGGCAACGAGAGCGGGCCCGGCAACGAGGTCCGGGCCACGGCGCCATGACCCGGTTTGGCGATGCCTCCTTTCTATAAGGTCTCCGGCAGCGGCAACGATTTTCTGGCCCTGCCGGAGCCCTTCGAGAATCCGGACCCCGAGACCATCCGCGCCTGGTGCCGGCGCGGCGTCTCGCTCGGGGGGGACGGCCTGTTCGTCCTGCGGCGGGCGGCCGGCGGCGCGGCGATGGACTACTACAACGCCGACGGCCTCCCCGCCGACCTCTGTCTCAACGGCACCCGCTGCGCCGCCCAGCTCGCCTTCCATCTCGGATGGGCCGAGGGGACGGTCGAGATGCGGACCGCCGCCGGTGTCTTCTCCGCCCGGCGGCTGGACGATTCCCGCATCGCGGTCGACCTGCCGGTGCCGGCGGAGGAGCCGCGCGAGCTGACGATCGAGGCCCTGGGAGCTCCCCGCGCCGGTTACCAGATCCTGGTCGGCGTCCCCCATTTCGTGATGCTCTGGCCCGCGGAGCTCTCCGAGGTCCCCGTCCGCGAGCTCGGGCGCGAGATCCGCCACCACCCCGTCTTCGGGGCGCCGGGGACGAACGTCGACTTCGTCCGCTTCCCCGCACAGGACCGGATGGAAATCCGTACCTTCGAGCGGGGGGTCGAGGACGAGACCCTCTCCTGCGGCACCGGCGTGCTGGCGAGCGCCGCCGTGGGGCTCGCCACGGGCAGGGCCCGGCTGCCCCTCCATGTCATGACCCAGGGGGGGTTTCCACTGGAGGTCGCGGGGGATCTCCGGCAGGGTCGGTGGTCCCTGGCCGGCGACGCCCGCGTGATCGCCGCGGGGGAGATGCTCGCCGGCGCGCTGGCGAGCCCCGCCCCGCCTCCCTGGGCGCTCGCCGGATCGTGACGGATTCGTTATTCTTACCCTTTGCGCCGTCCGGCCGTCGCGGCGGCCACGTTCTTGCACGCGAGTCCCAACGGGAGGGCTGATATGAGAGGAGACCTTCGCGTCGCAGCCATCGTACCGGCCTATAACGAGGAAGCCACCCTCGTCGAAGTCCTCGCGGTCCTCAAGGCCACCCCCTCGATCGACGAGGTGCTCGTGGTCTCCGACGGCTCGACGGACGGCACGGTCGAGATCGCGCGCTCGCTGGGCCTGCGCACCATCCACCTGCGGCAGAACCAGGGCAAGGGGAGGGCGATGGCGATCGGCGTCGCCCACACCGACGCCGAGATCCTGCTCTTCGTGGACGGCGACATCATGAATCTGACGGTCGATCTGATCAACCGGCTGATCGAGCCCGTCCTCTCCGGTCGCTCCGACATGAACGTCGGCATCCGCCACCGCGGCGGGCCGCTCAACGCCATCCAGGACCGCACCGGGCCGCTGCTGTCGGGCATCCGCTGCCTGCGGCGGGAGATCTTCGCGGCCGTGCCCGAGAGCCACCGCGAGGGGTTCGCCATCGAGACCGGCCTCAACTGGGCCTGCCGCCAGCTCGGCTGCCGCACCACCACGATCGTGATGTACAACCTGAAGCACCTGGTCAAGGAGAAGAAGCGCGGCCTCGTGCAGGGCTTCCGCGCCCGCTACCGGATGTTCGCCGCCGTGTTCGGCGCCTACCTCGTGCTGCAGTTCAAGGCGCCCCCCCTGCGCGACGACGACGAGGTGTCGGCGCACCCGAACTTTCAACCCGAGCTCGAATACATCAACTTCTAGATGCCCGGATCAGAGTTTCTCCCCGTCGACGAGCAGATGGAGCTGCTCCGCCGCGGCGCCGTGGACCTCGTGGACGAGGCCCAGCTCCGCTCCAAGCTGGAGCGCGCGCGCAAGACCGGCGTGCCGCTGACCGTGAAGACCGGTTTCGACCCGTCCTCCCCCGACCTCCATCTCGGCCACACGGTGCTGCTGCGCAAGATGCGGCACTTCCAGCAGCTCGGCCATCGCGTGATCTTCCTGATCGGCGGCTTCACCGCCCGCATCGGCGATCCCACCGGCAAGAAGGCCACCCGCCCCCAGCTCACCTCCGAGGAGGTGGAGGCCAACGCCCGCACCTACCAGCGGCAGGTCTTCCGCGTGCTCGACGAGGCGAAGACGGTGGTCGACGACAACGACCGCTGGCTGGGAGCGCTCGGCTCCCACGGCCTGATCCGCCTCGCCGGCCGCTACACCCTCGCCCGCATGATGGAGCGCGAGGACTTCAAGACCCGCTTCCAGGAAGGCCGGCCGATCCACCTCCACGAGCTCCTCTACCCGCTCGCGCAGGGGTACGACTCGGTCGCGCTCAAGGCCGACGTCGAGCTCGGCGGCCACGACCAGATCTTCAACCTGCTGGTCGGCCGCGACCTGATGAAGGAGGACGGGCTGGAGCCCCAGGTCGTGCTCACCGTGCCGCTGCTGGTGGGCCTCGACGGCCAGGAGAAGATGTCGAAGAGCCTGGGCAACGCCATCGCCGTCGAGGATCCCCCGCGGGAGATGTACGGCCGGACGATGTCGATCCCGGACGCGCTGATGTGGGACTGGCTCCTCCTGCTGACCGATCTCTCCGAGGCCGAGATCCGCGACCGGCGGGCCCGGTTCGAGGCGGGGGCCCTCCACCCCAAGGCGGTCAAGCAGGAGCTCGCCCGCCGGCTGGTCGCCCAGTACCACGGCGAGGAGGCCGCGGCCCAGGCCGAGGCGGAGTTCGAGAACGTCTTCGCGGCCGGCGGGGTGCCGGACGACGTGCCCGAGAAAGAGCTCGCCGGCGCCTTCACCCTCTCCCGGCTGCTGGTGGCGGCGGAGCTCGCGCCGAGCAACGGCGAGGCCCGCCGGCTGATCGAGCAGAAGGCCGTCTCGATCGACGGCGAGCGGGCCGAGGACCCCTCGCTGGAGCTGCCCCCCCGGACGGAGCCCTACCTTTTCAAGGTCGGCAAGCGGCGCTTCGCGCGCATCCGTCTCAGCCGTCCGTGAAATAAAAAAAGTGGTGTACCCGAGCCGAAGGCCTGAGCACACCCGAGGGGATTAAGTTCCCTTTTTTGTCTTTGTTGCTCTCAGTATCCCCCCTTGTAACATTGATGTCAATAGTGGCACTACCCCTGTTGCTCTCCAGGGGGAGCCGTACTACGATCATTTAGCTTATGAAGAAGGCTCAATCTCTCACCAGCCAGCCGGGGGAGACCGCCGCCGAGCTGTCTTCCCACGACCGTATCCTGCAGGCGGGGCGCGCGCTGTTCTCGGAGGACGGCTACGAGAACACCACGACCTCGGCGATCGCCCGCCGGGCGGGGACGAGCGAGTCCCAGCTCATCAAGCACTTCAACAGCAAGGAGGGCCTGCTCGAGGGGATCTTCGATCAGGCCTGGCAGCGGATGGCCCAGGGGGTGCAGAGCGTCCAGCAGAAGGAGGCTCCGCCGCTGGACAGGCTGCGCGCCCTGACCGAGCTGATGATCGCCGCGCTGGAGAGCGACAAGCAGATGCGGACGCTGATGCTCCTCGAGGGGCGCCGCATCCGCAAGCATGGGCACATGGTGATGATGACCCGCGGCTTTCAGCAGGTGCTGGAGGTGCTCGACGGCATCCTGCGGGAGCTGCAGTACAGCGGGAGGCTGCGGCCGGACCTCCACCCGGAGGCCGTGCGGTCGGCCCTGATCGGCGCCTTCGAGGGGCTGCTGCGGGATCAGCTCCTGGCCCAGCGGGCGGACTTCCCGGCGCACTATGACGGGACCGAGCTGCGGGCCGCCTTCCGGGCGGTGCTCGAATGCTTCCTCGTTCGCCCCTGAGGGCGCGGCAGGCGAGCGATACCGGTATCATCCTTCCATGCTTCCTCTGCTGCTCGCCCTGCTCGTCGGAGCCCAGGCTCCGCCCGCCGCCACCCCTACGGCACCCGCCGCTCCCATCCGCCAGTCGGCGCAGGCCTTCGGCAAGCCCGCGGAGATCGAGGTCCGCGGCCTGCCGGCGGAAGACGCCCGCGGAGCGCTCCAGAAGGCGTTCGCCGAGATCGCCGAGATCGAGCGCCTGACCTCCAGCGCGCTCGCGGCCCTCAACGCCACCGCCGGCAAGGGCCCGCGGACGATCGATCCCCGGCTCCTCGCGGTGCTCACCCGCGCCAGCGGCTTCTGCGTCTGGTCCGAAGGCGCGCACGGCCCCTTCGGGCGTGACCTCTACGCGCTGTGGGGCCTCCACGCCCCGGTCGAGGAGCCCCCCTCGGCCGAGCAGGTTCAGCAGGCGATGGGCCTCGCGGCCTGCGACCGTCTGACCCTCGACTCGCCGCCCGGGAGCGTCACGCTGGCGGCGGGAGGCGGTCTCGATCTCTACGGATTCGCCGAGGGCGCGGCCGTGGACCGCGCCGTCGAGATCCTGCGGCGGGAGAAGGTGGACAACGGGTTCGTCCGCATCGGCCCGGTCGAGCGGGGCTTCGGCCCCGGCCCCCAGGGGAAGGGGTGGCCGGTCGCCATGCCGAAGCTCCCCGGCCAGGAAGAGCACGCGGACCAGATCTACCTGCGCGACCGGGCGCTGGCGGCCGCCTCCCAGACCGACCATCCGCTGCAGGGGGGGCCCTGGTCGTACCTCAACCAGCGCACGGGCCAGCCCACTCCCGGCGTGCTCGCCACGGTGGCGGTCGCGGAGCTGGCCATGGACGCTCAGGGGTTGGCGATCGCGATGCTGGTGATGGGCCCCCGCGAGGGGCAGCTCCGCATCGGGACGCTGCGCCCCCGTCCCGCGCTGCTCTGGTATCTCGGCACCGGCGCGGGCGATCCGCTGGTGGTCGACTACCGCTGGTCGGACGTCGTCCGGAAGTAAGTCACTCGCCGGCTGCGGGACGGGGCGGGCAGTCAGGCCCGGGGGGGATCGGCCGCCCGTGAGGGCAGCGGGCGGGGTGGTCAAGGAAGGCGCAGACCTGATCCTCGAACCCGGCGGCGACCGGTGCCTCGCGGCCGCACTCGCCGCCAAGGGCGCGGTCGAGGGTCCGCGCCAGCAGCACCTCGGCGAGCCGCGCCCGCCGCACCGCCGCCAGGGCCTGGGCATGGCCGATCTCGGTGAAGGCGATCTTGCCGTCGGCGAAGGCGAGCAGGCCGTCGGCCATCAGCTCCGCGACGCCGCGGCGGGCGATCGAGACGCCGGCCCGGTCCTCCTCGATGAGGTGCCAGAGCTCGGCGAGAACCCCCTGGAGCTCGACGTCCCCGGGCTGCTCCAGGCGGGCCAGCCGGCCGTGCTCGAGCCGGACCTCGCGGTTGGCGCGGGCCGCGATCGAGGCGTCGTGAGTGACCAGGATCAGCGTGTGCCCGCGCTGGTGGAGATCGGCGAGCAGCGACATCACGATCGCCTCGTTGACCGCGTCGAGGTTGCCGGTGGGCTCGTCGGCGAGGATCAGCGGCGGCTGGTTGATCAGCGCCCGGGCGATGCACACCCGCTGCTGCTCGCCCCCCGAGAGCTGGCTCGGCAGATGCTCCAGGCGCTCGCCCAGGCCCACCCGGCGCAGCGCCTCCTCGGCCTCGCCGCGGTCGGTCATGCTGTGGACGTACTGCGCCAGCATCACGTTCTCGAGCGCGGTGAGATAGGGGATCAGGTGGAACTGCTGGAAGACCAGGCCGACCGTCTGCTGCCGGTAGCGCGCCAGCTCGCGGGGGTTCAGCCCGGCGAGGTCGACGCCGCCGACGCGCACGCTGCCGGCGGTCGGACGGTCGAGCCCGGAGAGGATGTTGAGCAGGGTCGTCTTGCCCGATCCGGAGGGGCCGGTGACCGCCACCCACTCCCCCTCGTCGATTCCGAGCGTCAGCTCGTCGAGGGCGCGCAGCGAGCCAAAACGGCGGCTCAGGGCCTCGGCTTCGACCAGGGTGGACATGGGGATTCTTTCTCTATTCGCCACGGAGGACGCGGGCCGGGTCAAGCCGCTCGACCCGCCGCAGCGCCACCATCATCGAGGAGCCCACCACCAGCACCGCCACCAGCGCGGCGGCGGCGAAGCCCCCCCAGGTCATCGAGATCCCGCCCCCCGTTCCCAGCAGGCGGCGCGCCAGCCCGCCCGCCGCCAGCTCGCCCAGGATCTCCCCCACCGCGCCGGCCAGCACCGCCGCCGCCAGCAGCTCGGCGGCGAGGAAGCCGCCGACCCGCCGGCTGGTATAGCCGAGGGCGAGGAGGAGGCCGATCTCGGTCCGCCGCTCGCCCACCAGCGCGGTGGTCGCGGCGCCCACCGACAGCAGCGCCAGGAGGAAGGAGACGGCGCTCACCGCCACCAGGACCAGGGTGAGGCGCCGGGTGAGGCGGGCGTCCGACTGGCTGACCCGCCGCAGCGGCACCGCCTCAACCCCCTCGACCCGCGATTCGATGGCGCGCGAGATCTCTTCCAGCCGGCCGGGATCGGCGCGCACCTCGACGCGGTCGAGGCCCGCCGAGGTCGCCGCCACGGTGGCGCCGGTCGCCGAGCCGACCCCGGGGATCTCCCGCAACCGCGCGATGATGCTCACCGGCAGGAGCGCCGGGCCCCCCACCTGCGGGCGCACGGTCAGGTTCGGGCCGAAGGCGGCAAGACTGTCGCCCAGCCGCTGCTCGGCGCGGCTCGAAAATCCCGCCAGGGTGGCGACGGTCGCCGCGGCCACCGTCACCGCGGCGAGGATCAGCGCGAGCTGCCGGAAGCGGCGGCGCAGGCTGGCGAGCACCAGGCGGACGAGCATCAGGCGGTCGCCCTCTTGAGGATGTCGGCCGGATAGCGCTCCAGGGCGCGCGCCACCGGCGCGGCGCTGGCAACGACCGCGACCGCGAGGCCGAGCAGGGCCGCGAACGGCAGCAGGATGGGCATCCAGGGGACCGTCACCCCCAGCACGCCGCTGCCCAGGAGCCGGCCGGCCACCAGGCCCATCCCGCCCCCCGCCAAGCCACCGAAGAGGCCCAGCAGCGCCGCCTCGGTGAGGAAGAAGAGCACCACCCGGCCGCGCGGCGCGCCGATGGCCACCAGCAGGCCGGCCTCCAGCCGGCGCTCCATCACGGTCGCGGTCATCGCCGCGGTGACGCCGACGGCCGCCCCGGCGAGGGCCACCGCGGCCAGCGCGGTCAGCACCCAGCGCAGGCGCCCCAGCACGTCCGCCGTGGCCTGGGTGACGCCGTAGTTCACGCTCGTTTTCGCCCGCGGCAGGGCCTCATCGAGCTGCAGGGCGATCGCGGAGGGGTAGGCCGTGCAGTACCAGGTCTCGTACTCCCTGGGGTTGCGCACCGGATCGGGGTGCGAGTTGCGGACCTCGGGCACGGTCATGGCGAAGATCTCGGCGCGGGTGTAGCGGCCGGAGAGCCCCGAGAGCCGCTCGACGGCGGCCAGCGGCGCGAACGCCTGGTCGTCCTCCTCGCCGCCGCTGGTGACGATCCCGACCACCCGGAAGTCTTGGCTCCGGTCGCCCAGGCTCGCCCGCAGGTCGCTCCCCGGCCGCAGAGCCAGCCGTTCGCTGAGCCGGCGGCCGAGAGCCACTTCCGATGCTCCTTCAGATGGCCAGCGCCCCTCGACGGCCAGCGTCGGCCGGGTCCGCGGCAGGCCCGTGCGGAACCCCGGCTCCAGGGGGTGATCGAACCAGGTGCCGACCAGCGGCGCCACGACGTCCGCCATCCGAACCCGCAGATCGAGGGTCGGCGCCACCGCCACGATGTTGTTGCGCCAGAAGATCCGCCGCACCTTGACGAGGTCGGCGGCCGGCAGGGTCTCCCCCTCGCGCGCCGGCGTGGTCACCAGGTTGGCCCCGTAGGAGCCCATCTCGGCCGCCAGCCGGTCGCCCGAGGAGAGGACGACCTCACCGAGGGCGGTCGCGCCGAGGGTGCCGAGCGCCACGGCGCTCACCGCCAGCAGCTTGCGGCGGGTGCCCCGGCGCAGCGATTCGATGAGCAGGCGGGCGTACATCGTTCTCCGTTGCCCTCAGCGGGTCAGCCGGCGTGCCCGGCGTGGGTCCCGGGCCCGGACGTGAAGAAGTGGGCGCCGCCGGTCAGATCCGCCATCGTGAGGACGAGATCGCTCCCCTCGACGCTGGACGGCAGGGGGATCGGATTGCAGCCGCCGGTCTGGCCGATGCTCGGCGGATAGATCACCGAGCCGCAGTGCAGGCAGGTGATGTTGGGGCCGTCCTGGTAGTAGCCGCGCGGCCCGCAGAGCAGGCAGGCGTCGAAGGCGGTGGCGATCCGCCCCTTCTTCTCGACCGGCTCGATCGGCACGGCGATGAAGCGCACCGGCTGGCCGCCGACCGTCACCTGGAAGCGCCGGAGGGCGGTCCCCTGGAAGGTCGAGAGGGGGATGCGCACCTTGCCGTCCGCCCCCGGCTCGACCGCCGTCGACGCCGACAGCGCGGCCGGCGGCTGGGAGTAGACGAACCCCAGGCCGAGGGCGGCCAGGATGATCAGGCCGAGCGTGCCCCCGAGCACGCGGGCGCGCGACTGCCGGCGGCTCCCCGCCCGCTCCAGGCGGGCCGCGGCGCCCTCGGCCGGCGCCGCCTCGCGGCTCCGGCCCGGAATCAGCAGCATCAGCAGCGGCAGGGCGAGCACCGCCGCCACGAAGAAGAACTCGTTCTTGACCAGCGGACCGATGGTCGCCATCGTGGTCTCGTTGGCCGGCGCCCAACCGGCCTCCGACAGCTCGTGGTACCCGTTGAGCAGGAGCTGGAGGACGAAGATGCCGAGCGCGATGCCGGAGATCTTGAAGAAGCGCCCGAGGTCGATCCGCAGGCTCCCGCGCACGAACAGCACGCCGAAGGCGACCGCGACCGCGAGGCCGATGAGCACGCCGAGCGCCGCCATCAGACCGCTGGTGGTGAGCGACAGCGCGGAGAGGAAGAGCACGGTCTCGATCCCCTCGCGGAAGACCATCAGGAAGGTGAAGAGGAACAGGCCCGCGGCCACCGATCCCGCCCGCTCGCGGTTGAGGATGCGGGAGAGCGACCCCTTCATCTCGCCCGACAGCGCGTGGGAGTGCCGCCACATCCAGATCATCATCGAGCCGACGATCACCGCCGAGCCGAGATAGAGAATCCCCTCGAAGACCTCCTCGTTGACCGCCCAGCGGTAGAGCAGGAAGGCGCCCGCGAGGCTCGCCGCCGTCGCCGCCGCGATCCCCGACCAGACGGCGCCCAGGTAGCGCTCGTACCCCTCCCGGCGCAGGAAGGCGACGATGATCCCCACCACCAGCACCGCCTCGACCCCCTCGCGCAGCGTGACGATCAGCGCCTCAAACATGGACCGCCCTCCCCGCCGTGGATGGCGCCGCGGCCAGGCCGGCCTGCGGGGCCGCCTCCGCGCAGCGATTGCAGAGCCCGGCGATCTGCAGCGTGTGCCGCGTCGGCACGAAGCCGTGCGCCCGGCAGATCTCCGCCTGCAGCGCCGTGATCCCCGGACTGACGAACTCGACCACCCGGCCGCAGCCGGTGCAGACCAGATGATCGTGCTGCTGCCCGGCGTGCATGTGCTCGTAGAGGAAGCCGCGGCTCCCCAGCCGCTGCTTGCGCGCCAGACCGCTCTCCACCAGCAGGTCGAGGTTGCGGTAGACCGTGGCGCGCGAGATCTTGAGGCCGCGCGCCTTCATCGCCACCAGCAGCTCCTCGGCGTCGATGTGGCCGTGCTGCGAGAAGATCTCGTCGAACAGCGCCAGCCGCTCGCCGGTCACGCGCTGGCCCCGGCCGCGCAGGAACCGCAGGAAGTGCTCTTTCTCCCGAGTGTTCGCCATCGTCGTTCCGTCCCGCTCCATTTTATTGAGAGTTGGTCTCAATAGTCGGATTTTATTCTGGACCGCGTCAGTCCTGTTTGTCAAATCAAGGGGATACCCGGGGTGTTATGCTGCCGGCGATGGAAGACCGCCCTCCCCTGCCGCTCGGAGCCCGCGTGGGCATCTTCATCCTGGGGTGGCTGCTGATCCTGATCGGGGTGGCGGGCCTGGTGCTGCCGGGCATTCAGGGGATCGCCACGATCCTCATCGGGGCCGCCCTGCTGTCGCTGGACAACGAGCTGGTCTACCGCGGGCTGCGCCGGCTGCTCGCCCGCTGGCCCAGGATCTGGGACCGCCTCGAGCACTTCCGCGACAAAGCGCACGACCGGGTCCACCGCATGTTCCACCGCAAGACTTAGATCGGCGGACAGCTTCGTAGGGGAGGGGCTTGTCCCCTCCCGCGCCCTGAAAGGGCGACACTCGACGGGCCGATGAGTGTCGCCCCTTCGGGGCTCTGGGATGGAATGGGGCGGCGGGTCCTGGGGCTGACGCCCCAGGCTACTCAAATTTCGCCCTTTCAGGGCGAGGGAGGGGACAAGCCCCTCCCCTACGAACAGAACGGAACCTTCCGGTCTACCGCTGGTCGAGCGGCACGTACGGCCGCTGGGTGGCGCCGGTGTAGATCTGGCGCGGGCGGTTGATGCGGCTCTTGGGATCGTCCAGCATCTCCTTCCAGTGCGCGATCCAGCCCGGCATGCGGCCGAGGGCGAACATCACCGTGAACATGTTGGTGGGGATGCCCATCGCCCGGTAGATGATGCCGCTGTAGAAGTCGACGTTCGGGTAGAGCTTGCGGGAGACGAAGAACTCGTCGTGGAGGGCGACCTCCTCGAGCGCCTTGGCGATCTCCAGCAGCGGATCGTTGACCCCCAGCTCGGCGAGCACGTCGTCGGCCATCCGCTTGAGGATGCGGGCCCGCGGATCGAAGTTCTTGTAGACGCGGTGGCCGAAGCCCATGAGCCGGAAGCCCGAGTTCTTGTCCTTGGCCATGTCGACGTACTTCTTGTAGTTGCCGCCGTCGTCGCGGATGCGCTCCAGCATCTCGATGACCGCCTGGTTGGCGCCGCCGTGCAGGGGCCCCCAGAGCGCGCAGATGCCCGCCGAGATCGAGGCGAACAGGTTCGCCTGGCTGCTCCCCACCATGCGCACCGTCGAGGTGCTGCAGTTCTGCTCGTGGTCGGCGTGGAGGATCAGCAGCAGGTTGAGCGCGCGGTCGAGCACCGGCCGCACGTTGTGCGGCTCGGCCGGCACGGCGAACATCATGTTGAGGAAGCGCGAGCCGTAGGCGAGGTCGTTGCGCGGGTACATGAACGGCTGCCCGATGCTCTTCTTGTAGGAGAACGCCGCGATGGTCGGCGCCTTGGCGAGCAGCCGCGCGATGTTCAGGTCGAGGTCCACGCTCTTGGTGCCGTCGGGATAGTAGGCCGACAGCGAGGCGACCATCGACGACAGCATGGCCATCGGATGGGCGCTCGAGGGGAAGCCCTCGAAGAACTTCTTCATGTCCTCGTGGAGCAGGGTGTGGTAGGTCAGCCGGTCCTCGAACTCCTTGAACTCCGCCTGACTGGGCAGGCGGCCGTAGATCAGGAGGTAGCAGATCTCGGTGAACTGCGCGTTGCCGGCGATCTCCTCGATCGGATAGCCGCGGTAGCGCAGAATGCCGGCCTCGCCGTCGATGAACGTGATCGAGCTCTCGCAAGCTCCCGTGTTCCCGTAGCCGGGATCGAGCGTGATCGCTCCGCTCTGGGCGCGGAGCTGCTGGATATCGATACCGACCTCGCCTTCGGAGCCGACGGTCACCGGCAGCTCGTACTCCTTGCCATCCAGAGCGAGCCTGGCGGGCCCCGGCGCCGCCGACGTGACGGGCTCTTCGACCAGATCCTTCGTTTGCTGAGACATCCCCGAGATCTCCCCTCGACGTCACCGGCGCTCCGGAAATGCGGAGCACCGGTTCGGATTCTATCCCCCGGCTTCGCGCAGGTGCAAGGAAATGAACAACCTGGGGCTACAACTCGCGCAATGCCGTCGCCACCGGCAGGCGCGCCGCGCGGATCGCCGGGAACAATCCGCCGACCAGCCCCATCAGCAGGGCATAGACGATCCCCTGGACGAGCAGCCGCGGCGTCACCGCGAACGAGAAGGCCACCTGGCTGAAGCTCGACCAGTTCATCGTCGCCGCCTGGTAGCCGTTGAAGGCGAAGTAGGCGACCGCCGCGCCGGCGGCGCCGCCGATCAGCGAGAGCGCCAGCGACTCCGCGAGCACCGAGACGACCACCGGCCCGCTCTGGAAGCCCAGGGCCCGCAGCGTCGCGATCTCCCGCTTCCGCGAGGAGACGGCGGTGTACATCGTGTTGAGCGCCCCGAACACGGCGCCGACCCCCATCAGGATGGCGATGATGGTGCCGAGGCCGGTGATGATGGCGTAGAGGGTCCGCGACTGCTCGGCGTAGTAGTCGGACTGGCGGAGGACCTTGACGTCCAGGCGCGGATCGGTGGTCAGCGCGTCCTTGAAGCGGTCGAACGCCGCCGCCGACTCCAGCCGGGCGTAGACCGCCTGGAAGTTGTTCCCCCGCCGGTAGGCCGGCTGGAGGACGCCGACGTCGCACCAGATCTCAGACTCGGAGATACCACCGTCGGCGGCGAAGATGCCGACCACGGTCCACTCGTTCTCCCCCCAGCGGAGATGGCTGCCGAGGTCGAGCCCGGCGAACTCGGCCGCCGCCGCGCGGCCCACGATCACCTCGTTGCGCCCCGGCTCGAAGCGGCGCCCCTGGACGATCTTGACCCGGTCGCGGACGCCGAACCCCGCCGGCTGCACGCCGCGCAGGGGGACGTTGGCGTCCGTCCCGGTCGAGCGCTTCGGCACGTCGACGACGACGTAGAGCTCGGAGGAGGCGACCGGCCCCTCCGCGCCGCGCCGCACGCCGGGCGCCTCGGAGACGATCCGCGCGGCGTCCCGCGAGATGCCGCTCATCATCTCGGTGTCGCTGCCGCTGCGCAGGATGATCGCGGTGTCCGGCGAGGCGCCGGTGGTCATCGTCTTGCGGAACCCCTCGGCGATCGACAACACCGCCACGAACACCGCCACCACGCCCGCGACGCCGAAGATCGCCGCCAGCGAGGCGCCGCGGCGCTGTCCGATCGTGCGCAGGTTGAGCCAGGTCACGGCCGCCACCTGTGAGAGCCAGTTGAACATGGTCAAACCCTCCGCAACGCGTCGACGATGCGCAGCCGCATCGCCTGGACCGCCGGCGGCGTGCCGGTGACGAGGCCGAGCAGGACGGCCAGGGCGGCGCCCAGCGCGATGTCCGGCCCGGGGAAGTAGAAGACGGGGAGCTGGCCGTGCGTCGGGTCGCCGAGGGCGGTGATCAGCCCCCAGCCGAGGGCGATCCCCAGCCCGCCGCCGAGCACCGCCAGCACGCAGGACTCGGCGAGCACCAGCCCGAGCACCTGGCCGTGGGAGAAGCCGAGGGTCTTCAGGACCGCCAGCTCGTTGGTGCGCTCGCGCACCGACTGCGCCATGGTGTTGCCGGCCACCAGCAGGATGGTGAAGAAGACCGCCGCCAGGATGGCGGTGATGATCTTGCCGATGCTGCCGACCTGATTGGCGAACGACTGGGCGAGCGCCTTCTCGGTCTGCGTCTTGGTCTCCGCCGGCGAGTTGGCGAACAGGGCGTCGACCCGCCGGGCGACGTCGCCGGACCGCGACGGGTCGGCGATACGGATGGCGTACCACCCCACCCGCCCGAGGTTCCCCCCCATCCCCTCGTCCAGATAGTCGTACCGGAAGTAGAAGCCCGAGGTGTCGGTCCCCTTCTGGGCGCCGTCGTAGATCCCCACGAGATTGAAGGTCCACAGGCTCGAGCCGTCGGGATGGCGGTAGATCGTCCCCTGGATCGGGATCTTGTCCCCCACCTTCCAGCCGAACCGGTCGGCGGTCACCCGGCCGACGATCGCCCCCGCCCGGTCCGCGAGCCAGGCCTTCTTCTCCTCCGGCTTCAGGATGTACTCCGGGTAGAGCTCGAGGAAGGTGCCGGGGTCGACCGACATCTGGCCGAAGAAGTTCTTCGGGTCCTGGTAGATCCCCCCGAACCAGTTCATGAACGAGACCGTCTTGACCCCGGGCACCTGGGCGATGCGGTCCCTGTAGGAGAAGGGGAGCGGCTGGATGATCGACACCTTGTGGGTGACCATCATCCGGTCGGCGCCGCTCACCTCCACCCCGGCGCTGAACGCCGTCCGGATCGCCGCCAGGTAGCCGAACAGGATGAAGGCGAAGACGATCGACAGCAGTGTGAACGCCGTCCGCAGCTTCTTGCGCTTCAGGTTGCTCCAGACCAGCGGCAGGAACCTCATGCCGCCGCCTCCAGGACCAGGTTCCCCTTGTCCAGATGCAGGGTGCGGCGGGCGCGGGCCGCGGCGTGAGGGTCGTGGGTGACCATGATGATCGTCTTGCCGTGCTCGCGGTTGAGCGCCTGGAGAAGGTCGAGGATCTCGTCGCCCGATTTGCGGTCGAGATCGCCCGTCGGCTCGTCGCAGAGCAGCAGCGTGGGGTCGGTGACGATCGCCCGCGCGATGCCCACCCGCTGCTCCTGGCCGCCGGAGAGCTGCCGCGGATAGTGCCGGGCGCGGTCGGCGAGGCCGACCACCCCGAGGGCGGTGGCGACGTGCTGCCGGCGCTGCGCCGCCGAGAGATGGGTGAGCAGCAGCGGCAGCTCGACATTGCGCTCGGCGGTCAGCACCGGCAGCAGGTTGTAGAACTGGAAGACGAATCCGATGTGGCGCGCCCGCCACTTGGCGAGCTGGCCGTCGGAAAGGCGGTGGATCGGCTCCCCCGCCACCTCGACGGCGCCGGAGGAGGGGCGGTCGAGCCCGCCCATCAGGTTGAGCAGCGTCGTCTTCCCCGAGCCCGAGGGGCCCATCAACGCCAGGAAGTCCCCCGGCGGCACCTCGAGGTCGATCCCGTTCAGAATCTCGATCTTCTCGTTGCCCCGGCGGTAGACCTTGTGCACGTCCTGGATGCGGACCAGCGCGCTATCGTTCATATATCCGTTCTCCTCAATTCTTGATCGCGATGGCAGCCCCGTCCTTGAGGTCCGCCGGCCCCTCGACCACCACCCGCTCGCCCGCGGCGAGGCCGGAGGTCACCACCGCCTCGTCGCCGGTGCCGGCCGCGACGCCGATCGCCCGGCGCTCGGCGCGGCTCCCCTGGATCACGAAGACGACGTCGCGGTCGCCGTCCTTGCGCAGGGCGGCGCGGGGGATCACCACCACCGGCCTCCCCGCCGCGGCGCCCGCGTCCTTCTTCTCATCGCCCAGGAAGGCGACCTTGACCCCCATGTCGGGGAGGATGCGCGGATCGAGCTGCTCGAACCCCAGCCGCACCCGCACCGTCGCCTTCTGCCGGTCGGCGGTGGGCACCGGCATGATCACCCGCGCCGGGATCTGCCATTCGGGGTAGGCGTCGAGGGTCGCGACCGCCTTCTGCCCCGGCGCCACCCGGTGGATGTAGCTCTCGTTGACGTCGACCTCGATCTCGAGCGACTTCATGTCCACCAGCGTGCAGATGCCGGTGCGGGTAAAGCCGCCGCCCGCCGAGACCGGGGAGATCATCTCGCCGGGCTGGGCGTCCTTGCTGACCGCGACCCCCGCGAACGGGGCGCGGATCACGGTGTCGTCGAGGTCCTGGCGGCGCAGGGCGAGCTGGCGCCCGGAGACCTCGATCTCCTGGCGCGCGAGGTCGAGCCGCGCCGCCAGCGCGTCGACGTCGGCGTCGGCGGTCTCCAGGTCGGCCTGGGTCGAGATCCCCTGCTCGCGCAGCCGCCGCATCCGCGCCTGGCTGAGCTTGGCCTGCTTCAGCCGCACCTCGGTCTCGGCGAGCGAGCGCCGCTGCGAGGCGAGCTGCGACTCGGCCAGCGCGAGCTGCTTGCGCAGGGTGGCGTCGTCGAGATGGGCGAGCACCTGCCCCTCCCGGATCTCCATCCCCTCCTCGACGAGGACGTCCACCACCTTGCCGGTGATCTTCGAGGAGACGGTCGCCTGCCGGCGGGCGGTGACGTAGCCGGAGGCGTTGAGCACCGCCCCGGCCGCGGCGGAACCCCCGGCGCGCGCCTCGGCCGCCGCCGCCCGCACCTCGACGGCGCGCGGCCGGGCGAGCCACCCCCAGGCCGCCAGGGCGAGCACGGCGATCACCGCCAGGGCGATCCACAGCCGGCCCCGCCCCCTCTCCTCCCCGATCGCCGACCGGTCGATGCGCAGTCCCTCCAGCGAGGGCTTCTCGGAAGCCATGCCTTCTCCTCTTCTCTCTATGTCGATTGCCCGCCGAACGTTTCCCGGAGACCCGGATGTCTGAAGGAGATTCTAGTCGATCCGCAACGGCGTCAGCGCTCGTAGGCGGCGCAGGAGGTGTCGGTCTCCCAGACCTCGACCCGGGTCACCCGCACCCGCTCCTGCCCGGCGAGCCGCCGCTCGATCTCCTCGAACACGTACTGGGAGATCAGCTCCGCCGTGGTGTTGCGCTCGTCGAACGGCGGGATGTCGTTGATCACTCGGTGGTCGAAGGGGCCGACGATCTCCTCCATCATCGCCTTGAGGTCGGCGAAGTCGAGCACCATCCCCAGCGCGTCCAGCCGCCCGGCCTGGAGGTACACCCGCACCCGGTAGTTGTGCCCGTGCAGGTTCTGGCAGCCGCGGGTATGCCCACGGATGGCGTGCGCGGCGGAGAAGCTGAAGTCCTTGAAGATCGTATGCATGGCCCGCTCCATCGTGTCGCCGGGGGCGGCGGGAGTCAAGTAGGTCCGAAACGTCCTTGCCCCTCGGCACGGCATGCCGCTTGCTTTTCAGGGGCAAAAAAGCGCTCCCCCGGGCCTGGTCCGCCGCCCGCCGCTCCCCAGAGAGGACGGCGGCGACTCCCGGCGAGGACATTTCGAAACCTTTTCCGCGCACGGTCCGCGTCCGCGGCGCGCTCCCCTGTCCGCAAGAATCGATCACCCGGATTCCGGCCGCGTCCAATCTTTCGAATCCGCCGGCCCCGCAGTCCAATTTTATGATTGATGAGGGGTGAACGGCGGCAGAGCCGTGATGAATCGTCCGTATCGCGGGCCGAGCTGCGCCGCCCCGGCTCGAACCGGCCGCGCGGCGAGGCTTCGGCCATCCGGTGGATTGGATTCGATCACCACCGCCCGCCGCCTGATCGCATCGCGAAAAAACGATTTTCTTCAATCGTATCAATCATTTATCGGTCCGCCACGAATCCGGCGCCGGGAGCGGCACAACGCTTGCTCTCTGGAGGCTCGCGAAGGTTGATCGAATCGGAAGGAGGTGAGGCCGCGGGCTGACCAGGATGAGCTGTATCTCAACCCATCCACAACCTCAACGAGTCTTCAACAAGGAGGTTTGATCTCATGATTTTGCATTCGTTTTCAAAGCGCGCGCTTTCACTCGCCGTTCTGCTGCTGAGCCTGGCGGCGCCGACGCTGGCCCAGGTGCAGAGCGGCAACGTCTACGGCACCGTCGTGAGCGACAGCGACAAGTCGCCGCTGCCCGGCGTCACCGTCACCCTGACCGGCGCCGGCGCGCCGCAGGTGCAGGCGACCGACGCTCAAGGCAAGTTCCGCTTCCTCGGCCTGTCGCCGGGGAGCTACGCCGTCAAGGCGGAGATCGAAGGCTTCGCGCCGGTCGAGAAGACCGGCGTCTCCGTCAACATCGGCCGCAACACCAACGTCGAGATCCTGCAGCCGTCGATTCAGGGGGACACCATCAACGTGACCGTCGACCGCTCGCCGCTGCTCGATCCGCACAAGCAGGGGCAGGCCCAGATCGTGACGCTGGCGGACCTCGAGAAGACCCCGACCGCCCGCGACCCCTGGGCGGTGCTGCAGACGGCGCCCGGCGTGGTGACCGACCGCATCAACGTCGGCGGCAACGAGAGCGGCCAGCAGTCGCTGTTCATGGGGCCCGGCTCGACCTGCGACCAGTCGGTCCTGGCGGTGGACGGCATGGTGATCACCGACATGTCCGCCCTCGGCTCCTCGCCGACCTATTACGATTTCGACTCCTTCGAGGAGATGCAGGTGTCGACCGGCGGCACCGACGCCGCGACCGCCACCGGCGGCGTGGTGCTCAACATGGTGACCAAGCGGGGTACCAACGAGTGGCGCGGCTCCGCGCGCTATTACGTCGACGACAAGAGCACGCAGGGGGACTTGAACATCGACCGCGGCGACCTCGGCCAGGCCGGCCCCTGGAATGGCGACCACGCCCAGGCCGCCTTCAAGCAGGGGAACCGGATCGATAGCAACGAGGAGCTCGGCGCCGAGTTCGGCGGCCCGATCCTCAAGGACCGCCTCTGGGCCTGGGGCGCCTACTCCCGGCAGCAGATCGATCTGTTCACGATCAACGACTTCAGCGACCAGACCACCCTCAAGAACTGGAACGGCAAGCTCAACGCCCAGATCACGCCGTCCAACTCGGCCACGGCGTTCGCCTTCAACGGCGACAAGATCAAGACCGGCCGCAACGCCGGCCCGCTGCGCCCCCAGGAGACGACCTGGGACCAGTCCGCCTTCGGCCCCGGGCCGACCGGCTACAAGGCCGAGGACACCCAGATCCTCGGCACCGATTTCTACCTGACCGGCATGTATTCGGTCGTCAACGGCGGCTTCCAACTGGCCCCCGAGGGGGGCTCGGCCCTGGCGTACCGCGATCCCAGCCAGAAATGGCACAACAGCTTCCTGCTCAATCAGCTCCAGCGGCCGCAGAAGCAGGGCAAGCTCGACGCCGCCAACTTCTTCGAGGCCGGCGGCTTCTCCAACGAGCTCAAGTACGGGGCCGGCTACCGCACCGCCGAGCAGTCGTCGCTCTTCACCTGGCCGGGAGGCGGTCTCGAGCTCGCGGCGTCGGAGAATACCCATTTCCTGTTCCTCGTCCGTGAGGCCAACTCCCGGGTCAAGACCGACTACACCAGCGCCTATCTCCAGGACACGCTCTCCCGCGGCAATCTCACGGCCAACGTCGGCCTGCGCTACGACCGCCAGGGGGGCAGGAATCTCGCCTCCAGGGCGGCGGCCAACTCCGTGTTCCCGGACCTCCTGCCGGAGACCCAGTACGCGGGCCAGGACGCCGGCTTCACCTGGACCTCGCTCACCCCACGCCTGGGATTGACCTATGCCCTCGGCGCGCAGAAAAAAACCCTTCTGCGCGCGAGCTACTCGCGTTTCGCCGATCAGCTCGGCACCGGCACCGCGGGCTTCCTCAACCCGCTCGCGGCCGCCTCCTATCGTTACTTCCTCACCTCCAACAACGGCGACCCCTCGCTGGACCCCAGCGACCTCGGCCCGGAGATCGCGCCGCCGAGCGGCAACGTCAACCCCATCACCCTTCAGCCGCTGCAGTCCAACGCGGTGAACCCCGACCTCAACGCTCCGATCACCGACGAGCTGCAGATCGGCGCGGAGCACGCCCTGCTGTCCGATTTCGTGGTCGGCCTGAGCTTCACCTACCGCAAGACCCACGACATCCTCGACGCCCAGCGGCTCGTCTTCGACACCGACGATCCCTATGACGCGGCCTTCCTCGGTTCGGTCGGCCGCGCGGAGCGCCCCGGCGATTACGTCGAGGCCGACCCGGTCAGCGTCACCGCGCCGGACGGCCACACCTATACCGTCCATTACTGGGAGCTGCGGCCGGGGGTGACGACCCGCAACGGCTTCCTGCTGACCAACGGCGACCGCGAGCAGGAGTTCAAGGGCGCCGCGCTCACCTTCGACAAGCGGCTCTCCAACCGCTGGATGCTGCGCGGCAACGTCTCCTGGCAGGACTGGAAATGGCGGATCCCCGCCAGCGAGATCCAGGACCCGACCGACACCACCGTGGGTGGAGTCGTCGACGGCACCGAGGTCCTGCAGCCTTCCGGCACCGCTTCCGGCCCCAAGGGGAACGTGTTCATCAACAGCAAGTGGTCCTACAGCCTGAACGGCATGTATCAGATCGCGCCCGATCGCCCCTGGGCCTTCAACCTCGCCGCCAACCTGACCGGCCGCCAGGGTTACCCCCTCCGCTACGCCACGCGGATCACCCGCGAGACGATCGCCGACGGCGGCGTCGGCATCGACGTCCCGGTCGATTCCTCGCCGGACGCCTTCCGCTATCCGGACACCCACGTGCTGAACCTGCGGGCCGAAAAGGAGTTCAGCTTCCGCGACGTCGGCCTGAACCTGGGCGTCGACGTGTTCAATGCCCTCAACGAGTCGTACGTCCTGCAGCGGCAGGGCCTGCTCGGGCGCTCCAACTCCGGGCACGTGCTCGAGGTGCTGAGCCCCCGCGTCTTCCGTCTCGGCGCGCGGATCAGCCTGCGCTGAGGGTTCGATCCAGTAACTCGATGCCTCCTCCGATACGCCGCCGGGCCTCGCCCCGGCGGCCCTTTTTATGAAGGTTTTCCGAAGCGAGGGCCAGAGGAATGAATCTGATGAACTTTCGTAGCGCGAACCTCGAAGACGATTTCCGGGAGCGGCGCCTGGCCGAGCTGCTCGCCGCGGCGGCCACGCTCCAGCGCCAGCTCGCCGCCCTACTCGGACCGCCGGCGCCCGAGCGCCCCGCCTTTCGCCGGCTCGCCGTGCGCAACAACGGCCAGGTCCTCTTTCTCTCCTTCGAGGAGATCGAATGGATCGAAGCCGCCGGCAACTACGTCCGCCTGAACGCCGGCGGCGAATCCCACCTGCTGCGCGAGACGATGTCCGGAGTGGAGGCGAAGCTGCCGCGGGAGCGCTTCCTGCGCATCCACCGTTCGGCCCTGGTCAATCTGGAAGCGGTGCGCGAGCTGGTGCCCAGCCCGCACGGCGATTTCGTGGTGGCGCTCAAGAGCGGCAAGCGGCTGCCGCTGAGCCGCGGCTGCCGGGACCGGCTGGAAGAGGCGTTGCTGGGGTGAGTCGAACCCTCACCCCCGGCCCCTCTCCCGTCCCCTCCCGCCCTCCCTCACCGGGAGAGGGGAGA
>Ga0070665_100000783_pt1 | contig 41826 bp, 40 predicted proteins | sample KBSS13metaG_FD_65862 | JGI IMG/M metagenome (GOLD analysis project Ga0070665, IMG submission 65862) | Switchgrass rhizosphere microbial communities from Kellogg Biological Station, Michigan, USA - KBS S1-3 metaG | ecosystem: Host-associated > Plants > Roots > Rhizosphere > Soil ...
GCGCCTGCGAACTCCTCCACCCGGTCACAGTGGCGGGACCACGCCGGACTTGCACCGGACTTCCCTTGACCACCGACCGATATGTACGCGGCGAGTCTATCCCGCCACGGCGTCAGGGTATGGCGCCGTGGAGCATCCACACCGCCACCGGCCGCGGGCGCACCGGGTGCCCGGCCGCCACACCCACTGGCGGGTCGCCCGCCATCGGCACCGCCTGCTGCGCGCCGGCGGCGTCGCGGCGCTGCTGGCCGTGGTCGGTCCCGGCATCCTCGCCGGCCTCTCCGACGACGACCCGGCCGGGATCACGACCTACTCGATCCTCGGCGCCCGCTACGGCTACGAGCTGCTCTGGGTGCTGGCGATCTCGACCGCGGCGCTGATCGTCTTCCACGAGGTCGGCGTGCGGCTCGGCATCGTCACCGGCAAGGGCCTTTTGACGCTGGTCCGCGAGCGGTTCGGGCAGCGCGCCGCGGTGCTGGTGGCCGGCGCGCTGGTGATCGCCAACACCGGCACGCTCTGCGCCGAGTTCGCCGGGGTCGCGGCGGCGATGGAGCTGCTGAACGGGACCAGCCGCTACGTCAGCGTGCCGCTGGCGGCGATCGGCGTCTCGATCCTCGTCCTGCGCGAGAACTTCCACCGGGTCGAGCACCTGCTGCTGGCGCTCAGCTCGGTCTTCGTCGCCTACGTCGTCGCCGGGATCCTCGCCCACCCCGACTGGGGCGAGGCGGCGCGCGGGCTGGTCGTGCCGAGCATCCCGCTGAACCGCGAAGCGCTGCTGGTCGCGGTGGCGACGGTGGGGACGACGCTGGCGCCCTGGGGGCTCGCCTTCATCCAGTCCTACGCGGTCGACAAGCGGCTGCGGGTCGCGGACCTGCGCTACGAGCGCGCCGACGTGATCGTCGGCGCGGTGCTGACCGGGGTGATCGGCTTCTTCGTCGTCGTCGCCTGCGCCGCGACGCTGCACGCGCAGGGGATCGACGTCGACGACGCCAGCGACGCCGCGCGGGCGCTGGAGCCGGTCGCCGGCGACGCCGCCTCGACCCTCTTCGGCCTCGGCTTCCTCGGCGCGGCGCTGCTGGCGGCGGCGATCGTCCCGCTCTCCACCGCCTACTCGATCTCCGAGACCCTAGGCCGCCGCGCCGACCTCGACCGCGGCTTCCGCGAGGAGCGGACCTTCTACCTCAGCTTCGGCGCGGTCACCGCCCTCGCCGCCGGCATCGTCCTGATTCCCGGCGCGCCGCTGATCGAGCTGCTCTTCCTCACCCAGGCGCTGAACGCCGTCCTGCTGCTGGTCCTGCTGCCGTTCATCCGCTCGCTGGCGATGGACCGCGAGCTGATGGGCGAGAACGCGCTCGGGCGCTTCGACCGCGTCTCGACGGCGCTGGCGCTGGCGGTCGTCGCCGTCTCGGTCCTGGCGCTGGGCGTGCTGGCCCTCGCCTGATCAGACCCGGGCGGGGATCCGCTCCGCGTACATCCGCCAGAAGAAGATCCCCGCCCCGCCGGTCCCGGCGAGGACCGAGAGCGAGGGAAGGATCAGCTCGATGGGACCGCTGACGAGGCCGACGGTCAGTGTAAATACGGCCATCGTCGCGACCGCGACGAGGACGCCGAGCACGGCGACGAACCCCTTCCGCAGCCAGCCGAAGCTCTTGCGTTCCTCCTGGGCCATCCGCAGTTCCTCGCGCTGGTGCTCGAGCTCGATCTCGTCGGGGGTCCGCAGGTCCGAGGCATTGGCGGGCACGTCCTCGGCGCCCTTGGCCGCCGCTTCCCCGCCGCTGTGGCCACCTCTATTGTGCAACAAATTCTGACCGTGCATATATGCCTTTTCAGCCCGGTTTGCCGGGACTTCCCCTTCCCCTCGATCAAGCCGCGCGGCCCCCTAGCCCGCCGCATGAAGGTAGACCGGGGCCGCGAGTCTTGTCAAGGAACAGAATCGTTTTCTGGTTGACCGACGCCTGGCTACACGCCGAGCAGCAGGTCGAGGACCAGCATCACCGCCGCGCCGAGCGCGATCCCGAGGGTCGGTCCCCGCCAGCGGCGCCGCTCGGCGTAGGCCTGGGGCAGCAGCTCGATCACGATCAGGCTCAGCATCGCCCCGGCGGCGAAGGCGAAGGAGATCGGCAGCAGCTCGTTGACCTGCTCGACCGCCAGGTAGGCGATCACCGCCCCGACCGGCTGCGGCGCGCTGGTCCCCACCGCCGCCCAGAACTGGCGCGCCCGGCCGTAGCCGGTCGCCTCCATCGGGATCGCGACGCTGGTGCCCTCGGGGATATTCTGGATCGCGATCGCGAGGATCACGAACAGCCCGAGCCCGGCGCGATCGGAGGCGTAGGCGGTCCCCACCGCCAGCCCCTCCGGCAGGCTGTGGACGAAGAGCACCGCGAAGACGAGCGCCGAGGTCCGCGCCCCCGGCCCGGTCCGCCCCATGAACGCCGTCTCGGGGTTCAGTCGCCTCCGCGCCACCCCGAGCAGGACGCCGCCCACGGCCAGTCCCACGACCAGCTCCCAGGCCGAGCCTTCCTCGGCGGCCGGGACCAACAGCCCGACGACCGAGGCGACCCCCATCACCCCCGCCGCGAGGCCGAGCAGGAACGGCGTCAGCGCCGCCGCGCGGGTGCCGAGGAACCAGACCGGGATCGCCCCCAGCCCGGTCGCGAGCGCCGTCCCGCAGGCGGCGAGGAAGAGGACGAGCAGGTCGGGCATCGAGCCCGGAAGCTAACGGCGGGGTCGGCTCAAGCAGCGGGCGGCGGCGAGGCGGCCGGGAACGCGGCCACCCCGACGACGACGCTGCGGGTGTCCTCGGCGGCGCGGCGGCGGCTTGCCTCGACCGTCTTCTGCATCCGCGCGTTGAACTCCTCGCCGGCTTCGCGGATCTCCCGCCAGGCGGTCGCGTCCACCTGGGCCAGGGACCAGTCCCAGCAGCTGCCCTCCAGCGCCGCGAAGGCGTCGGCGTCCATCGCCGAGACGGCGACGATGAAGCACTCCTCGAAGGACATCCGCCGCGACGGCTCGCCCCCATCCTCGCCGGGGTCGGCGCCGCTCAGGGCGTGGAACTTGAGCCGGTAGAACTTCTCCACCGCGCCGCGGCGCGGAACGGTGTCGACGAGCTCAACGATGTCGCACTCCTTCGCCAGCACCTGGCTCAGGTGGTAGGAGACCATGCTCAGCTCCATCCCGGTCTTCTGGGCGATGGTGGTGGCGCTGCCGGCGCCGTCGACCAGGGCGCGGAGGACCCGCCGGCGGATCGGGTGGTTGAGCGCGCGCAGGACCCGGTCGAGCGGTGCGCTGCCGGGCAGCGTCTCCGAGCCGGACCCGTTTCGCGGGATCGAGACGGTCAACGGCCGTCCCCCGACGCGCGCCGGCGGCGGCGCAGGAGGCGCACGCTGTGGGTTGGACGCGGGACCCGGAACATCGCCATCAGGCCCGGGGACCTCACGCCTCCCGTCCGCCGCCGGTGCGTCTGGTCGGTGTGGCGGGTGGCACGGAGGATCAGCTGGACCTGGGCGCTCGAAGTGACCAGCGAGGCGAGGATCTGCTCCCGGCCCCCGGGGGCGGGCCGGGAGCCATCGACGCCGACGCATTCGGATTCCTTCAGGACCTGGGCGTGGTAGGCGACTTCGCTGCGCTTCAGCGGCGCCAGATCGCCGACGATCTCGGTGACGCTGCGCGAGCACTGCTCTTCGTGCAGGGCCCGGAGGATGTCGCGGCGGGTCGGGTGGTTGAGGGCGTCCTGAAGAGCGATCTCGAGGTTCGCCAGCACGTCGTCGTCGAGACGTCCGTCGTCGGCTGTGAGACCCCCACCACGCATTGCTCCTCCTCCGCCAATTAGCCCAATTCCCACGACCAATAGAGATCGTTGGATGAGCCTAAGCGGAGGAGGAATCGGTTACGAAGGCAAAATCCGGCAGTAATTCTCCCGAGCGGTTAGAGCATCACTTCCGGCGACAGAGATACACCGCCTTGGTGTGAAATTTTTCGTCGACACCGGGGGTGAGGTGGCCTTCCTTCTCGCCGAAGAACGCGACTCGCTGCAATCCAGCCGCGTCGAGCGCATCCAGAACCTCGGCTTCGGTGAAGTGCCGCTGGCGGTGAACGGTGGCCAGGTTCGAGTCGCTCTCGGCCTCGAACCGCGCTTCGGCGAATGTGCCGGTCGAAACTTCTCCCGGCGACAGCTGGCCCTGCCACACGAGCCGACCCTCCGCTCCTTCGACCACGACCTCGTTGCTGAAGAAGGTCTTGTAAGTGACCAAGGTGTTGATGTCGAAGAGCACGATGCCGTCGGCAGCGAGGTTGCGACGCATGCCGTCGAAGCTCGCCTCGAGTTCCTCGAGATCCAAGAGGTAGTTGAGCGGGTCGTTGATCGCCCAGATCAAGTCGAACTCGCCGATGTCGGGCAGCTCGCGCATGTCCGCCTCAAACAGGGTCGCCTGGTCGCCGATCTTCTGGCGGGCGACGTCGAGCATGCGCGGCGAGATGTCACATGCGGTGACCGTCCAGCCACGGTCGAGCATCGGCTGGGAGCTCATTCCCGTGCCGCATGCGATGTCAAGCAGCCGCCTACCCCCTACGCCGGCCTCTTCGGCCTTCTCGACGAGTTTCCCCGTCCACCGTTCGAACATGTACCCCTGGTTGAATTCGTCGTAGACAGGCGCCCAGGTGTCGTAAGTCTCCTTGACCGATTCCCCTGCGGTCCACTGTTTCTCCATTTTCACTCCTCTGAATAGACCGTTACTACTAAAGAACGAACGGTTCCTCTCTTGCGAACAAAAGAGGAACCGTCGCGAACTCAGCCAGCCTTGCTGGTGCTCACTGCAGGCATCACTTCCGTCGTGGCGTCGATCTTCATCCTGCTCACCCCCCTTCACAGAATTTTCTTCTTGGGGCCAGGATGATTTATCGGTGGCACAACTCGCCAGTAATTCCGTTGCGGACACACGAGTTTGGGGAAAATGGCTTTTAGTGCGAAAAGAATTAAGCTTTAGATACAGTGCTCAACGACTACTGAGGGAGACCGGTGGCATCGCTCGTCAAAGGGAGAGAACCTTCGGCTTTTGGGATAAGCCCGAAAATGGCTCGCGCCGTCGCGGACCCCTGGCGGCTTCGGGTTCTCGCCGAGGTCGGCATCCGGCCACTCAGCCCATCCCAGTTCGTGGATCGCTTCGGTGGCGATCTCAACCATGTCTCCCGCTGCTTCCGGCAGCTGGCGAAATGGAATTACATCGAGGTCGTCGAAAAGCGGCCGGGAAGCAGGCGGGGAGCTTCGATCGAACATCTGTACAAGGCGGTACGCCGCGCCCATTTCGACACCTCCGCCTGGAACACCGTCCCCCAGGGAGAGAGGCAGAGCGCTACCCAGGCGATCCTCTCCTCCTACCAGGACCGCATCAAAGAGGCTCTCGAGGCGGGGACGTTCGACCAGGAGATCGATCGCCATTTCTCCTGGGACGTCGCGGCCCTGGATCAGGAGGCATGGCACCTGCTCGGCCGGCGCCTGGATGGGATCCTCTCCACCCTCGCCGACCATGAGCTGGAATCCGCCAGGCGCCTAGCCGAAAACGACGGCGAGTCGATACCCACGACCGTGAGTCTCGCCGCCTTCCGCTCGCCCGAATCTCCTTCGGGGGTACTGCACGGGGCGCACCGTCTGCAGGGCTCGGCGGATCCGAGTGAGAGCGACGCACTCTTCGAGATGGGGCCAAAGCTGGCGAAGGCGCTCTCCAACCACTGGCGATGCAAAATCATCGCCGAGGTCGGCATCAAGCCACTCAGCCCATCCCAGTTCGTCGAAGAATTCGGCGGCTCGATGACTCATATCTCCCGCTGCTTTCGTGAACTGGCGCGGTGGGGATTCCTCGAAGTGCACGAAAAACGCAACGGTGGGCGTCGAGGCGGTGGGGTCGAAAGGATCTACCGCAGCACCCTGCGCGCCTACTTCGACGCGCCCACCTGGGAAGCGCTGCCGCTCATCGTCCGCTCGGAGATCTCGACTTACTTCATGGACACCTTCTTCGAACGCGTGAACGAAGCGATCAAGGCAGGAACGTTCGACGCCGATCTCGACCGTCACCTTTCCTGGAAGCCGGTGAGAGTCGACCGCGAGGCATGGAGGGAGATCGGAAAATCGCTCGACGAAGTTCTGGCCTGGCTGCCCGAACTGGAGACCGAATCGATGGAACGGGTGGAGAGCGCCGAAGATCTCACCGCGACAACGATCGGCCTCTCGTCCTTCCGCTCACCGGCGCCGCTGTAACCGTCGCCCACCGGGCCAGCTGAGCGCTCAGACGTTCGCCGACCGAGGGCGGGGACATCCGTCCAGGGCGGAATTTCCTCGCTTAGGGTGCCGCCACTTTGAGCGTCCCTGGCATTCAGGGCGGCTCTTTTAATCACTGGATCGGAAGGGGAGATTCGATGGGCAAGGGACTTCGGCGGCAGGGGCCGGCGCTGGTGCTGGCGGGGCTGGCGCTGATCGCGGCGCTGAGTGGGACGGTCTACGCCGCGGGGAAGATCAGCGGCCGGACGATCAAGGTCAAGAGCCTGCCCGGCAACCGACTGGCGCCGGCCTCGGTGCCGGGAAACCGGCTGAAGCCCGGGGCGATCAAGGGCAGCCAGCTGGCGCCGGGGTCGATCACCGGGATCCAGATCGACGCCTCCACTCTCGGCCAGGTCCCCTCCGCCGTCCACGCCGAGACGGCCGAGTCCGCCCGCGACGCCGAGACGGCGCTGAACGCGGCAAACGCCGAGAACGCGAGAACCGTCAACGGCTACGAAGCCGGCTGCAAGGCGGGCACCCGCGCCTTTGCCGGCGCCTGCTGGCAGGCCGCCGCCGGCGACACCGCCCTCAACGCCCCCGCAGCCGCCGCGGCCTGCACGACGCAGGGCGGCGAGCTGCCGGACGCGCTCTCGCTGGTTGCCTTCTCGCAGCAGCCGGGGGTGACGCTGGCGACGGGAGACGAGTGGAGCGATGAGATCCCTGTGATGAGCGGCGAAGACCTCTATGGCGTGGCAACGGTCTCCTCGAGTGGAAAAGTTGGGAGCGCCCTCTCCACCGCCACGAAGAAATTCCGCTGCGTCTTCCCGCTCCTCGGCTGACCCGCCGGGGCTTCCATATCCTCGGGCGGCGATGACGCGCCAGCCCGCCCGCGCGGCCAACCCGGTCCTGCTCTGCCTCTCGCTGGCGGCCGCGCTCCTGCTCCTCTTCGTCGCCGAAGCGGCGGGCTCCGAGCGCGGCCGGGTGCTGCGCTACTGGACCCCGCAGCGAATGGAGAGCGCGCGGCCGCTCGACCTCGTGGTCGGCAGGGACGGGCGGCCGCGTCTGCGCTTCGGCCGCCCGGCGCCGGCCCCCGCCAGCGCCAGCTTCCTCCCCGTCGCCACCCCGGAAGCCCCGCCCTTCTCGGTCAACGGCCGGATCTTCATCCGCGTCCACGGCAAGCGCGGCTACTGCTCGGGGACGGCGATCGACAGCCCGACCCGGCAGCTGGTCCTGACCGCCGGCCACTGCGTCAACGCCGGGTCCGAATACCGCGGCAACCTCTGGTACCGCGACCTGCTCTTCGTCCCCGCCTACACCGCCGGCACGGCCCCGTTCGGCGCCTTCGCCGCCCTGCGGGGCAAGATCTTCGCCTCCCGGCACTGGACCCGGCACAGCAACCTCAGCTTCGACGTCGGCGCCTTCCTCACCGCTCCCAACAACCGCGGCGAAAACGTCGCCGACGCGGTCGGCGGCGGCGCCGCGATCGCCCTCGACCTGCCGCGCAACCAGTCCTTCGCCAGCTTCGGCTACCCCGGCAACCTGCGGCGGATGCAGGCCTGCAACTCCTCCTACGCCGGCAACGACCGCCGCAGCCCCCTCCTCCCCGGCCCGGCGAGCCTCGCGATCGGCTGCCACTGGGCGCCCGGCGCCAGCGGCGGCGGCTGGCTGATCGAAGGCGGCACCCAGATCGACGGGCTCAACTCCTACCGCCTCTTCGACGAGCCCTCGCTTACCTACGGGCCCTACTTCTCCCGTGAAACCGTCGGCAAGCTCGTCGCCGGGCTCTGAGCGAACCGCCGCTAGGCGGTCTCGGCGTCGAGCAGGCGGCGGTAGTAGCGGTAGTCGCGCCGCTCGGGGCGCAGGTTGCAGGCCAGCGCCAGGTGGTGGCGGGCGCGGCGCTTCTGACCGGTCTTGCTGAGGGCGCGGCCGAGGCAGAAGTGGGCGAAGTCGTTGACCGGATGGGACTCGACCACCGCCTCGAACTCGGCCGCGGCCGGGGCGAAGCGGCCGGAGCGGAAGTAGGCGCGGCCGAGCGCCTCGCGCACCGAGCTCTTCTCCGGTGCCCGCCTGGCGGCCTCGGCCAGCGGCGCGGTCGCGTGCTCGAAGTCGCCGTCCTCGAGCAGCTCGAGGCCACGGCGGTAGAGCGTGTAGGTGGGCTCCTGGGTCCCCTCTTCGGGCATGCACCAAGTGTAGGAGGCCGGCGAAGCCGGAAATTCGCCTCGACCCCCGTCTGAGCAGCCGAATCGTGCGTGCCAGCAGGGCAAAAGGGCGACCCTGCTACCGTAGGTGAACGAGTTCGGCGGCTTTCCTGCGCGCCGAATCGCTTCCTTATGAGCACCGCTACCGCGAAAAAATGGACCTGCGATCAGTGCGGGGTGACCGTCAGCCGCCTCGGCGGCGAGAAGGTCGAGCTGCCCACCAGCTGGACCAGCTCGAAGGAGGGCACCTTCTGCCTGCTCTGCCGTCGCGAGCGCGCAGCCCAGGCCGCCCTCGACGCCGCCCCGAAGGAATCGGGGCTCGAAGACCGCGCCAAACTGCGCCGCGCCGCTCTGGTCGAGTTCGAGGTGCGCCGCCGCCCCGGCCACGGCAACGGCGAGATCGCCAAAGCCTGCCGCTCCTCGGTCGCCGCGGTCGTCGCCGCGCGCAAACGGCTGAAGATCCCGGCGCCCAACTAGCGCCGGCTGCCGTTCAGATCCGCGTCCGCTCGGCCAGCTCGCTGAGCAGCGCCGCCATGCCCCGCTCGCCGTGGACCCGGCGCTGGCGGTCGGCCCCGTTGCCCTCGGCGAGGATGCGGTCGAACTCCTCCAGGGCGGCGTCACCGCCGAGCTGTTCGGCGTAGGGCCGGGCCTCCTCGAGGGTGCCGCGGGCGACCTCGATCGCCGGCGCGGCGGTGTGGTCGTCGACCATCAGCCGGGCGGCCAGCCCGTAGCGGCCGGCCTGGTAGTAGGACTCCTCGATCGCCTCGCGGGTCAGGCCGGGGGCGCCGGGGCGGTCGATCTCCTTCGCCGCCAGCGCCTGAATCAGGGCGGCGACCGCGGCGTTTTGCTCGGGCCGCGACTGCACGTCCATCCCCCGCACCTCGACCGTCCCCAGGTTCGGATGCGGCCGCACGTCCCACCAGATGTAGGTGTAGTCGTCGACGCCGGCGGCGGCGACCACCTGGTCGGCGACGCGGAGGAAGTCATCGTAGTCGCGGAAGGCGCGCGGCAGTTCGAAGCGCGGGTAGCTGCGGACGACGCTGGCGCGGGCGCTCGCCATGCCGGTGTCCTCGCCGTCGCGGAAGGGCGAGTTGGCGGTCAGCGCCGCCAGCAGCGGCAGGTGGTGGCGCATCGCGTTGGCGACCGCGACCGCGGTTTCGGGGTCGGGGACGCCGACGTGGACGTGCAGCCCGCAGGGCGGCGTCGCCAGCAGGCTGACCAGGTCCTCCTTGACCGGGATGTAGCGCGACTTCTCGACCAGGGCCGGGTCGCCGCTCTCGCCGGGGTAGAGGCCCGAACCCATCATCCGGGTGCCGGTCGCGGCGACCGCCCGCCGCACCTCCTCCAGCTCCCGCGTCGCCTGGGCGACGTCGTGGCAGATCCCGGTCTTGAGCTCGATCTGGGTGGCGAAGATCTCGGTCGAGACCGCGCCGCGCCGCTCGGGGTCGATCTTCTCCAGCACGGCTTCGGCCTCGGCGACGAGGCCGCACTCGGCGTCGACCAGGAGCAGCTCCTCCTCGACCCCGATCGTCAGCGGCGGCGAGGCGCCGAAGCGGTGCTCGCGGGGCGCCGTCTCCTCTCCCGTTTTGGATGAAGTCCCCATTTCGGTGTGAGGGCGAGCTACCCGCGCCCGGAGCTCGTTAACCCCCTGCCTATCCTGGCCGGATGCCACGGCCGAGCCGACTGGAGGTGCTGCGCGAACCGGACTACCGGCGGCTCTTCCTCGGCCGCACGACCTCGCTGATCGGCGACGGGCTGGCGCCGGTGGCGCTCGCCTTCGCGATCCTCGACCTGACCGGCTCGGCGACCGACCTCGGCATCGTCATCGCTGCCCACAGCGTCGTCCTCATCGCCCTGGTGCTGGTCGGCGGGGTCGTCGCCGACAGGATCTCGCCGCGGCGGGCGATGCTCGGCGCCGACGTCACCCGCGTCGTCTCGATGGGCCTGATCGCCCTCCTGCTGCTGACCGGCAGCGCCGAGATCTGGCAGATCGCCGTGCTCTACGCGATCGACGGCGCCGCGACCGCCTTCTTCAACCCCGCCTCGAACGCGATCGTCCCGCAGATCGTCCCCGGCGCCCGCCTGCAGGAGGCGAACGCGCTGCTCAACTTCTCGCGCTGGGGCGGCAAGGTCGCCGGGCCGGCGCTGGCCGGGATCCTGCTGGCGCTCGGCTCGCCGGGGACCGCGCTCGCCGTCGACGCCGCCACCTTCGCGGTCAGCGCCGCCTGCCTCTGGCGGATCGGCGCGCCGGGGGTGCGGCCCGAGGGCGAAGGCGAGCCATTCCTGCTCGAGCTGCGGCAGGGGTGGCGGGAGTTCTCGAGCCGCTCCTGGATGGTCGCGGTGGTGCTCGGCGCCGCCGTCACCAACGCGATCTTCTTCCCCGTCTTCCAGGTCCTCGGGCCGACCGTCGCCAAGGACTCCCTCGGCGGCTCCAGCGCCTGGGCGCTGATCGCGGCGATGTGGGGCGCCGGCGGCCTCTTCGGCGGCGTCGTCGCCCTGCACATCCGGCCGCGGCGGCCGCTGCTGGTCAGCGAGGGCTTCATCCTCCTCTTCGCGATCCCGGTGATGCTGCTCGCGATCCCCGCCTCGACCGTGGTCATCGCCCTCGGCGCGCTCTTCGCCAGCGCCACCGTCGCCCTCGCCGAGATCCTCTACGAGACCGTCTCCGCGCAGCACATCCCGCCCGAGGCGCTCGCCCGGGTCGTCGCCTACGACTGGTTCGGCTCGCTGGCGATCGAGCCGCTCACCCTGGCGCTGGTCGGACCGGTGGCGGCCGCGATCGGCGTCTCGACCACGCTCTGGGCCGGCGCCGCGGCGATGATCGTCTGCCAGATCGCCGTCCTGCTCGTCCCCAGCGTCCGGCGCCTGGAAGCGGGACCGATGACCGAGCCGACGCCGACGCCCCTCCCCCGCCCGATCGAAGCGGGCGACTAAAGCGTGCGCAGCACCGCTTCGGCGGCGTTGAAGCCGCAGATGCCGTGGGCGCCGGGACCCGGCGGGGTCGCGGCCGAGCAGATGAAGAGGCCCGGGGCGCCGGTCGAGTAGGGGACGGCGGTGAGACGGGGTCGGATCGTCGTCTGCCAGGGCGTGTTGGCGCCGGTGAGGATGTCGCCGCCGACGAAGTTGGCGTTGCGGGCCTCGATCTCGGCGGTGCTCGTCACCGTGCGGGCGACGATCCGCTCGCGGAAGCCCGGCGCGAAGCGTTCGATCTGGTCGAGGATCGCCTCGCTGGCGTCGCCGTCGTAGCCGCTCGGCACGTGGGCGTAGGCCCAGAGCGGGTGCAGGTTGCCCTGCGAGCGGGACGGGTCGGCGAGGTACTGCTGGGCGACGAGGACGTAGGGGCGCTCGGGCATGCGGCCGCGGTTTACCTCGGCCTCGGCGGCGACGATCTCCTCGCGGGAGCCGGCGACGTGGACGCTGCCGGCGCGGCGGGCGGGCTCGAAGCTCCACGGCACGCCGCCCTCGATCGCGAGGTCGAGCTTGAAGGCGCCCGGCCCGTACTTGTAGGAGCGGTAGGCGCGGGCGGTGCGGCGCGGCAGCCGCTCGCCGGCCAGCTCGAGGACGCCGCGCGGGGCGAGGTCGAGGACGACGGCGTCGGCGACCGGCAGCTCGTCGAGCGAGCGGACCCGCCGGCCGGTCTCGATCCGGCCGCCGTTCTCGCGGACGACCGAGGCCCAGGCGTCGGCGATCGCGATCGAGCCGCCCTTCGCCACCGGCCAGCCGTAGGCGTGCCCGGCGCAGGTCAGCGCCATCCCGATCGCCGAGCTGAACGGCAGGGTGAGCGGCGCGTAGGCGTGGGCGGCGATGCCGGTGAAGAGCGCGGCGCCCTCCGGCGTCCCCATCCGCCCCGCCAGCACCGTCGCCGGCAGCGCCGAGGGGAGGCCGAACCGCGCCAGCTTCAGCGGGTGGCGCGGGAAGTGGATCAGCGGCCGGTAGAAGTCGGCGGTCAGCGCGTCGTAGTCGCGCGAGGGAGCGCCGAAGACCCGCTCCCAGCGCCGGCCGGCCTCCCCCAGGCCGGCGGCGGTCGCCTCCAGCGAGCGCAACATCGTCGCCCCGCCGCCGCCGTCCAGCGGGTGGGCGAGGTCGACCTCCGGCCAGCACCACTCGAGCCCGTGGCGCTCGAGTTCCAGCCCCCGCGAGACGACCGCCGGCGAGGAGACGACCATCGGGTGGGCGGCGCTGCACTCGTCGTGCAGCAGCCCCGGCTCGGTCAATTCCGCGCTGCGGGTGCCGCCGCCGATCTGTTCCTCGGCCTCGATCACCGTCACCTCCACCCCGCGGCTCGCCAGCGTCGCCGCGCAGGCGAGGCCGTTCGGCCCGGCGCCGACGACGATCGCGCTAGGCATGGTGCAGCGGCACCATGTCGTCGCCGAGCCAGGGCTGGCGGGCGACCATCTCGCGCACGTCGACCCAGCCCTCCTCGACGAGCCCGTCGGCGGCGTCCCAGATCCGGTAGCGCTGGCGCTGGACGTGGGCGGGTTGGGACTCGAGCGTCACCACCCGCAGCTCACCGGGCGCGAAGCGGCAGCGCTCCTGGACCGCGGCCAGCAGGCGGTGGTCGTGGAAGTGGCCGTCGCCGAAGTTGTAGCCGAGGACGACGCCGGCGACGAGCTCGCCCTCGCGCACGTCGTAGGCCTCGACGTCGTCGACCGCCTGTGCCGTCAGCGCGTTCAGCGCCCGCCCGTGCGAGTGCATCGAGCGGAAGGCGAGGCCTTTGTAGACGAGGACGTCGATCATGTCCTGCTCGTAGAACTCCTCCAGCTGCCTGGTGACGATCGGCGCCGACTTGACGATCTCCCGGTCGAGCTTGTCCTCGGCGCCGGTGTCCTTGCGGAAGAGCCACTGGCTGGTCGCCCAGTTGCCGGCGTAGTAGCGCATCGAGGGCAGGAAGGAGACGAGGTCGGGGCGGAAGTTGCCCAGCACCGGCAGGCCGACGCAGAGCGCGGCGAGGATGACCAGCAGCAGCGGGTCGTCGAGCGAGGACCAGGGGACGTCGCCGTAGTGGCCGAAAAGGAAGAAGAGGCCGAAGATCATGAAGACGTTCCACTCCAGCGGCACCGCCAGGGGGAAGGTGGAGAAGATGTGGACGTGGAAGATCACCATCCCGGCGAGGGCCAGCGTTCCCAGCAGGCCGCCCTGGGTGAGGATCAGGATCAGCGGCAGGGTGAACTCGATCACCGTGCCGAGGTGGGCGCTCAGCGCGCCGATCCGTGAGGGCAGCAGGTTCTCGGGGTGGTTGGTGTAGAGCTGGGCCTTGGCCCGGCGGGATCTGTTCCAGGGCGTGTTGCTGATCATCACCGTGACGACGAAGGGGAAGTGGCGGTTCAGCTTCGAGGACGCCGCTCCCCACCAGATGCAGAAGAAGACGAGCTGGGCGGCGATCACCATGTTCGTCAGCGGGAAGAGGAAGATGATCGCGAGGGTGCCGTAGATCTCCGCCCGCGCCGCCAGGAACGGAACCTTGTCGCGCAGGCCGAGGGCGCCGAGGAATGCGAGGAGGACGCCGACGGCGACGGGCTCGAGGACCTCACCCCCCGAGAGCAGCAGGTAGACCGCGCTCGCCAAAAGGCCGGCGTAGAGGCCGACGTCGAGCCAGGTCCGGGTCGTCCCCCGCGTGCCCGGGACCTTCTCGGGCCAGGGCGGCAGCCGCGTCGTCCCCGGCCGCAGCCAGTAGAGGACGCCGCCGATCATCGGCTTGAAGCGCAGCGTCAGCGGCAGCGAGCCGGCGCCGAGCCCCAGCACCTCCCAGAGCATCGTCCAGATCACCGCCTTCTGGAAGACGATCGGGTCGGTCCAGCTCGGCCAGCCGCTGGTCCCGAAGATGACCAGCGCCCCGAGCCCAGCGTAGGCGAGGATCTTGACGACGTAGAGGAAGTAGACCGCGACCGGGGTCCCGAACCCGTTCAGCGCCCAGTCCTGGGCCAGCGGCTTGATCCGCTCGAGGTGCGAGAGGCGCCGCCACTCGGAGACCTCGAAGGGAGGCGGCGCGGGATCGAGCAGGCCCATGGCCGACCAGCCTAACCTCCGCTGCCATGGCCTACCGCCGGATCCTCGCCCGCCCGCACGTCTTCGCCCTCTGCGCCACCTCGGTCCTGGCGCGGCTGCCAGTCGGGATGGGCTCGGTGGCGCTGGTGATCTTCGTCCACGACCGCACCGGCTCCTTCGGCGCGGCCGGGCTCGCCGCCGGCGCCTTCACCGTCGGCCTGGGAGCGACCTCGCCGCTGCTCGGGCGGCTGGTCGACCGTCGCGGCCCGCGGCCGGTGCTGATCCCGGCGGCACTGGTGACGGCGCTGGCGCTCGTCGCCGTCGTCTTCCTCGCCGAAGCCGGGGCGGGCACCGGCGCCCTGGTCCTCGCCGCGGCCGTTGCCGGCTGCTCGACCCCGCCGGTCGGCGGCCTGCTGCGGCAGCTCTGGCCGCGCCTGGTCGAGCCCGCCGACCTCGTCAACGGCTACGTGATCGACTCGCTGCTGATCGAGGTCTTCTTCGTCGCCGGCCCGCTGCTGACCGGCCTGCTGGCGGCGACCGTCGGCCCCGCCAGCCCGCTCCTCGTCGCCGCCGCGGCGGGCTTCGGCGGCGCCCTGTGGTTCGCGGCGATCCCGGTCCTCGGCGGCGTCGAGCGGGCCGCGGCCGAGCACCGCACGCGGGCCGGGGCGCTCGCCTCCCCGGCGATCCGGCTGCTGGTCGTCACCGGGGTCCCGATCGGCGTCACCTTCGGCGTCCTCGACGTCGTCCTCCCCGCCTTCGGCGCCGAGCACGGCAACTCCGCCCTCGGCGGCCCCTTCGTCGCCGCGACGGCCTTCGGCTCGGCGATCGGCGCGCTTGTCTACGGCTGGCAGGCGCACCGCTTCCGCACCCCCGCGCAGGGCTCGGTCGCGCTCGCGATCTACCAGCCGCTGGTCGTCCTGCCGCTGCTGCTCGCCGACTCCAACCTGGCGATGTTCCTCCTCGCGCCGCTGACCGGAACCTACATCGCCCCGGCCAGCAACCTCCGGAACCAGATCGCCCAGGCCGCGATGCCGCCGGGGACCGGGACCGAAGCCTTCACCTGGCTGGCGCTCTCGCTGACCGTCGGCGCCAGCGCCGGCGCCGCCCTGGCGGGGCCGCTGGTGCAGAGCAGCGGCTGGCAGGCGGGCGTGCTGCTCGCCGCCGGGCTGCCGGCCCTCTGCATCCCGGTGATCCTGCTGCGGCGCGAGCTCCTGCACCGGGCGGTGCGCCCGGACCTCGCGGGTAGCGAAGGCGGCTAACGCCGGGCGCGAATCGTCGCGTTGCGGCGCAGCTTCTTGCGGTGCTTCTTGCGCAAGGGCTTGGCGTGGCGTTGCGGGGCAGAGTTCTGCGACGCCGTCCCAGCGGGTGGCGTCAGTACAGCCTGGCTCCCGCAGCTCGGCGAACAGCCTTCGTCGCTCTCTTCACCGGAGGTACCGATGGAGATCGGCAGGCCAGGCCAGGCGGCGCCGTCTTCGTAGGCGTTCTCGGCCTCGACGCGAACGTAGTAGAGACCCGGTTCCAGGCCGCTTATCTCGGCGTGGACGGCGACCGGATCGCTGCCGGAGCCGATCGCCTCGAGTCCCTCCTCGCAGGGCACGGTTTCGCCGAAGCTGACCATTTCCGTCGCGGCCCAGCCTTCGAAACCCTTGATCGCATAGGTCGAGTCCGAGACCCAGCGGAAGCGACAGCCGGTGAGCGGCGACCCTTCGGGGTCGACGGTCCCCGAGAAGCTGGCGCCGTCTTCGCCCAGCGGGGTCGCAGCGACGTTGACGAGGACCGGCGCGGGCTCGTCGGGGGTGACGAAGGTTTCGTCGGGCCCCTCGGTCGTCCCGGCGGCGTTCCTCGCCACCACCCGCCAGTGGTACTCGGTGTCCGGGACCAGGCCGCCCTCCCAGTAGGCGGGAAGGTCAGCTTTGCCGGGTACCAGCTGGTCGCCGGCGGGCAGGGTCCTGTCCCAGAGGTAGTGGTACTCGAAGTATTCGCCCTCACCACGGCCGTATTCGACTTCGTATTCGGTCTCCAGCCCTTCGGGGTCGACCGCGAAGCGCAGCGTCGCCGTGCGGTTGCGGAGCGGGCTCGGCGCGAGGTATTCGATTCGCGGCGGCGCCTGGCCGAAGCCGGAGGCGGCGCCGGGTATCGCCTCGGTGAAGGCGTTCTCGGCTTCTAGCCGGAAGTGGTGACGGCCGGGCGGGAAGCCTTCGACGACGGCGTGGACAGGCACCGGCTCGTCGCCGGAGCCGATTTCGGCGGCGCTCTCCGCGCAGGGGACGAGGACCCCCATCGGCGTCGGCCGGGGGCCGAACGAAGTGGTGAACCCGAAGCGTTCGAACTGTTCGTGGGTGACGTAGTGGAAGCGACAGACGGTGACCGGCAGTCCTTCCGGGTCGACGGTCCCGTGGAGGACGACGGAGCTCTCCGTCTCGTTGCCGGCGGCGGCGGTGACGACGACCGGCGCGGGTTCGTCGGTGGTGGTCAGTTCCTGATCGTCTCCGTAGGTGGTGCCGGCGCCGTTGGTGGCCACCACGCGGTAGTGGTAGGTCGTCGCCGGGGCGAGGCCCCAGACCGAAAGCAGTTCGGTGCGGGCGACCGGGTCGTCGCCGGCGGGGACGGTTTCGTCGTAGAGCCCGGCCCGCTGGCCGTAGCCGGCGGTCGTCCCGTACTCGACGTAGTAGGTGGTCGCGAGCCCTTCCGGGTCGATCGAGAAGTGAAGCGTCGCCTCGAAGTTGCGGACGTGGTCCGGCGTCCCGTCGACGATCGCCGGCGGCCCCGAGGCCGAAGCGGCGGCGGGCAGGAGGAGGCAGCAGGCCGAGAGCAGAGCGATCGTCGCGCGGCGGAGCACCGCCGCAGATTACTGCCTGCAAATCGAGCAAAAATCCCCGAGTTCGAATATCGGAGCAGAGGACTCGATGCAACTGGGTACCAGTTGCGCGTCAATAGGTGCCGGGCCGGCCAGCGGCTGCTGACCGGCCCGGCGGAGAACTACGGTTTCGCGCAGAGAGCGATGACGACGAAGTCGCGCGTCGCGCCCGTTTGGTTGGTGGCCGAAGCGCGCCAGCCGGTGCCTTCCTCGCCCTCGCCCGCCGGCAGCGAACCTGCGCCGAGGGGCACGCTGGCGTGCAGGATCGAGGGGAAGTCGTATTTGCCTTCCGCATTGACGAACGCGGCGCCGCCGCCCACCAGATGCTCGCCGTCCTCGCAGAACACCGATTCCTCCGCCTGGCCGCCGTTGCCGACGTTGTCAACGAGAGCCCGGCGGGCGACCACGCTGGTCGCGCCCGGCGCGCCTTTGTCGCCCTTTGGTCCCTGTGCTCCCTGCGGGCCGGCGGGCAGCTGGCCTGCCTTGAAGTCGACCGCCTTCAGCGAGCGATCCTTGACTTTGGCGCTGTTCACCGCGTTCTTCTTGATCTGCTTCGAGCCGACGCTGTTCTTCGGCAGCTGGGTCGCCGCGTAGGCGCCGCTGCCGAGCGCGACGAAGAGCGCAATGCAGGCGATGACGTTGGCGAAGGTGAGACGTTTACGTATGCCTTGCGGCATTGGGAACCCCCTCGGTCTCGGCTCATCTGAAGACTGGTGGACGAGCCCGGATGGACTTGACTGAGCGAGGACCCTATTCCGGGGAGAGGCGGGAGGGCAACGGCGATGGCCGAATGCCCCCGCAGTGGACATTTACACAAGGGTTCTTCGAGCGCTATAGGGTCCTCGCGCATGGGAGGCGTCGCGCTGCTGATCGTGCTCGTCCTGGCGGCCGTGCCCTCGTCGGCGAGCGCTGCGAGCTCCCCGGCTCCACCTGACGCCAAATCCCCTCCCTGTAAAGCGGCGAAAGACGCCTTCACGGCCGGCGATCTGTCCCAGGCCAGGGCGAAATACCTCGATGCGCTGACGAGCGGCGGCGAGGAATGCGCCGTCCCCGGCTTGAAGCTGCTCGCGCGCGAAGACGGAGCGGTGGCGGCCCTCTGCGCGCAGGGCAAGGCACTGGCGGCCGAAGGCCGCAAGACGGCTGCGAACCGGCGCTACGCCGCCGCGCTGCGCCTCGACGGCAGCAGCGAATGCGCAACGAAGGGCCTCGAACCGAAGAAGGCGGAAGACAAGGACGAGAAAGGCGGGGTCGCCAAGGCGTCCGAATGGATGACCGACCTCAGCAAGCTCCTCGGCACCGCGATCGTCACCGTCCTCCTCGGCGCCGCGCTGTTCCTGATCGGGATCCTGATCTGGCGGCGACGCAAGCCCTCGCTGGCGATCGAACCCTTCGCCGACGGCGCGATCGAGCCGAAGATCGGCGCCGCGGTGGCGGGCCTGGTCGAGGGGCACCTGACCGCCGTCGGCGACCGCAAAGGCCAGAACGACGGCCTGCTGCTGGATCTGGTGGTTGCGGACACGGAGCTGATGGCGACCAACAAGGACCTGGAAACCGCGCTGAAAGGCCTGGCCGAGGTATCGCAGCTGAAGCTGCTGGTAGCCGTGGTCGGGCTGGCCGACCGGCTCCGGGGGACGCACCTCGTCGCCAAGGGGGAGCTGGCGCCGGCGGGCCAGCAAGGGCACGGCGTCGTGGTCGCGCTGCAATCGGAGAAGAACGGACTGGAAGCGAGAACGGCTCTCTGGCGGAAAGACGAAAGACCGAGGCGGCAGCAGAGCAACGCCGATGACCCCAACCCCTACTACGACCTCGCCGAGCCCGCGGCGGCCTGGATCCAGTACGAGACGGCCTGCACCCTCGACGGCAGGGTGCGGCTGATCACCCGCAGCGCCCACAGCTTCAGCCTGCTGGCGCAGGGAGTGGCGGCGCAGCGGAAGCTGGACCAGGATGCGGGGGCGGAGCACTACGCGACGGCGCTCCGCGACGACCCCGAAAACGTCGCCGCCCTGCTCAACCTCGGCCGGATCCTGATCGCCGACGAGAGATGGTTCGAAGCAGGGGTTTTGCTGCTGGTCCGGGCGCTCGTCTCGCTTGAAAGCCGCTACGAGGAGTTGGCATGAGCGCCAGGACCCTGCAGGAGGACTCGATCTACTACCGGCTCGAATACGCCCGGATAGCGAGGCTGCTCGAGGGAGAAAGGCGTTCCGAGGAGTCACGCCGGTCGGCCTTGCGCTTCGAGGACGACCGCGACATCGAACCGACGATCCCCCCGCTGCGACTTTCGCTGAGCGCCGCCGCCGAAGAGACGATCGAGGCGGTGATCGGCGAACTGACGCCGGAGCAGAGGGCTCGGGGCGAAGCCGGGCGCCGACGCAAAGGAGATGTTTATCGACCCGACCCTCTGTGGATCGACGCGTCCCGGCTGACCGCCCAGGCCGGCGACGAGCTGTGGCGATTGCGCTGGCGCTGGGTCGGCCGCAAGCCGCCGTGGTTCGTCCGCTGGCTGGGATGGCGGCACTGGCGGAGGCGACGCGAATACCTGGTCCTGGCGGAGTTCCTGGACAGGGTCCTGGAGCCGGCGGCGATGATCCTCTACTTCTCCTGCCTCGTCGAATTGGAGATCGTCAGCCCGGACTGGATCCTGCAGGAACAACCTCGCGCGCCCCGGCCGCTGAAGCGCCTACGGCGCCACCGGGGCATCCCCTACGACGAGCCCTTCCGGCGGGCCTACCTGCAGGAGCTGGTGAGCAGGGCGCAACAGGGTCGGCGCTCCGGGGAGCCGGAGGGGGAACGCCGCTGGCGCAGGTGGCTGCCGGCGTTCCTGCTGGACAACCTGAAACGCCTGTATGGATGGCTCGGGGTCGTCCAGCACCATCTCCTCGAGGAGCCGCACTACCGCGTCCGCTACAACCTCGCCTGCCTGTTCTCGCGCGCTTCCGTACACGCCACCGACGGGGAGGCGTTCCTCTTCGCCGCCGAAACGCAGCTGCGCCTGGCGCTCGACGCCCTGCACGGAAAACGCCGGACGGCGCTGGCGGAATGGGCCTGGCGGGACCCCGGCCTCGAGGCCCTTCGCAACTCGGAGCTCTACGGGTTGAGGGATATCCTGCCGCCGCCCGAAAACCGCTCCTGAGCCTGGGCGATGCGACCGAGGGCGGAGAGGATCGCGTTGAAGTTCGCGCTGACGGTGTCCGTGTGCTCGGCCATGCCCCAGGCGGTTTCCCCGCCGGCCGCGATCCAGACGTAGGTCACGGCGAAGGCGTCGGTCCCCTCGCTGAGCGTCTGCTGGGCGTACTCGCGGATCTCGATCGACAATCCCAGCCGCGCTTCGAGGGCGGCGACGAAGGCGGCGATCGCCCCGTTGCCCTCGCCGCCGAGTCGCTCGGAATCGCCGTCGCCGACCTGGATCGAGGCGTCGACCCGCCAGTCGCGCGCCCCCGGCTCGAGATCGATCCGGTAGTCGAGCAGTGTGAGCGTCTCTTCGCGATCCTCCTCATCGCGCAGCGGCTGCACCAGCTTGCGGAACTCGATCTTCAGCGGCGAGTTGGTCAGCCGGTCCGACCCGTCCGGCGAGCGGGAGGGCAGGCGGTCCCAGGCCCCGGGGATGCGGCTCACCGCGGAGAGGATCGCGTCGAAGTTGGCCTTGGCGGTGTCGGTGTCCTCCCCCACCCCCCAGGTCGTGTCGTCGCCGATGCTGAGCTTGACGTAGGAGATCGCCTTCGCGTCGGTCCCGTCGCTGAGCGTCTGCTGGGCGTAGTCGCGTACCCGGATCTTCACCTCGAGCAGGTTCTCGATCGCGGCGACGAAGGCGGCGATGGTCCCGTTGCCCGACCCCTCGACCGGCACCAGAGCCCCGCCGTGCTGCAGGGTGGCGTCGAGGACCGAGACGTGGCCCTTGTCGTCGCTGGTGATCGCGTGGTTGACCAGCACGACGTCGGTGCACTCCATGTACTCGCGGCGGAAGAGCTTGATCAGCTGCTCGGGGGTGATTTCGGCGTTGGAGGCGTCGACTTCGCGCTGGACGGTGCGGGTGAACTCGATCTGCAGCAGGCGCGGCAGTTCGAGATCGTGCTCGGCCCGCATCACGTAGGCGACGCCGCCCTTGCCGGACTGCGAGTTGACCCGCACCGCCTCGTCGTAGTTGCGGCCGATGTCCTTCGGGTCGAAGGGGAGATAGGGCACGTCCCAGACCGCGGCCTCGGGATCGGGAAGCTCGCGCATCGCGTCCATGCCCTTCTTGATCGCGTCCTGATGGGACCCGGAGAAGGCGGTGTAGACGAGGTCGCCGACGTAGGGATGGCGCTCGTGGATCGGCATCCTGTTGCAGTGTTCGACCTCGCGCCGGACAGCGTTGATGCGGGAGAAGTCGAGCTCGGGGTCGACCCCCTGGGTCATCAGGTTCAGGGCCAGGGTCACGACGTCGACGTTCCCGGTGCGCTCGCCGTTGCCGAACAGCGTGCCCTCGACCCGCTCGGCCCCCGCCATCAGCCCCAGCTCGGTCGCCGCGACCGCGGCGCCTCGGTCGTTGTGGGGGTGCAGGCTGACGATCACCGAGTCGCGGCGCGAGACGTTGCGGCAGAACCACTCGATCAGGTCGGCGTAGAGGTTCGGGGTCGAGAGCTCGACCGTCGCCGGCAGGTTCAGGATCAGCTTCCGCTCCGGGCTCGGTTCGAAGACGTCCATCACCGCCTCGCAGACCTCGAGCGCGTACTCGGGCTCGGTCGCGGTGAAGCTCTCGGGGCTGTACTCGAAGCGGATGTCCTGGTCCGGGCGCTGCTCGGCCAGCTCGCGGCAGAGCTTCGCTCCCTCGACCGCGATCTCGCGCACGCCGGCGCGATCGAGGTCGAAGACCACCCGCCGCTGGGTCGTCGAGGTCGAGTTGTAGAGGTGGACGATCGCCCGCGGAACCCCCTCGAGGCTCTCGAAGGTTTTGCGGATCAGCTCCTCGCGGGCCTGGGTCAGGACCATCACCGTCACCTCCTCGGGAACCAGCTCCTCGCGGGCGAGGAGGCGCATGAACTCGAACTCGGCCTCGGCCGAGGAAGGGAAGCCGACCTCGACCTCCTTGAAGCCGACCTGCTCGACCAGGACCTTGAAGAGCCGGCGCTTGCGCTCGACGTCCATCGGCGGGTCGAGCGCCTGGTTGCCGTCGCGCAGGTCGACGCTGGTCCAGATCGGGGCGGCCTCGATGCGATGGTCGGGCCAGGTGCGGTCGGGCAGCTCGACGCGCGGATAGGGGCGGTACTTGTGGAAGGGCATGGTCATCGCGCCACCACCAAATTGACCAGCTTGCCGGGGACGACGATTTCCTTGACGATCTCCTGCCCGTCGAGGTGCTTGGCCACCTTCTCGCTTTCGCGGGCGAGGCGCAGCAGCTCCTCCTTCGGCGCCTCCGCCGGGACCTCGATCCGGTCGCGCAGCTTGCCGTTGACCTGGACGACCAGCGTCACCGTGTCGCTGACGAGCAGGTCCGGGTCCGCCTCGGGCCAGGGCTGCTCCCAGACCCGGCCGCCGGCCAGGCGCTCGTAGACCTCGCTGCCGAGGTGCGGGGCGAAGGGGAAGATCAGCGAGGCCGCGGTGACGGTCGCGAAGCGCACCGCCGCGCCTCCCTCCGGCGAGTCGTAGAGACCGTCCTTGAGCCGGTAGGCGTCGTTGACGAGCTCCATCACCGCCGAGATCACGGTGTTGAACTGGAAGCCGCGCTGGAAATCCCGGGTCGCCTTGTCGATCGCCCAGTGGGCCTTTGCCAGCAGCTCGCGCGCGACACCCTCGGCTCCCGGATCGGGCTCGCCGGGCTCGGTCCGCGCCTCGGCCTCCTCGCAGAGGCGCCAGAGCCGCGAGAGGAAGCGGTTGACGCCCTCGACCCCCTCGTCGGTCCAGTCGCCGCCGCGCTCCGGTGGGCCCATGAAGCAGACGTAGGTGCGAGCCGTGTCGGCGCCGTAGCGCTCGACGTAGTCGCCGGGGCTGACCGTGTTGCCCTTCGACTTCGACATCTTCGCCCCGTCGCGGGTGATCATCCCCTGGGTGAAGAGGTTGGCGAACGGCTCCTGCACGCCGAGGTGGCCGAGGTCGGCCAGCGCCTTGGTGAAGAAACGCGCGTACATCAGGTGCAGAATCGCGTGCTCGACCCCGCCGATGTACTGGTCGACGGGCATCCAGTGGTCGACCGCCGAGCGGTCGAAGGCGGCTTCGTCGTTGTGGGCGTCGAGGTAGCGGAGGAAGTACCAGGAGGAGTCGACGAAGGTGTCCATCGTGTCGGTCTCCCGCCGGGCGGCGGCTCCGCAGCGCGGGCAATCGGTCGCGACCCAGTCCTCGGCGGCGGCCAGCGGGCTCTTGCCCTGCGGCGCGTAGTCCTCGACCTCCGGCAGCTCGACCGGCAGCTGGTCCTCGGGCACCGGCACGATCCCGCACGCCTCGCAGTAGACGACCGGGATCGGCGCGCCCCAGTAGCGCTGGCGCGAGACCAGCCAGTCGCGCAGGCGGTAGTTGACCGCCGGCTTGCCGCGTCCCTCGGACTCGAGCCAGGCGACCATCTCGTCGTAGGCCTCGCGGTTGTTCTTGCCGTCGAAGCGGCCGGAGCCGACCATCTCGCCGTCGCCGGGGTACGGCAGCCCCTCGTCGTCGCGCGCCGTCTCGGGATCGCTGCCCTCGATCACCCGCGCGACCGGCAGGTCGAACTTCTGGGCGAATTCGTAGTCACGGGTGTCGTGGCCAGGCACCGCCATGATCGCCCCGGTCCCGTACTCCATCAGCACGTAGTCGGCGACGAACATCGGGATCTCCTCGCCGTTGACCGGGTTGACGACCGAGCGGCCGAGCGGCACGCCGGTCTTCTCGCGGTCCTCCGCCCCGCGCTCCTCGGCCGACTCGCGGCCGACGCGGTTGACGTACTCGCGCACCTCCGCCTCGGCGGGCGTGCCGGCGACGAGGCGCTCGAGCTCGGGGTGCTCGGGCGCGAGGACGAAGAAGGTGGCGCCGAAGAGGGTGTCGGGGCGGGTGGTGAAGACCGGGAAGTCGATGTCGACCTCGTCGCAGCGGAAGACGACCTCGGCACCCTCCGAGCGGCCGATCCAGTTGCGCTGCATCGTGATCACGTGCTCGGGCCAGGACTCGAGCGCCTCGAAGTCGGCGAGCAGCCGGTCGGCGTAGTCGGTGATCTTGAAGAACCACTGCTCGAGGTTGCGCTGGACGACCTCGGTCCCGCAGCGCTCGCAGCGACCGTCGACGACCTGCTCGTTGGCCAGCACCGTCGCGTCTTTGGGACACCACTGAACCGGCGCCTCGGTCCGGTAGGAGAGCCCCTTCTCGAACAGCTGCAGGAAGATCCACTGGGTCCAGCGGTAGTACTCGGGGGTGTGGGTCCCGAGTTCGCGCGACCAGTCGATCGAGATCCCCCACTCGCGGAACTGGCGCCGGAAGGATTCGATCGAGCGCTCGGTCGCGACCCGCGGCGGCACACCGGTTTTGATCGCGTTGTTCTCCGCCGGCAGGCCGAAGGAGTCGTAGCCCATCGGGTGGATCACCTCGAATCCGTGGCGGCGGCGGAAGTGAGCGATCGCGTCGCCGACGGCGTAGCACTTGAGGTGCCCGACGTGGGGCTCTCCGGAGGGGTAGGGCAACATCTCCAGCACGTAGGACTTCGGCTTCGTCTCGTCGAAGCCGGGCTGGCCGGGATTGGCGACCTCCCAGGTCTTCTCCTCGGCCCAGACCCGCTGCCACCTGCGCTCGATCTCTTTCGGCTCGTAACCGCCCGCGGCGGTCACCGCCTCGCTCTCACCCTGTCCCTGCACCTGCGACATCCGCCATCACGCTCCCTCTGCTTCGACTTTTCTCTCTTCTGCTCTCTCGCGGCTTAGCGGCCGCCACGCGTCATTCCCCCCGGAGGGGGAGGAGCAAAAGTCGAAGCGATAGGCGGAAAGTCACGCGGTCAGTGTACATCGGTTCCCCGAACCTTGACCTCCAACCCGAGCGTTTTTCGCAGCTTGTCGTCGTATTCATGGGTGAGGATGCGACTGCGCAACTTCCCGTATTGATCGCGGGTCTTTTTCACGCGAACCTGCTCCCTGGTGTACAGGAAGGCGTCGTCGCCGATCTCACCGTCTTTGAGCTTTCCGGTGACCATCAACGGCTCACCTTCGCCGTCGGCAAGGATCAGGCCCCGTTCCTCGTCGAAGTCATTTTTCGCCATCTCGACCCGGCAGAGCAGGACCGTGGCAGAGACATCTTCGTGCCAGCGGATGAACTTGATCAGATAGTTGCGTTTGACCTTGCTTTGGAGGGTCGATCGGCGCACGAGATAGATCCGCTCGAGGAAGAGGCCCTTCTCGCTCACCAGCTCGAGCTGCTGTTTCAGGTAATCCTGCAGTGGGGGCTCCTGGAACCAGTGCTCGATCGGCGTCCGATCGACCGCGTGAAGGCTTTCGGTCGCCAGGTTGTTCACTCCACGCAGGACCTCCAACATTTCCTCATCGGTTCGGACTTCCAACATGCCCTCTTGGGGAATCGACCGAAGCCGATCCTCCTCCACCTGGCGCAGGTGCTTGAGCATCCCCTCTTCCTTCCCAAGAGTCTCAGCCCCGATTTCAGAACGGTCGGGCAGAGACGACCGATCCAGAAAGACGAGAACCTCACGGGCGAAGGGCCGGAGCATGTGATCCTTTTCATAGCTCAGTCGCACGGTGCCTCCGGCGATCGGCTCCCCGTTGTCGCCTGTCCATATCCTTCCAGCCGCTTCTTGCAGCGCTTTGACCGACCGTCGATCGTTTTTGTTGTCGAGTCGCAGCAGGATTCCCGCTGCCTTGGCAACCGAATTCACGGTTCCCTCTTCACTTTCCTCGCGCCTCTTTAGTTGGTCGCGCGTCTCTCCGAGCAGGTCAAACAATGCTTCCAGCAGCTGCTCCTCGTCATTTGGATCGGCAACTTGCCGTCGCACCTCCTCGTGCCGCAGCAGTTCGATCTGGTCGAACTTCCCCTCGCTCCAGTTCCACTTCAACTTCTGAAGCTTCTTGAAGTCCCGGTAAATGGCGTCCGTGTTCATGCGGTGCTTTTTCATGAATCGCGGGTGAACAGCTTTCGGTCAGTTCTTGTACATCGCGACACCGATCCGTGCATCAAGTCGTCCCCATATGTCACCGCTCCGCCTCGAAGCTGTGGCCCGCAGACGAACTAAAAGCGGGAAGGAGCTTGGATGAGTGGCGACGACAACGAATCAACGAAGGCGGCGATCGGCAGCCTCGTCACCCTGCTCATCGACGAGCCGGGGGCGGAGCGGGTTTTGTTGACGGACGCGAGGTGCATCGATGCGCTGAAACGGAGGGCCGAGCATCCCAAGGCGGTTATCGCGACGCGCGACCCGCTGGGAGCGGCCATATTACTTCGTTCCGTTGGAGATCGTTGCGAGTACCGGGACGGAAACTGCGTAAAGGTCGCGCAGATCCTGGCGATCGACCCGGGGCCGGTGCTGTAGATGGCCGGCTTCGAAGCGCAGCCGCTCGAGCGCCCGGCCAGCAGGGCCGACCGGCGGGTGGCGATCGCCGACACCACGATTCGCGACGAGCACCTGCTCGGCGCCGACCCCAGATTGCTCGCCGACCGCGACCTCAGCGAGGTCTGGCGCTCCTGCGCGCTCGGCGTCGAGCAGCGCATCGCGGTCGGACGGCAACTCGCCGCGCTCGGCGTCGACGTGATCGAGGCCGGGTTCGTCGAGCAGCCGGGCGGGACGTCGACCGCCGCCGCCCTCGCGGCCGAGTTCGCGGAGGAGGGGCCGGTCGTCAGCGCGCAGATCGGCGCCTTCGCCGGCGAGGCGGCGCTAGGGGCGGCGACGGAGGCGGTCTCGAAGGCCCGGCGCCCGCGCGTGCACGTCCACGTCAGTACCGCGGACCTCGTCGACGAGCATGGCCAGTTCCGGCGCCACCCCGCACTCCTGCTCGACCAGGCGATGGGGGCGATCGCGGCCCTGAGGGCGGCGGTCGAGGACATCGAGTTCTCCCCCCCACGGACCGACCTCGGGGCGGTCGGGATCGCGGCTGCCTGGACCAGGGCCGCGATCGACGCCGGGGTGAGGACGATCAACCTGCGCTACTGCACCGACGGGCCCGAGCCGGACGAGTTCCTCGCTCTGCTCGCCGAGCTTCGGCGTCTCGCCGCCCCCCCGGCCGGCGTCGTCCTCTCGGCGGACATCTTCGCCCCGGACCTGAGCACGGAGGACGCCTACGTGGCCTCGACCGCCTGCGCCGAAGCCGCGCTCGCCGCCGGGTGCGGGCAGGTCAAGTGCGCGTTCCACGGGATCGCAGGGACGCCCGGCCACGCCGCGCTGGAGATGGTGGCCTTCCAGCTGTGGCTGCGGCGACGACTGGAGGAGAGCCACCTCTCGACCGGCATCGACACGACGCGCCTGCTGGAGGCCAGCAGGGTCATCGCCGAGACCAAGGGAGTCGACCTGCCTCCCTCCCAACCCCTGCTCGGCGAAGACTTCACCTCCCCCTCTCTCGCCGACTTCCCCACCGACCCCACCGAGCGCATCCTCACGGCCGCCGCGGTCCGGATCGTCCTCGAGGGGCTGGGGGTGTCAGTGCCCCCGTGGTTGGACGAGTTCGCGAACCCATCCACCCTGTAGTCGCAGATAACCTCCTGCGGATGTTTTCGGTGGCAGCCGTGACTTTGAGCGATGGCGGGACGGTTATCTTGTCCTTGGCCGGCTCCTCCGCTATCGCCGCATTCGTATCCGGTCGTTTTTCGCGCAGCAACGCGCGCGACGAACAGCTCCGTCAGCAGATGCTGGACGTGGCCGGGTCTTTTTCCGGCGGGGCCATGGAGGCCCTGGCCCGGATTCGGGACTTCAAGCCGACGAAAGAGAAGAGCGGCGCAGCTAGACATCGCAACGAGCCGTTGTGGGCGGACAAACCGCTCCGCCAGGCCAGAGAGGAACGCGCCGAGGCGGCGATCGACCAACTGAGGCCCTTGCGCGGTCGGGTCACCCTCCTCTTCGGCGATCGTCGAAACGCCGGAGACGAAACCTCGAAACGAGCTGGAGACGTAATCGTCTCGCTGCGAGACATGCTCGAGATCTCCTCCGAGTTCTGGCATTGCTGCGACGACGACCCGCAGCTACGCAGGGCGCTCGAGGCTGAAATGGACGAGAGATATGCGTTGGCCCGAGGCAAAGCTTGGGGAGCGATTTACGACTTCTGCGACGCCGCCGCGGCTCGCATGCACTCACCCTGACTGGCTCGGCTCTTCGATACCGCTACGGGGATTCGAACCCCGGTTTCCGGACTGAGAATTGCCCCTGGAAGCCATTTGCGGCCGATGCGTGCCTGTGGCGTCCAGAATTCAGCCCAGTTGAGTGGCGTTCGGTGGACTCGGGGACATAATTCGGGACACGGTTCTAGTTTCGCCTGAATCCTTCTCCTGCGGCAATCAACGCCCCCCTTGAGACTGCCGCAAGGGCATTGCGTGCTTCCTGCCATTCAGCCTTCCACGTTTTCCCGCCTGGATCGAAACGGCCAGTTAAATCGGTGATGGTCTGCATCTTCTCCAAGACCGCCTCGGGCGCGACGAGGATCAAGCGATTGTTGGAGGTCATCACTTCCTCTACTGCCCGCATCGCAGAGCGTCCAACGGTCGCGAGCGAGAGCCTGCCAATGATCCAATCCAACGTCCGCCACCGGGTAATCAGTCTGTTACCCCAGCCTTCTTCGATTCCATGTGCTTGCGGGAGTTGTTCGATCTCGAGAGTCAGCCGGTCGACTGCCGCTCCATAGGCCGCCAGGGCGGCTCGAAGCTCGTCCCTATCGCGGGCTTCCCTCTCTAGTCGCGCAAGGCGATACGAGATCAGACCGGTGACTGCGGACCCGCCCACGGCTCCTGCCGCTGCGACCAGTGCAATAAGCCAATCCTGCATCCCCTGAGCGTACGAGCGGCGGGGGACGCCGATCAGTCAGCGTTTTGAACTGCATCGGTGTCGGCAGACCGAGAGTGGTGCTCGCACGTCTTGCTTTGGATGCCTTTGACAGATGTCTCGCCACCGAAACTCCAGCAGCTACATGGGCCGTGATAGATATCGGCGCATGCCAGAAACCTTGATTGCTGAGAGTCAAACCGGCACCGCCGATCGCTTGAAGCTGGATTTGGTCTTTTCGTGCGCCGAGACGATCGGCCAGGTGGAGTCAGACCCAATCACGGGCCATCCAGGACAGGCATCAGTTTCTGACTGCGCTCACCTGCTCAAAGCCATCGAGCGGTGGATCGGGCTATGCGAGGCAGCAAATCTGACTTTGCCGAACGAGCCTAGGGTTATCGACTTTGCGAGGGCCGCACAGGAACAGCCGATAGAGGCAAACTCCCGTATCGTCAGCTTGCACTTCGGGAGTCCGTTCCTCGTGCAAATCGCCATCTCGCTCGGAAGCGTTCCCGCACTTGCATTGCTGCTACACGGGGCGAAACGGCTGTATGGCTACGACCTTGAGCTGAAGAACTACCGGGAGAACCTTAAGATCGAATACCTCGAAGCGGTGGCATATCGCGAAATGCTCGAAGAGGAACCGCCACCCATCCTTGACACGGCCCTGGGCGCGAGACAGTCCCCGTCCAGCTATGGCCGCTGGACTCTCAAAGGTGGCGTGCTGAGCGACGACCCCGAATAGTCTCCTTAGACTGAACCCATTGCGCGAGATCCGGTCGCGTAAAACGCAGTCCCCGCCCCACCCGCACATGCGCAAATGCCAGGACGGACCAGCTCATAGAGTGCTCCTGGGAACGTGAAGCAACTGAGCTGCTTCATCAGCGTTGAGGAGCGGTTCGGTCAATGAGCTGACGCCCTGCTGATCTTCGGCCTGCTGCGTCATCGCCCAATCCCCAACCCGAGGCTGCGCCGCCTCGTCTGACCTCGGCGAAATGGGCTCGGTCACTAGTTGGGAAACGAAATGAGCAGGACTGGGGAGTGCACCCGCATCCTCCCTAAGAACCGGAAATCAGGTGGCAGCGGCGGACTGCTCGGTCATCGAGCTTGCTCGAAAAGCATCGGAGATTTGACGGGCCGCATCCTGCCTCGGCTTGAACTGGAGGTAGCGCTGGGTCGTCGCTAGATCTTGATGCCCATCCACTCCATGCGACTTCGGGACATGCTTTGCGATCACAGCGCCCCCGAAAACGCGAAACCCCGCTTTTGGGGGCTCCCGCGAAAGTACCGCTACGGGGATTCGAACCCCGGTTTCCGGACTGAGAATTGCCTCTGGGAGGCCGTTTGCGGACGATCGAGGCCGATCCCGTCCAGTTTGTTCAATCGAGTTCGATCCAGTTCGGTGGAGTCGGGGACATATTTCGGGACACCGTCGCGCGTATGGCCCATCGGGTTCAGATCCTTGGAAAGTGATGGAAGGCGATTCCCGGCGCGAGCCGAGCGGCTTCCTGGCGCGCGTGCTCGTAGGCCTCCGGATGCAGCTCTTCGAACCGGGTCGCAGCCTCTTCGTAGTCCTCCTGTTTTTTCAGGCACCCATCGTGTCCCATCACATAGAAGGGCGGGAAGAGTTTCCGGTCTTCGTCGCTCGCGATCAAGAAAGTAAGCCCGTTCATATAGCCCTCGACATAGGCGACGGTCTCCCACTTTCCTTCGTCTTCCCGCTCTCCTAACAGAGGGTCGTACACCGTTCTGACAAGATCCCGCGTGTAGCAACGGTGGTAAAAATCGCCACGCTTCTTGTTGGCCAGGATGTAGTCAAAGGCATCCATGAGGCCATCTTGGTAGCAGGCGCATATGTACATGGCGGGGTCCTCTCGCATTTCCCCCGCGTCAATCATCCGATGATGCAAAGTGCGGATCATCTCCCTGATCCAAGGGAGCGCCTCAAACCGCTCCTCGCCCAGAAGCTCCTCCTCCGGGAAGGAAGCCTTTAGCTCTTGCAGGAATCGGAGCCCGCTCGTTTGCAAGAGATGCATGTCACCCGCGAAATTCGGAATCTCCTGAGCGTAAGGATTGACAACATAGGAGCGCGGCAGCAAGTCGCCCATCTTCCGCTTCATCAGTTTGTAGAGCGACTCAAAATCGCTGTCTTTGAACGAGTAACCGACAAACACAACCGTCTTCGTTGCGAGCATCGTCTTGAGTTCCGCACCCATCAGGCCCTGATTAAGGTTCCGATAGCACTTTGCGTAGTCCGCCTCGGTGGCCACCACCGAAGCGGGATTGGACAACGACCCGTGCAGCTTGAAGACCTTTCTCTCTCCCGGCTTCCAGAACGCCCAATCCTTCTCGGTCACGAACGGCTGGCATCCACTTTCGCGCTCGAAGTAGTCGTCCCAATTGGTGGTGACGATCTCCGACACCGTGTAAAGACCCGCTAATTCGCGGTGAAATCGACCCGCCTCTTGGTCGAGGTTCGGAAAGGATCTCACGTAATCGAGATGTTTCTTGATTCGCCGCAGCAGCTCGGGACGACCATTCCTCTCCTCGAAGGCGGACATGACAGCGGGAAATGGCTTCAATTCTTTGAGGTTCGCCCCTTCTAATTCCAAGAGCATTTCGAGGTAGAGCGGTCGCGGGACCACCATCTTCGACTCAGTGCTTATGCCGGCCCCTGCGAAGATCACCAACTTGCCCGTATGGCAAGCCTCTACCACTCCGTCCGGCATATCGAAATCTCGATCAGCCTCGCACCAGAGACAGGTACAGGGCCCCTCCTCAGTGTGCTGAACCTGGGCAGCCATCTGAAATCATGCTAGTCCAGCACCCGGCCGTGACCACCAGTACGAAGCTCGCCCTGGAGCTGGTCTATTCCCCGCCGAGGGCCCGCCCGGGCGACCTTCAAAAAGACGGGCGCGGTATCCCAAAGTCGCCGCCGCTGGCCCGTTCCGCGCCACCTCACAGCCGCGCCTCTCGGAGTTTCGCCCAGCGCGGCTCCCTGACTGCTGGCCTGCCCTGGATCGAAAAAGCCCCGCTGCGCGGGCTTCTCGTAGTACCGCTACGGGGATTCGAACCCCGGTTTCCGGACTGAGAATCCGGCGTCCTAGTCCCCTAGACGATAGCGGCGAGGAGATGGGCATTTTAGCGGGGCGGCGGCGGGAGGTGCGAGACGCCCGTCACAGGGCGGCTTCTCGAGGCGGCGAGGGGCGGCGGGCGCGCAATCGGTAAATTGGCTGCCCGCGCGGCTGTGGCGGAACTGGTAGACGCGCACGGTTCAGGTCCGTGTGGGCGAGAGCCCGTGGAGGTTCGACTCCTCTCAGCCGCACTAGGTGGGACTACGCGACCGGGGCAGGCGCGCCTTCGGGCGCCCTCGCCGCGGTCGCGGCGATCTCCTCGGCGAACTCGGGCCAGAGAGCGCGCGGCAGGTCGTGGCCCATGCCCTCGACCATCTTCAGGCGGGCGCCGGGGATCGCCTTCGCCGTGGCGCGGCCGCCGGAGGGGTTGACGAGGACGTCGTTGGCGCCGTGGATGACGAGGGCCGGCAGGTCGAGCTGGCGCAGGCCCGGGGTGCGGTCGCCGGAGGCGGTGATCGCGTGCAGCTGGCGGGCGATGCCAGCCTGGCTGTGGCCGCGGTCGAAGGAGCGGCCGGCGATCTCGCGCACCCGCTCCTCGTCGAAGGGGAAGCCGGGCGAGCCGATCACCTTGAAGGTCTTGACGACGCGCTCGATCGCCGCCTCGCGCTCGCGCGGCGGTTTGCCGAGCAGCAGGCCGAAAGTTTTGTAGCTCGGGTGGCCGACGCGGCGGCTGCCGGTCGTCGACATGATCGAGGTCAGGGAGCGAACGCGGTCGGGGTGGTCGATCGCCGCGCTCTGGGCGATCATCCCGCCCATCGAGGCGCCGACCAGGTGGGCCGACTCGATCCCGAGGTGGTCCATCAGCCCGATCGTGTCGGCGGCCATGTCGCGGAGGAAGTAGGGCGCGTTGGCGCGGCGGCCGACGGTCATCGCGAGGAGGTTGGGAACGCCGGCACGCTTGATCTTGGTCGAGCGGCCGATGTCGCGGTTGTCGAAGCGGACGACGCGGAAGCCGCGCTCGGCCAGCAAACCGCAGAATTCCTCGTCCCAGGCGATCATCTGCGTCGCCAGCCCCATCACCAGCAGCAGCGGCTCCCCGTCGGGGTCGCCCATCTCCTGGTAGCAGAGCTCGATCCCGTTGGCGGGCGCCATCTGCTCGTCGGCGAAGCGATGCATCTGTGGATCGTACCCATCCTGGCCAGGCAGCCAAACGTCATACTCGCGCTGATGCGGACGGCGATCGTCTCCGACCTGCACCTCGGCGTCGCCTCGGACGAGGACGTGCTGCGCGACCCGGCGGTGCGGCGGATCCTGCTCGAGGAGATCGCCGGCGCCGACCGTCTCGTCCTCCTCGGCGACGTGATCGAGCTGCGCAACCTCCCCCTCGGCCCGTCGCTCGCCCGCAGTCGCCCGTTCTTCGAGGAGCTCGGCGAAGCGGCCGGCGACATCGAGGTCGTTCTCGTCCCCGGCAACCACGACCACCGCCTCGCCGAGCCGCTGCTCGACGAGCTCTCGATCGCCGGCCAGCCGGTCCTCGGCCTCGAGCACCACCACGGCCCGACCGGGCCCTCCGCCCTGGTCGACGAGTGGCTCGGACCGGCGCGGCTGGAGATCGCCTACCCCGGGGTCTGGCTGCGCGAGGACGTCTACGCGACCCACGGCCACTACATGGACGTCCACCTCAGGCTGCCACGCGCCGAGTGCGTCGCCGCGGCGCTGATGGTCCGCCTCTCCGGCCGGCTGCCGAACCCGGCGACCCCGACCGACTACGAACGCGTGCTGCGGCCCTTGTATGGGTTCGCCTACGGCCTCGCCCAGGTGCTGCCGCTGAAGCGCCGCCGCAACGGGCCGTTCGAGCGGGCCTGGGAGGTGCTCGCCGACGAAGAGGAGGAGACGACGCTCGGCGCCCGCGCCGCCCGCGCCGGCTTCCCGCTTGCGATCGGCGGCCTCAATCGCCTGCTCCGCGCCGACTTCGAAGCCGACGTCACCACCAGCGCAATCTTCCGCAGCGGCGTCGAGGCCGCCGCCGAGATGGCGGCCCGCCTCGGAGTCGACGACGTCCAGGTGATCACCGGCCACACCCACCGCGGTGGCCCGCTGCCGAGCGAAGCCGAGTGGCCCCTCCCCAGCGGCGGCCGCCTCCATAACACCGGCAGCTGGGTCTTCTCCTCGGCCTTCCACCAGCCGGGGGAACCGCCGAGCTCCTACTGGCCGGGGACCGTCACCTGGCTCGAGGACGACGAGCCGCCCCGCCGCGTCCAGCTGCTGCTCGAGCACTCACACGAGCAGATGACCGACCTGATCAGCCGGCTCGCAGCCACTCGGCGATGATGCCGCCGATCTCCGGCCCAGCGTCCTCCTGGAGGAAGTGGGAGGCGTCGGCGATCGGACGCGGCGGCGGGAAGTTGAGCTGGCTGGAGACCCGCTCGCCGACCGAGAAGGGCAGCACCGGGTCCGAGTCGGCCCAGAGGACCAGCGCCGGGCGCTCGTCCTCGCGCAGCGCATCGGCGACCTTTTTGCCCTCGGCGGCCCCGGGCGCATCGGGCTCGGTCGGGAGGATCAGCGGGAAGGCGCGGGTGCCGGCCTTCGAGGCGCCGTCTATATAAGGGGCCTCGTAGGCGGCGATCACCTCGTCGCCGGGGTCGTTCTTGCAGCCGCCGCGGACCAGCATCCCGACCGGGACCTCGTCGCTTTCGCGGACGAAGTCGCGGAAGGCGAGCCAGGCGTCGCTCATCTTCTGGTGGCCGGTGAAGGGACCGGTCTCCATGATCACGAGCCGCGAGATCCGGTCCGGGTGCTCGACCGCCAGCCGCAGCCCGATCGGCCCGCCCCAGTCGTGGACCACGGCGGTGGCGTCGCGCAGGTCGAGTTCCTCGAGCAGCGCCGCCATCAGCTCGACGTGGCGGTCGTAGGTGTACCAGCCGACGTCGGTGGGCTTGTCGGAGCGGCCGAAGCCGGCGTAGTCGGGGGCGATACAGCGGTAGCCGGCGTCGCGCACCGGCGGGATCACCTTGCGCCAGAGAAACGACCAGGTCGGCTCGCCGTGGAAGAAGACGACCGGCTTGCCCTCCCCCTCGTCGAGGTGCGCCAGCCGCAGCCCGTCGAGTTCGCGGTAGCGGGACTCGAACGGATAGTCCGGCAGTCCCTCCAAGCGCTCGTCCGGAGTGCGGACGGCATCGACGCTCATCGCGCCATCCTAAGCCGAAAAGGGATTGTTGACTCAAATCCCAGGAATCCAGATCAGGATTCCAGACTTTCTCGGTCGACTTTGTGCTAGGGTGCCCGCCCTATTGAGCAGTAAGTCGCTCAAGAACGTAAGTTAGTCGACATAGGAAGGAAACTTTTAGATGCGGAACGCTCGCACTACCCGGCGGCGCGGCGTGAGGATCGGCCTCCCGGCCGCGCTTCTCGTCCTGCTCCTCGCAGTCTTTGCCGCTGGATGTGGCGGTGGTGACGACACCACCGGCTCGGACTCCGGCTCCTCAGGGGGCGGCAAGCTCGACGTGGTCGGTTACTCGACCCCGGAATCCGTCTACGCCGAATCCCTCGAGCCTGCCTTCGAAGAAAGCTCGAAAGGCGCGGGCGTCAGCTTCAGCAACTCGTTCGGCGCCTCCGGCGACCAGAGTCGCGCGGTGGTGGCGGGCCAGCCCGCATCGGTAGTCCACTTCGCCCAGGCCGGCGACATGGAAAGGCTCGTCGAAGAAGGCGGTCTCGTCGCCAAAGACTGGACCGACAACAAGTACAAGGGCATCGCCCAGAACTCAGTGGTGGTGATCTCGGTCCGCAACGGCAACCCCGAGGGGATCGAATCCCTCGACGACGTGCTGTCCAAGGACGTCGACGTGGTCACTCCGAATCCCTTCAGCTCGGGTGCCGCGCGCTGGAACATCATGGCCGTCTACGGGACCCTGATCAACGAGGGCAAATCCCCCGACGAGGCCCTGGCCGGCGTCAAGACCCTGCTGGAAAAGACGGTCGCGCAGCCGGGCAGCGCCCGCGACGCGCTCGCCACCTTCACCCAGGGCGAGGGAGACGTGCTCCTCGGTTACGAGAACGAGGCGATCAAGGCGATCGACGAGGGCGAGGACATCGAATACGTCGTGCCGCCGTCGACGATCCAGATCGAAACCCCGATCGCCGTCACCACCGACGCTCCGGAGCCCGCCGCGCAGGACTTCCTCGACTTCATCTGGTCCGATGAGGGACAGGAAATCTGGGCTGAAAACGGCTACCGCCCGGTCAACCCGAGCCTCGTCGACGAGAAACAGTTCCCGACCCCGCCCGATCTGTTCAAGATCGATCAGTTCGGTGGCTGGGGCAAAGTCAACGACGAGTTCTTCGACGACGAAACCGGTTCCGTCGCCAAGATCGAGACCGAACTCGGCGTATCCACCAGCGGCTGATCCATGGAGGCTAACCCGGCAGCCCTCCCCAACTCAGCAGCCCCCCGGGCAGGCATCCGCCTGCCCGGGGTCGGCGTCGGCCTCGGTCGCGGCTACGTCGTCCTCTACCTCAGCCTGATCGTCCTGATCCCGCTGGCGGCGCTGGTCGACGAATCGCTCAGCTCCGGCCTCGGCAACTTCTGGGATCAGGTCAGCTCCCCGCAGGCGGTCCGCTCGCTGGAGCTGACCCTGGTCGCATCGCTGATCGTGGTCGCGATCAACGCCGTCTTCGGCACGATCATCGCCTGGCTCCTCGTCCGCGACGAATTCCCCGGCAAGGCGGCGGTGAACGCGATCATCGATCTCCCCTTCGCCCTGCCGACGATCGTCGCCAGCCTCACCCTGCTCGCCCTCTACGGGAACGAGAGCCCGTTCGGGATCGACATCGCCTTCACCCGCACCGCCGTCGTCGTCGCCCTGCTCTTCGTCACCCTCCCCTTCGTCGTCCGCGCGGTACAACCGCTGCTGATCGAGATGGACCGGGAGATGGAGGAGGCCGCCGCCTCGCTCGGCGCCAGCGGCTTCACGATCTTCCGCCGGATCATCTTCCCCAACTTGATCCCCGGCCTCGCCGCCGGCGTGGCGCTGGCCTTCGCCCGCGCCCTCGGCGAGTTCGGCTCGGTCCTGATCTTCGCCGGCGGCCTGCCGGACACGCAGGTCAGCTCGGTGTTCATCCGCAGCCAGGTCGAGTCCGGCAACGAGTCCGGCGCGGCCGCGGTCTCGATGGTGCTCCTGCTCGCCTCGCTGCTCTGCCTGGCGTCGATCTCCCTGATTCAGCGCTGGAGCAGCCGCCACGAACGCTCGACCGGCGGCGGCCTGGTGATGCCGATGGCCGGCGAGATGCCTGACGAGGACGCCGCGAAGGGGGCCGACGATGAGCTCCGCTAGCGGCCGCAGCCACGTCGGCAGCGGCATCGTCAGCCGCTGGAGCCTGCGCATCCTCGGCCTCGGGTTCCTAGCCCTGCTGCTGGTGGCCCCGCTCGTGATCATCTTCTTCGAAACCTTCAAGGACGGGATCTCGCCGCCGCTCGACGCGATCACCTCGCCGAACGGCCTGCACGCCTTGAAGCTGAGCCTGCTGATGGTCGTCATCGCGGTCCCACTGAACACGGTCTTCGGGATCGCCTGCGCGCTGCTGCTGGTCCGCCACAAATGGAAGGCCAACGCGCTGATCGACTCCGTGATCAACCTCCCGTTCGCCCTCTCCCCCGTGGTGATCGGCCTCGCCCTCTACCTGCTCTACAGCACCAACGGCGGCTGGTTCGGGCCGACCCTGGCGGAAGCCGGGCTCGAAGTCCTGTTCTCGGTCCCCGGGATGGTCCTGGCCAGCATCTTCGTCTCCCTCCCCTTCGTGGTGCGGGAGACGGTGCCGGTGCTGCAGGAGATCGGCACCGAGCAGGAGCAAGCGGCTTCGACGCTCGGCGCCAACGGCTGGCAGACCTTTTGGCGCATAACCCTGCCCTCGATCCGCTGGGGCGTCGCCTACGGCGTCGTCCTCACGACCGCCCGGGTGCTGGGCGAGTTCGGTGCGGTGACGATCGTCTCCGGCTCGATCTCCGGCAAGACCGAAACCCTGCCGCTCTTCGTCAGCAAGGAATTCGAGCGCTTCAGCGAGCCGGGGGCCTACGGGGCCTCGCTCGTACTCGCCCTGCTGGCGCTGACCACGCTGCTCGCAATGAACCTGCTCAAACGAAAGGAGGACGCCTGATGGGAATCTCAGTCGAGGGAGCCAACAAGAGCTTCGGGGACTTTCAGGCGCTTGACGACGTATCGATAGAGGTCCCGGACGGGTCTCTCACCGCTCTGCTCGGACCCAGCGGCTCGGGCAAGTCGACCCTGCTGCGGGCGATCGCCGGGCTCGAGACGCTCGACGGTGGCCGTGTCCTAATCGACGGCGAGGACGTCTCGAAGAAGCCGACCCAGAAGCGCGAAGTTGGGTTCGTCTTCCAGCACTACGCCGCCTTCAAGCACATGACCGTGTACGAGAACGTCGGCTTCGGGCTGAAGATCCGCAAATGGGACAAGGCGAAGATCTCCGACCGCGTGCATGAGCTGCTGCGCCTCGTCCAACTCGACGGACTCGCTGGCCGTTACCCGTCCCAGCTCTCCGGCGGCCAGCGCCAGCGAATGGCACTGGCTCGGGCGCTCGCGGTCGAGCCGCAGGTCCTGCTGCTCGACGAGCCGTTCGGCGCGCTGGACGCCAAGGTGCGCAAAGACCTGCGGACCTGGCTGCGCCACCTCCACGACGAGATGCACGTGACGACGATCTTCGTCACCCACGACCAGGAAGAGGCGATGGACGTCGCCGGCCAACTGGTGGTGATGAACGAAGGCCGCGTAGAGCAATCGGGGACCGCCGACGACCTCTACGAGCACCCGGCCAACGAGTTCGTGATGAGCTTCGTCGGCGAGGTCAACCGGCTCGGCGACCACTTCGTGCGCCCGCACGACATGGAGGTCGTCCTCGACCCCGACGACCGCACCCAGGAGGGCCTGGTACAGCGGATCGTCACCCTCGGCTTCGAGGTCAGGGTCGAGCTGGTGCTCTCCGACGGGACCGAGGTCTGGGCGCAGCTGACCCGCGCCGAGCTGCAACGGCTCGAGCTGCGCGAGGGGCAGATCGCCTACCTGCGCCCGATCCAGGCCAAAAGCTTCAACGGTTCGTCGTCGTCCGACTCCCAGGGGGCCTCGACTCCCCCCGGGTCCCAGGACGACGGCGAGGCAGAGGTATCTGCAGCCGTCTGAAGGGGCGACGGGGTGGGGCGTCTTCTTGCCGGGTGACGCCCCGCCCCAACTCGCCGCTGCATCTGCGTTGAAGTAAGAGAGGTCCGGCGGGGGTCCCGGGGAGCACCTCCGCCGGCTGAAGTGAGGTCGGCTATCGCCTCGAGCCGCACCGGGCCGGCTCCATGCTGAGTACCCCGGGACCCCCGCCGGACCTCTCCCCAAGCCGTGCCGAAGGGGCGAGTTGGGGCGTTGGCCTGCCGGAGCTTGTGTGGCTCCTTGCAGGGCCGGGATCTTTCGGTCTTTTTTAGATCGTTCTCCTTGTCGCTATTCTTGACTTAGTTGATCTACAAATACGGAAAGGAGACGGGATGTCTAAACGAGTTGCCACCACGACGTTTCGCTCGCGGGGGCGGTTGACCGGGCTGGTGCGGGACGAGTTTCCGGCCGGGACCGGCCAGAACCGGACCAGCCGCGGCGCCAACCGGGAGTCGGCTCTGAACGGCGCCGACGAGGCGCTCTTCTACCGGGCCCGTCTGGTGCTCGGGGATTCCCTCCCCCGCCCCCAGCGCTGAGCGATGGACGACAGCGCTGAATGTCCCGGCTGCGAAACCTGAGCCCGGACCGCCACAGGCGATCCGGGCTCTTTCGCGTTCAGGGGGCTACTTCGAGCCTTTGCCCGAGCCGCTGGTGTCCTCGAGCTGGAGCGGTTCGTCCGGCTGGGGGGTCGCCTCGACGGCGAGGTTCCAGCTTTTCAGCGTGAACGTGACGTCTTTCGCGCCCGCGTACTGGACGGAGATCGTGTGACCGCCTTTGGTCAGCACGCCCGTCTGCACGATCGTGTTGACAACCGGAGCCGGGGCCGGCGTCGCCGCCGTCGCCGTCAGCAGGTTGACTTTTCCGGTCGCCTGGCCGTCGACGAGGATCTGCACCGGGCAGGCCTTGTCGGCACCGGGTTTCGCCGCCGTGCAGGTGGCCTGACCCGAGAACGTGATCACCGCCGAGCTGACTTCGGCCTTGGTCGCGAACGAGGTGAACGCGGTCGGGATGAAGCCGGCGGTGGTCGCCGAGACGGGCCCGAACTGGGCGGTGCCGGCGGCGATGCCGACGACGGACGGCTTCGGCGCCGTCGCCTTTGCCACGTACAGGTTCGAAGCCGCCTTTTTCTTCAGGTAGAGCTTCGACGCCTTCTTGTTGCTCACGAACACCTTCGCCGCCTTCTGACTCGTCAGGAACGACTGGGCGACCGAGGGCACCACCGTGACCGAGACGGCAACCGCCGCCGCCAGCACGACGACGGTCGCGGCTCGGGGGGTGGACAGTCTTCTCTTCAGCAATTGGTCCTCCATGTCTGCGGCCTCCGCACGGCTGTTTCGTGCCCTCGGATGGCCTTTCTTTACTAAGTGAGTCAATAAAGTATAGAAGCTGCTAGGGTTTTGCGACGTAGTTGGTCAACAAACTCGCTTTAACCCGGCAGGAAAGGACTCACACCGCATGAGAAGCAAGACCCTCGCCATAGCGGCGCTCTCCCTGATGGGACTCGCCGCGCCGGCGTCGGCCGGTGCCGTAACCCTGATCGGGTCGGGCTCCGTAGCCGCGCAGCCCGTGCTGCAGGCCCTCTTCGCCACCTACACGAAGAAGGTCAACAAGAAGGTCCACTTCGTCTACACGCCGAACGGCGGCAACGCCGGCGTCAAAGACGTCCAGAACGGGACCAGCCAGTTCGCCGGCCAGGCCCGTACCCCCCTCCCCTCGGACGCGGGGACGACCTACATCAAGATGTTCCTCGACGGCCTCTGCATGGACGTCAACCCGAAGAACAGCCTCACCAACATCACGATCCAGCAGACCCACGACATCTACCGCGGGCTGATCACCAACTGGAGCCAGGTGCCGGGATCGACCCTGGGCACGACGATCGACCCGGTCGGCCGCGACACCAACGGAGGGACCTACAACTTCTTCCTCCAGGCGGTGCTCGGCAACGAGGCGCCCGCCTCCAACGTCAACGCCCTGACCGCCGACGGCCTCGTCGTCAACGCGGTCAAGCAGGACCCGAACGCGATCGGCTACGCCGGCCTCGCCTGGCAGAAGAAAGGGCTGAAGCCGCTGAAGGTCAACGGCATCCCCTGCGCGCCGAGCAAGATCAGCGTCGAGCCGCTCAAGTACCCGCTCTCGCGCTACCTGTTCCTGGTCCTCCCGGGCGACGGCAGCACGAGTCCGAAACCGCTGCTCAAGTTCATCGACTGGGCCCGGCGCAGCAAGCTCGCCGGGGAAACCATCGCCAAGGCCGGCGGCGTCCCCGCCTTCAACAAGAAGTAAGCCTTGGAGGAGCAGTACCCCATCGAGTACGGGCCGAAGTGGTCCGACCAGCGCGTCGAGCGGATGCTCGGCGCGCTGGTC
>Ga0070665_100000787_pt1 | contig 41716 bp, 37 predicted proteins | sample KBSS13metaG_FD_65862 | JGI IMG/M metagenome (GOLD analysis project Ga0070665, IMG submission 65862) | Switchgrass rhizosphere microbial communities from Kellogg Biological Station, Michigan, USA - KBS S1-3 metaG | ecosystem: Host-associated > Plants > Roots > Rhizosphere > Soil ...
GTCGTCATGTAGGGTCCGCCTTGGCGGACCATTGAGCTTTGGTCCGCCAAGGCGGACCCTACATCCTGTGCAGACCGCGGTCGGCCGATTAACCTCACGCCATGAACAAACTTTGGCTTGCACTCGGCGCGCTGGCAATTCTCTCGCCGCCGCTCTTGGCTGATCCGACCACGCAGCTCACGCTCGAGCCGCAGATCAAGCAGCTTGAAGACGACAAGAAAACAAACGTCGAAGCGCTCGGCGAATACGTCGACCGGACGTTCTCGCGTCACGAGCCGGTGTACATTGTCGGCGGAAGCGATCCGGCGATTAAATTTCAGCTCTCGGGCAAGTATCAGGTCCTCAACGACTATTACATGGAGCACGACAAGGCCGACCCGCCGTGGTGGTCGAAGTTTTATCTCGCCTACACGCAAACCTCGCTGTGGGATGTGGGCGCGCCCAGTGCGCCGTTTTACGACACGACGTATCGGCCGGAGGTGCTTTGGTCGACCGAGAAGCTTTACACCCAGCAACTCGGCGATACGCGGTGGGCGCTGCTGACGGATTTTCAGACCGGGCTGACACACGAATCCAACGGCAAGGCCGGGGATGATTCGCGGTCGCTCAACAGCTTTTTCATCGAGCCGATGTTTACGCTGGCGCAGACGGACGACTACTTCATCAAGTTCGCGCCCAAGATGAAGGTGTACCTCGGCAGCCTGGCGGATAATCGCGACATTGTGGATTACCGCGGGTATGCCGATCTGAAATTCATCATCGGCTCGACGAAGGGGCTGGAGCTGGCGTTCATCGGCCGCATCGGCGACGACTGGGACAAGGGGAGCATTCAGCTCGACGTGACGTACCCGCTCAAGCGGCTGTACAAGCGGCTGGACGCGGTGTGCATCGACCTGCAGATCTTCAGCGGGTTTGGCGAAAGCCTTCGCGACTATAACGAGAGCGCGACGACGATCCGAATCGGCGCTTCGCTGGTAAGGTGACGGCCTAACCCAAGGGCCGGCCGGGGGTTGTGGAAATCTCGTAAAATCGGCCGATTTTTTGCATTTTTTGGCCGCTTTTTCGTATCGGCGGCGTTATAGATTGGTTGGACTTTTGCGCCGGCGTGCCCTGCTTTGCTGGGCACGTGAATGGGTCGCGAATCCGTGTCCAGCATAGCTGGGCACGCCGGTGAGCGAGTGTTGCGATGTGCTGTGTCGCTCGTTCATCGGAGGCTCTTTGACAAGTGAATACACACGACCGGAAACACCCGGACCTGACCGTCCCTAACGGTACCTTTTGGGCACCTAAAGACACCTAAAGACACCTTTTCGCACCTTTGCGCACCCAGTCAAAATGGCCGATGTGTCGGCCCGGCCGGGAGTTAGATATTTTTGGGTGTCGCCTACATAAAAAATCGGCGGCGGCACCCTTAGGGCCACTGGCCGAGCGTGCGAAATGACATCGTCGCCCGCGTCGCTATACTTCCTCCAACTATGAGTATTCGCATCGGCATTGTGGGAGTAACCGGTTACGGCGGCGGCGAGGCGCTTCGGCTTTGCGCTACGCATCCGGAGTTTGAAGTCGTCTACGTCGCGGGCGAAAGCTCGGCGGGGTCGAAACTGATCGACCGCTACCCGGGCATCGGATCGCTCGGCGAACTGATCGTGCAGAAGTGGAACCCGACTGACCTGCCCAAGCTCGACGTGCTGTTCGCGTCGCTGCCCACTGGCGAGTCGAAGGCGGCGCTGGCGGCGGTCGACAAGCGCGTGAAGATCGTCGACATCGGCGGCGATCATCGATACGTCGACGGTTGGACGTACGGCTTGGCCGATATCTGGCCGGACAAGATCAAAGGTCAGACCCGCATCGCCAATCCGGGTTGTTACCCAGCGGCGACGCTCACCGCGCTCGCCCCGCTACTGGCGAGCAAGCTGATCGACCCAGCGGACATCATCGTTGACGCCCTCACCGGCGTGAGCGGCGCGGGCCGGGGCGGGAGCGATTCGAAGTTCAGCTACGCCGAGGTGAACGAGGACGCGGCGGCGTACGGTCTCCTCAAGCACACGCACATGCCGGAGATTGCGTCGACGATCACGGCCATCTCGGGCGGTGGCGGCGGGTTGGTGTTTACGCCTCACCTGATCCCGATGACGCGCGGGATTCTCGCGACGATCTACTGCAAGGGCACGGCGACCACCGAGCAATGCCTGGCTGCGGCGCGGGAGTTTTACAAGGATCGGGCGTTCGTTCGCGTGAGCGACAAGCCGCCGCACACGAAGTGGACGCTCGGGTCGAACCTGGCGTTTGTCTCGTACGCGGCCGACCCGGAGCGAAAGCTGATCATCGCGATGGGCGCGGTCGACAATCTCGGCAAAGGGGCGGCGGGCATGGCGGTGCAAAACGCCAATCTCATCTGCGGCCTGCCCGAGACGGCGGGGCTTTCGGGCGCGCCGTTGTGGCCTTAAGATTCAATTCTCAAACAGGGTTCGTCGATAAGTCAGTACCGGCATGTCCAAGCACCCATCCAGACCGCGCGACCGCAAGGAAACCGCCAGGGCCCGCAAGCGCCCGGCGTCGCGGACGCTGTTGCGCGCGGATCCGACCAAGAGCCTGACCGGCTGCGAAGATTGGCCCATCGTGCGGGCGTACCTTCCGCCGGAAGACTGCTGGCAATCCACGGGCTTCGGCACGGCGGGCATCGTTCGCGAGCAGCCGGACGGGAAACTCGCGAGCAGCTTTTTCGTGATGGGCCTGACTCGCGGCGGGCTGATGAATGTATTCGGGCACATCGATTCCGACTGGGAAGAAATCGAAGGCGACCTGCGTCGACAACGACACAAAATGCCGCCGACAACGGTCGGCGATCCGAAACTGGCGGCGCGGTATATCTGGGGCTCGTACGCGTGGAGTCTGGAAGATGACCTGCTTTGGCCGGACGATCTGGAGCGGCAGCACCTGGCGTTAATCCCGCCGATGGCCGGCAGTCGCAACCGCTGGCTGGGGCAGTTCGCTGGGCCGACCGGGTTGATCCCGAGCGATTTGTACGACTTGGTGAAGAGCATCGACCCAATGCTCGAGCCGACGCCGGACATGCCTGAACCGCTGGTCTTTACGGAAATCACGTACGCGGTGATCGATCAGTCGAAATTGCTGGAAAAGTTCAGGAGCAGCGCGCCGCACATCGCGCCGATGGATCAGGACCTGGACACCGTCTACTTCGAATGCACGCGCGAGTACAACCCGCGCAAGGTCATGCCGCTCGAACCGATGCGGTCGCGGCAGCCGGTCGGCACGCTGCGAATTCAGGGCGGCAAACTGCTGGCCGAAGCGCGATCGCTTTCGACCGCGGCGTATCTGATCGGAAAAGTGCGCGAGTACGCGTCTGAGCTGATCCAGTTCGAAAAGACGCAGTGGAGCGACCTCGACGCGTGGCTCACGGGACCTGAAAAAGGCGACCCGACTACCGCGTACTAATTCACCTTCCTGGCTTCTTCGAGCGCTTTCTTCTTCTCCGCTCGATGTTTCAAGAACTCAATTCCCATCGGCAATACGGAGATCAGCACAATGATGAGGATCACGAACTCAAAGTGCTTTTTAAAGAAGTCCAGATTGCCGAGCAGGAACCCAGCCGTCAGGCAGAGGTTTACCCAAAGCAGCGCACCAACCACGCTGAACGTGAGAAAGGTGAGGTAAGGCATCGCGCCAATGCCGGCAACGAACGGAGCGAACGTCCGAACGATCGGCACGAACCGCGCGAGGATGATCGTCTTGCGGCCGTACTTTTGCTGGAAGGCCTGGGCTCGCATCAGATGCTCGCGGTTGAAGAACCGAGACTTTTCGTGGCTGAACACTTTCGGTCCAAGGCTGCGGCCGATCCAGTAGTTCACGTTGTCGCCGCAGAGGGCCGCCAGCACGAGCAGGCCGCTCACGATCGGCAAGCTGATGCCGACCTTGCGGGCGACCATCGCGCCGATCGCAAACAACAATGAATCACCTGGCAGGAAAGGAAGAATGACGAGGCCGGTTTCGCAGAAGACGATCGCGAACAGGATGACATACAAGGTGGCCGGGCCGCCGATGTACTGGATCATATCGTTCCACTTGGCATCGTCGCCGAGTCCGCCGAAGAGGAGGTGGAAGAGTTTGGTGAAAAATTCCATGAGTAACGAATTCCTTCAATCTTTTGAACGCGTCAAACGTTTAGCCGCCTCGCGTGCGAGGCGCGTTGATCGCCCCGCACGCGGGGCGGCTAAACAGGTCGCGGGCATTGTAGGGATCGGCATGCAGGGCACAAATCGGCCACTAAACGGCCGTGGGAACCGCTTCCGGCGTGTATTGATAGGTCGGCAGCTTGATTGGCGGGGTCTTACCGTAATCCTGCCAGACGAAGTCGGGGACGAGGTTCACCACCCCGCCGATGGCGTCGAGTGCATCCCGCATACCGGGCGCGTCGAACGCGAATTGCTGCAAGTCCATCACCAGCCTGCCGTCCTGCAGCTGGAAATTCATGCTCAGGTTGAGCAGGTATTCCATCATCTGCGGATGGATCATCGCGTAGGCGAATTCCTTGCTGTTGCTCTTTACGAAGTATTTTTTGGAGAAAGCCTCGGACTCAAAGTCGATGTCATCAAACCCCACAAAGCCGGCGAGCTTATCGAAGAAACTTTCGCCGCGGAGAAGCAAGGAGGGAAAATGGCTGTTCAACTCGATAATCAGATACTGCCGCCAGTGCGTCACCTCGTGCTGCTCGGTGTACGTTCGGCCGTTGCGGGTGACCGTTCGCGTCTCCCAGGTTTTGTAGTGATAGCGGAACACGTAGAGCTTGGGCGTGTGGCCGGCGACAACGTCGAGCGCATACCGATCATGACCGCGGCCGATGTCGAGGATTCCCTCGTATCGCGAATCCAGATCCCAGCGATCCGACTCCGAAAATTCAAACCCGTTTTGCACCGCAAGAGCCCGCAACCCCGCCCGCCGTTGCCGCTCGCGCTCGGCCTGTACCTTCGACCACCACACGACCAGCGCGATGACCGCCGCCGCTACGAGAATGATCAATGCGATTTGCATGGGTATGGATTACGCCCAAGCGCAAAAATAGCCGATATCACCGCTGACCGGAACACCTTGCCGACTCGTTCGGCATGCCTACAATTAGAAACTCGATGGCCAAAAAGAAACTCCCCAAGGTTCTCGCCCTGCTCGACGAAGACATGTGCACCGGCTGCGAGGCCTGCCTCTCGGTCTGCCCTGTCGATTGCATCAGCACGATTCCCGGCCCGCGCCACGAGAGCGTTTTCCAAGTTTGCACAATCGACCTTCCGCGCTGCATCGGCTGCACGCTCTGTCACCAGGTTTGTCCGTGGGACTGCATCACCATGATCCCCACCGACCAATTTCTGCAGAACGAAAACACCGCGCCCCAACTTGAGTAGCCGCGAATAGTTTTTCATCCGGCCGCTCCGTTCCTTGATTACGTTTTGACGCGGTCTACAATTACCACGCCAGAGATCGATTTCGATCATCAGCTCACTTCAGTCGATGACGAAAGCGATCCTTGCCATGAGGGATCGGCCATTGATACGCCGGTCAACAGGAGATGGACATGTTTGAACGGTTCACGGATCGGGCCAGAAAAGTGATGGCGCTTGCCAACCAGGAAGCCCAGCGCTTCAATCACGAGTACATCGGCACAGAACACATTCTGCTCGGCCTCGTTAAAGAGGGCTCGGGCGTGGGTGCGAACGTGCTGAAGAATCTCGACGTCGACCTGCGTAAAGTAAGGCTCGAGGTTGAGAAGCTCGTGAAGAGCGGGCCTGACATGGTCACCATGGGCAAGCTCCCGCAAACGCCGCGGGCTAAAAAGGTGATCGAGTATGCCATCGAAGAGGCACGCAATCTCAATCACAATTACGTAGGCACCGAGCACTTGTTGCTCGGCCTGCTCCGCGAACACGATGGAGTCGCGGCACAGGTACTGATGAATCTCGGGTTGAAGTTAGAAGAGGTTCGGGAAGAGGTTTTAAATCTTCTAGGAGCCGGTGTGGAAAGCGAAGAACCCCAACAACAGGAAAAGACCGGAGGCGGCGGAGCCAAAGGCAAATCTAAAACCCCAGCGCTGGACTCGTTCGGCCGCGATTTGACGGAACTCGCCAAAGAAGGCGCGTTGGATCCGGTCATTGGCCGCACCAACGAAATCGAACGCGTCATTCAAATCCTCTGCCGTCGGCAGAAGAACAACCCCGTGCTGCTCGGTGAAGCAGGCGTGGGTAAAACCGCGATCGTTGAAGGCCTCGCACAAATGGTCATCTCGTCGAGCGTGCCGGAAATTCTGCATGATCGCCGAATCGTGGTACTCGATCTGGCGATGATGGTCGCCGGCACGAAGTATCGCGGCCAGTTTGAAGAACGCATTAAAGCGGTCATGAACGAAGTCCGCCGCGCGAAGAACGTTATTCTGTTCATCGACGAACTGCACACGCTGGTTGGTGCCGGTGGCGCTGAAGGCGCGATCGACGCCAGCAACGTGCTGAAGCCGGCGCTGAGCCGCGGTGAGATTCAGTGCATCGGTGCGACGACGTTCGACGAATACCGCAAGTACATCGAGAAGGACGCCGCCTTGGCTCGCCGATTCCAGCCGATCACGGTGGAACCGCCGAACAAGAAAGACGCGATCGAAATTCTCAAAGGCCTGCGCGACCGTTACGAAGCGCACCACCGCGTTCAGATTCTCGACGCCGCCCTGGTGGCTGCCGTCGAGATGTCCGACCGCTACATCACCGGCCGCTGCCTGCCGGACAAAGCGATTGATGTGCTTGACGAAGCGGGTGCGCGCATCCGTCTCCGCAGCATGACCAAGCCGCCGAACCTGGCGGAGCTGGAAGAGCAGATCGAACGACTGAGCATCCAGAAGGACGAGGCGGTTAAAAACGCTGAGTACGAGGAAGCCGCCAAGCTGCGCGATCAGGCCGAGACGCTGCGATCGAAAAAAGAAGAGATGCAGCGTCAGTGGCGCGAAAAAGCCAAGGAAATCGACGGCGTGGTGGACGAGGAAGTCATCGCTGAAGTCATCAGCAAGATGACCGGCGTGCCGCTGACGCGTCTTGAAAAAGAAGAAGCTCAGCGACTGCTGGAACTGGAAAACGAGCTGCATAAGCGAGTCGTGTCTCAGGACGAGGCGATCAAGGCGATCAGCAAAACGATCCGCCGAGCCCGCTCCGGCCTGAAAGACCCGAACCGCCCGATGGGTTCGTTCCTGTTCCTCGGCCCCAGCGGCGTCGGCAAGACGTTGCTCTCCAAGGCGCTGGCCGAGTTCATGTTCGGCGACGAGGACGCCCTCGTGCAGATCGACATGAGCGAGTACATGGAGAAGCACAATGTGTCGCGTCTCATCGGCGCTCCCCCCGGCTACGTCGGCTACGAAGAAGGCGGCCAGCTCACGGAGCGCATCCGTCGTCGGCCGTACTCTGTCGTTCTGCTCGACGAAGTCGAAAAGGCGCACCCGGACGTGTTCAACATGCTGCTGCAGATCATGGAAGAAGGCCGCCTCACCGATTCGTTCGGCCGGCATGTCGACTTCCGCAACGTCGTCATGATCATGACTTCGAACATCGGTTCAGAGCTGATCAAGGGCGGCGGTCCGCAGTTCGGTCTGCGGCAGATCTCCAAGGCCACCTCGGAAGAGCGTGACTATCAGACGATCAAGAGCACGGTGATGAAGGAACTCGAACGCTACTTCCGCCCCGAGTTCATCGGCCGACTGGATGACGTCATCGTCTTCCGTCCGCTGGGTCGTGTTCAGCTTGAGACAATTGTTGAGTTTGAACTCAAGAAGGTCACGAAGCGTCTGGTCGATCACGGTCTGCGGATCGAGATCACCCAGGAAGCCAAGGACCTGCTGATCGACAAAGGCACGAGCCCCGACTTCGGTGCACGCCCCCTGCGTCGCGCAATCGAGCAGAACGTGGAAGACCCGCTGAGCGAAGAAATCCTCCGCGGCAACTTCAAGGGCAAAGATCTGATCAAGATCACCGTCACCGGCGACACCCCCGAGACAAAGCACCTTTACTTCGAGTCTTTGACGACCAAAGACCCCGAAGGAAAGGCCGCCCCGCTCGCGCAGGCGTCGAGCGACGCGACCTAAGAACGTTGACAGCGTGATGTTTTGGCGTGCCCGGATCAACCGATCCGGGCACGCCTGTTTTCATGAGCATTCCCATCGACCAAGCTCTTGTTGACGAAGCTGCCGCCGGCAAGTCGCGCGGCCTGCGGATCATCGTCGGCGCCTGCTATCCCGCCGCCTGCCGGATCAGCATCGCGCTCGCCGGCGACACTAATGTGGGCTTGGAGATCGTCAAACAACTCGTCACGCAGTCGATGAAAGCCGCCGAGCGGTGGGAAGACCCGGCAGACCCCATGCGGTGGTTCGCGCATCACGCGGTGCTGAACGCCCGCCAGGCCGGTCCGGCGGCCGGCGATCCCCTGCTCGTCTATGCCACCGGCAAGCAACTGCCGTACGTGGCGTTTGTGCGGGCCCTTCGCAAATTGCCGCGACAGCAGATCGAGGCGATCGTCCTCCATTACGGCGAGACCATGGACGAACGCCACCTCGCCACCGCCATGGATTGCTCCACCACCGCCGCTGCCACGCATCTGCAGGCGGCGGAGGAATCGTTGCGTCTTGTTTGTGGGGCGGACTTTGAGCAGCGGTGTCGGGATTTCAAATCGATGTACGACGCGCTCTCACCGGATCCGCAGGCGGTGTTTGCGTATGTGACGGATCGGGTGAAGGCCTACGTCGGGCCGCGAAACCGCTCGCGATGGCTGCGCCGAACAGCGGTCATTTTCGCAATTGCTGCGGCGGCGTACTGCGCTCGGCTGGCGTTCATTTACATGTCGGCGTGAACGATGTGCCGCACTCGGGGCAACGATCGTGCGATGCGCGAAGATCGTAACCACACTGCCGACACAGGCCCTGTCGCTGTCGACGGCGTCCACGCCGAAGCCATCGAATCGCGCCAACGCAAAACATTCCAGGCACAAACAGGCAGGCCCAATAGGGAACGGTAATCCATCGGTAGGAATACCGTGGAGCCGCGACTGGCACTCGAAACCCCATGAAGCCTCGCGTTTCCGCCTGTGCGGTGGTGCCGACGATGGATGTGGGAGTATGTTCGAGTACGAAGTTGCCAGGGAAGTTGGTGCCGAATGCGATCTCGATGCGGTGCGCATTCAGCCAAACGCTCGCGGATCCGAGCGGAAACCACGAATGGCGAAATCGCAAAACATCGACAACAATAAGACTGCGGAACCAAATCGCCAGAATCAGTACGGCGACAAATCCGAATCCGACCAGTGTTGCCCATCGCAACATATTTCGCGACCACAACATGTGCTATCAAGCGTTGAAGTGGAAGTGCATGATGTCGCCGTCTTTCATGACGTACGACTTGCCCTCGGATCGCAGCTTGCCGGCGGCGCGAATGGCGGCTTCGGTCTTGTGAGCCTTGAGATCGTCGAGCGTAAACACGTCGGCACGAATGAAGCCTTTTTCAAAGTCGGTGTGAATCACACCCGCCGCCTGAGGAGCCGTGGCGCCGATCGGAATCGTCCACGCCCGGATTTCCTTGGGCCCCATCGTGAAGTAACTCTGCAGGCCGAGCAGGCGATAAGTTTCGCGCGTGAGTGTGGCGAGGGCCGGCTCTTTAAGCCCCATGCTCTCGAGCATTTCCTTTCGATCGGCCTCGGGCAGTTCTGACAGTTCGCTCTCCAGCTTGCCGCAGACTGGAACGACGACGCCTCCTTCAACCTTGGCGCGTTCGCGGACTTTCTGCGTGAGCGGCCCTTCGCCGAGTACGTCGCTCTCATCGACATTGGCAACGTACAGCACCTTCTTTGCAGTGATCAGTCCGAGCGACTTGATCGCCTTCCGCTCATCGGCGGATAGGTCGAGCTCTCGAAGAGGCTTGGCCTGGTTGAGTTGTACTTTCGCCTTCTTTAGCAGCTCTGCTTTAATGATCGCTTCCTTATCGCCAGTACGGGCCAGACGCTCGGCTTTGTCGAGCGAAGAGGTGACCGTTTCGAGGTCGGCCAGAGCGAGTTCCGTATCGATGGTCTCGATATCGCGGATTGGGTCGACCGAGCCTTCGACGTGAAGGATATCGGTCCCGCCGAAGCAGCGGACGACGTGCAGGATCGCATCGACCTCGCGGATGTGCGTGAGGAACTTGTTGCCAAGCCCTTCCCCGGAGCTTGCTCCGCGGACGATGCCGGCGATGTCGACGATACGGATGGCGGCCGGGAGAAGCTTTTCGGTCTTCTGAAAGCTGTTAATGACCGCCAGCCGCTCATCGGGCACGGCCACAATGCCCACGTTCGGCTCGATGGTGGCGAACGGGTAGTTCGCCGCCAGCGCACCGGCGGCGGTTAAAGCGTTGAAAAGAGTGCTCTTGCCGACGTTGGGCAGACCGACGATTCCGACTTCTAATGCCATAGGGGCGGCGATGATACCGGAAATCCGCCCCGTTGTACCCCCTGCGCCGCGCCAGCCCATACGATCTTTTTCGGGTCGGGTGCAAACGCGATCCGGCCCGAATTCTTGCGGTGGCGACCGCCGGGCCAGTTACGCCCGGTATAGCCGTCATAAACGAGCGCCGGTACGACTAGACGACGGCGAAAATTCGGGTGGAAATTCAAGCCGATCCCCGGAGCCGTGCTAGGTTTCAGCCAGTCGGTTTTGAACAATTTCTAACTCGTAGAGGGCTCCATGCACACGTTTGCTGAAGACATCCAGTGGATGCTGCGCGATACCAATCCATTCGCGCTTTATGCCGCGGGAATCGCGATCGTTTTCCTGCTCCTGTTCGTCATCACCAAGTGGAGGGAATTCTTCATGATCGGCCTGACCGCCGGCATTTATGTCATTCCGTTCCTCATGTCGACCGGGCACGGCGTTCACAATCCGTAGTGTGTTACTGCGAACGGAGTGGGACCGGGCAAGGCCCACTCCGTTCGCGGTCAGATGACGATTTGTACGTGAAAACGCGTGAATCGCCCCGTCTGGTGCACGAAGATTGACGAAACGGCCTGCTCCCCATAACACAGTGGGCATGCCGCATTCCGCCGAACAGGTCGTCGAAACATTCCAAGCCGCCGGCGAGGAAAACCAGCTCAGCTCATTGCGCGAGCAGCAGGTTGTCACGCTTCCGCCCGAGGGCGAAGTGTGGATGACCGGCGACCTGCACGACCATCGCCGAAACTTTGATACGTTCCTCCGCGCCGCGGATTTGGCGGGCCACCCCGAGCGGCACGTCATCCTGCACGAGCTGATCCACGGCGACCGCTTTGACTCCAACGGCGCCGACGGAAGCTGGGAACTTCTTTATCGCGCCGCTGAGCTGAAGTGCGACTTCCCCGGCCAGGTTCATTTCCTGCTTGCTAACCACGACCTCGCTCAGATCCACGGCGAAGGAATCATGAAGGGCGGCCTGAGCGTGTGCGAGGCGTTCAACGCCGGCGTAAAGCGCGACTTCGGGCAACAGGCGACGATGGTCAACGTCGCGATCACCGAATACCTGCTGACGCTGCCGCTCGCGATCCGCACGCATAACGGCCTCTTCTTCTGCCACTCGCTGCCGACTGACGATAACATCCCGACGTTCGATTACACCGTCTTCAATCGCCCCCTCACCGGGCCCGACTACAAGCGCCGCACCGGTCCGGTCTACCAGCTCATCTGGGGCCGGCACATGTCGCCGCCGTTTGTGGATATTTTTGCGGAGAAGGTCGGCGCCAAGCTGATCGTCACCGGCCATCAACCGCAGGACATGGGGTACGCCGTCAATGGCGACAAGCACCTGATCATCGCATCGGACCACAACCATGGCGTATTCCTGCCGCTCAGCCTGAGTGAGGAATACACGATGGAAGGCCTGGTCGATAAGATGCTGATGTTTATTGAGGTGTAAGCCGTCCGCACGACATTGCGGGCGGATCGATCTACTTCGTCACCCAACACGCCGCCAAATGCCCCGCTTCGCCCTGCTTTTGCTCTAGTGGCGGCGCTTCTTCCACGCACTTTCGCAGAACGCGGAAAGTCTGCCCGCCGGACGTGATCTCCACGGTATCTTTCGCCGAGGCGTTTTCCGCAGCGATGCGGGCCAGAGGGCAACGCGGATGAAACGCGCATCCGGTCGGCGGATTCGCCGGCGATGGCACTTCGCCGCCAAGCACGATGCGGCGTTTCTTCGGGCGCGGGTCAGGCTCGGGCACGGCGCTCAGCAACGACTCAGTGTAGGGATGTTTCGGGTTTCGATACAGCTCGTGGCCGCTGGCCTTCTCGACAATCCGGCCAAGATACATCACGGCCACGTCGTCGCTGAAGTGCTCGACCACTGCCAGGTTGTGCGCGATGAACAGGTACGCGATCTTCAGCTCGTCCTGCAGATCATTCAGCAGATTGAGGATCTGCGACTGAATCGACACGTCCAGCGCGCTCACGGGCTCGTCGCAGACGATGAATTCCGGGCTAAGCGAAATCGCCCGTGCAATACCAATTCGCTGCCGCTGTCCGCCGGAAAATTCGTGCGGATACCGCGAGGCGTAACCCGGATCCAGCCCGACCCGCTGCAGCAACGACGCGACGCGATCGACCTTTTCGCTCCCCTTGGCAATGCCATGCACTTCGATCGGCTCGCCGATGATGTTGCCGACCGTCATGCGCGGATTTAGGCTGCTCACCGGATCCTGGAAAATGATCTGCATGTGCCGGCGGAGCTTGCGAAGCTCTTCGCCGCGGTAGTGGAAAAAGTCCTGGCCCCGGTAGATCACCTCGCCACTGGTGGCGGGAATGAGCCGCAGGATCGTCCGGCCGACCGTCGTCTTGCCGCAGCCGGATTCACCCACCAGCCCAAGTGTTTTGCCTTCCGCCACTTCAAAGCTCACGCCGTCCACTGCTTTCACGTGGGCGACCGTACGGGAAAGAATCCCCTTGCGAATGGGAAAATACGTCTTGAGATCGCGCACTTGGATCAGCGGCGAACCGTTTTGGCCGGGCGTGTCGCTCATGCCTTCACCTCGGTCGCCAGCGGAACCATGTCTTCGCGCTTGTGCTGCAACTGCGGCAATGTGACCGGCGAGTTCGCGAAATTCTCAACGTGGTGGCACGACGCCCAGTGCCCCGGGGCGATTTCACGCAAAAGTGGCTCGACCGTGGCACAAATCGGGTCGCCATTCATCTTGTCACATCGCGGATGAAACTTGCAGCCCGCCGGGAACTTGGCCGGGTTCGGCACTGTGCCGGTGATCGTATCGAGCCGCTTGGCAGTCGTGCCGAGCTTTGGAATCGAACGGAACAGCCCCTGCGTATACGGATGCTTCGGCCGGTCAAACAAATCCTCAACCGTCGCCGATTCCACAATCCGCGAGGCGTACATGACGTTTACCACATCGGCGTTCTCGGCCACTACGCCCAGATCGTGCGTAATGAGCATGATCGCCATGCCGGTCTGCCGCTGGATCTTGCGGAGGAGTTCAAGAATCTGCGCCTGGATCGTCACGTCGAGCGCGGTTGTCGGCTCGTCGGCAATCAGCAGCTTGGGCTTACACGACAGCGCCATCGCGATCATGATGCGCTGCCGCATGCCGCCGGACATTTCGTGCGGGTATTCGCGCATCCGTCGGTGTGGATCGGCAATACCTACGTCGCGAAGTGACTGTTCGGCAATCCGCATCGCCTCCCGCGAGCCTACGTTCTGGTGCAGCACCACGGCCTCCGCGATCTGATCACCTATGGAGTAAACCGGGTTGAGCGACGTCATCGGCTCCTGGAAGATCATGGCGATCTCCTTGCCGCGGACGCTCTGCATCTCCTTCTCGGATAGCGAAAGCAAGTCGCGGCCTTGGAACCGAATGCTGCCGCTAAGCACTTTCGATGGCGGCGAAGGAATCAGCCGTAGAATCGACATCGCCGTCACCGATTTACCGCAACCGCTCTCACCCACCACCGCCACCGTTTGGCCTGGGTAAATCGAGAGCGACACATCGCGCACGGGGCGAACTTCGCCGCGGGCGGTGTCGAACGCGACATTCAATTCAGAAATTTGCAGCAGCGGTTCGGGCATTAGCTGTCACGTTGCAGAAGTTTAGGGTCCAGGGCGTCGCGTACAGATTCGCCGATCAGGTTATAAGCGAAAACGGTTAGAAAAATCGCCCCGCCAGGGAACACGGCCAGCCACCAGGCGAAGCTCGTGCCCTGCCCACGCGCCGCGTCGAGCATTTGCCCCCAGCTGGCTCGATCGGGAATGCCGAGCCCAAGGAAGCTCAGATAAGACTCAGTCAAGATCGCAGACGCCACGCCGAAGCTGGTGCTGATCAGCAGCGGTGTGATTCCGTTAGGAAGCATGTGACGGAACAGGATCGAGCGCAGCGGCAGGCCGGCGGCTTTGGCGGCATGCACGAAATCCTGATCCCTCAGTCGCAGGAATTCTGCCCGCACGAATCGCGCGTCACCCGTCCAACTGGTGGCGCCGATGATCGCCATGATCGAATAGATGTTCATGTAGTCACGATAAAACGTGACGAACGTAATGATGAGGATGAGCGTTGGAATAGCCTCAAAGATTTCGATCAACCGCATACCGATGATGTCGGCCACGCCGACGAAGTAGCCCATGACGCCGCCCACCAGTACGCCGATAAACAGCGCGATGCTCGTGGCAACGAATCCGACCGACACGGCCGTGCGCGAGGCATGGATCATGCGGCTGAGCACGTCCTCAGCGTTATCAGTTGTGCCGAGCCAGTGTTCTCGGCTTGGCGGATTGCTCTGCAGGCCGCTGGGCTTGTCGGTCAGTCGGTCTGACGGCGAGTACGGAATGATCGTGTGGATCGCTCGCAAGATCGAACCATTCGCTACACCCATGCGGTAGTGCTCGTATGCAAAGTCGCTCACCGGAGGCTGGCCGGGACGAAGCAGGTATGTCAGGGGCGTCAGGGCGACAATTGCAGCCACGAGCCACAGGCCGTAGCGGGCCTGCCGGATATTCAACCGTTGCAGCACGTAGGAGGCGACGCCGATCAACGTCAAGAGCATGAGTGTGATGTCGGCGTAATCGAGCACTTTGAACATCGGGCTTGACCAATGCCCGCTCGAGTCGCGCATCGCGATCGGATAGCTGCTGGCAATGAGCGGCGCAAACACACCGGCGAACACGACGATGACAATCCATGTCATGCCTACTTTCGCACCGGCCTGACGAAACGTGCGTATCCAGGCACTGGCAAAGTAGCCGCGACCTCGATCGGACTCCGGCGGCGCTGGAGCAATGGCCGGCGCGATGATGGCGGTGGCGTCAGTTGTCATACTTCACCCGTGGGTCGGCCACCGCGTAAAGAATGTCGGCCGCCAGGTAGGAACCGAGGCCGAGCAGGCCACTGATGACCGCTTCGGTGAGAACCAGTTCAAAATCCTTCTGCTGTACTGCCTCAATAAACAGACGCCCCATGCCACTAATGCCGAAGATGGTTTCAACGATCACCGATCCGACCAACAGGCCGGGAATGATATGCGCTGCCACCGTAATCAGCGGAAGCAAGCTGTTATGAAACACGTGCCGGTACAAGACGTCGCGACTGGAAAGACCTTTGGCCCTTGCCGTGCGGGCGTAGTCGGCTGCAACGTTCTCAAGCACCGATCCGCGTGCCAGCTTGCTGAGCATCGCGAATCCACCGTAGCTCATACAGATGACCGGCAACACCATGTGCCAGATCGCATCAAGCAGGAAGCCTCGATGAAATCCACCGCTGCCGAATGTTGGTAGGAAGCTCATGTCTGCCGATAGCAAATCGTGCAGGCCGTTAGTCGGGAACCACTTCAGGTGCGGATACTGCGCGCTGGTCAGAAATCCGATGCCAAGCACTGCCGGCAGCGTAACGGGGATGGACCACAGCGCCAGAAAAAGTGTGCCGGTGGTGATGTCGAACGATCCGCCGCGTCGACTCGCGGCTTGAATGCCTGTAATGATCGCGCAAATGTACACGATCGGAATCGACACCACGTTCAGCAGCAGCGTAATCGGCAACGCCTCCATCAGCAGGTCCCACACCGGCCGACGACGAATGATGCTGTCGCCAAGATCAGGCTTTTTAAAGATCGGCCACCAGGAATCAACATCGCCGGCGTTTACCGCAGGGTGATCGCCCTGGGCGCGCGGGTCTTCGTCGGTCACGGTTCTAAAACCTAGCGGCGATACCTTATTGAGCCATCGCAGATATTGCACGGGAAGCGGCTTATCCAGGCCGTACCGTTTATTGAGATATTTCTCAGTCGCCTTTCGCTCGTCAGGCTTCATGTTGCCTTCGCGGCTGATAAGGGCCGCGCTGATACCGCCCGGCGAAAGGGCCATCACCAGGAAAATCACCAGCGTCATACCGATCAACGTCGGAATCACCAGCAGCAGGCGACGAATAATGTAACTGGCCATATGCGTGTCGCCTGATCAGTTTTTGTGCTTCTGCTGTGCCGCGGGCACGTACCAGGGAATGGGCATCACGTCATCGGAAAGATAGTTCAGGCCGCTGCGCGTCTGCGAAACGTTCTTGATCCGCTTATCGACGAACATCGTGTTCTTACGATAGAGCATGAACGTGTACGGCTGATCCTCGTGCAGAATCTGGTGGCACTTCTGCCAGATTTTCATGCGCTCTTCTTCATTGAGCGTGCGGCGGGCGATTTCGATGTTCTTGTCCAACTCCGGATTGCGGTACGACATGTAGTTATCGCCGTCCTCGATTTGACTGGAGTGGAACATCTGAAAAATGTCGGTTTCGATGCCGCCCGACCAACCCAGCGTGATGGCGTCAAAATCACGAGTATCAATCTTCTTGAGCATGATCGGCCAGTCGGTCGGCTCCTGCTCCAGCACAATGCCGACTCGCGCCATGCTGTCCTTGATCGACAACACCATTCGCTCAGTCACCGGACTCTTGTTGCCATAGCAAAGGCGAAACTTGAACGGCGTACCATCAGGCCCGAGCAGCACGCCCTGCGCGTCCTTCTTGGTGTAGCCGGCCTCGGCCAGCAGTTGCATCGCGCGGTCGGAATCGTACGGCCATGGCTTAATTGCCGGATCGTTCTGATGCGACGCGATCCCAAACGGCCCCGGCGCCGGCTTGGCATACCCGCGGAAAATATCCTGCGACATGCGATCTCGGTTGATGAGCAACGTCATGGCTTTCCGGACGCGCTTGTCGGCAAATCGGGTTGGCTTGCCGACGCGAAGCTGGTTCCATGCGACATAACTGTAGCCGCCGTCGCGAGCATAAAACTCGTAAGGCTGCGCGCGGGCGAGCAACGCCTGGTCGTTCTTTAACGTGTCGTACTGATCTGCCGTCGCAACAAAGGTATCGGTCTCGCCATTGCGAAACAGCGTGAGCGACGCGGCGTCTTCTTCAACCTCGCGCCAGTAGAGCCGATCAAACGGGCCGGGCATGCCCCAGTAGCGCTCGTTGCGGACCATCTCCAACGCGTCTCCAGGATGCCACCCGGACGGGTCTTTCATGCGGTAAGGGCCCGTTCCTATCAGCAGGCCGACCGACTCGTTGAATTCCTTGACGCTGTATTTGCTGTAAAATTTTCGCGACATCGGCGAAAAACTCGCCGCCAGTGAAAAGCTCTCAAAAAACGGCTCCTTGAAGCTGAATTCCACTTCGTGCTCGCTGATTGCGGTGACGGCCTTTATCCGCTCGACGCTTGTACGCTGGCGCGGCGCATCGACTTTGGGATTCATGATGAACTGGAAGGTGAAGACCAGATCATCTGCCGTGAATGGATCGCCGTTGGAGAAAACCACGTTAGGGCGGAGCTGGAAACGGATCGACAGTGCCGGCGGGCAGGCCGGCTCGTTGATAACATCAGACTCGCGCCGGCCCTGCTTCATCCGGTCCGCCGTGTACTTCTCACGGTCAGCGGATTTTTCGTCGGGCGGAAAGTCCTTCTCCTGTTTCACTTCTTCGACCGTAAGTGGATCTTTCATGCGCTTATCGACATACGCCTGCCAAGCGGCGCGATTGTCGACCGGCTCTGTCCAAGACGCGGCCAGCAGAGGAATCCATTCAAACGTCTCGGGATCGCGATACGCCAACGCCTCAAGCACGCGGTTCTGCATGATGCTGGCGTACACGTCGGAGCTGAGGAGCGGCGTGATTTTGGAAATCTTCACGCCGAAGTTGGAAATCAGCCAATCCCCTTCGGCATAGTCCGGTTGTTCGGCCGCTAGCTTCTGGTAGATGAATGGGTCCTTCAAAGGCGCGGCGGAAGAAGTCGTGGCCGGGACAGTCGTGGAACCGGTTCCACCGGTAACGACCAGGCCACTCGCAAGTTGCTTGGTCAAATCGCGCAGAAGCCGCGACTGCTGGGCCGACTGATCGGTCATGGCGGCCAAGTGTGAATCGATGCTGACCAGCCGCTTGTACTGCCTGTCGATTTGAAACATCGCGAGGCCAACGACGATGATTACGCACAGCAGGAGCGTAATGACAAGAAAATCTTTAAAGCCGAAGCGGTTTTCCATTCAAATCCTCGAAAAGCTGTTCATATCTTAGCCGCATCGCGCTTGGGATCGAAGAGGTCGCGGAGGCCGTCGCCGAGAAAATTCAGGCTGAGCAGCGTGATCGCGAGGAGCACGCAAGGGAACAGAAGCAGCCACCAGCGCGAGACGATCGGGTTGAGCGCGGGTGCGAGCCCGTCGGCCGCGAGGCTGCCCCAAGTGGCCATCGGCGCGTTCACGCCAATCCCCAGAAAGCTCAAAAAACTTTCCTGCAAGATGGCTTGCGGGATGGTGAGCGTGGCGTAAACCGTGATCGGGCCGACCAGGTTCGGGAGCAGATGTTTGAAGAAGATGCGTTTCTCGGGCAATCCGAGTGCGCGGGCGGCCTCAATGAACGGCTGGGATCTTAAAGACAGCACTTGGCCGCGTACGACACGCGCCATCGTAAGCCAACTGACCAAGCCGATCGCCAGGAAGAGTACGATGAGATTGGCGGCGATGTTATTGTCGTTCAGCAGGTGCTGGATCGGCTTTTCGAGCGCGACTTTGAAAAGGATGATCAGCAGCACGTAGGGCAGGCCGTAGAAAATGTCCACTGATCGCATGAGGAGCGAATCGACCCACCCGCCGCGATAGCCGGCGATGAGGCCGACACTAACGCCCAGCACGATCGAGATCGTCGCTGCTGCCGCGCCGACGGCAAGGCTGATCGCCCCGCCGATGAGGCAGCGGCCGACGAGCGGCCGGCCGAGTTGGTCGGTGCCGAACCACAGGAGCGGCGAATCGCTAACAGGCCGGGCAAGGGAGCGAGAGAAGTCCTGACTGTCGTAGAAAATCTGGCTGGAGCTGCTGAGCGTCCACGGCAATGTGATCAGGCACAGACCGAAGATCAGCAACAACACCCCGCCGCCCGCAATGATGCGTGGCTGCGATAGCGCGCGGCGGATCGGATGCTCAATCACGTCCGGCGTAACTTGGGCGGCTGCGACATTGATGACGGCTTCGCTCATTAGCTATGCCTTGCCCTGCGTGAGTTGAATCCGTGGGTCGATCACGCTGTACATCACGTCGACGAAAAGGTTCAGCGACAACAGAAAGAACGAGTAGATCATCACCGTGCCAAGGATGAGCGTCTGATCGCGATTGAGAACGCTGCGGACGAAGTAGTCGCCCATTCCGGGGATGTTGAAGACTTTTTCGACGACGAACGAACCGGTCAGCGTCGTCGCCGCCGCGGGGCCGAGGAAACTGAGAACAGGCAGCAGCGCGTTGCGCAGGCAGTGACGGAAGACTACGGCAGGTCGAGATAGGCCTTTGGCTCGCGCGGTGCGGACGTAGTCGCTGGCGAGTACGTCGATCATCGACACGCGAGTAAGTCGCGTGATGTACGCCATCGGCAGCAGTGAAAGCGCGATAGCGGGCATGCAGATCGACTGAAAGTATTTCCAAGCGCTGAGCCACCACTCCGTTCGCAGGCGAAAGTAAGTATTCGGGTGATCGAAGAGCTGATTCCAGTCGAAGCCTGTGGCGGCGATCAGTTCGTCGATCTTTACACCGTCGCGCTCGGAGATTTCAAACCCGGTCACAGTGCCGATGCGATCGCGCGTGGGCGTGAATTCGAAGTACTTATCGGGATGGTCCAGCGCATCCTGCAGTTGCGGCTTGCCGGATGCGTAGGCCGTTGACCGCTCGGGCGTATCAGCCGATGCCAAGGACTGTTCTGCGCCGCTGGGCCAGCCGCCGAGCGGGAACCATTTGAGGTTGAACGAGAACGCCGTCAGCAGCATCGCCGCCGCGACGAAGCTCGGCACGCTCACGCCGATGAGGGCAACGCTCAGGCTCAGCCAATCGAGCGGCCCGTCGCGCTTCACCGCCGCCAGCGTGCCAATCAGCACGCCACCGACGAGGGCGATCGCAACGGCCACCAGTCCAAGGGTGACCGACACCGGCAATGATTTTCGCAAGATGTCGTTCACGGTGAACTCCGGATAGTTCAGGCTCGGACCGAAGTCGCCGGTGGTGAGGACCTTGGCCGGGTAGTAGGCGAGGAATGCGGTCGCGCTGGTCGCGTGGAACTTTTCTTCGAGATAGGCCTTGGTTTGTGCGGGCAGCTTGCGTTCTTTCTCGAACGGACTGCCGGGTGCGACCCACGCGAGGAGAAACGTCGCGAGATAGATGATCGCCAGGATCAAAGGGAATTGCAGCAGGCGAAACGTGAGGAAGCGAAGCATCTGGTCACATGATAGTGAAGAACGACCAATGACCAACCCTTAGCGACTCAATTTCCCCGACCTGCTGTGATTTTTTTGAAGACGACCATGTTCCGCGGGTTGAGCGGAATGCCCTGCACATTGTCGCGGAAGGCGTACTTGTTCACATAGTGATACAGCGGAATCAGTGGCGCCTCCTTGAGCAGAATCGCCTCGGCCTCGGCGAGAATGTCCAGCCGCTTCTGCACATCCGTTTCTACGTCGGCCTGCTTGAGCAGTTCGTCGTACTTCGGATTGATCCAACCCGCGTCGTTGTTCAGGCTGTCGGATTTGAACTTGTCGGTAAATGTCGAGACGTCGTTGTAATCTCCATACCAGCTGGCGCGGGCGATATCGTAGTCCTTGTTGTGCAGCCGCTGGCTGAATTGCTTGATTTCGACGCCCTCGAGTTCCACGTTTATGCCCAGGTGATCGGCCCACTGCTTGCGGATGTATTCGGCGATCGGCTTGTGATCGCCCTCGGTGTTGAACAGCAGTGTGAGCTTCGGAAACCCCTTGCCGCCGGGGTATCCGGCCGCTGCCAAGAGTTCCTGAGCCTTGGCGAAATCCTTCGGCAATCCGGGGGGCGCTTTGTATTTAGGGAAGCTCGACGCGGGGATGTACTGACTGGTGATCGGTTCTTCCAGCCGCGTCACATTGTCGACGATCGGCTGCTTGTCGATGCTCATCGCCAGTGCCTGCCGCACGCGCGCGTCCGCCATCGGGTTCACGCGATCGCCCGGCAGCTTCGGCTGGCAGTTGATGCTGTAAAAGTACGTGCCGAACGACGGGAAGACGTGAATATCCTTCCGACCCGCCTTTTTCATCTCCGCCGCGATCTCGCCCGTCGGCTCGGCCAGCCAGTCGACTTCGCCTTGATCGTACTTCTGGTACGCGAGCAAGTTGTCGTCGACGCTCACGGCTTCAATCGACTTCACCTTCACGTTCTTCGCGTCCCAGTAGAATGGATTTGCCTCGAGCCGCTGGCCGACTTTCAGCGTCCAACTCACCAGCTTAAACGGCCCGTTGGTGATCAGGTTCGGCGGACGAATGAATTCGCCGCCGTAACTCACCCGGCCGGTCTTGTCGGTCTGCTTGAACGGCTGCATCGACTTCTCGTTCAGCGGGAAAAACGGCGGGAACGCGCACAGGTCAGCCAGAAACGTTACCGGATGAGACAGGCGAACCACGAGCGTTGTAGCATCTGGCGCCTCGATGCCTACCGTTTTGAAATCGGCCATCGCAGGATTGGAGGTGAATGCCTTCTCGTAATCCTGCGCGCCCTTAATGTAGTAGAACAGATAGGTGTAATCGCCCGGCTCTTCCAACATCCGGCGCCAGGCGAACACGAAGTCTGCACTGGTTACCGTATCGCCATTGCTCCATTTCCCTTCGGGCCGGAGATGAAACGTGTAAACGGTTTTGTCCTCGCTCACGTCGATCTTGACGGCCGCGCCGGGCACTGGATCAAGCGTGTCGGGGTCGAGCGCGTACAGCCCTTCCCACAGCGCGTAACCGATGCGGATGTCTTGCATCCAGCTCATGCGGTTGGGATCGAGCGTATTCACTTCGCCGCGGTTGATGAAGCGAAACCCGGCCTTGCGGGCGGCGGCGGCAGGTGAGTTGAGGAGGCTGAGGGCGATCAGCGCTACGGCGATGAGCGAGGAGTACGACGACCTTTTTTCCATGCGTTACTTTGTAACCGCCAGAGGCGCCGCGGGCGAGGAGGCCGACGCCGGCTTGGTCGTCGGGCCAGTTCCAGCCGGGGCGAACGGAGGCGCGCCCTGCATCAGTGCCATCCCGTTGATTGCCGAGTTCAGATCATCGCACGCCACAGCGGCCTGTGCGGGGTTCATCCCCTTGTTGATCTTCTTGACCGGCGTCGCCGCGTTATCCAAGTTCGTGTCCGGCGGCGTTAACGACGTCGCCACCACCGAGAATCCGCTCCCCAGACGATTCAACAATTTCGTCAGTGATTCCTTATCCGCCTCGACGGCAAACGACGCCGACGCCTTCATCAACAGCCCCTGCATGATCTGAACTGTCAACTGTTGCTGCGGCTGCGACTGGAGTTTCCAAACCGACGAATTCACCAGGAAGCCCGTGCCGATCGCTTCATCGGTCACTTGCTTGGGAACCGCCGCGCCCCATGCTCCAACGCGACCAGCCAGCAGCGCCTGCACCGACGGAATCACCGCGGTAATCTGCGGCCCGGCCCCGCGGGCGTTGGCGGGATTTTGAATGTCCATCGGCTCGAGCGTCAGCCCCTGATACGCCTCGGTCAGCACCGGCCCCGGGAACTTCAGGCCCGTGGCCACCATCTGCTGCAGCAGCGGAATCTTCCCGCCGACTTTGACGCTGATCAAGCCCGGCAAAACGTACTTGGCCGTCTTCATGCCCCACAAAACCACGACTTCGGATTCATCGTTCAACAGCACCGACGCCGAGTCAGCGAGCTGAAACGACTTCGTGCTGGCGGCCACGCGCGCTGCCGCCACGCCTACGATCAACCGCGCCCGAACCGGCGCCGCCGGCTTGGCTTTCAAAACCGCCTGAGCCTGCTGATTGAGGCTGGCGGCGAACGTTTCGAGATACTGCGTGCTCCATCCAACCGTATTGACCGCCGCAACCTCGTTCAGCAGCGCTGCCGAGGCAGTCTTCTGATCGTTCGGCTGACCGCTAACAATGGTCGCCAACTGCCCGGCGATAAAGTCGTCGATCTGCTTGCGATCTGTGGCGCTCGGCGCCTCAACGTTATGAATAGTGGATAGATTCTTAGGTGCGGCAGCGGTTTGCGCCTGCCCTGTGGAAACCAGGCACCCGATTCCCAGCGCGGCGATCCAGATACAAATGCGGCGATTCATCAGGCGATTCTCCATTGCCCCGCCATGCACCGGCGATCCCGGTCTGCAGGGCACAATCAATGATGTACTTTCGGCAGGTGATTCCCGGCGCTTTGAGCCTTTATCGGCACGCCAGGCAAATCTGAAAACCCTCGTCCTGTCACGGCTAAGGATCGCTTCTCGCTCCCGCTTCGTTACGGGCTTGCGCAGCATTTGCGTCAAGAACGAAACCGTAGCAAAGCCGCAAAATGGTGTCAAGGAATCGCCCGGTGCGCAACGTCCGAGAAACACGAGAGATAGTGGCAAAACTACACCTCCCAACCGCGCGGAATCCTCCACCCCTGACGACGTTTGAGTCGCAACGGTCTTAGAACTCCCAAGACATAACCCGGCCTTCACTTGACGCACTCCCTTCGAACGAAATAATCGAATTCATGGAGCCGACCCGCCCGGAACTGATTCCCAATCCCGCAGTACGACGCCTGAGCCTGTATTTGCGACAGCTCGAAGCCTTTAAACGCAAAGACCGTCGTACGATTTCCTCCAAGCAACTCGGCGAGTCGCTGGGCCTCACCGACGCGCAGGTCCGCAAAGATCTGGCTTACTTCGGCCAGTTCGGGCACCCGGGCATCGGGTACCGCGTGGAAGACCTCATCGCTCAAGTCCGCAAGATTCTCGGCACCGACAAAACCTGGAATGTTCTGCTCATCGGTGCCGGCAACCTCGGCCGTGCGCTCATGTCGTACAAAGGGTTCGACGCCAAGGGCTTCCGCCTCGTGGCCGTGTTTGATGCCGACTCCTCCAAGGTCGGCAAAAAAGTCGGGCCGTTTGTCATCCAGGGGTTGGCCGATCTGGCGAGCACGATCACCAGCCAGGCGATCCGTCTCGCGATCCTCGCCGTCCCTGCCGACGCCGCCCAAGCCGTGGCCGACCAGCTCATCGCGGCCGGCATTAAGGGCATCATGAACTTTGCGCCGGTGAACATTTCCGTTCCCGCCAACGTCGCCCTCAACGCGGTCGACTTGGCCGTTCAGCTCGAGCAACTCAGCTTCCAGGCGAACCTTACGCCACTCGGGCAAGCCAGCTAACAGCGCTCGCATCATTGACCACCTCCATCGGTTCGAGTGCAATCCGCACTCGCATGCCGCACCCTTCCTTCACTCGTCCCGACCAAAAACTCCTGTTCATCCTCAACGGCGGAAAGATGAGCCGTCACTGGGTGAAGGGGATGATCGCCGGAACGCAGAACGCGAACATCCAATCCACGTGGATCGAGCTCGATCAAATCCGGCAGAGCGTGGAAGCCAACGCCGCCGCCGCGGTGAACCAACTCAACGAGATCGTGCGCAGCCAGCGCATCGGCGCGGTCGTGAACTACGCCGGCAACGGCCTTCGCGACGTGCCGACTTCTGAACGCACGCCCGGATTGCCGCGAACGTTCTGGGAGACCCGCGGCATTCCCGCGCTCAACCTCTGGGCCGATCACCCGCAGTGGGTGGCCGATCGCGCCGCACTTCAGCCCGACTGGCAGCCGTTTTGCCGCTCCGGCCTGACGCATCACTTCCTCAAAAACGACGCCCACGCCTACGAGCTGCAGCGAGTGCTCGGCTGGCCCAACTGTCATGAAGTCCCCTGCGCCGCCGATACCAACGTGCTCGTGCCCGCGAATAACATCGAGCCGGAGTTCGACGTCGTCGCCGTCTGGGGCGGCAAGCCCGAACTGCCCGACTGGACTCGGCCGTTCCTCACGCTCGACGATCCTGATCCACAGGAGATGAACGAAGTCGCCGCCAAACATCTCAGCCAGCAACTCGCCGCACTGTGGCGGGCCGAGGCGCCCGCGCAGTTGGTCGACGCGCTCACCATAGTGGGCAATAAGATGATCGAGCTGAAGAAACTCAACCCGCGAGCCGCACTCGCGCGACACCTTCCTTTCCTGGAAGAAAATTACCCGCGCACCATGTGGTGGCTGCTGGAAAACTATCCGATCTACTTCAAAGTCAGCGGCCTGCTCTACCAGTTCCGAAACTGGCAACGCTCGTTCATCCCCGCTTACCTCGCGAAATATTTCAAAGTCGCGATCTTCGGCGGCGACTGGAGCAGCCTGAATGTCGGCGGCGGCGGATGGGTGGAATTCGCCGACTTGCCCAAGGCGCTCGCTCGCGGAAAAGTCGCCCTCAACATCGTCAGCGGCTGGGATGAGGAAGGCCTCACCGCCAAAACCTTCGAGATGGCGGCGAGCGGCGTTCCGATCATTCACAACGACTGCGTGGGCCTGGCCGAGTGTTACAACATCGGCGAAGAGATCGAGTCGTTCGAGCGGCCGAAGGAAGCGCGAGAGAAAGTTCAGCAACTTCTAGACTCGCCGGAGAAACGCCGCTCGATGGCTGGCGCCGTCCGCGCCCGAACGGAGCGCGATCACACCTGGTCGCCACGAGTCGAGTCGATGATCAAACTCGCGGGTCTGCCCATCGACGCGTTTCGAAAGTGATCGAAAGACCTCCTTTGCAATTGCCGCTCCGTGCGTCGAATGTGTCAGGAGCGCGATCCGTCAGATTTTTCACCCATTCGGCGCCTTAAAACCGCTAACTCCCGGCCCGGCCGACACATCGGCCGTTTTGACTGGGTGCGCAAAGGTGCGTTTAGGTACGTTTAGGTGCGCAAAAGGTACCGTTTAGGGACGGTGAGGTCCGGGTACTTCCCTGGTACGTATTCACTTGTCAAAGAGCGCCCGAGGACCGAGCCACGCAGCAGATTGCGCCACTCGATCCCCGGCGTGACCAGCTAGGCTGGCCACGGGCTCGCGAGCCCAAACGGGCCCAGCAAAGCTGGGGCCCGTCGGTGCGCGAACCATCCAATCTATAACGCCGCCGACGCGAAAAGTCGGCCAAAAAATGCGATTTTCGGCCGATTTTCGGCCAATCCTATAACCCCCGGCCCGGCCATGTGTTGGGCCGATTCAAATCTCCTTCACCCGCTCTAATGGCCCCGGCCGGTGTCGTCGTGCTATGATTTCCCTATGCTCAAGACGCTCGGGTTGGTCGCCCTCATCCTAGTCGCGGTGCAGGCCCGCGCCATCGCGCAGATCGGCCTGCCCGCGCCCACCACCAAGCCGTCATCCATAGGCATGCCGTCGAGTTCCCCGCCGCCGTCGATCGGCCTGCCGCCGGCTGACTCGACCACGCACATCGGCCTTCCGCCCACAAGCCGGCCCACCCACGTCGCAGAAATCCCTTTCAGCATTCCCGGCGTGAACAACTTCGCCCGAATCTCCCCCGCGCTCTACCGTGGCGAGCAACCGACCGCCGACGGATTTGTGGAACTGAAAAAACTCGGCATTAAAACCGTCGTCTGCCTCCGCACCGCGCACGACGACGAAACACTCCTCAAAGGCACCGGCCTGCAATACGTCAGCATCCCCTGCCGCGCCTGGCACCCGGAGGACGAAGACCTCGTCGCGTTCCTCAAGGTGCTGGAGAACCCCGCGAACCAACCCGTCTTCCTCCACTGCATGCAAGGCCGCGACCGCACGGGCTACATGATCGCCGGCTACCGAATGGTGAACGAAGGCTGGACCAGCACCGAAGCGATCGCCGAGATGCGGAACTTTGAGTTCAACGAAGTGTGGCGGGGAATTCCGGCGTACCTGAAGCAACTGAATCCGGATTCCATCCGCTCGCAGTTGGAGAAGGCAAAGGCGATGAAGGTGCAGACGATGAACTGACGCCGGATCACTTCAATGCGATTCATGTAGGGCGGGATGGCAATCCCGCCGCACTGTGCCGCCGGCGGGATTGCCATCCCGCCCTACATTACTACCCCAGTTATTCGCCGCGCGACCAACCAGAAATATCGGATTGTCGTGCGATCGGGCAGGTAAGAAATCCGCGCCACGTTTGCCGGTGGATCAACTCCCCTGCTTCCGGCTTCGCCCGCGATATCACGAAGATGAGGCCCGCGAGCGGAACTAAACTGACAAGGCCGTGGACTGTCCGAAAGCCGCGTGATCTCGCCAGAATAACGCTGCTACAGACGGTCGTTGCATATCCCAGTCCTAAAGCACCGATCGCTATCCAATCTTGAACCGGTCGCTTGGCGTTTACGACCGCAAAGCAAAGGATGCCCAGCATCGCGAGCAGCCCAACAGCCAAAACCACACCCCCGATTCGTTCCAGCCGTTTGCGATAAGCGATACCTTCATTTGAGAAGTCCAAGTGGTCTGGCTGTGAGTCCGTTGGAGCAAGCGGGAGGACCGCGTGAACAGGATTGCCGATTCGATCGGTCAGCCATTCGATCACGGCTGGAAACTCGGTAGTGCGCGGAAATGCGCGGTGCGGGAGACAGATTCCATCGCCCGCGCGGAATTGCAGGAAGATCGCCCTGTCGGACCAGGCGACTCGCTCGAACGCCGACCACGCATATCGCGCTGTCTTCCGCTTCACAGTTGCGGTGAGTTCCTCGTCGTTCAGGATGGCGTGAATGCGGGGGCTCGCGGCGATTGTACCGCCGCGAATCATCGCTTGCCGGAGTAGCAGTGCGCCACCTGCAACAAATTCTGTTAGAAGTATGATGCCTGCGGTGTCGCTGATGACTTTGGGCCAACGTAATTTTTCGGCAATGAGCGCGATCGATAACGGCACGAGAAACGCGGCCAGCGGAATGAAACCGATTAATCTTTCTCTCGCTGATTTCTTCCTTCGTTGGAGATAGTGCCGCGAGCTGCGCACATCTTCCACGTCGTACGCGAATTCAAGTTCAAAATTCATTTACCGCCCCGTCGCTGTCGCTCCACGCACTTCAACTATCGCGCCCGAAAATTCCTCACCAACTCCACAAACATCTTCACCCCCACATCAATCGCCCCGTCGGTGAAATCAAACCGATCGCTATGCAGCGGCGGATGGCCGGGCGCGTTCAGCGGCTCAACGCCAATGAGGAAGAAGCAGCCGGGGACTTTTTCCAAGTAGAACGCGAAATCTTCGCCGCCCATGCTCGGCCGGGCGACGGGGAAGAAGCGATCCTCGCCAATTGCGGTGCGGGCGGTGGCGGCGACGTAGTCGGCCATCTTAGGGTCGTTCACCGTGGGCGGGTAGCCGACGTGCCACTTGAACTCGATTGTACATCCATTGGCGGCGGCGATGGCGGCACAGCGGCGCTCAATGGCAGCGGCGATTTGCTTGCGGGTGCTCTCGGTGAGCGTTCTGGCGGTGCCTTCAATCGTGCAGGTGTCGGGGATGATGTTGGTGGCGGTGCCGGCGTTGATCTTGCCGATGGTGATGACGGCGGCGTCGGTCGGGTCGACCTCGCGGCTAACGAATTGCTGCAGGTTCACGATCGCCTCGGCGGCGGTCACGATCGGGTCGCGGCCCAGGTGCGGGAAAGCGCCGTGAACGCCTTTACCGACGAAGACAACGCTGAAGCTGTCGGTGGCGGCCAGCAGCGGGCCGGGCTTGGTGGCGACGGTGCCGACTTTCAATCCGGGCCAGCCGTGTAATCCAAAGATCGCGGAGACTTTGGGGCCAAGGCGACCGTCGAGCGCGCCGGCGTTAATGAGCGGCACAGCCCCGCCGCCACCTTCTTCAGCCGGTTGCCAGAGGAACTTCACGCAGACCGGCAACTCGCTGGCAATCTCCTTGGTCGCGGCGGCGGTGGCGAGCAGCGTGGTGATGTGGCCGTCGTGACCGCAGGCGTGCATCATGCCTTCGTGCGTGCTGCAGTACTCAAGCCCGGTGCGTTCGAGGATCGGCAGCGCGTCGATGTCGGCCCGCAGCGCGATGCACGGCTTGTTCGGATCGCCCACGAGCGCCACGGTGGCCGTCGGCGCGTCGGCCACGCCGGCGGTGTAGGCGATCCCCATCGCGTCCAACTGCTCGCGAATGACCGCGGCCGTCTTGAACTCCTGGTACCCGATCTCCGGAATACGGTGCAGCCGGTGGCGGAGCACGGACCAATCGGATTTGGCGGGGATGGCGATCATCAGGCCCAAGGTACGCTTCGGCACGGGGATCGGCAACCCGGATCGCCGGGGCATATTTTCTTCCCGGAACGGTTGAGGCTATTCTGAGCATGCGTGGCCGAGCCGCAGCCAACTCCCAAGCAGCCGAGCGATCGTAACGACGCGCTGGAGGTTCTGCTGCGCCTGCGGCAGGCCGGGCATGTGGCGTATTTTGCGGGTGGGTGCGTGCGCGATCTGCTGCTCGGACTGCCGGCAAAGGATTTTGACGTGGCGACCGACGCGCCGCCGGAACGGGTGCGGGAACTGTTCCGCAACACGCAGGCGGTCGGCGCGGCGTTCGGCGTGATCCTCGTCCGCAACCACGGCAGCCAGATCGAAGTGGCGACGTTCCGCACGGACGGCGACTACTCGGATGGCCGGCGACCGGACAGTGTGCGATTCGCAACGGCCGAGGAAGACGCGCAGCGGCGGGACTTCACGATCAACGGGCTGTTTCTCGATCCCGTCGAGAACAAAGTGATCGACTACGTCGGCGGGCAGGCGGATTTGAAGGCGAAAGTCATCCGAGCCATCGGCGATCCGGCGGCGCGGTTTCGCGAGGACCATCTGCGGCTTCTGCGGGCGGTGCGGTTCGCCGCGCGGATGGAGTTTGCGATCGAGCCGTCGACGGCCGAAGCGATCCGGCAATCCGCCGTCAGCCTGCCTCGCGTCAGCCCTGAGCGGATCGCCGACGAACTTCGGCGGATACTCACGCCACCCAGCCGCATGGCGGCGTGGGACTTGCTTGGCGACTTGTCGCTGTGGCAAGTGATTTTTCGCGGACTACCGGGCGATAACAAGACCACTGTTTTCGAGGTTCTCGCGCCGGGAGAGTCGATCTCGTTCGCTTTGGCACTGGCGGCGGCGATGCTCAATATCCAGGCCGCGCCGGGCGATCAAATCTCGGTATTGAGCCGCGAAGAGATCACCAAGGCCACCCGCCTTGCACGGACGCTTTTCAAAATCAGCAACGATGAGTTTGACGACCTGTCTGCCATTCTTCACGGCGTCGCCGGGCTGCTGGAACAGCGATGGACGCTGGCGCAGCGGATGCGTTTCATGGCGCGGCCGACTTCGGACGACACGCGAAAACTTCTGGCCGCGATCGCGCGTGCGGGGTTTCATCAGGCAGAGGTTGCGGCGATCGAGAATCTGCTTCGGCCGCTGGAGGCGGTCGACTGCGCCCCGCCGCCGTTCGTGACGGGCGATGATCTAACCGCCGCCGGTCTGTCACCGGGGCCACTGTTCAAACGCGTGTTGGAGCAGGTTTACGACGCGCAACTGGAAGGTCGCGTCACCGACAAGCCTTCGGCCATGGCAATGGCGCTCGGCCTCGCTAAAACCGCGTGAGCCGCGTCGCCAGCAGGACGAACGCCAGCACCACCGGCACGCACGTCAGCCCGATGCCGATCGCCCCGAGCCGGCGGCCCCAGTGGGCGTCACGGCGGGCGATCAATTCGCACAGTAGGATCACCACGGTTACCAACACAAATTTGTAGGCGATCATGCCGTGCCAGCCGGCGGTGCGCATCACCGTGGCCGCCAGTTCATTTGCTTCGTATCCGCCCAACTGAAGGACCATGTAGGTGAGCATCACGTCGAGTGATGCGAGGAAGACGAACCACGTGTAAAGGTTGGGGTAGCGAACGGAGGTCGCGCGGGTCCTCATGAATAACTATACGGAGTGTCTTGTTGGAAAGTTTTGAGAATCAGGCGGACCCCAGCTTGCTAAGCTGGGGCTTTGGGACTTCGTCGAACTGCTACCGTTTTTCTCCACCGAGCGACTGAATGATCTGCTTGATATCACCGATCTGGGTGATGCGCAAACCGAAGTTCTCGCCGACCTTCACCGCTTCGCCCACCCCGATCGCCTTGTTGTTGATCAGCAGTTGCAGGGGTTCGTCGTTGGATTTGATGAACTCGATGATGGCCCCTACGCCCAGGCGCATGACTTCGCTCAGCAGCAGCTTCCGCTCGGCTAATTTGACGATAACGGGCACTTCAAGCTTCAAAATACGTTGAAGCTCGTCGTGGTTGAGGGCTCGGGTTGGCTCGGCATGCAGTACCGGCACGGCAATCCTTTGCTATGGGTGCGGTCAGACAATGGGATTATCGGTCAGATAGCAGGGATGGCAAGAGGATAATGGCCGAACCTTAAGCAAACTTCTTCATCAGCAGCGTGGCGTTGTGCCCGCCGAAGCCGAAGCTGTTGCTCATGGCGTAGGTGACCTTGAGGTCCTTGGCCTTGTGCGGCGTGTAGTCGAGGTCGCACTCGGGGTCCGGGTTATCGAGGTTGATCGTCGGCGGGATCATGTTGTTGTGAACCGCCAGAGCGATGATAACCGCCTCCACGCCGCCGCTGGCGCCCAGCAGGTGGCCGAGGTGGCTCTTGGTGGAGCTGATGGCGACTTTCTTGGCGTGCGTGCCAAGGGCCGCCTTGATGGCCCGGGTTTCGCCGATGTCGCCCAGCGGGGTGCTCGTGCCGTGGGCGTTGATGTAGTCGACCACTTCCGGGTTCACGCCGGCGTCCTTGAACGCGAACTGCATAGCCGCGGCCGCTCCGCTGCCGTCTTCGAGCGGGGCCGTGATGTGGTGGGCGTCGCCGGTCATGCCGTATCCGACGAGTTCCGCGTAGATTCGTGCGCCACGCGCCTTGGCGTGTTCCAGTTCTTCCAGGATGACCACGCCGGCGCCTTCGCCCATGACGAAGCCGTCGCGGTCTTTATCGAACGGCCGGCTGGCGTGCGTCGGATCGTCGTTACGAGTCGACAGCGCCCGGGCCGCACAGAAACTCGCCATGCCGAGCCCGCAGAGCGCCGCTTCAGAGCCGCCGGCGATCATGATGTCGCACATGTCGTGCTGAATGAATCGAGCCGCATCGCCGATCGCGTTGCTTCCCGTTGCACAGGCCGTTGCGATGGCGGTGTTCGGACCTTTAATGCCGAACATGATCGATACGTTGCCGCTGGCGGCATTCACCATCAGCCGAGGCACGGTGAACGGACTTACCCGCCCTACGCCGCGCTCGATGAGGATCTTGTTCTGTTCTTCGAGAGTTTCAATCCCGCCAATGCCGCTGCCGATAAGGACACCGCAGCGGTACGGGTCTTCTTTTTTGAAATCGAGACCGGCGTCTTTCACTGCACAAACCGATGCCGCCACGCCAAACTGGCCGAAGCGATCGAGCCGCTTGGACCCCAGCTTGTCGACGCCGTACTTGGTGACGTCGAAGTTGGTGCATTCCCCGCCGAACCGAACGGGGTAGGTGGAGAAATCGAAGCGCGTCACCATCTTGATTCCGCTCTTGCCGGAACAGACCGCGTCCCACATCTCCGCGACTTCGCCGAGAGACGTGATGACACCCAAACCCGTGATGACAACGCGACGTTTGCTCATGATGACGTGGTAGCTAACGATCGGCAGTCGTTGGTGAGTAATGCGTAACTTGCGCACCGCCACTGAAAGACTGCCGACCGCAAACTTCTTACTTGCTCGAGTGCTCTTTGATGTAGTCGATCGCCTGGCCGACGGTCTGGATCTTTTCCGCCTCTTCGTCAGGGATAGACAGTTCAAACTCGTCTTCGAACTCCATGACGAGTTCCACGGTGTCGAGCGAGTCGGCGTTCAGATCGTTGATGAAGTGGGTTTCGCGAGTAATCTCGCTCTTGTCCACGCCCATCTGTTCGCTGACGATCTCGATGACCTTCGTTTCAATCTCTTCCATATGTATTCCTACCCTGACTGATTGTGACGCCCTGGGCTACGCCGCCCGGGGGGACCCGGAGTTAACCCCGGGAGAATCGAAAACTATAGCGGTGACGGGGGTTTTTGCAAACCCGCCCGACTCACCAATTTTGCTACCCCATGACCATGCCGCCGTCCACGCAAAGCACCTGCCCGGTGGTGTATGCGGCACCTTCTGACGCGAAATACGCCACCGCGCCCGCAATCTCCTGCGGCTCGCCGAACCGGCGGAGCGGAACGGCCGCCTTCACGCCTTCTTTGATCTTGTCGTTCAGCACGTCGGTCATATCGGTGGTGATGAACCCCGGGGCGACCGCGTTGCAGGTAATGCCCTTGCCCGAAAGCTCGCGGGCGACCGACATCGTGAGCCCGATGAGCCCCGCCTTGCTGGACGCGTAATTCACCTGGCCAGCATTGCCCATCACGCCTGCGACGGAGCTGATGTTAATGATCCGGCCGCTCTTGCTCCGCATCATCAGGCGGGCCGCACTGCGGATGGCGACGAACGCGCTCTTCAAATTCGTGTTGATGACCGAGTCGAAATCCTCGTCTTCCATGCGGAGCAGCAGACCGTCTTTGGTGATGCCCGCGTTGTTCACGAGCACGTCGATCCGCCCGTGCTTCTCGGCGATTTGTTCGATCACGGCCGCCAGCCCTTTGCTGTCGGCGATGTCGCAGGTCATGGCCTCGGCGCTGCCGCCGGCGGCTTCGACTTCGCTCACCACCTGCTGCAGCTTGTCCATGTTGCGGGCGATGGCGACGACGTGCTGGCCGTCTTTAGCGAGGGCCTTCACGATCGCCGCGCCAATGCCGCGACTTCCGCCGGTGACGATGGCGACTCTTTTTTCGGTCATTACTTCTTCCTTCGTAGGGTGCCATTGATGGCACCGTTTTCGTGCTGACTCGGTGCCATGAATGGCACCCTACATCAGACTTTCGCGACCAGCGTATCCGCCGTCGACAAACTTTCGACCGGCAGGCGGCGGTTGATCCGCTTGATCATTCCTGCGATGGACCGGCCCGGCGCCAGTTCAATGATCCGCACGTCGGCCGTGTTCGCCATCGGCGTGATCGTCTGTTCCCATCGCACCGGCGCGATGATCTGCTTTACGAGCATGGCCTTGATGGTGGCCTGCTCGTGGAGCTGCGCGGTCACATTGCTGTACACAGGCTTCTGCGCCGGCTTGAATTCAACCTTATCGAGCTCGGCCTTCATCTTATCCGCACCCGGCTGCATGATCGCACTGTGGAACGCGCCGGCGACTTTCAGCACGACCGACTTGAGCCCCGCCGCTTCAGCCGCTTTGGCGATGCGTTCGCATGCGCCGTTCGATCCGCTCACCACGATCTGGCCGACGGTATTAAAGTTCGCGGGCACCAGCACTTCACCGCCTGCGTTTTCTTCGCACAGTTTGGTGATCGACGCTTCGTCGCCGCCCATAATCGCCACCATGCCGCTCGGCGAAGCGACGGCCGCCTCCTGCATGTACTTGCCGCGGGCGGCCACCAGCTTCAAGCCCTCTTCGAACGTGAACACGCCCGCCAAGTGCAGCGCGGTGTACTCGCCGAGGCTCAGCCCCGCGTACGCGGTGACGGCCGCTGGGTCGATCACCTTCGCATCAACCGCGGCGCGATAGCACGCCACGCTTGTCGCGAAAATCGCCGGTTGGCTGATGTCGGTCTGGTTCAGTCGCTCTTCAGGACCGGCGAAGCACAGGGCCGACAGATCAAACCCAAGCACGCGATTGGCGGTTTCAAACGTTGCCTTGGCGGCCGGCGAGGACTCAAAAAAATCCTTCCCCATGCCGACGACTTGCGCCCCTTGGCCGGGGCAGAGGATGTAAGTATTGCTGGCCATTCCCTTGGCGTCTCTCTGGTGTAGGGCAGGCTATTGCCTGCCGTAACGTTGCGGCAGGCAATAGCCTGCCCTACTCAAATCTAAAACTTCACAACCGCGTTGGCCCACGTGAGCCCGGCGCCGAAGGCGACGAAAATCGCGACGTCGTCCTTCTTCAAATGTCCGCCGCGAACGGCTTCGTCCAGCGCGATCGGCACGCTGGCGGCCGAAGTGTTGCCATACTTTTCGATATTCACAAACACCCGCTCCGGCGGGAATCCCAGTTTATGCACGGCCGAGTCGATGATCCGCTTGTTCACCTGGTGCGGCACGATCAGCTTGATCTGGTCGACCGTCAGCTCGCACTTGCGCATCGCGTCGTCGATCATCTGCTCAAAGCGATGAACGGCAAACTTATACACCTCGCGCCCGTTCATCTTCAGGAACTGATGACGCGACACGGCCATCTCAGGCGTAATCGGATGACGGCTGCCCGGCGGGCAATAGAGCAGTTCCCAGCCGCGGCCGTCGGAGTGCAAGCTGCTGTAGATTAGACCACGCGTCACGTCAGTCGAGCGCTGTAGCACGGCCGCCCCGGCGCCGTCGCCGAAAAGGATGCAGGTGCCGCGGTCGGTGTAGTCGGTAATGCGGCTGAGTGTTTCAGCGCCGATGACGAGCACGTTCTTGTACCGTCCGGACTTGATGAACGCCGCGCCGGTATCGAGTGCGTAAAGGAATCCACTGCAGGCCGCCCCGAGATCGAACGCCGGCGTGCCGTGCTCGCCAAGGCCCAGGCCTGTCGCAACGAAGCAGGCCGTGCTCGGCGTCACCATTTCGGGCGTGATCGTGCCGCAGACGATGAGTTCAATGTCGGTGGGTTGAAGACCCGCGGCTGCAATCGCCTTCTGCGACGCGGCCAGCGCCAGAGTAGCAGTGCTTTCACCTTCAGACGCGATGCGGCGTTCTTTCATGCCGGTGCGTTGAACAATCCACTCATCGTTGGTGGCGACCATCTTCGACAGGTCTTCGTTGGTCAGACGCTTTTCCGGAAGGCAACTGCCCGTTCCGGTGATGATGGCTCCGTAGTTGGTCATGTTCGGTGATCGGCGTGGGCCGAGTGACTATTCCTCGACTTCGATGCTCTTGGCAATCTTGTCCACGATCCGTTCGTTGATTTTGCTGTTCACCAGTTGCTTGCCGACGCGGATAGCGTTTTTGATCGCGCGGGCGTCGCTCTTGCCGTGGCAGATGAGCGAGTAGCCGCCGACGCCCAGCAGCGGCGCGCCGCCGTATTCCTGCCAGTCGTGCTTCTGGTAGATCTTTTTCATCGTCGGCTTGAACTGTTCCATGAGCTGCGGCGCGGTTTCCTGCAACTCGTGGGCGATCATCTGGAAGATGCCTTCAGAAACGCCTTCCATCAGCTTCAGCACGATGTTGCCGACGAAGCCGTCGCAGACGATGACGTCGACGACGCCCTTGGTGAGGTCGCGGCCTTCAACGTTGCCGACGAAGTTGATCTGCGGCTCGTCGCGAAGCAACTGCCGGGTGTCTTTCACGAGCGACGTGCCCTTGGAGTCTTCCTCGCCGATGCTCATGAGGCCGACGCGGGGATTCTCAACGCCGCACACGGCCGTCGAATAAGCGCCGGCCATGATGGCGTACTGGAACAAGTGTTTTGGTTTGGGGGTGACATTCGCGCCCGCGTCGCAAATCACGACCGGCCCGAAGAACGTCGGCACGATGACCGCGATGCCCGGACGGCTGACGCCGGGAAGCGTACGCATTCTCAACTGAGCCGCAGCGACACACGCGCCGGTGTTGCCGGCGCTGATGACGACGTCGGCTTCGCCCTTGGCGGCCATCTTGCACTGCACGGCGATGCTGCTGTCGGGCTTATTGCGGATGGCGTCGACGGGAGAGTCGTCCATCGCCACGACCTGCGTGGTGGGAACGACTTGGTAGAATTTCTTTTGATCAGGAGAAAGGCCTGAAGCTTCGAGCCCTTCGCGGCAGACTTTTTCGTCGCCGACCAGGAAGACAATGTCGCCGGCTTCGAGTAGCGGCGCGGCTTCCCAACATCCCTTAAGAATGGCGGCCGGCGCTTTATCGCCGCCCATCACGTCCACCGCTGCTCGCACTGGCGATCCTCCGTAGACTTGCGCGCACTCCGTTGGCAATCGCTAATCGGAATTCGCAGTCAGACCAGCAGCCCCCGCGGGCTCGCTTACGACTCAGCCGACTCCGTCGGCAAAGCCAATTTGGGATTGACGAATCCGCAATTGTCGCAAGCCGCGTGGGGCAGCTTGGCGCTGCCACACTGCGGGCAACGGACGTAGTGAATCGGCGTCAACGCGAGGTGCGAGCGACGCTTACGTTTGCGCGATTTGCTGTGTTTCTGGACCGGAAGCATGACTTCACCTTCAACGTTTGAGCGACCACCATTAAAGCAATAGCGGCGGGACAAGCCCCGCCGCGGTCAATGGGAGGGGTACGTTAGGAAAGATAACCCATCATGTCAAGTCAATGAGGGGCATTGCACCTCCGAGAAGCGTCGCGATTGGCAAAGTACGGCGAATCACTATTATGGCGTCTAACGTATCGGAAAGGGGGTATTGGATGGCGATTTCAGCAGCATGTTCCAGTTGCGGCACGAAGTACCGAGTCGACGACAAATTTGCCGGCAAGAAGGCTAAATGCAAGAAATGCCCCGGCACGATCGCATTTCCAGCCCTCTCCGCGGCGGTGGATGCAGACGACGTCACGATTCGATTGCGTGATGATGAGCCGGATCCTGTCCCGGCATCTCAGCCAAAACTCGCTCCGCCACCGTCCAAACAGATCCCACCGGTGCCACCTAAGCCGATCAAGGTTCGGGACGACGATGACGATTTCTTCGCCAATCTGGCCCAACTGGAACGCAACGCCGGCGATGAAACGTCCGATCCTGAGCCAAATCCCGTTCGCAAACAATCCTCAATCCGCCAAGCGACGGAGAAGGCTCCGGCGGCGGCGATAGCCTACGCGACTCCCAAGCGCGTGACGGTTCTCTCGCGTTCAGACTTGGCCGACCGATGGGTTCCGTTTCTTACCGCGTCTTTTTTTGTCATGCCGTTTGTTCGGATCGTGGTCACGGCCATCTATATATCAGTGAAGAAAGAAGCTCCACCCGCCTGGTGGTTTGGCGCTCAATTCGGCGTGTCTGTTTTCATCATCGTAATCTCGTGCGGCGTGATTGCACCGCTACTGCTGCTTGGCATTTGGATCGCCGGGAAAATGATGTCTTTCCGGATGAGCCAGGGTTCGTACAGCGCCATTCTCGGCATCCTTGGCTGGCCGGCATTTCTGGGCACAGCGATGCTACTTGCGGGCATCATCATGCTGGAGAATCAGGCCGGTCGCGAATTCATTCGTGTCGTAACGATTGGTTCCATGGCGATCTCGATCATCGGCATGGTCTTCCTGTTGAAGGAGTTTTTCGGTCTCAATTTGTTGCAGACGACAGTGTCTGCGGTGAGCTCCTTTATTTCTGTGCTCGCGGGAACGGTAAGCACTCTACTGTTGCTCGGCCTGATTTTCGGCGGCACTCTCTTGCTGTCGAACGCCGGAAATCTATTGACGGGCCGAAGCATGTCGTCGACGAACAGCTCGACGGCGTCGGCTCCGTCGCAGTCGTCGTGGAGTCAGCAAAGCCAATCTAATTCGCCGCGATCAACGCCGCGACGTTCGACTCCAGAGGAAATCGCTGCGGCCGAGGTGTCGGCCGTCGACTCGCGGCTGCAATCCATTCGTACCCGACTCAAGATCAATCGTGACTTGAACAAGTCGCGCGAAAGCGCGCAGGCTGATCTGCTCTCAATCGAGAACGAACTGAAGCAGTTAATGGCGTTGTATCCCAAGCACTTGACGCAAGACCAGATTGACTCAGTGATGGCAGAGGCCCGCACCGAAGTGGAGCAGCTTCCTTCGAGCTCGATCCCAACCGATCTGAACACTCCCCTTCAACCCGCCGAAGACTGGACTCTCCCCCCGACAGCCGTCGCGGCGCTCGGCGATGCAGTGCGATTCCGGCAATGGGCGATTTCTCCCGGCCCGCTTGGCAAACTTGACCTGACCACCGCCGAGGAAGGTGACGCCGGCCTTAGTTGGGACTACCCCGAAGGCGGTCGACTGACCATCCGATCGAGCAAGGCGGGCAACGCAGCCCAGCAGCGGCCGTGGATCATTACGCTCGAAGACCAGAAAGCCGCCTCCACGAATGCAAAGGTGCGGACGATCGATCAAACTCGGCAGAATGAAGCAGCCGACATCACCACAGGCAAGTTCACCGGGGGTACATTTACCCGCATTTCTCCACGCGCCGGCCAGAACAGCGTCACTTACCTCGGGCGTTATACCAACGACTGGCTCGAGATCGTGATCCGATCCAACCACAATCCACAGATGCTGGCCTCTATGGAGCAGGCGGCACGCTCCGTTAGACCCGTAAAGGACGACGAGCTTGCCAGCGCATTCGCTCCCGAGCGATTGGTGCCCCGCCTTGCCGATGATTCGCGTCACGCCGTTCTGTTGCTCACTCAGGCCGGCGCGGCGGCAGAGCCAGCGCTCCTGACAGGCTTGGGCGATGAAAACGCCGAGGTCCGCCGCAACTGCGCAACCCTTCTGGGCACTCTGAAGTCTGAAAAGGCCGTGGAACCGCTCGCCGCGCTCGCCCGCAAGGCGAGCGACCCGGCATCCGACGCCGCCAAAGAATCCGTTCGCAAGATCGCCCCATCGGCATTTGATGACGTGGACGAGGCCTTGGCGAATTTGCAATCAAGCAAATTACGGGACCGCGGCAAGGCACTGAAAGTCATCAGCGCCGCCAATCTCGACGAATCGCGACAGGATGCCGTGGCCACTGTGCTGGAGAATATGCTGCTCAACGAAGAGGTCGGCCACTTCGAGCAGGACGACATGGCCGCTGCGATTAAAGTATGGCATCGGCCTGCTACGACCGAAGCGCTCCTGAAGATGATCGCGGTGGACGACGCCGCCCACTCCAAAAACCGCCAGGCGCAGATCAAAGCCGCCGCCGCAACCGGTGACAAAAAAGCCGTCAAAGCGATTATCAAATGGATCATCAAGGAACAATGGACGGCGCGCGATGCCCTCATTTCGATGGGCCCGACCGCTGAGGATGAAGTCTTAACTCTGCTTCGCGATCGTCAAACCCGGCGAACGGCGATTGAAATTCTCAAAGAGGTCGGCACGAAAAAAAGCATCGGCCCGCTAAACGCCGTTGCCAGCAATAAGGACGCGTGGATCGATCAGGACAGCGCCAAGGCGGCTGTCCAGAGCATCCGAAGCCGGGAAGACGCGGCGAAAGTGAAATGAACGCGTCCTGGCGATCGGGTCGGGCGGAAATATCTCCCGATTCACTTGGTGAGGATGCCATTCGCAAACGCCTTGGCCGTCGCAAGCGCTTCGCCCAGCTTCGCCGGGTCTTTGCCACCCGCTTGAGCCATCTGTGGCCGACCGCCGCCCCCGCCGCCAGCGACTTTGGCGGTTTCGCGGATCCAGTCGCCGGCTTTCAAGCCCTTGGCGATGAGGTCGTCGCTCACCGCGGCGATGAAGTTGACCTTCCCGTCCGCCGCGCTGCCCAGGAGCAGGCCGTAGCTGCCGCCGCGTTTTTTGATCGAGTCGAAAACGGCAAGCAACTGGTCGGCCGACGCGCCGTGGACTTCGCCGACGATCAGCTTCCCGCCGCCGGCATCGGTCGCGCCCGCGACGAGCGCGCCGCTTACCGCTGACACATCGACCGTACCGGCGGACGACTGCTTCGTCGACTTCTCGTGCGCCTTGAACTTCGCCTGCAGTTCACCGATCGCGGCTTGGGCTTTTCGCTTCACGCGCAGTCCGACCGGCGACGACCCAAGCGTCTTCTGAATCTCCGCGATCAGGATCGGCAACTCGGCTTCAGGCGTCCCCGCACCGGCGGACAGCAATTTCTCGATCGCCTCATTGGCCGACAGCACGTCCTTCGCCGCGGCGCCGGTGTGAGCGACGATTCGGCGGATGCCCTTGCTCACCGATTCCTCTGCGGTGATGACAAAATCCTCGACTTCCGAAGCGTTTTTCAAATGCGTCCCGCCACAGAACTCGATCGAATACTGCCGCCATTTCGGGTTCGAAGAATCACCGAGCAGCTCGGACACCGGCGCTCCGATGCTGACCACGCGCACCATCGGCGGATATTTTTCCCCGAACACAGCGCGAAGCCCGTGAATCTTCATCGCCTTATCCTGCGGCGCCGTTTCCGCGTAAACGGGCAGCTTCTTCGCGATCCCCGCCGCGACGAGTTTCTCGACGCGGATCACTTCGTCGTCGCTCATCGATTTGCTGTGCGAGAAATCGAAGCGGAGTTTTTCGGGATCGACCAGCGAACCCTTCTGCTGCACATCGTCGCCAAGCACTTCTCGCAATGCCCAATTTGCAAGATGCGTTCCCGTGTGGTTCTGCATGGTCGCACGCCGCGATGGCGCAAG
>Ga0070665_100000789_pt1 | contig 41665 bp, 41 predicted proteins | sample KBSS13metaG_FD_65862 | JGI IMG/M metagenome (GOLD analysis project Ga0070665, IMG submission 65862) | Switchgrass rhizosphere microbial communities from Kellogg Biological Station, Michigan, USA - KBS S1-3 metaG | ecosystem: Host-associated > Plants > Roots > Rhizosphere > Soil ...
ACGATAGCAGGGCCGCAGCCTGTTTGATGTTCTCGGCCACGCCGACGTGGAGCTTCGTGCCGCCCTTGGCTTTTTTCACGATGTCGGTCCACGGTCCGCTGTAGAGCAGTTCGCCGCGCTCGATGATGCCAACGGTGTTACACAGGTCTTGCAACTCGGGCAGGATGTGGCTGGAGATCAGGATCGTCTTGCCCATGCGCTGCAAAGTTTTCAATAGTTCGCGCAACTCGATGCGCGCTCGCGGGTCGAGATTGCCGGCCGGCTCGTCGAGCAGCAGCAGCTTTGGATCATGCACCAGCACGCGGGCGATTGAGAGACGCTGCTTCATGCCGCGAGAGAGGCCGTCCACCGGCGCGTCTTTCTTGTACGCAAGGTCGGTCAGCTCCAGCACGTCGTTCACAACCTTCACGCGGGCCGACCCGTTGATGCCATACGCGGCGGAGAAGAACTCGAGGTATTCCTGCACCACCATGTCTTCGTACGCACCGAAGTAGTCGGGCACGTAGCCGATGAGCGGCCGGATCTGGCGGCTCTGGTAGCCGACGACGTAGTCGCACACCCGCGCCTCGCCCCACGTAGGCTGCAGCAAGGTCGCCAGAATCTTGATCGTGGTTGATTTGCCCGCGCCGTTGGGGCCGATGAAACCGAAGCAGTCGCCTTCCTGGATCTCCAGGTTGAGGTTCGACAGCGCGACGAGCGTGCCGTAGCGCTTCGTGAGGTTGACGGTCTTGATGACGGGAGCAGGCATAATCAAATCCTATTTTCGATTTTCAACTTGCGAGTTGCGATCGAACACCATTCAGATCGCAAATCGAAAATCGCAACTTCACTCACTTCTCCACCGCCTGCGTCGTTGGCGGCGGGGTGACGCGCGTCAGCGGCAGCGTGATCTGGTAAAACGTCGTGCCTTCGCCGGTGACCACGTCGTGATCGACTTCCAGCGGGAAGGGCAGTTTGCTGAGCGCCTTGCCGTTCAATTCGTTGTCGGCGTCCTGGGCGAGAATCACCAGCTCGCCCGCGGCCATGCTTTGTGACATATCAAAGTGCCTCGCGCCGCGCCGCAGCAGATCGTAACGGCTGTTGGCGCTGGTGTATTTCTTCGAAATCGGCACGCGTTCGTACAGACTCGTGAGCGGAAACGAGCGGATGAAGCCTGGGTCGACTCCGCTGCCGAGCGGTCCTTCGCTAGGGGCATTGCGCAGGCCGTCGGCCCAGTACGCATTCCAGCCGTCGTTCGTGGGCGTATTATTTCCCTTCTCGTCTTTTACCATCGTCACGATCGTGTCGCCGATGACCTTGCCGTCGGTCGGTCGCGCGCCGATGTTCGAGGCGTTGTACTTCACTCGCTCGCTCGCCTTAATGGCCGTCACCTGCTTGTCCAAGTCGATCTGCCCGTCCTTAGGCCACTTGGGCACGAAGAAGAGCCGATCGACGAACGCCGTCCCGGTGGCGGCGCGGCCCATGAAGCCGAAGTAAATCCCGCTCAGGTCACGCCCGGTCTTGTTGGTCAACACCCCGGTCAGTCGCGATGACGGCGAATCCTCCGTCGCTTCGATCAGCTTCACCGTTCCCTCGACGCTCGGCAGCGTGCCGACCCAGCGGGCCTGCAGTTTTTTGAGCGTGCTGCGGAAGGGGACGCTGATGGTTGAACCTTCGTTGCTGCTACTGTCCGGGATCGGCACGTTGTACCGCTCGGTGATGGTGAATCCGGTGTCGCCGTGGTTCATCGTGGGATACGGTGCGAATGCGCTCAGGTAACTGACAAATGACGGGTCCGTCTTCTGCAGCGCGATCGCGATGTTGCTGCTCTTGGTGAGGTACACGCCCAGGCGGCTTTCCACGATCGCCGGCTGTCCGGGCGCCAGGCGCACGAAGGTGACGTGGCGCGTATCGGCGTCGGCGCTGAGCACGAGCTTCACCACGCCTACGGTCAGCAGCGTTGCAACAATTGCCGACGCGGCGAAGATCGGCCAGCTCAAACCCTTCTTCTTTTTGCCCGCGAGAATCAGGTAACTCACCGGCCCGGAGAGCACCCAATAGACGACGAAGAACGCAACCGCGAGCAGCACGAGCGCCGCGCCGCGGGCGTCGTGTTCCACGCCTTGCACGAAGGACTCGCCGAGGTCGCGGAAAGCTTTCTCGCTGTAGAAGTCTTTGACTTGCGGGTCGTCCTCTGGGTTGCCGAATTTCTTGAATATCCGCGGGTCGTTCTTGATGTCGAAGACCTTGTCCCACACGCCGATCCAGCCGGTTGGGATCTGCGCAGTGAGGGCGGTATCGCCGAGATTTTGTGCGACCCACACGACTTCGCCCATGCCGTAACCCCAGCGGGCCATAAACGGTGTTTCGTCAGAATCCGCGCCGGCGATGTCGTCGTTCCAGTCGATGGTTGCGCTCACCACGGCCCCGGGCTGCAATGCGGTCGCGCGGGCCACCTTGAACGGGCCACGCGGCGTGAGCCAGGGATTGATTCCAATGATCGGCCTGGCCCAGCTTCGAAGAGGGCTGAGCGTCTTGCGGTCGCGCAGCTCCACCAGCCAGTTGCCGGCGGCGTCTTTCAGCTTGATCGGCAGCAGCGGCTCGAGCGTTTCGACGCGCGTCCGGTCGGCCGGCTGGGTGACGACCAGTTTCCCCCCCAGCCGCACGTACTCGGTGAGGGCCCGCTGCCGGGTTGAAGCGCCGGCGCTGAGCAGCCGGGAGTCGCCGGTCATCCAGACCACCGCGTCGATCCCGTCGAAGCCGAGCACGCTCTCGGGCAGCTCGTCGGGTCGGACGATCACCATTTCCATCTCCTCCATCACGCCGAACGTAGAGTTGAAGGAGTATTCCTGAAAGTTCGGCTTGCTCGAACCGTCGGTCACGCACAGGACGAACTTGCGGCCCAGCCCGCGGGTGCTCTCGTCGACATTGCGGATGCCCGACGTGATCGGCAGCGCCGCGATCTGCTTGCTGCCGTCCTTGTTGCACAGCCAAACCTTCATCACCTTGTTCAGGTCGGGCAGCGTTGAGCCGGTGTAAGTCAGCCCGCTGTCGATGACCTGCGGCATGAAGTACATCCAGAACTTCTGCACGCTGGCCTGTGTTTCGGCGTTGACGGTGATGGTGCGGGTGAAGACCTGCTTGTCGCGGTCGGTGTCGCTCTGCTCGACCTGGATCTGGTAAATGCCAGGCTCGAGTTTGCCCGGGTTGAGACGGACGACCATGGGCGTCCAGCAGTCCGGCCGGATGTACCCGCCAAAGCCGATGCTCTCGACTTCGCCCGTGGTGGACTGGGCGAACGAGGTAGCTGTCAGCAGAAGGATTAAAAGCCCCGCGAAGATCGAACGCATCGGGGGCGATTGTCGATTGTCGACTGTGGATTGTCGAGGGGAATCCATGGTTGATCTCCAAAGCCCGCCTGCACGATTCGACAATCGACATTCGACAGTCCACAATCGACCCATGGCTAAGCAAACCGATTGGGGCGACGTCGCCGGCTGGTACGACCAACTCGTCGGCGAGACCGGCAGTGAATATCACCGCGAAGTGGTCCTGCCCGGCGTGCTGCGGCTGCTTGCGGCCCAGCCCGGCCAAAAGGTGCTCGACGTCGCCTGCGGGCAAGGCGTGCTCTGCCGCTTGCTGGCGGATAAAGGCGTCGAATGCACCGGCGTGGACGGCGCCCGCAGCCTGATCGACGCCGCCCGCGAGCGCGGGCCCGCAAGCATTCGCTACCACGTCGCCGACGCCAAGGAACTCTCCTTTCTGCCGGAGAATCACCACAACGCCGCCGCGTGTGTGTTGGCGATCCAGAACATCAACCCGATCGCGCCCGTCTTCGCCGGCGTCGCCCGATCGCTTCTTCCGGGTGGCCGATTCGTCCTCGCGATGATGCACCCGCACTTCCGTGGCCCCAAGGAAACCCACTGGGGCTGGGACGAAAAAGAGGCTGTCCAGTACCGCCGCGTCGATCGATACCTGCTCCCGCGGAAGATCCCCATCGTCACCCACCCCGGCCAAAGCCACGATCAGTACACTTGGAGTTTCCACAAACCGCTCGAGCACTACGTGAAAGCCCTCCGCAACGCCGGCCTGCTGATCGACTCGATCGAGGAATGGGCCAGCCACAAGAAGAGCACCAGCGGCCCGAAGGCGCGGGCGGAGAACATCGCCCGCGAAGAAATCCCGATGTTCATGGGCATCCGGGCGATCAAAGTCGCGGCCGCCCCGCCAAGCAACGCATGAAGCAGCCGCTGGACTATCAGTCGCTGCGCGATAAGCAACGCGAGCCGCACCGGAAACCTGAGTGGGGTTGCCTGACTCCCGGCCTGGTTGTCATGGCATTCGGCCTGATCGGCTATATCGCCAATTCCGCCGACGCTCTCGGGTGGGTCGGAACCTTCTGGTTCGGCTTCTTTCTTCTCATCATCGGCGTCATTCTTGCGCTACTCATGAGTGGGGAAAAGGCGAAAGGCCGCTCGCCCACCGACGATCACCGAAAATAAATCTCCTTTCATAACAAGCACAAATTGCCGACTCGCCGCGAGATCGGTATGATCCGCCAACCAATCGGCGTCCCGAGGTTCGGGGCTCGATCGCGGACACCGCAGACAAACTTGCAGGAGGCAACATGGCAGAAAATACCCCAGGCGAATTCCCAACCGTTCTCGGCCCCGATGTGATCTTCAAAGGCGAACTCACGTTTGAAAAAGGCATGAAGGTCCAAGGCCGGATCGAAGGCAAAATCAACACTGCCGGCCGCCTGCACATCGCCAAGGAAGGCAAAATTGCCGCCGACGTCGATGCCGGCGCTGTCATCGTGGAAGGCGAAGTGAAGGGCAACCTCACCGCCACCGACCGCATCGAGCTGAAAAACACCGCCCGTTACGAAGGCGACTTAACCTGCGCCAAGCTCACGGTCGATGAAGGCGCCATGTTCAGCGGCCACGTCCACGTCGGACCGGAAGCCGTCAAGGGTCGCCCGCCGGTCGCTCAGGCCCGGCCGTCGGTCACGGTGACGATCCCGCCGAACATCCAGAATCAGCCCGTGAAACAGGGATAGAATATTGTCGATTGCCGATCGCCAATTGCCGATTGATGTCAATTGATGTCGATGGCAATCGGCGATCGGCTTTTGGCAATCGACAATGGCAAGTAACGACTACAACGTCCCAACGCCCGGCGAAAGCCAGACGATCACCTGCCTCTATTGCGGCAAGCCGCAAGCCATCGGCCGAAAGGCCATGAGCATCACCTGCAAGTTCTGCAATAAGTCCCTCAAGATTGAGGACGTCACTTACAAGCAGTACGAATCCCGGCGATCGATCGAAACCCTGGGCGTGGTGACGATCGAGAAGAAGGGGAACATCGTCGTGGTCGACCGCATCCTCTGCGGCGGCCTAGTGGTGCGAGGGAAAATCAAAGGCAAAATCGAAAGCCGCGGCCCCGTCCTCGTCGGCCCTGAAGCCGAAATCACCGGCGACGTGAAAGCCCCCACGCTCGCCGTGGGTGCGGGTGCCATCCTTAACGGCCAATATCAGATCGGCGACGTCAATCCCGCTACTCCGGCACCTGCCAATCCGCCGCCGCAGTAAAAACTTTTCTACTGCGTTTGATCATCCACTGGTTTAATCCATAAGCTACTTTATTTAAACAACTTACGACGATCAGTGGTTGCTCGCAAAGGTGTCTAAAAGGTGGCAAAAAGGGACCTTTTTCGACCCCCTCAATCGCTCCCACCGTCTAGCCAACTGCAAATTCGGCGACTCTATTCAATTTTCAAAGAACAACATCGGCTAGAATGTTAGGTATATGTTCGGTTAAAATCAACAAAAATCGGGCCGATTTTCGCCGGCGCGACTACTTCAGAAGTGAACTCACCGGGACCATCGTCGGATCCATCTTCAACTGAACCGCCGTCGCCGCGAGCACGCGGTCGGTCCCCAGCCACTGCAGGCAGCTCTGGTGAGAGCAGTGTTTGGAGTAGCAAGGGCTGCAGGGGATATCGAGGCGCACGACGCTGTCCATCCGTTGGAACGGGCCGGTGCGGATCGGATTGGTCGGACCGAAGAGCGTCACCAGTGGCCGGCCGAGTGCAGCGGCGATGTGCATCGGGCCGCTGTCGTTGGCGATCACCAGACTGGCGCGCTCAAGGAGTGCGACCAGTTCGCGGAGTGAGGTCTTGCCGGTGAGATCCGTTGCGGTGGGCGCGAGCTTCGCCGCGGCCGATGCGTCGGGCCCGCCGGCGTAGACAGTCTTCAACCCGAACCGCTCGCGCAGCGGCTGAACCATCGCCGCGAACTTTTCCGCCGGCCAGCGCTTGGTCGCCCAGTTCGTACCCGGCAATAGCACCGCGTACGGCTCGTCGTCCCCCAACAACGCCTTCACCCGATCGCGGTCCGCATCCGTTGTCGGAAACACATACTCCACCGGCCCGCGTTCACACCCGACCGCGACGGCCATGTCGAGATACCGCTCCATCGCGTGCACATTCACGTCCGGCACGGGCACCTTGTGCGTGTAAAACAGCGTCGCCATCTCCCGCGCGTTGGCGAATCCCACGCGAACCTTCGCGCCGCTCATCCAACTGAACAGGCCGCTACGGAAGAGTCCCTGCAGATCGAGCACCAGATCGAAATGATCGGCTCGTAGTAATTTCAGCAGCTTGATCCACCCGCCGGCCCGCTTGCGCTCGAACCAGATCAGCTCGTCGATCTGCGGATGACCTTCAAGGATTCCGCCGCACGCCGGCGTCACCAGCCACGCGATGTGCGCGGCCGGATAGCGCTTCCGCAGCAGGTTCAGCACCGGCAGGGTATGCACGACATCGCCGATCGCCGACGGTTTGACGATGAGGATGCGCTTCGGGTTGAGCTCGCCGATGAGGGACATTGCTAAGGGAAGTTTAGCCGCAGAGGCGCGGGCTGTCGTCGGCTAGGTATTCATCGTCGGTAGGGCAGACATTCCTGTTCGGAATTGTGGATTTAACGCTAGGCACGTCGAGTCGGGAAGAATCTCACAAATTGAGATTACTTGCGCCAAAAACGGTTGGCCTTAATCACGCCTGCCGCCACTAGACCACAGAACAGACAACCAAAACAAGCAGCAGCGATTGAGAGGTAGTAATCATTTATGGAGTAGCCCGGGCCTTCTTTCTGAAGCCACCATGTGGTGATTGCTAAGGAAATTGTCGCGATACCGGCCACAGTTCTCGCGATCAGAATAGTAATGCGTTCTAAGCGTTCGTTTTCGCCGGGCCGTCCGTACTCAAGAGTTGGCGCCGGCGGTTCTGGTTCTTTCGGCATAGCGCAGTCCGATCGAAGTTTAATCTTGTAGGGTCCGCCTTGGCGGACCGACGCATTGGTCCGCCAAGGCGGACCCTACATCAAGTTCTTCACCACATCCGGCGAATACGGCGCGTAACCTTCTCGCAGCGCCAGAGAATCCGCCTCGGTGAACGCCTTGCGTTCCTTCATGCTCCGCAGCAGCCGCCGCACGCCGAGTTCCTTCCAGCGGCGGAAGCGGATGCCGTCGATGTCGATGAGGATGGGCTGGGGGCCGAGCTGATTGTCGAATTGCACGATCCAGTTGCTGGCCTTGGCGTCGAAGTGGCTGAAGCCGAAGGACTCGATGCGCCGCAGCAGCTTGCCGGTGCGACGGAAGAGTTTTTCGCGATCAGGTGCGGTCATCGCGTCGAGGTCGATGTTGCCGAGCGTGGGGCCGGGGATGTGTTCGTAGATGATCATCGCATCGACGACGTAACCCATCACGCGGCGCTCGAAAAACGCCAGCGGCCAGGCGGTGGGGAGGTTTCTTGCGATGGCTTCCCACGCTTTACGCCACTCGCGCCGGGCCCGCACGCCGCGGCCGATTTCATTGAGGTAGCGGTACCAGTAGCGGCGCTTGGCGCGTTTGACGATCACAGGTACGGGCCGGCCGTTGAGGATCACTTCGCCGCTCAGCACGTCACCGCTGCGACTGCGCTTGATGACCTTGAGCGTGTCGGCCTCGATCTGCCCGAGCAGCGCGGGCCACGCCGTTTTCCAATCGCGCTCGGTGAGCTGCAGCTTGCTGACGGCGGACCATCGCTTGGGGAATTTGAAGTACTTGAAGTAAACGCCGGTCCAATTGTTGTGTGCGGGTGGCCGATGCTGCGAAACCGCACGCGGTTGGCCGGCGCGAGCGGCGTTCGTGGCCGCTTGCGGTTTCGCCGCGTTCGCCGGCTCATCGAACCTTAAGAGACCGAAATACCTGTTTTCACCGAAAATGCGCTGCACGTAGCGACGAATCAAAGTGCGGGCCATCCCATTGCGGCGGGGCATCTTCGTTCCCGGTCCGAGGAGCTGCCAACCACGCAATACTTCGGTGCGCGTGGCGAACGATTCGACACTGTGGCCGAGCTGCATCACGTCGCTCATCTGCAGGCCGCTCGGGCGAACCGCGTAGCCGTCGAGCAAATACACCTGCCCGTTGCTGAGGAGGAAGTTGCCCAGGTGCAGATCGCCATGGCCGAGCCCGGCGCGACCGAGCTGGTGAACAACCTGCCGGACTTGTAGCGCCAGTTGCGAGCGGTTCGGCACCGGCTCGCCGCGGCTTTGAAAGTCGGCCAGGTAATGATCGAGCTGAACGGAGGGTTCGATCGCGTGCAGGATGACGGCGTCGCCCTTGACGCCTTTGATCTTCAGCCCCATCAGCACGGCCGCGGCGCGGGGGGCGGGGATTTGCGCCTTCTGCATCTGCTGCAGGCGGGTAAATTCGCGTACGGCCGGGCTGCCGCGGAAGAGCCGTCGGGCCGCGTCGCGTCCGCCGCCACGCGGGTAGAACTTGAGGAAATACGCCCGCCCGGCGACTTCGAACCGCCAGATCTGGCGATAGCCGCGATCCTTCACCATCGTGCCGATCGCCGGGAGATCGCGCAGAGCTTGTTCGAGTTCGGAGTGCGGCACTGGGGAATCGTTATATGAGAGAAATGGGGCGAACGCCAAGACGCCAAGCCCGCCGGGAGGAAACGACACGTAAGCAGTACCGTCGTCCTGAGCGTACTCGCGAAGGATCTGCGTTCCATGACGAACTAACCAGATCCTTCGCGAGTACGCTCAGGATGACAAGAAAGAGACGTTGTCGCTGTATGATGCGACCATGCATCATCTGCACCAGTATCTGTGGTCGGCCGGAGCGGTTTTCCTCTTTGTGTTCGTCGCTTCGCTCGTTTTGACCTTCATCCCGCGCATCGACGCGCTCACACGAGCGCCGGTGCTCGACCTGATCGTGGCGGCGCTCACGTGGGTGCCGTGGGTGATCGTGGGCCGGTTCGCCGGGTGGGCGGGGTTTGCGGGGGCGCTTGTTGCTCAGATGCTGGCGCTGTTCGCGTGGTGCTCGCTGCACGAAGCAATGAACCGCGAGGCCGCCAAGGGGCCGCGGATCGTGAAGTTTCTGAATCGTACCGTGGGCCGGTGGCGCAATCACCTGGCGCTGTGGGTGACGCTGATCGCGCTGCCGGGGTTCTGGTTCATCCGGCTGCTGGAGATGTTCGTCTATTGGCCGCTGGTGGTGCTGCTGGATTTTCCGAAATACAGGCAGAGCGAGTGGATCAACGTCAGCCGGCAGAAATTCAGCGGCCTGGTCGGGCACGATTTGATCTGGTGCCTCTACTGCGACTGGATGACCGGCGTGTACGCGCTCGGCGGCGAGATGCTGCGCAACGTCGAAAGCTTCTGGTGCCCCATCCGCTACTACGACGGCAAGAAGTGCGAGAACTGCAAAGTCGATTTCCCCGACATCGCCGGCGGCTGGGTGGACGCGGGCGGCACGATGGCGGATGTTGAAAAGGTCATGGTCGAACAATACGGCGACGGCCGCCGGGAGTGGTTCGGACATCCGGCGCGGTTGACGGTGAAGGGGCAGGCGATTGAGCCGACGCCGCCGACTGAGCAGACATCGTGAGTGTGTCATAAGAACCCCATGGTCGTCATCCTGAGCGTACTCGCGAAGGATCTGGTCCCGTCGTCGTGGGACGCAGATCCTTCGCGAGTACGCTCACGATGACAGCTTTTCTATTGTCGGAGTGATCGCAGGATCGCGTGCACCTTCGGCGAGAGCGTCTTCCAGTCGTACGCGGGCTGCAGGGCGAGCGAAGCACGCTTGCACGCGGCGATCTGCTCCGGCGTGACTGCGGACAGTAGAGCGGTGAGCGACTCGACCGTGTTGTCGTGATACAACGCGGCGTCACCGGCGATTTCTCTGAAGAAGGCCCAATCGTTCACGATCATCGCCGCGCCGACTCCCACTGCATCGCCGACGAGGCCGCTAGTCAGGTACGTGTCGCCGGTTTGCGCGGCGAGCAATCCATCACACAGTGAGAGGTGCTCGGCAATCTGCTGGCGGGTCATCCACTTCTCGCGCGGCAACTTGATGATGCGCGGGTCATCCGGCAGCACGGTCTTGTCGTCGTACGCGGTGATGACCAGTTGCTGATCGGCCCGGCCGGCGCGGTGGAAGGCCTCGGCGAGCATCTCGATCTGTTTCTCAGGCTGATAGCGGCCGAGCAATCCGAAACGAATCCTCGTCGGTGGCAGTTTGTGCTTTTCTTCCGCCTGCTGGCGCGTGAGGGGCGACTGCATCTGGTGGCCGAAGTGGCCGTGCGGGATGACCTCGTGGCGGCAGTCGGGGCGGAAGGGGTAGTCGCCGGTCATCACGCCGATGCTCCAGCGGCTGTGGTGCAGTGCGACGTCGGTCAGCGGGGCCCAGAGGCGGTAGAGCGCAACGCCGATCGCCGAATCCCAGTAATGCGGGCGGCGGTTGTGCATGGTCCAGACGACCTTCGCGCCCGATTTGCGGATGACCGTCGCAAGCTTCTCGTGCAACGCGAGGGCTTCCTCCTTGGTCGGCGCGGCGAACAGATGCTCCGGCCAGCCGATATGCAGCATGCGAACGCGGTCGATTCTGTCGGCCAACTCGTCGAATTTGCTGGCCGGGGTGCCGTTTTCAAAACCGGTTTCGATCACGCCGGGCGACGGCATGCGGTCGTACATCCCGCGGTTGTAGTCGTGCGACGCGGGGCCGTGCACGACGCTCACGGCCGGCGTGATGGTAATGGTCAGCTCGACAGACGTTGTAGGCGACAAATCGATCTCGTGAATCTTCTGCAGCTCGCTCCACGCCGTCACACAGCCGTGCATGCCTTCGACGTTTACGACGGTTGCGCTGTGCGGCGAAGCGGTCTTCCACTCCACCAGCAGCGGCGTGGCGGATTCGGCGATCGCGTAGCTGAGCGCCTCAGGCGGCGTATCGAACGTCCACCGCTCGTGGATGACGAGCTGATCACCATTCGCCCGCCACGTTACATCGCGCCGGCCGATCGCGCCTTCTTTAGCGTCGCGAGCGCGAATTGCTTGGCCGGTGATCGATAGCTCTGCGTCGGCGTGTTTCACGCTCGCAGGCATCGCGACCGGTACGCATTCCTTGCCGCCCACGCTCGCCCGCGGCACGCCGACGTACATGCCGCTGTCGACCGCGTTCTCAAACAGCCCCGGCGCGTGCGGCGAAGCGGCGTAATCGGCGTTGTAGCCGCTCACCAGCGGCACCTGCAGCTCGATCGCGCCGCGGCGGAACATCCACACGCCGGCGTGGCGGTCGTTTTCGAACGGGATGAACTCATCCCGCGGCGGAAACTTGGAGGCCGCCGTCATCGGTTCAATCGCCTGATCAACTTCCGCAAGCTGCTGGGCGGTCCAGGTCATCTTCAGCAGCGTGTCGAACGTGAGCTGCAGTAGCCGGTGCGTGCCGCGGTAGGCGTCGGTCATGCGGTGGCGGTGCGCGGTAACGAGATCGCCGTCCGGCCCGCCGAGCCAGTCGTTGGCAAGCTGCGTGAGCGAATTGCGGACGAGGTTCGCCGAGCGAGCCGGATCGGCCGCCATGCCGTACCGAAGCGAGGTCGCTGCGAGCTCCGCGGTCATGCAGACCGACAAGGATCCGATGCTTCGGCCCCACGCAACACAGGCGCCGTTGGGCAGCGCGAGTGATTCCATCAGCCGCACATGCCGCTCGACCAGGCCGAGGCAAAAGTCGCGGCCGAGCAGATCCCACACCGGCTCGACGAAGAGCGGCACCTCGGCCGAGTAAATGTCGTACCGGCCGGTGAAGGTTGGATCGTCATCGTAGTAGCCGAGCGGGTTGCGAGTCATCAGTTCGCGCGTGCGGCGGACGGCCAGCTTGTACGCCGAGTCGTCCGTCAGCAGGCCGAGCCTGGATCGCGAGTGCTCGCACCGCGCCAGCACGGCCCAGTAATTATTCGGGTAGCCCGAGATTGTTTCGGCAGCAAGATCGAGCACGCTGGTGCTGTCGACCGCGCCGGCCAGGCTTTGGATCTGTTTCGGATCGAGCCCCTGCAGCACCGGGTTGTTCGTCATCCCGCCAAAATGCAGCAGCACGTCGGCCAAGCGGTAGGAATAAAAAGTTTTAATCGTCGCGCCGTCGAGCTGGCTGAGGATCGTGCGAACCGTCTCCACGATCGGCCGATCACCCACGGTGGTGAAGCCCTTGGCGTGCAGCATCGAGAGCACCACGCACACGTCCACCGCAAAATCCTGCGCGACGCGCTGCCCGGCGAAATACCCCGGTAGGCGCAGCGCCGGCAGGTAACGGTCGATCAGCAACCTGCACCGCGCGTGAACGAAATCCGTCACGGCGTCGGCCAGCTGCTGCGTGTGCGCGGCGGTGTGGATCATGGGAGCAGTGCTTGTATCGAGATTGGCCGAACCGATCAACACGGGGGCGTCAGCTGCAGAGCGTTCCACATTCCACCTCCGCGAAAAATCCATCAGATCGATCGCCCGGCCGCGTAACTACCGGCCGGGCCGGGCTTTGGCCTGAAAACGGTAGGTCCGTTTAGGGACGTTTAGGGTCGTTTAGGGACGGAAAAGGGACTGGTTAGGGACGGGTCCAGGTACGACCATTGGGCAACTCCTTGGGCGATTCACTTCGCATGTCAAAGAGCGACCGCCGGCCTAACGACGCACAGCGATCGATGCGGGCGCACGACCCCCATCTATAACCACTGGCGCTGCGCCGCTGGCCGCGAGTCTGGCGCGCACCGCCGACGAGCAAATCGCGCACGGCCCGCGAAAATCGTCGATCATTTTCTCGGATTTTCCATTTTGTGTGTGTCACTTTTGCGATGCGTTTCGCGCACCACCGTTTCCTCTGTTCCTCGCCGGAATACCGCGAGAGAACACTAATCGCGGGTTGGCATGGGTCTGGACATGGCTACACTGCGGCGAATGGATGTGGGTGCACCTATCCCGAACAACCCTGCGGCCGCGTCTGCCACACCCGTGTGGCGGTTCGATTGGCTCACGCGCGGGCGCTGCCGGGCGATTTTCATCGCGCTGACGCTGCTCGGCGCGGTCGGGCAGATCGTCTACCTGCACCATTCGCCGATCGATCTCTCCGGCGATGAAGCCCACTACTGGGATTGGTCGCGCCGGCTCGACCTGAGCTACTACAGCAAGGGCCCGCTCGTCGCGTACATCATCCGCGCAAGCTGCGCGATCTTCGGCAACAACGCACCGGCCGTACGTTACCCGGCCATCGTGCTGGCGGTGCTCACGTGCGGGTTGATCTACCTCCTCACGCTCAAGCTCTTTAAATCCGATCGGCTGGCGCTGGGCGTAACGGTCCTGTGTACGCTGGTGCCGATCTTCATCGCGGGCAGCATGCTGATGACGATCGATCCGCCGTTCTTTTTCTGCTGGGCGATGGCGACGTACCTCGTCAGCTTCGCGATCTTCGACCGTAAGCAATGGGCATGGCCGGCAGCGGGGCTGTTCATCGGCATCGGGTTTCTCGCCAAATTCGCGGCGCTGCTGTGGCTGCCGGGCGTGTTGCTGTTTCTGCTGATGCACCGCCCGTCGCGGCCGCTGTTCAAAACCGCCGGGCCGTGGGTGATGATCGTGGTCGCGCTGCTTTGCACCACGCCGGTGGTGGTGTGGAACGTCAAGCACGACTGGGTGAGCGTACGGCATGTCGCGCGGCAAACCGGCATGACCGATGACAGCGATAACGACGCCGACGACCTCAATTCGCCCAGCCATACGTGGAAGGAAGCGTTCACGCGAGTCGGCGCGTTCGCCGGCGGACAGGTGGCGGTGCTCGGGCCGGTCGTGGTCTTCATGATCGGCGGGACGGTCTACGCGTTCGGGCGACGCAGCAAAGAAGACCCGAACCGCGCCGCCCTGCAGTTGCTCACCACCATCGGCGGCTTCATCCTGTTCCTCACGTTTCTCGATACCTTTCGGAGCAAGGTGCAACTCAACTGGCCGGCGCCGGCGTATTTCTCACTGATCATCGTGGCGGGGTATTTCTTCTCGCTTTGCCTCGCCGATCGACGGTGGTGGCGGCTGTGGCGGGGATGGGGTTACGGCACGGTCATTTTCGGCCTGATGCTGCAGCCGATCGTGCGCGACTTTTCCGTTCTCTATCCGCTCGTCCGGCAGATCAACCCGTACGTGAAATCGCCGATCGCGCTCTCGCGGCTCGACCCGACGGTGAAACTGCGCGGCTGGAAACAGCTCGGCCAACGCCTCGGCGAGGAACTGTCGCAGCTTCCGCCCGGCAGCTTTATTCTCTGCGACGACTACCAGCAGACTGCCGAGACCGCGTTCTACACGCCCGGAAATCCGGTGACGTATTACGCCGGGTCGTACTTCAAAGACCCCAAGCGGCACACGCAGTACGACATCTGGCCCGACCGCTCGCTTACGCCGCCCAATCCGCTCATCGGCCGCGATGCGATTTACGTCGGCAAGGGTGGAGGCATTCCGCCGGAGGTGAAGAACGCGTTTGCGAAGTACGAGCCGCTGCCCGATCTTGACATCATCGTTGACGGGGTGAAGATCAGAATGTTCCGGCCGTACCGCTGCACGGGCTTCAAAGGGATGGCGCGTCCGACGAACATCTCGGACTATTAAGCCGCCCGCTGCAATGCTTTCGAATCAGACCATGACTGCAACACGCTCCCGAACCATCGCTGTCATCGGGTTGTGGATCGCCGCGATCGGGCTGGCGATGCTGGCTGACCGGTGGGTGGCAACAACGGCCAGTGCCCGAGGGATACCTCAGTTCCTCAAGGCGCAGCACTCGGTTTACGAGTACCAACGCCAAAACGGCAAGATCGTCGACTTTTCCCTGAGCGTGGCCGATGTGCTGAAGTGGCCGGGGGACTACGCGGCTACGGCGGTCATTGCGGTGTTCGCCGCAATGGCTTACCCGCGCCGGCCACGCTGGCACGGCGGGGCGTTTGTGCTGATCTGCGGGCTGCTGAGCGGTGTGAACGGCGCGGTCAAGTGGATGGCAGGCCGGGCCCGGCCGTTCAAAATCCTGGGGACGAAGCAGGAGCTGACTGTCCCGCATCCGTTCGATTTTCAGCCCTTTTACAACGGGTTGAACGGCATGTTCGGCACGCCAAACCTCTGTTTTCCGTCAGGTCACGCGGCGCTCGCATTTGCCAACGCGGCGGCAATCGCGATCCTGTTCCCGCGCTGGCGATGGATCGCCTACGCGGTGGCGACGTTGACCGCGATGGAGCGGTTTCTGGAAACCGCGCACTATTTCTCCGATACTGTCGCCGCTGCGGCGCTGGGGATCGGCGGAGCCCATTTGTTGGCCTGGGCGTTCGCCGCTCGAATGGACGAGCCACCGGGATTTCCGGTCGAACCCGTCGCCGTGTTGAAGACTCAATAGAAGACTCAAGGATGAGCCAAACCCATGAATGAAACGCCCTATCTCTCGGTCGTGATCCCGTGCTACAACGAGGAAGAAAACGTCCCCACGCTGCTGTCGCGCGTGAGCGGCGCGCTGGCCAACTTCGGCCGGCCGTTTGAAGTCATCATCATCGACGACGCGAGCAAAGACTCCACACCCAAGCTGCTGGAAGACGGTATGCGTCAATACCCGTGGCTGCGGGTGATGCGGATGGAACAGAACCGCGGGCAGTCCGCCGCGTTCGAAGCCGGCTTTGCCGCGGCGCGCGGCGAAGTCATCGCGACGATCGACGCCGACCTGCAGAACGACCCGGAAGAAATCCCGCGGCTGGTGCCGATGCTCGACGAGCAGAAGGTCGACATGATTACCGGCTGGCGAAAAGACCGGCAGGACACCAACTTCCGCCGCTGGCAAAGCCGCCAGGCCAACCGCATCCGCAACTGGGTGACGCAGGAAACCGTGAACGACTCGGCCAGTAGCCTGAAGGTCTACCGGGCGCACGCGATCAAAGGATTGAACCTCTTCAAAGGCGCCCACCGCTACTTCCCCACGCTGGTGAAGGCTCGCGGCTACACGGTCTACGAAACCCCCGTCAAACACAGCCACCGCTTCGCCGGCACGGCCAAGTACGGCTTTGGCAACCGGGCGTTCGTCGGGCTGGTCGACATCTTCGGTGTGCGATGGATGAAGTCGCGCTGGCTGAAGTATAAGGTGAACGAAGTCCGGCCGAGCTAGATGAACGCCAAGACGCCAAGATCGCCAAGCTAAAAAAGAAGAGAAGAAACAAAATTCTTCCTGGCTTTCTTATCTTGGCGCGCTTGGCATCTTGGCGTTCATTTAATCGTCACGCCGCGATCTGAAGAATCGCCCGCACGTCGTGGATGTCATCCCGCTCAGTTTTATACGTCGGCAACGCAATGACGGAACCGGACTCAGTGTTCGTAATGGCGATGGTCGGCCGTTTGCCGCTGCTGACCACGGAAATTTTCAGCGGGCCGCTGAATAGGTCTCTTACCGTGGCGGTGAGGCCCGGCAGGCGGATCATCACGCCGGGGTAGAGTTGTTCCTGCACTGTGATTTCGGGCTTGCACCGCTCCTGCGAGATTCTGCAGGCCTCGCGGAATTCATCGAGCTTGGCGGCTAGCTCCGCGTCGGTCTGGCGGACTTGCAGTAGCAGGTTCGTCGCTTCTTCCTTCTGCTGTTCGGTCAGGCGCTTGGGATCGCGCATCAGCGCGTGGGCAAACTGCTTGATGTGCTGGGCCTCGGAAATGCAGCGGTTAAGCTTGGGCAGCAGGTCGGCGGCGAGCTTTTTCAGCTTCAAATCGGTGCCCGCCTCAACGACGGTTTTTACGAACGCCGGGTTGCCGATCGATTTACACACCACGCCGCCGTTGGCGGACACGTGCGAGGCGCGGATCGAGCCACTCTCCACCAGCAGCGCTCCACCGCTGACGATGCGGCTGTTGGCGATTTCGCCGTGGACGGTGATGCAGTTGCCGGCGTGCACCTCGGCGTTGCTGATGTATCGGCAGGAGACGTTGCCGCCGGCGGTGCAGACGCCCTTATCTTTACCCGCAATGCCGCCGGCCACGGTGAGTTCGTGACCCGCCTTAACTTGGGCGGCTTCGATCGCGGCGCCGACGTGGATGTCGGCGGTGCTTTCTACGACGAAGACGTCGAGCACGCTGCCGCGGATGTTGACGTCGCCGTCGAATCGAACGTTGCCGGTGGCGAAGCTCACGTCGCCGGAAATGTCGAGCCGCGGTTCCACGCGGATGCTCGAGCCATCGATGCGAACTCGGCCGGCTCGGTTGGCGATCATGATCTCGCCATTACGCGTGGCACCGTCGCCTGGCGCAATCGGGAGGGCGTGGCGCTTGCGATGGATCGGCTTGCCGAACACGTCCACGCCGTCGTGGCCGATTATCGCGGGCTTGATCGTTGCGATGGCGTCGTTCGGTTCCACGGTGATCAGGCGAACGCGCTCGTAATGGTTGGCGGGCGGTTCGGCTGGCGGGGCTGGATCGATCCGGGTCAGCGATTCAGGCACGTCTTCCACGGCGGCCTGTCCGCGGGCAACGACGAGCGTCAGTTCCTCAGCAGCAACGGGAGCGGCAACGGCGGTCGGATTCGCGGCAGCATCAGCGGCGCGTTTCTGCATCGCCTCGGCGGCAGCATTGATTGCGGCGTGGTCGATCGACTTGATGCCCGCCCGGGTGAGTTGTTCGATGAGATGGGCGGTATTGATCTGTCCGCCCGCTTCGAGGCGAACGGTCGCGGTCAGCTGATCTTCAGCGACGCGGATTTCATAATCGGCCGTGGTGTGAGCGCCGCGTTCGAGCACGATTCATCCATTCCGCCTGCCCTGGCAAGCCGGCGAGTTACGCCGCCGCTTTCATTCGATCCATCGTTGCCCGGACTTTTTCCAGCAGCAGCTCCGGCGTGAACGGCTTGACCACATAGTTGTTCACCCCGGCTCGGATCGCATCGATCACGCGGACCTTTTCCGCTTCGGTGGTGGCCATCACCAGCGGGGTTTTCTTGTCGGTTTCGCGAATCTTTCCGACCAGCGTAATGCCGTCCATGTTGGGCATGTTCCAGTCGACGAGGATCATGTCGAACCCGCCGCCCGACTTTTCGATCACGGCGAGTGCTTCCACGCCGTCGTCAGCTTCTGAAAACTCCACGGGGCCCAACTGTTCCAGAATTTTCTTCTGGATGTTGCGCATCGTTTTGGAGTCATCCACCAATAAAAACTTCATGGCGTCGCTCCTTGCGGTTTCTGCTTAATGCTGATTTCCACCGCAAAATTTCCCACGTGCGTGGTACACGGAATGACCAGGCACGGGGCGTTCTTGATCTGTGCGAAATAGTGGCCCTTGCCGATGATCACGTTCGGCACGGTAATGCCGATCGACAGGCCGAGGTCTTTCTTGGCGCCGCCCACGATCATGTTCGCCAGCTCGCCGATCGCGTCGGCAAAGTCAGGGTTGGTAGGGGCGAGGGTGGCCGAGGAAAACGCCTCGACGAGTTTGATGGCGGCGTCCTGGTCGAAGCTGACGACGACGGATCCGACGATCTCGCCGGTGAGCACGATGATGGCCGACACGTCGCGCGAGGGCTCCGGGGCGGTCTTCTCGTGCGGCAGCGCGACGGTGACGTCGATCTTCACCATTTTCGCGAAGACGTTGCGCACCGAATTCACGAAGGGTGTCGTGAAGTTCGGCGGTGCCTTACCGCGCGTCGGCGTATTAAGTACGGCAGCAGTCATATCCGTTACATCGGATAAGTAGGCGCAGCAGTTAATCGGGGTGCCGCAGTGCGCACTAAATAGGTGAATCTTCCCCAAAAATTATTGGACCAACGCGAGCCGATGCGTATCGATAAACGTCGATCGAAGCGGCCTACGCGATTCCCCTTGCGTAGTAGACCCATAACGCCGCGACCTCGCGGGCCATCAGCACCGGCAGGCGGCTGAGCGTGCGACGCTGGTGGGCCGGTACCGTGTAGACCTCGATGCCGGCCTGCTCGTAGGTGAGTTTCACTCGCGGCAGGTGATAGAAGTGGCTGACGGCGAGCACTCGCGGCAGAGCAGACGCGCCAAACATCGGCGTATTGTGCACGGTGGCGGCGGTGTTCAAGCCTTGCGGATCGAGCTGGATGGCCGAGTCGGGCACGCCGAGTTGGAGCGCCAGCTGCCGCATCGCGTGGACTTCATCGATCGCGCCGTCGCCCGGCCCGCCGGAAAAGAGAATGCGCGGCGCGAGACCACGAAGGTACAAATCGCACCCGGCCCGCACGCGATCGGCCAACGCCTCGGACGGCTGCCCGTCTGCATACGTACGTGCACCAAAGACGACGATGACATCGGCGGGGCGGGCGTAATCGCTGTTGCCAAAGCACGCCATCTGAGCCAGCGGAAACCCGATCGCCGCGAAGAAGGCTGTCACTACCGCGACGCGAAATCTCACCCCTTCGGCCGGGCGGAAGGTCGAACGAGCGATCGCGATCAGCACGCCGCAGACCAGCCAGGAGAAGGGGATCGGGCAAAGCGTGATGAGGTGGCCGCGATAAATCTCGACGTAGAACATGACGCCGTTAATGAACGTGGCGAGAATCAATAGGGCGAGCGTGATTCGGATCACGACGCGCGCCCACGACCGCATGGGTCTTCCACTGGCGACCCACAGCAACGCAACCGCCGCGGCCGATTCGATTGCGATCGCCGCTAGTGCCGGCAGGGCACGCAGGTCGATCCACCAGAGATTTGCGTTGAAAGCGCCGGAGCCGAGGCTCACGACGAGATTGAGCAGGCAAAGCGATCCAAGAAGTGCCGCCAGCGTCCTTGCCATGGCATCCTCCGAAGCATTGTCATCCTGAGCGTACTCGCGAAGGATCTGGCCGAGTTGTCGTGGGGCGCAGATCCTTCGCGGGTACGCTCAGGATGACATCGTTCTATATGTGAATCGCGCGTTTTGAAACCGCAAGCGCCGCTTCCTTCACGGCTTCCGGCAGTGTCGGATGAGCGTGGAACGCCCGGCCGATGTCTTCGGCGCTCGCGGCGAACTCCATCGCCAGCGCACATTCACTGATCATGTCGCTCGCGTGGGCCGCCAGGATGTGCACGCCCAAAATACGATCCGTCTTCGCGTCGGCGATGATCTTCACGAAGCCCTCGGTCTCGTCCATGCCCTTCGCTCGGCCATTGGCGATGAACGGGAACTTGCCGACGTTGATTTCCCCGAGCACCTTCGCCTGGTCTTCGTTCAATCCGACCGACGCCAGTTCCGGGTGCGTGTACACCACGGCGGGGCAGGCAGCGTAGTTCACGTGGCCCGCCTTGCCGGCCATCAGTTCAACCGCCGCAACGCCTTCTTCCTCAGCCTTGTGGGCGAGCATGATCCCGCCGATCGCGTCGCCGATAGCGTAGATGCCGCTCACGCTCGTCTGGAAGTGCTCGTCGACAATGACGAAACCCTTCTTGTCGGTCGCCACGCCCACGTGCTCAAGGCCGAGCTTATCCGTCACCGGCTTGCGGCCGACGCAGACGAGGACTTTGTCGACTTCTTCCACGCCGCTTTGGTCGCCGCTCTTCCAGGTGACTTTGATCTTGCCGTTCTCAAGTCTGAACCCGTCGGCCGCGGTTTTGAACTTGAACTTGATGCCCTGCTTCTCGAGCGACTTCTGCAGCGCGTTGGCGCATTCGCGGTCGCTGGCCGGCAGAATGCCGTCGAGGAACTCCAGCACCAGCACTTCGCTGCCCAGGCGGTTCCAGACCGAGCCCAGTTCCACGCCGATGTAACCGCCGCCCACGAGCAGCAGCTTCTTGGGCACTTCAGTGAGCGCGATTGCTTCGGTCGACGAAAGAATGTTCTTCCCATCAAACGGAAGCGCCGGCACTTGCGACGGTGCGCTGCCGGTGGCGATGAGGATTTTCTTCGTGGTATGCGTGGTGATTTTCCCGTCGGCCGCCGCTACTTGCACGGTGTTGGGCGCGGTGATGGTGCCCAGGCCCGGCAGGTGGTCGATCTTGTTCTTCTTGAACAGCATGCCCACGCCGCCGGTGAGCGATTTCACGACGCTGTCCTTGCGGGCCATCATCTTCGCCAGGTCGATCGACAGGCCGCTCAAGTTAATGCCGTGCTTGGCGAACTGGTTTTTGGCGGCGTAATAGCGTTCGGAAGAATCGAGCAGCGCCTTGGACGGGATGCAGCCGACGTTGAGGCACGTGCCGCCGAGATATTCGCGTTCCACGCACGCCACTTTCATGCCGAGCTGGGCCGCGCGAATCGCTGCAACGTATCCGCCGGGTCCGGCGCCGATCACGATCAGGTCGTAGGTATTGTCTGCCATAAGTCGAGGGATTGTACGCACGAGGCCAGTCGCTTGCGAGCGTGCAAGGAAGCCGCGAATCGCCCTTGCGTGCGGGCGCGGCCCGGTTAGCCTCTATAATGCGGACGGAGACAAACATGGTTCATCTCGCGTTAGTCGGCTGTGGCGGTAAGGCAAACGATCACGCAGCGATCCTGCTGCAAATCCCCGAGTGCAAAGTGGTGGCGCTGTGCGACAATCGGCCCGACCAGATCGCGGATTTCCAGAAAAAATACTTCCCCGATGCCAAGGGTTATGAATCGTACGAGGCGCTGCTCGCCTCCCCGCCTGAAAAGCTGGATGGCGTGGTGCTCGTCACGCCGCACTCGCTGCATTTTGAACAGTGCACCAGCGCGCTCAAGCAGGGCATTCACGTGCTGGTCGAAAAGCCGATGGTTACCAGCAGCGCCCACGCCTACGCGCTGTGGAGGACCGTGAAGGAAACCGGCAAGATTCTGACGATCGGATTCCAGTCTCCCTACAGCGAAGTGTACGGCTACCTGGCGGCTGCCCGTGATCGCGGCGAGCTCGGATCCTTCAAAATCATCAGCGGCTGGCTCGCGCAGAACTGGTGGAAGGGCACCATCAGCGGCTGGCGCCACGATCCAAAAATGTCCGGCGGCGGGCAGATGTACGATTCGGGGGCGCACCTGCTCAACGCTTTCATGTGGCTCAACAACTCTCCCGTGATCGAGGTCGGCTGCTTCTACGACAACGCCGGCGCGCCGGTCGATATCAACGGCGTCGCGATCATGAGGTTCGAAAACGGCTGCATGGGCTCGGTCGCCATCGGCGGATCGTGCCCGGCGGATTTCCAGTTCCAGCTCACGATCCAAACCGACACGACGCTGATCAAAACCGACCAGTACGGCAAATCACTTGAAATGTATGGCTACGGCGGCCGGCGGATTTATCCGCACGTGCCGCAGCAACTCAGCGTCGGGGCGGCCGGCACGGCGCACCTCAACTTCGTGAATGCGATCCTCGGCAAGGTGACTCCCGCCGCACCCGTGCGCTATGGCGTGCTGCTGAGCGCGCTGATGGACGCGCTGTACGAATCGGCGCTAACGCAGTCGATGGTGAAGGTGAAGCCCGTGCCGAAGGAGTTGGCGTGAACCTGTCGTCACGACTGGCGGTCACGGCCAGTTCGCTCTCGAGTGATCCGCGCCTCGTGCCGACGCTGGCCCGTCAGCTCAATCTGCCCGGCCTGCTGTTTGATGCGTACACGCGCGATTTCTCCATCCCCGATCTCTCCCAGACCGGCCGGCGCGAGTTCCAGCAGGTGCTGCGTAATCAGGATCGCCGGATCGTGGGCCTGCGGGTCGATCTCGGGCAGTACGGGCTTTCTGCCAAGGCCGATATCGATCAGCAACTCTCGCGGCTGGAGCGGGCGATGGACTCGGCCGCGGGCTTGATGTCGCCGCTGCTGTGCGTCGATCTCGGCCCGCTGCCCACGCCGCCGAAAGTGCGCGTGGTCAATCCGAAGGTAACGCCCGACATGGCCGGGTTGATCCTCCTGCCGACCGCATTCGATACAACGGAAGCTCCGCCTGAAGAGCCCCAATCACCGGCCGACGCGGCGTTTATTACACACCTCGATCCGGTGATGTACGAACTCGGCCAGCGTGCCGACCGCTACGGCGTGATGCTCGCGTTCCGCAGCGAGCTCGCCTCCTTCGCGGCCGTTGAGCGAACCGTGCAGGCAGCCGCGTGCCCGTGGTTTGGTTTTGATTTAGATCCCGTTGCGTTGATGCGTGACGGCGCCGAACTCGACGCCACGTTCGCCCGCGTCGGCCCGCTCATCCGCCACGTCCGCGCCCGCGACGCAGTCCTCGGCACCGGCCACCGCACACAGCCGGCCGTGATCGGCAAGGGCGGCGTTGATTGGACGCATTTCCTGACCAATCTCCACGCCGCCGATTACCACGGGTGGATGACGATCGATCCAGTTGAATTGTCTGATCGGATGGCAGCTACTGCGGCCGGGGCGGGGTACCTGGTCAAGATTTCGGCGAATTGATTCGTAGGGCAGGCTATTGCCTGCCATGGCGTCGGCAGGCAATAGCCTGCCCTACATTCTTGTCGTTTAGTTCGTTGAAGCGGCGGGGGCCGTGGCCGGTTCGTCGGAATGCGCCAAGTGCTCTTCGAAGTTCTTCTGGTACTCCACGATCAACTCAGGATTGTCGCGAATCACCAGCAGGTTTTCGGCGTTGCTCTTCTCGGCCGACTTGGTGAAGTTGAAACTCCCCGTCGGCAGCGTCTTGCCGTCGATGATCATGATCTTGTTGTGGGCGATGGCGTGCTTGGCATCAACCCACGCCAGCACTTCGGCATTGCGGAGGAACGTGAGCGAGCTGTAGCGCTCGGTCCGCTGGCTTTTGTCGAGAATCACACGAACTTTCAGGCCACGTTTTTTAGCGTTGACCACTGCTTCGGCGATGGGAGCGGAAGTGAAGCTGTACGCCTGCACATCGACCGACTTGGTGGCCGCATCGAGCTCAGCCACGATCGCCTCAGTGCAGCCGCCGTTTGGCGAGAAATACACTTTAATGGCAGGCCGCGTCGTTGGCGCAGCCGGGGCGGTCTGGGCGGGCGCTTCGGCAAACGCCGTGGTTGACGCGGGGACGAAAAAGCAGGCGCTATAACCGGCCAGCGCTGCCACGGCAGTAAGGATGAAAGATCGCATTTTCTCTTATCGCCTTACGACGCCAAGAGCTTGAAAGTTCGGAGAGATACGGGAAAGTCCGTAGAAAAATGCCTGAAAATCGGCGAATTTTAATGATGCTCGCGGAGATCGCATTCCATCACGTCGTACCGCGTGAGCGACAGGCCGAGCTTGGCGTACACGCTTTTTCCGACGGCGTTTTCGTGCTCGACGTACAGCCGCAGCGCAGCCACGTCCTCGGCCCGGGCGAGCATTTCAACGTGCTTGTACAGCGCCGTGAACACACCCTTGCGCCGCGCCGCCGGCGGCACGAACACGCTCTGGATCCACCAGATGTCGCCGTTGCGCCAGTCGGACCATTCGTGCGTGAGCATCAGGCAACCGGCGATCGAACTTTCGAGTTCAGCGATGAAGTACGACCCCTTGGCCGGGTCGGCAATCGCCGCCTGCACGCCGTGCTCCACGGTGTACGCGTTGAGCCGCAGCTTCTCCGTCTCCCACGCCATGGCGAGATTGAACGACGCGATGGTCGCGGTGTCAGACGGTTTGGCGGGGCGGATGGTGATGGCAGTAGTAGTCATGGCGTGTGAACCGGTTGGCTAGTTGGAACGAGCTGATAAATCTGGCCGTCGATGACGATGGTCGAAGGATGTGTGGATGGCGTTCGGCCCGGTGAGTTCGTTACAACGATCGTCGCGGAGACTCCCGCATCGTTGTATTCCTGCCGCCACTGGTTGTGATTGTCGGTGTAGGCAAATCCCTTGGCACCCTGTGCGGTCGGCGTGCGGTAGTCGTTCTCGGTATCGAACGCGCCGTCGCGCGAGTAGTAGTGGTAATAGTCGAAGCCGTCCTTCGTGCCCTTGTACCACAACTCATTCCCGGGCCGCAGGATGCCTGACGATTCGCGCGGCTGCGTTCCCATCTTCATCTGGGTCAATTCCTCCTGCGTGATCGTTTTGGTGCAGCCGGCGAGTAACAGAACCGTGAACAAGAGCGTTGCCGTCTTCATTTCGCGTCCTCAAACAAGCTTTCATCTTTGGGCGGCTGCCACTTGAGTTTCAGGTGGTCGTACGCCGTCTTGGTGACGCGGCGGCCTTGCCGGGTTCGCGTGATCAGGCCGGTCTGCAGCAGGTACGGCTCTATGACGTCTTCCAGCGTGTCGCGCTCTTCGCCCATGGTGGCGGCGACTGCTTCAATGCCGACGGGGCCGCCGTTGTAGATCTGGATGATCGTGCGGAGGAAGGTGCGGTCCTGCTCATCCAAGCCCATGTCGTCGATGCCTTCGAGCTCGAGTGACTTCTTCACCGTGGCCAGCGAGAGCTTGCCGTTGGACTCGACGGCGGCGAAGTCTCGCACCCGCCGGAGTAGCCGATTGGCGACGCGCGGCGTGCCGCGGCTGCGCGTGGCGAGCTCCGACAGTGCTGCGTCCTCGGCCTGCAGCTTCAGCAGTTGCACGTTCGCTTTTAGAATCAGCCCTAGCGACTCCGGCGAGTAAAATTCGATGTGCTCAGCAATGCCGAACCGCCCGCGCATCGGGCCGGTGAGCAGGCCTAGCCGCGTGGTGGCGCCGATCAGCGTGAACGGTTTCACCGGGATCGTGATCGTCCGCGCGTGCATGCCGGCATCGACGGTGAAGTCGATTTTGAAATCCTCCATCGCGGAATAGAGGCATTCCTCGACAACGACCGGCAGGCGGTGGATTTCATCGATGAAGAGCACGTCGCCTTTTTCAAGGCGATTGAGGATGCCGTTGAGGTCCGCGCCCTTCGTGAGTGCAGGCCCGTTGGTGACGTGCACCCGCGCGCCGACTTCGTTGGCGATGACATGGGCGAGCGTCGTCTTCCCCAGCCCCGGCGGCCCGTGCAGTAGGATGTGCTCTACCGGCTCGCCGCGACCGACGGCCGCGCTCACGGCGATCTTCAGCTTGCGGATCAGCGGCTCCTGCCCGATGTACTGCTCGAATTTCTGCGGGCGCAGCGCGAAATTGACCGGGATTTCTTCCTCGGGGGTCGCTTCGCCGGAAATGATTCGTTCTCTGGCCAAGGCGTTAAGACCTCATCGCATGTTGCCGGAGCATTTCCGGGACGAGTTCGTCGGCAGTTTTCAGTTTCGGATTCGTTTCCTTCACGCGAAGCAGCAGCCGCTCCGCGTCCGGACGGCGTAAGCCCATCTGCGGGCTGGCCAGCACGGCGATGGCGGCTTCGTCTTCGGCCGAATATTTCGTCACCGTCGGCAACTTCACCGGCCCGATGCCGGCCGACACGAATGAGCCCATTTTCCCCGCCAGTTCCGCCACGATCAGCTCGGCCGTTCGTTTGCCGATGCCCTTGAGCTGTGTGAGCGGGCGCGTGTCTTTCGTTTCGATCGCGTGCGCGATCTGCGCGATTGGCACGGTAAGGGCCCGCAGCGCCGTCTTCGGGCCGATGCCTTTGACGGTGATGAATCGCTCGAAGAACCGCTTGTCTTCCATCCGCAAGAAACCGATGAGCTGCGGCTCGAAGCTATTGCCGTCGCCTTGCAGGTGCAGAATCGTGTGGAGCGTGACGGGCTCGTTCAGCATCGCCTGCAGTTCCAGCACATCGACAGCCGGCACGAGCAGCTCAAACAGCATCGGCCCGGCCTGCACGTGGGCACGCTCGTCGTCGACTCTCATTAACTGCCCGGTGATGGCGGAAATCATGCGATGCGTAGATTAACCGGGCCGGCGGGATTCTCACAGGCAGCGGAGCGCGATCAGCGTCTGGTCGTCCTTGGGCGGGGCGTGCTGGCTGAATTCGTCGAGGGTTTCGAGCACGCTGCGGACGATATCGCCCGGGGCGGCGGTTCCACTTGCGAGAAGGACCTGATCAAGCCGGCCGGTGCCGAATAACTCGCGGCTGCCGTCGCGTGCGGGGGCCATCGCTTCGGTGATGCCGTCGGTGTAGAGCAGGAGCAGGTCGCCACTGTGCAGGTTAACCGTGATTTCTTCGAAGATCTGATCCGGCTCGATCCCCAGCGGCAGGGCGCCGGTGGCGTCGAGCGAGTCGGCCTTGCCGTTGCGCACCAGCCGCGGCGGATTGTGGCCAGCGCGGGCGTAGGTCAGCGTTCTCTTCGCCGGGTCGAGAATCGCATAAAACGCCGTAATGAACGTACCCGCCCGTGCGTAGCGGGTGGTGAGGCGGTTGTTCAAATACGTCAGCAGCATCGCCGGCGGCGTGTGCTTGCTGGGGTGCGCGTGGGCGAGCGCGTGAGTGATCGCCATCAACACCGCCGCCGGCGTGCCGTGGCCGGAGACGTCGGCGATGATGATGCCCCAGGCGCCGTTCTCCAGCGGGAAAAAGTCGTAGTAATCCCCGCCGGCCCGGCTGCTGGTGACGTAGTGCGCCGCAACCGAAAAGCCTGGGATGTTCGGCAGCTCGCTCGGCAGCAGATCGCGCTGGATCTGGCCGACGGTTTGAAACTCCAGATCGAGCGCGGCGTACGCGTTGCTCAATTCATTGCGCAACACCTGATTCCGCGTGCCGCGGCCGAACAGGCTCGCCTGCCAGTGCAGCATCGGCACGATCGAAAAATCAAAATCCGCCCCCGGCGGCAGCAGCATGCAGGTGAGATTCAGCGCCTCGCCGTTCTCGTAATTCGGCAGCGCGATGAGCGTTTGAAACCCCTGTAGGTAAAAATGGGCCGGGTCGTCGGCCTTCAGGCGTTCGGGCAGGTTGGTGATAATGCCCGGCTCATTGGCGTAGGCGATGTCGCCCAGAATCCCGCCCGACAGCTGCGGCAGCTTGTGCCGCTCGGTAAACGGGTTGGGATGCTCGGTGAATCGCGACGACCGCGTGATGACGTAATCCGGCTTCTGCGCGTACCGACGCGAAATCGAAACGTAATCGTTCGAGGGAATCAGACTGCCGATGCCGTTGTAATACTGTTCGACAATTTCTTCGGGATCAGTGAGGCCGGAGATCGCCTTCATCGTTTTATCGACGACGGCCAGCTCTTCCTGCCAGGGACGACGGGCGGTAGGCATTTCGCGATCTTACCCTAAGGACCGCCCGCAGCAGAGCGCGATCGCCAGCGCGTCGGCCACGTCCGGCGGCTCGGGCGGTTCGGCGAGATTCCAGACGGCCATAATCGCCCGCTGCATCTGCGCCTTGCCGGCGTGGCCGTGGCCGGTGAGCGATTGCTTCACGCGGTTGGCGGCGAATTCGTGGATCGCCAAGCCGTGTCGCTGGGCGACGAGCAAAATGACGCCGCGGGCGTGGCCCATGAGGATCGCCGTCCGCGGGTGCGCGTAGTGCGAGTAAAGCTGCTCAACACCCACCGCGGCGGGTTTGTGCTCGGTGATGATCTCGTCGAGCTCTTTTTCCAACTCGACGAGCCGCTCGGCGATAGATTGCTTCGGGTTGAGCCGGATTACGCCGGCGTCAATGAGTTTGGGCTTGGCGGGGTGAAACTCGATCACGCCGTAACCGGTGAGCTGCAGGCCGGGATCGATGCCGAGGATCTTCATGCTTTAACGAATGTAGGGTGCCATTCATGGCACCATGGTTCGACCGGCGCGGCGCCATAAATGGCACCCTACAACTACCAGTGTCCGAAAAGATACCAGAAGCACGCGGCCGAACCGATGACGGCGCCGGCCAAGGTGGTCCAGTAGGACCATGTTTTTGGCGCGGTGTATTGCGTTTTGAGCGACCCGACGAGCATCATCATCGCGATAAGCAACAACGCCGTGCCGGTCAGGAGGGCGGCCGGCCAGGTGAGGCACGGGGTGTAGTCCTGAGCGAGCACTCGTTCAGGCCTTCCGCCATCCGGTGCCGTCAGGCCGGTCTTCCAGCGTTACGCCGATTTTCGCCAGCCCGTCGCGGATTGCATCGGCCAGCGAGAAATTTTTGCTCGCCCGCGCGTCTTTGCGGAGTTGGATGACGAAGGTCATGACCGTGTCGAGCAGGGCGTTGTCTTTGTCGCCGTTGGCGCCGGCGGGCGGGGGGCGGAACAGGCCGATCACGTTGCCCATGTTGCGGAGCGTCGCGGTCGCGGCCGTCACGTGGCCGACGAGTTCTACCGCTTTGCTCTTTTCGACCGAATGCTTTTCGATGTGCCCGTTGATCTCGCCGGCCAGCTCGTGCAGCACGGCGATCGCGCCGGCGGTGTTGAAGTCGTCGTCCATCATTTCCATGAACTTCATCTTCATCGCCAGCACCGTGCGGGCGTACGGCGCGTGATCGGTTTCGAAGATGCCGTTGGCGGCCAGGTCCATGTCAGGGCCGACCTCGCTGAATTTCTTGCCGGTGAGCCGCTCGACGCGCTCGAAGAGCCGCTGGAAGACGGCGAGTCCCTTCTTGCTGCTCTGGATCACATCGTCTGAAAAATCGATCGGGCTGCGGTAGTGCGTGCTGAGCAGCAGGTAGCGGATGAACTCTGCGCCGTGCTCGTCGACCAGTGTGACCGGATCGAGCACGTTGCCGAGCGACTTGCTCATCTTTTCCTGCTTGAGCTCACCACCGGCCGTCTTGGTGGCGATGCGGGTCAGGCCGTTGTGCATCCAGAATTTGGCGAACGTCTTGCCGTTGCAGCATTCAGATTGGGCGAGTTCGTTTTCGTGATGCGGGAACATCAGGTCCATCCCGCCGCCGTGGATGTCGAAGGTTTCGCCGAGGTATTTCTGGCTCATGGCCGAGCACTCGATGTGCCAGCCTGGCCGGCCCGGGCCCCAGGGAGATTCCCACGCGGGTTCGCCGGGCTTGGTGGCTTTCCAGAGAGCGAAGTCGGCTGGGTTGCGCTTGCCGCTCCCGGTGAGCTCACGCGTTCCGGCTTCCTGCTCTTCCACTTTGCGGTTGGAGAGCTTGCCGTAGTCGCTGTCCTTGCCGACTTCGAACCACACGTTGCCTTCGGATGCGTACGCGAACCCACGGTCGATGAGCTGCTGCGTCATCGCCTGGATTTCGCCCATGTGCTCGGAGGCCTTGGGAAATTTATCGATCGTGTCGACGTTCAGCAGTGCGAGGCAATCCATGTACTGTTTGGTGGCGACTTCGGCGACTTGCTTCCACTCCTGGCCGATCTCGGTCGCGCGCTCGATGATCTTGTCGTCGACGTCGGTGATGTTCACCACCCACGTCACTTCGTAACCCTTGTATTGCAGGTAGCGTTTGATCGCATCAAAAATCACCGGCCCCACCATGTGCCCGATGTGCGGCGGCTTGTACACCGTCGGCCCGCACACGTAGATGCCGACCTTGCCGGGCTTCACCGGCGTGAAGAGCTCTTTCTGTTTCGAGAGCGTGTTGTAGATGCGAAGGCTCATTGTGAACCGATTCTAGTCACACCGCGCGATGGAGCAACACAACCGCGTGGGCCGCGACGGCTTCGCCACGTCCGATAGCGTCGCACCCTTCGTTCGTGCCGGCCTTGATGTTCACGGGGGCCGACACCGCCTTGCTCAGCACCGCGCCCATGGCGCCTTTGAAGGACCTGATCTTCGGCTTCTCCAGCATCACGATCACGTCGACGTTGCCGACGTACCACCCTGCCGCGTGGGCGGTTTCGATGGTGGAGGCGAGGAACTTGAGGCTGGCGGCGTCCTTCCACGTCGGATCCGAGTCAGGGAAGTGCTCGCCGATATCGCTGCGGCCGAGCGCGCCGAGGATCGCATCGACCACCGCATGAATGACCACGTCCCCGTCGCTATGGGCGATCGCGCTGATCCCCTCGGCCACCTGCACGCCGCCCAGCATCAGCACGCCGCCGCCCTGCAAGCGGTGGATGTCGTAGCCGTGGCCGATGGTGAACGGGGGAGGATTCATTGTTTTTTCCGATCGCGGGCCGGCATTGCGCCCATGGCCGCGTTGAATTCTGCGCTCTTGCCGGGGGCGACGGTCAGGTACTTCCACTCCTTGGAGCAGAGCAGGCGCGAGAGGTAAAGGATCTGCCCGAGATGATAGCCGGTATGGTCGAGCGAGCGAATGATCGCCTCGGGCACCGTGTGCGGCTTGGTTCGGATGTAGACGGTCTTGGCGAGATCCTCAGATGTCAGCGTCTCGAGCGTATCGAACAATAACGACCAGCCCTTTTCCCACCGTTTCATCAACTCGCCCCGCGTGCCGGGCCAGTCTTGAAATTCTCCGTCGCGATCGCGGTCGGGCTTGTCGCCGTCGGTCGTGAGGAAATCGGTGAAGCGGCTGATCATGTTGCCCGCGAGGTGCCGGATGATGATTGCGACGGAATTGAATCCCGGCGAAGGACGCCGCGTGAATTCTTCGTCGCTGAGTTGGGCGATCGCGCGCTCGGTCATTGCCTTGGTCTGCACAAACCGTCTCACCGCCGCATCGAGCCAGGGGTCGGATGATTCCATGGATGTCTCCGGAACTTGGATCAGTTCAGGTCGTACTCTTTGATCTTGCGATAAAGCGTACGCTCGCCGATTCCCAAAATCTTGGCGGCCTGTTCGCGGTTGCCGTGCACCAGCTTGAGGGTGTTGCGGATCAGTTCCTTTTCCGCCTGCGTGATGCTGATGCCCACCAGGTTGTTCATGCTGCCGGCGGTGTCGCCGGTCTTGGGGCGGATTTCCGGCGGCAGGGTGTCGACGGTCAACTGCGGGCCGGTGGCCATCACCACCATGTTTTCGATCACGTTCTTGAGCTGCCGCACGTTTCCGGGCCAACTGTAGCCCATCAGCATCTGCTGCGTCTCGGGGGCGATCGCTTCGATGTGCTTGCCGTACTTTTCGGCCGCCTGCTGCAGGAAGTAGTGGATGAGCAGCGGAATGTCCTCGCGCCGCTCGCGCAGCGGGGCGATGTGGATCGTCGAGCCCTTGATGCGGAAGAACAAATCCTCCCGGAACGTGCGGTCGGCCACCATCTCTTCGAGCTTGCGGTTAGTGGCGCTGATGATCCGCACGTTTACTTGCACCGGCTCGTTGCTGCCGAGGCGGACGACTTCGCCGTTCTCGAGCACCCGCAGCAGCTTGGCCTGCATGGCGGCGGGCATGTCGCCGATCTCGTCGAGGAAGAGTGTGCCTTCGTCGGCGTGTTCGAAGCGGCCTTCACGATCGGTCTGCGCGCCGGTGAAGGCGCCTTTCACGTGGCCGAACAATTCGTCTTCTAAAATCGATTCGCTCAGGCCCGCACAGTTGAGCGTGACCAGCCGCTGCTTGCGGCGTTTGCTGTTGTTGTGGATCGCCCGGGCGACCAGCTCCTTGCCGGTTCCGCTTTCGCCCATGATGAGGACGGGAATATCGCTGTTGGCCACCTGCCGGGCGGTTTGCACTACGCGCTGCATCACGCCGCTGGTGCCGATGATGCCCTCGAAGCCGGCCGAGTCGATGAGCTGTTCCTGAAGGATCTGGTTCTGCTTTGCGAGCTGCGCCCGCTCGGCCGCGCGGTTCACCTGAGCGCGGAAGTAATCCAGATCGAGCGGTTTTTCGATGTAGTCGTACGCGCCTTCGTTCAGCGCCTGCTTGCAGGTTGGGATGTCGGCATGGGCCGTCACCAGCACCACCGGCGGGGCGGGGTGCAAATCCTTGCTGATTCGCAACACTTCCAGCCCGTCGCGGCGGCCGTCCATCATCAGGTCGGTCACGATGACGTCGAATTTCTTGCGATCGAGCTTGGCCTTGGCTTCGGCGAGGTTGTAGGCGAGTTCGGTCTTGTGGCCCTGGCGCGAGAGGGCTTCGCTCATCACGTCAGCGTGTTCGCGCTCGTCGTCAACAACCAGGATGGAGGATTTCGTATCGGCCATAATGCGAACCGGAATTTACCACGAAATCACGCAGAACACGAAGGCGGGATGAACGCAGAGGCGCAGAGACGCAGAGAAGACAGAATCAGAATCAATTTCTTCTCTGCGTCTCCGCGTCTCTGCGTTCATTTTTCTTCGGTTTTTTCGAGCGGCAATGAAATCGTAAAATCCGTCCCCTTGCCGGTCTCGCTCTTCACGTCGAGCCGGCCGCCGTGTTCTTCGGCAATGCGCTTGGTGATCGCCAGGCCCAGGCCCGTGCCGCCTTTTTTCGTGGAATAGTACGCCTGAAAAATGTTCGGCAGCGCGTCGGACGGAATGCCGGGGCCGGTGTCGATGACGTCGATCGTCGCGAACTTCCCGTTCCGCGCGGCCGATAGGATGATTTCGCCGCCTTTGTCGCCGATTGCCTGTGACGCATTGATCATGAGGTTCAGCACGGACTGCTTGATCAATCGCTGGTCGATCGGCACGACGATCGGCTCCGGCGGCTTGCTCAGGCGGAGTTGCACCTTCTGCAACTGTGCCTGTGGCGAAAAGAAGTCGACCAGCTCCTCCAGCATCTCGCCGAGTTCCGTCGGCTGACGATCGATTTCGATCTTGCCCGCGTAGCGAAGGAAGTCGTCGAGAATATCTTTCAGCCGCCCGGTCTCGCGGCGGACGATGCCCATGCGATTGATCAGTCGCGAGTGGGCCGGGTGATTCGGGTCGAGATCTTCCTGAAGCAGTTGCAAGTTCAGCTGCACCGTCGAGAGCGGGTTCTTGATCTCATGCGCCAGCCCGCCGGTAAGCGTGCCGAGCTCCGCCAATCGTTCGGCCTGCAGCGCGCGGCGTTGCAGCCGCGCGAATCGCCGGTAATAAATCGCCGCCACGATCCCGCCGCCGACAGCGGTACCGAGGAGGCCGATCAATAAGCCCCAGAGGAAGTCCATTCCGGCAAGGCTAGCGGTAAGCGGACGGTGCGGCAAGAAACCGAGGCTTTTCTCTAAGGATTCACGATTCGGTACGTTAAAATTGGGAAGCATCGTCCCCGTTTTGGTCGCCTCACGATAAGGGAGCATCATGAGAGTTCGACGTATTGCGTCTTGCGTCCTTCTTTTAGTGGTCGCAGTGCTGACTTGGCATGTGCTGGGCGAACCTGTCGATCCGCCGGCCAGCAACGTCAGCACGCGACCGTCGCCCGACGGTGCGAAGCCGGCCCCGTCGCCCGAGAATTTCTCGGACACTCCTTACCTGCAGCGCGGCGGCTACTATGCGGGGTCCAAGATTAAGGACAAGCTCGCCCTGGGCGGTTTCGGCCCCAGCGATAACTTCCCGCACGCGATCACCTCCGACGACGCGGCGAAAACCAGCTCGTGGTACCTGCTGGCCGAGCCCGACGTGGTGATGGAAGTCGGCAAGAGCCGGTACATGCGGCTTTCCCTGGTGAATGCGACCGGTCATGAGCTTGCGTTCGATGCATCGGACAGTTGCCTCACCATTGTTCAGGAAGCGAAGGACGACGCGGGCGTCTGGCGATCGATCGAGTACCTGCCGTCAAGCTGGTGTGGGAACAGCTATCACCGCGTGATTCTCGGCAGCACTGAGTTCTGGTCATTTCCGGCCGCGCGGTTTCGCGGAGCGAACAAAACGCTGCTTCGTTTTCATATGACGTTGAAGGACCAGCACGTCTACTCGAACGAATTCGAAGGCAGTGTGAATCCGACGCAGTTCACCGCCATGGAACCACATCGGCCACAAGGCATCATGGATCCGACGTTCGAAGTCCCTGCGTCGCAGCCGACCACTTTGCCGGCGGACTAGATTGTGCAGGCGCGTCAGTTGTTGCTCGGCCGAGTTGTTGGCGGCGGCTGTTCGAGCGACCGCAGTGCGGGCTTCGCGTTTCCTTTTGAATCGAACAGTGCGAATGCGCTCCACATCTCCGAGTCGTACCATTCCGGACTCCAGTAGAACACGCCGGCCAGTTCGTGATCATCGCGGGCCGCGGCGAAGTAATCGGAGAGCCACTTGGCTTGGCCGGCGGGGTCGAGGGTGTAGCCGTCGATTGGTTTGTTCCAGTCCGCGAACTGGCCGGAGAATTTCGGTTCGCTCGGGTAGCCGGATTCGCAGATGATGACTGGCCTATTCAGTTTGATGTAGATCGAATCGACCTGCGTCAGAAGAAATGGCAGCGAGCGTTCTTTCGGTTCGGCCGCTGAGGTGGGGAAGTACGAAAGTCCCGCGTAATCCATCTGCACACCGGCGGCGAGCATCGCCTGCCAGAACGCGGTACAGTAGGCGGCTTCGCTCCAACGCGCGAGATGGAGAATGAATTTCGCCTCGGGTCGGACCTTCTTCACGCCATTTTCCGCGGCAAGGATGATTGGCGCCATCCTCGCCCAGATCTTCGCCCGCATGTAATCGAGGCTCACGCGTTTGGGCCACTCCTCCTCAAACTCGCCGCAGATGCCGAAGTCGATCTCGTTGCCGATTTCAAACAGGTCGATCTTTACGCCGGCATCGGCGAAATGTTTCGTCACCCGCTCGGCGTACGCTTCAACGGCCTTAACCTTGCCGTCGTAGTCGAGGTCCTTCCAGATCGCCGGCACCGGCTGCTTCACCATGTCCGACCAGTTCTCGCTGAGGAAGATCACCAGGTACGGCTTGATCCCCGCGGCCTGCGCTCGCTTGGCGACTTCGGTGGCGTAGTTCAAGCCGTTCATGCCTTCGTCGTCGGTCCACAGGCGAACGCGAAACGTATCCACGCCGGCGCGGTGAAGGATGGCGAACAGGTCGTCCGCCTTTCCATCGGCCGACCACGCTTTGCCGCGGCTATGCATGTCGAGCGAGTAGTTCGCATCCACGCCGGTCATAAACGGCCGCGTGGTTTGGGCGAATGCGGAGGAGAAGGTAACGAGCAGGATCAGAACCAAGTATCGCCAGATCATCGCCGGACCATAACCGGCACCCGCGGGGGGTCGTCAACATTATTTTGCGGAGAGGAAATCGTTCACTTCATCATGCTCATCGCTAGCTTCGCGACATTCATGCTGGCGCCGGGCTTGTCGAGCTTCTCGATGAGGGCCACAAGCTTCTTATGCTGCTCGTCGAGCTTCGCGGGATGCTTCAGCATGTCGATCGCGCAGTTGGCCACCGGTGCGTTGCTGCCGTACCAGGGGATGAACTCGGGGACGATGTGCTTGTCCACGCCGGCCAGCAAGTTCACGAGCGAAAACGTGCGGACCTTGATGAGCCATCGGCCGATGCCGTGCCAGAGCACTGGGCTTCCTCGGTAGACGACGATCATCGGCACGCCGAAGCTGGCGACGTGCAGGGTGGCCGTTCCGCTGGCGACGATGCAGAGGTCGCACTTGGGCACGATCGTGTCGAACTGGTCCTGCGCGAAATCGAGCCGCGGCATGCTGCCGGCCAGCTCTGCGACGATGGGGTGCGTGGCGGCCACCGTGGGCACGAGGAACCGCGCGTCTTTGTAAACCAGCTTGAGGGCCCGGGCCACATCAAGCATGTGCGGAAAATTGCTTTTTGCTTCGCTGGCGCGTGAACCGGGGAGCAGGCCGATGACCGGTGGGCGATCGGGGAACCTTGCGCCCTCGGGCGCCAACCGATTCGGCGGCAGCTCGTCGAACAGCGGATGTCCCACGAACGTCGCGTTCACCCCCAGCTTGCGGAAGTACTCCTGCTCAAACGGCAGGATGCATGCGATCATATCCACCACCGGCCGGATCTTTTTGATGCGGTACTCGCGCCAGCCCCACAGTTGCGGGGCCACGTACTGCAGCATCGGCGCGCCGTGCGCCTTGGCCAGTCGAGCGAAGTGGATGTTCATGTCCGGCGAATCCACGCCGATCACCAGATCAGGCTTGTGCGTGATGAAGTAATTCTCTGTCCACTTCAGCACCTTCTTGATCTCGAAATACCGCAGCGCCCCGCGCCACCCCATGGCCGCGTGGGTCACCGTGTTCTGGTGAATCGTCGCGCCGGCCGCCCGCATGAGCGGACCGCCGTGGCCTTCAATGATGATGTCGGGGTCGAGCTGCTTGAGCGATTTGATCAACGCGGCCGCGTGCTGATCCCCGCTCACTTCTGCTGCGGTGATGAAGACGCGTTTGGGCACGACGGCACTGCAACCGCGAGGGGGAGAACTGTCAAGCAATCCGCTCGATGGTGATCGACCGCGACTCCTCGGAAACCATTTCAATCCGCACCTGAATCGTCCCTGCCGGCAGCAGAGCCGTCACGCGGCTGGCCCATTCCACCACCACCACGCCTCCCTGTTCGAGCAGTTCGGTAAACCCAATCGACTCGAAGTCGTCGGCCCCGGCGACGCGGTATGCGTCGAGATGGAACAGCGGCAGTCGACCGGTGTCGTACACGTTGAGAAGCACGTAGGTGGGGCTGGAGACGGTCCGCGTGTCGCCGCCCAGGCCGGCGAGCAATCCGCGCACGAACTGGGTTTTGCCGGCGCCGAGTTCGCCGTGCAGCGCGATGCACTCGCCGTCGCGCAAGCTCGACGCGAGGTCGGCGGCGATGCGTTCGGTGTCGGCGACGGAGGAAGACATCAGCATGAACGCGATTCTAGCGGCGATGGGGTAGATCGCACATCCGGCGACAGTGGTGCGGAATTGTGGCACCCGATCCACGCCATGAAAAAGGACACGGAGAAAAGTTCTGCCTTTTCTCCGTGTCCCGTTCAAACTTGGTTTTTACTTCACGCGATTACGCCTGCGTAAAGCTCGCCGATTCCATGCGGCTGAAGCCGGGGCGAGTGGCGGTTCGCAAAGCGGCCGGGATGTCCGACGTCGGCGACGAGATGAACTCGCCGGCGAGCCAGAGGACCGAGGGCTTGGCCGACTGCGAAGGGGCCAGCAGCTCGCTGATCGCATTGGCGACCTGCGTGGGCGAGACGAAGTATCCCGAGCACGGGGCGGCGCCGTCGCTGATGCCTACGGCCACGATCGTTGCCGACTGGGCCGTGGCGCTCATCGACTGCATCGCCTGACGGGCCAGGCGGGCGGACGAGCAGATCGCCGCAGTCGCACCGGCCTGCACGGCCAAAGCTACTTCGGGGGCGAACACTGCATCTACTGTTGCGCCGAAATCGAAGCGGGAAATCGTCTGGCGAACCGCCTGCACGAAATCGAGCTCACCGCGATCGGCCGCTACCACGAAATTGCGATGGCCGGCCAGCAGCAGCTCACGGGCCAGGCGCGACGCGCCGAGCTGCGTGTCGACCATGACGGCGTTCATCGAGTACGTTTTGGGTTCGCGGCCCACGACGATGACGGCGATGTTTCGCACCACCAGGTCGCGCAGAAACGAGTCGGGCGTGTTGCTCGCCAGATCGATGACAGCGCTGAACTGGTTGATAAAGCTCGGGCGAATGCGGTCGACCGGCTCGCTCATCACGTGAATGTTTTCGTTCTTGGCGCGGATCTGATCGATGAGTTCCGGCGCGACCAGCTCGTCAGCCAGCACCAGCCAGCGGCCGGCGACCGGCGTCGATGCAGGGCCTTCACCTTTCACGTATGTGCCGCGACCGATGGAACGGTCGAGCAGGCCTTCGGCGGCGAGATCGGTGAGCGCTTTGCTGAGTGTCTTGGCGTTCACTTGGAATCGCTTGGCGAGCACGCGTTCACCCGGCAGCTTGCCCGAGAGTTCGCCGCGGGCGATCGCCTGGCGGATGCCTTCACGAAGACGCTGGAATTTATATGACAGTGATTCGATGTTTTCAGTATTCATAATGGTTTCCCCCTAGTTCCTTATAACTATACGATATGGGTCGCCCGGTCCATCCGTTGACCCCAATTACTTGCCTAAACTATAGCAAGCAAAGATATGAATTTTATCGACTTTTCTAATCGATTTTCGCAGCTTTTACGCCCTTGCGACACTTTAACGTAGGAAAGTCTGGCGGATTGTCAACAATTTTCAATTCCTGCGCATCGGGATTAACACGATATTATCGGCCCCCGCGCTCGAATATTCACCGAACTGTTCATGCTGCATTGGGACGAGGATCTTCGCGTCGCCGGCACGGGGTTGTTCCTCGATAGCCGCTTGCCGCGCCCGGCTTGCTTCGTGTCGCACGCGCACAGCGATCACTTGGGGGCACACGTTCAAGCCTTCTGCACGCCTGAAACGGCCGAGCTTGCTGCGCAACGGATTGGCATTGAATCGGTCAAAACGCTGCCATTCGGCGAATCGTTTGATGCGGAGTCGGATACGCGAATTACGCTCATTTCGGCCGGTCACGTGTTGGGGAGCGCGATGATTCGCGTTGAACGACCGGAAGGCACGCTGCTCTACACCGGCGATTTCAAGCTCCGTGAATGCCTCACCGTCGCCCCCGCGCAAACCCTTCAGGCCGATGTACTTGTGATGGAAAGCACGTTCGGCAAGCCGATGTTTCGTTTCCCGCCGCGGCAGCAGGTGATCGACGAACTGATCGACCGCGTGACGCAGGCGATGGCGGCGGGGCGACAGCCGGTGGTGATGGGGTACTCGCTCGGCAAGTCGCAGGAGATCGTGCGGATCCTGACCGGGGCGGGCTTGCCGGTCACCTGCCACGGCGCGGTGGCGGCGATCAACCGTGTCTACGAACGGCTGGGCACGCCGCTGGGCCCATGGCGAGCATACGAGCCCAGCGATTTCCACGGCCGGGCGGCGCTCGACTTGGCCGAGCGAGGTGTCCTCGTCGCGCCGCCGCAGGTCGCCCGAACCGGGTTCGTCACGCGCTTCGACAATCCCCTCACCATCATGCTCAGCGGCTGGGGCATGCTGCCGGGCGCGCAGTTCCGGTACGGCGTGAATCACGTTTTGCCGCTGTCAGATCATGCAGACTTTGACGAACTGCTGGAACTGATCGAGCGTGTGCAACCCAAGAAAATCTTTACCCATCACGGTTACAAGGAATTCGCCGACACCCTTCGCGGCCTGGGTCACGACGCGCAACTGGCACGCAAGGACAAACAATTGATGTTGTTCGAGTAAGCGGAATGAACGCCAAGGCGCCAAGAGCGCCAAGGTAAACAGCCAAGAAGAATTTTTGTTTCTCTTCTTCCCGACCATGGCGTACTTGGCGTCTTGGCGTTCATTCCCGTTTTCCATTTGCTATTCCGAAACTCCAAGGCAACCATTAGTCATATAAGCTGCGCAATGCAGCGGTCGGGTGCGTCACGCTTCACTCCTATCGGCGCACCGGCGGTTTGGCAGGGGTTGCTCTTCACTCAAAAACTAAAGATCCCCGGCGGTGTTCGCCGGGGTAAAACGGTGGCTGGCTCGGAGAGATGGCGCGAGCGGACGTTAAACGTCATTATCCATTCTTTGTTTCGCCGATCGCAATGTTTCGCCGGGCGGCCGTAGTGAAAGGAGCTCGGTATGCAGCGCGTTACATTACGACGCCGGCGAATAGCCGGCGCGGCGGCGTTCACGATGGTGCAGTTGGCAGTCGTGATCTTTCTGGCAGTGGTGCTCGTGGCGTTTTTATTGCCCACGATCCACCGGACCAATCACGGCGAGGGTTCAGGGCGAGTGAGATGTGCGGCCAATCTCAAACAGATCGGCAACGCACTTCTGTTGTACGCGAATGAGAACAAAGGGGCGTTCCCGCGTACGCACTGGGAGAATGGAGCGCCCATTCATCTCACCAACGACGGATTTGCAGACGTCAATCCGTTCGCCCTTCCGCCGGAGGGGAATAAGATCAACAACATCCCGCAGGCGCTATTTTTGTTGATCCGGCAGGAAGGTCTCACGCCGGCGGTGTTCATCTGCAACGGCTCGTCGGCAGAATCGGACACGTACGAGGGCAAGCCTGTCGACGAACGGTCTAACTTCACCGGCAGCGGTAAGCCGGGCAGCGACGTGTCGAACAACTGCTCGTACAGCTTCGTCAACGTCTATCCGACGACGACGGCCGGCAAGCTCGGCTACAAAGACGTTATCACGGCGTTCAACTCAGAGTTCGCCGTAGCCGCCGACATCAGCCCGGCGGGCGTGGACAGTCCGGTCTGGTCGTCAATCAGCCTGGGTGTATCGCGCACGCTCATCATCACCGGCAACAGCCGGAACCATGATGGCGTAGGTCAGAACGTGTTGTACGCCGATGGGCACGCTGACTTCTTCCAGACGCCGCTGTGCGGGGCGAACAGCGACAACATCTACACGCGCGCAGCGAGCGCGACGTCGATTGATGGAAAGTCAGGCAAGGGAGCTGATCCCTGCGCCAAGACGGATTCGGTGTTGCTGATCAATACGCCGTAAGTCGCGCCGGTGTTGCCATGGCCGCCTATCATTTCGGGTGAATTTTACCCGAGGAGGCGGCCATGGCGCGTAAACAGGAAGTAGCGATTCAGACCTGCGTGATCTGCGGCCAGCCGATCGCGCCGGCTCGCCTTGAGGCGCTGCCGGGCGTGACCACCTGCCTGGCGTGTGCGAAGAAACACCCGCCGAAGATCGACCCTAGCAAATTTGATTTAAGCGAGGCGAGCCCGATCAATCGAAACGGGTTTGCGCCGAAGGACTAGTGCGGTTCCAATTGCAATGCGTTCCGACGAAAGGCTTGTCATCCTGAGCGTACTCGCGAAGGATCTGGCTTGATCGACGAGGAACGCAGATCCTTCGCGAGTACGCTCAGGATGACGACGCTTGGAACTCCGGCGATTTCCGACTTTTTAGATACCC
>Ga0070665_100000790_pt1 | contig 41664 bp, 31 predicted proteins | sample KBSS13metaG_FD_65862 | JGI IMG/M metagenome (GOLD analysis project Ga0070665, IMG submission 65862) | Switchgrass rhizosphere microbial communities from Kellogg Biological Station, Michigan, USA - KBS S1-3 metaG | ecosystem: Host-associated > Plants > Roots > Rhizosphere > Soil ...
TGGTTCACCACCGCCTTCGCGGCCGGCCTCGTGGCGTGGCTGATCAGCATGCCGCTCATCGCGCTGCACTTCGGCCAGCTCAACCCGTGGGCCATCCCTGCAGGCATCGTGCTTGGGCCTGTCGTGATGCTCTCGCTGATCGCCGGGTTCGCGAAGGTGCTGCTCACGCTCGCCTGGCCGAGCGGCGCGACAACGTGGGCCGCGATCGCGATCGCCCCAACCGCGTGGATGCGTCACCTCGTTGGCTGGCTCGCGCTGCTGCCCAAGAGCGACGTCGCGCTACCCGCCCCGCCGGTGTGGCTCGTACTGCTCTACTACGCGGCGCTCGTCTGGTTCCTCGTGCCGATGAAGCGCCCCAAGTGGCAGCTCCTTCTTCGCATGGCCCCCGCCGGAATTTGTCTGCTAGCGATGTTCCTCCCCCTCGCCACCGGCCACGCGACGGAAATCGCCAAGCCCCACTCGCTCAAGCTGACGCTGCTCGCCATCGGCGCCGGCCAAACCGCCGTCGTGCAAACGCCCGCCGACCGCACCGTCCTTATCGACGCCGGCTCCATGGCCCAAACCGACTTGGTGAGAAAATGCGTCGGCCCCTTCCTCCGCACCGCCGGACAACGCAACGTCGACAGCATCTTCCTCACCCACGGCGACTACGACCACATCAGCGGCGTCTCCGACGTCGTCAGCGCCTACGACGTCCACGACGTCTTCATCGGCCCACGGTTCCGCTTCCACGCCCTCGGCAATCAACCCGCCGAAGGCATGCTCCGCGCCCTCGACCAGATGGACCGCCCCCCTCGCCAACTCGTGCGCGGAGACGTCATCCCGATTGGCCGCGACGTGCAGGTCGACGTCCTCTGGCCGCCCAAAACCTCCGCCCTCAGCAGCAACGACGACGCGCTGGTCATGAAGGTCACCTACGCCGGCGTCAGCATCCTCTTCCCCGGCGACATCCAGGACGATGCCGAATCCGCCCTGATGGCCGACCCCGCCCAGCTCAAGGCCGACATCCTCATCGCCCCCCACCACGGCAGCAGCGAAACCACCACCGCCGCGTTCGTGCGGGCGGTCGATCCGAAGGTCATCCTGAGCAGCAACGACCGCACGCTCACCGGCAAGCAAAAGCGGTTTGAAAACCTCATCGACAATCGTCTGCTCTATCGCACCAATCGCTGCGGCGCGATCACGGTAACGGTGGATGAGGATGGAACAATCAACGTCGAGGCATTCATCAAGCCATAAAGCATCTGATCGCCGTCGGCCTCGTCAACGATTTGATAATCTGCTCCAATACAATCGTGGAAGTAATTCAGTCGCTCGAACCCATTGCCGTTCCAACGATCAAGCCGATCCATCGCGCGCTCGCGTGGTTGGGCGTGGCCGCGTGGTGCGTGATCGTCTTCTTCGGCTGCTTAAGACTCTACACGCGGCACAACGATTTCAAGATCGGCTTTCATCCCGACGAATATTCCAAGGCCAGGCAACTTCAGCAGGATTATCGAAATTACAACCACCCGCTTCTGCTGCTGGAAGCGACCAACTGGCTGATGACGTGGCGGAACACGCCGCACGATTTGAAGTCGATCGTATACACCGGCCGCGAGGCGTCGGCGATCATCGCGGCGGTGGGCGTGGTTGGTTTTGCGTTGGCCGGCTACTTCGCCGCGGACAGCGTGGGGATGGTGCTCACGTCACTGGCGGTCGGGCTGTGTCCGTCGCTGCTGGTTTACTCGCACTACATGAAGGAAGACGCCGCCCTCATCGGCGGGATCGGCGTGACCGTCGCGGGCATGGCGCTGGTGTGGCGGAAGCGGACGATCGTGGCGCAGCTTCTCGGCCCGATGCTGGCCGGCGCCGGGGCAGCTCTGGCCGCCAGCGGAAAGTACGTAGGCGCGGTGGCGTCGGTCGGTGCGCTCGCTTCCGTGATCGCCGCGCCATGGCGCCGGTGGTACTGGATCTTCATCCGACTGCTGCTGGCCGCCGCGATGGCGTACTTCGTGGTGAAGGCGATCAACCACCGCGCGTTTGAGCACTGGGCCGACTTCGAAGAAGGCTTCGACAACGAATACAAGCACGGCACCACCGGCCACACCGGCATGATGCTCGATCCGCCGACGGCGTTCATCTGGAACGTGGCGCGGATCGAAACCCAGCCGCACGTGCAGGTGTTCGCCGTTGCGTTGCTGCTCGCGATCGTATCCCGCCGCCGCGGCTGGGGATGGGACCTGCTGCTCCTGCTTTTCACGCTCTGCTGGCTGGCCGTGCTCTCGTACACCGCGATCCCCTTCCACCGCTACGGCCTGCCGGTGGTGGTGCTCGCGCACGCACTCGCGGGACTCGGCGCGGCCAGATGGATCGAGCAACTCCGCCCGCGCCGCAACTACTGGATCGCCGTGAGTGTGTTGGCGATCGCGCTCTTCGCCGGGTTGCAGGGCTATCGCTGCCGCGATTTTCTGAACCAGTTCGCCGACGACAGCCGCACCCGCCTGCGAGCCTGGGCCAAGACTAACATCACCCGGCAGACGCGGTTCGTTCAAGACTCATACGCCGACCTGCCCGACAACGCCTGGGACAACAACGTGTATTATGCCGCCCAGAACGGATCGCTCGACCGCCTCCGTCGCAACGGGTACACGTTCGTCGTGGTGTGCGACACGAATTATTCCCGCTATTTCGTCCCCGGCGCCCACGGCGAACCGGGCCACACGGATCAATTCAGAGACCGCAAGGCGTGGTACGAAAAGCTGTTCGCCGAAGGGAAATTAGTGTGGCAGAGCAAGCCGGATCATCCGACGTATTCGTTTACGAATCCGGAGATACGGGTGTACGACCTTCGAAAATAGACCGTGTAGGGTGGGGTTCATCCACACCATCTCTGTTTCAAATGGTGGGGATGAACCCCACCCTACAGACGCTCAATGGCGCGCGATCGAAGTTCGCTCGGCTTCGCGCCACGTTTGACGTGCACGTCGGGCGGCCGACGTGAAGATCACGCCGAATCGCACCGCCAGCACCAGCCACCACAGCCAGAAGAACGTTGAGAAAACGACCACCGAATAGAAAGCCCAGTCGACCGCGACACTCTGCGGCGTTTCGGTGAAAACGCTTGGCGGCCGAAGATCAAACACCGTGAAAGCAAAGTATTGCGCCACGAGTGCCAGCGACCCCCCGATGCCGGCGATCAAACATTGCCTAACGAGCGAACGCCGGCCGATCCGCCGGGCGACAGACGCAAAGTGCCAGAAGCCCAATATCGGCAGCGGCGCGTACGCCAGATTCGACTCGATGTTCCGCAGCCAGAGCCAACTCGGCACAATGCCGGCGCCGACCGCATGCAACCATGCGACGATCAGCACCGGCAACACACCAGCCGCGCGAATGATCAGTCGGCGACGACGATCAGCTGAGTCGGCCGGCGCATAACCTTCTCGTTGCGTGATCAGCCAGGTTGCAGCGACGACCAGGGTGGCAGTCAGATCCCAGCCGAACGTGTACGCGAAACCTGCAACCGGTTTTCCGAAATGTTGTAGCAGGCGATCGTGCAACTCCGCTATCGCATCGCCAAAAAACTGAAAGGCATACGGCCACCCGCAAGCCACCAGCATGCCGACGAGCATTAGCCAAATCCCAATCGCCACGCTGCACAGCCATCGCGGCCGGGCGTCGACCAGTGCCGTGCTCGGCCGGCGGCTGAGTGCGACCGGTAAGCCGCATTCAGGACAGTTGCCCGCCTCCGGCAGCCCTTGCAGGTCGTAGTCGCAGCGGAAGCAGAGGATGCCGGATACCTCACTCATCTCGTGCGGGATTATATCGAAAGGAAGATGAAGCACGCGTCATTCAAAGCGTGTTGGACAAGTCAGCAAGCGATCAAAAACAAAGTCTCGTCATCCTGAGCGTACTCGCGAAGGATCTGGCATCGATCGACGATTGAAGCAGATCCTTCGCGAGTACGCTCAGGATAACGAGCCGCGATTTTCGCGATTCTCAAAACGCGCTCGGACGGATCGCCAATAGCGACACGCGCAAAATGACAAATCCGGAAAATAAATCGTCGAATTTTGCGAACGGCCAGCGATTCGCACCTCGGCGGTGCGCGCACGGCGCTCGGCCGGCGCACCGCCGTCGTTACTTATAGATGCGGTCCTTGCGGCCGCGTCGATCGCTGCGCGCTGTTTGCATGGCGGTCGCTCTTTGACAATCGAATAGTCCGAGAAGGTTCGCCCGAGCGGCGCAAAAATGCGCACCTTTGCGCACCTAAACGAACCTAATCGTACCTAAACGCACCTTTGCGCACCCGGTGCAAAATCGCCAACGCCCGGCCCGGCCAGCAGTTACGCGGCCGGGCGGTCGATTTTGATGATTTCTGGCCGGCGGCGGAAAGAAAAGTGATTGGGGACGGAGCCTAAATTTTCGGCCGGCGCGTGTGCCAGTCGGTTGCGGCTTCGTACATCCGCCCGACGCGGAAGAGCGTTTCCTCGCTGAACGTCGGCCCGAGCAATTGCAGGCCGATGGGCAGCGGCTTGTCGCCCGTTGAGAAGCCGCACGGCAGGCTCAAGCCCGCGATGCCGGCGATGTTGCAGGTGACGGTGAACACGTCGCACAGGTACATCTGCAGCGGGTCGCCGGTTTTTTCGCCGGCCTTGAACGCTGGCGTCGGGCTCGTGGGGCTGAGGATGACGTCGCAGCTCTTGAAGGCGTCGTCGAAGTCCTTCTTGATCAGCGTGCGCATCTTGAGGGCCTGCACGTAGTACTTTTCGCCGTACCCTTTGCTGAGCGCGTACGTGCCGATCATGATGCGGCGTTTCACCTCGTCGCCGAACCCTTCGCCGCGACTCTTGCTGAAGAGTTCGACGATGTCCTTGACCGGTTCCTTGGTGCGATGGCCGAAGTGGACTCCATCGTAGCGGGCGAGGTTGCTGCTGGCTTCGCACGGCGCGATGACGTAGTACGCCGCGATGCCGTACTCGGTGTGCGGCAGGCTGACGTCGACGATCGTGGCGCCGAGTTTTTTGTAGACGTTGATCGCTTCGCTGATAGAGGCGGTCACCTGCGGGTCCATGCCTTCCGTCAGGTTGAATTCTTTCGCGATGCCGATGCGCAGGCCTTTGATCGGCTGATCGATCGTGGCGAGGTAATCCGGCACCGGCGACGGAAAGCTGGTGCTGTCTTTCGGATCGGTCCCGCTGATGACGTTCATCAGCAGCGCGTTGTCGGCGACCGTCCACGTGAACGGGCCGATCTGGTCGAGCGAACTGGCGAACGCGACGAGGCCGTAACGGCTGACCCGACCGTACGTCGGCTTGAGCCCGACAAGGCCGCACAGCGAGGCGGGCTGGCGGATCGAGCCGCCGGTGTCAGAGCCGATCGACGCGCAGCACATTCCGGCTGCAAGCGCCGCGGCGGATCCGCCGGAGCTGCCGCCGGGCACTCGGCTGGTGTCCCACGGATTCTTCGTCGTCTTGAAGGCGGAGTTTTCCGTCGACGAGCCCATCGCGAATTCGTCGAGGTTCGTTTTGCCGACGATGACGGCGCCGGCCGCTTCCAGCTTCTTCACCACCGTCGCGTCGTACGGGGCCTGGAAGTTCTCGAGCATTTTGCTGCTGCAGGTCGTCGTGCTGTACGTGGTGCAGAGGTTGTCTTTGATCGCGATCGGCACGCCCGCCAGCGGGCCGGTGACTTTGCCCTCGTCGACGGCCTTCGCCTGGGCGAGCGCCCGCTCAGGCATCGTGCTGTTGAACGCGAGAATCGACGGCTCGAGCTGCTCGATGCGCTGCAACGCCTGGCGGGTGAGATCGGTCGAGGAAATCTTTTTCGCGCGGATCGCATCGCGGGCGCCGAGCAACGTGTCGTGAGCAAGCATAGGTGGCAAAGGATACGGAAATCAGGCGGAACGTCGAGGGGGAATCCTGCTACTTCACCATCGCCAGTGCCGCGCGGGCCCCGCTGCTGAGGAAGAACGAATCCATCCCCAGCGCGAGGAAGGTAAACCCCTGCCCGATCGCCGACTTCACGTCGTCGGCGGTGGGCGTGACGATGTGCTGCCCGGCGGCCTTGCCGTGCTTTTTGCAGGCGGCGGCGACGGTGGCGCAGGCGTCCTTGATGAGTGGGTGTCGCGTTTGGCCGACGATGCCGTAAGAGCCGCTCATGTCGTACGGGCCGATGAAGCACGCGTCGACGCCTTGGACGGCCATGATCGAATCGATGTTTTCAACCGCGGCTTTGCTTTCGATCATGACGACGACGAGCGGCTTGAAGTCTTTGGCGTAGGCGTCGAAGTTGGCGCCCCAGTCATTGCCGCGCTGCCAGGCGAATCCGCGAACACCCTCGGGCGGATAGTGGGCGGCGGACACGGCTCGCGCGGCTTCCTCGGCGGAGTTGATCAGCGGCACGATCACACCGGCCGCGCCGAGATCCAACGCCCGGCGGATTGGCAGCGTCGCGTTTTCTTTCACGCGCACCAGGGGCACGCACTCGACCTGCCGCACGGCCCGGCAGAAGTTTCCGAGGTCGCCATCCTCAAATTCGCCGTGCTCGCAGTCGGCGGCGATCCAGTCGAAACCGGCCTTGGCGAGAATCTCCGCGTTCGCCGGATGGCCGATCTGGCACCAGCTGCCGATGCACGCACGGGAGAGGTCCAACCGTTTCATTTGCCGCCCTTTGCGAGATACGCATCGACCATCGCGCCGATCTTTTCCTGTGCCTTGGCGGCATCATTGCCATTCTCGGCCAACGCCTGCTTCCACAGCGTCTGCACGATGGCGCCGGCGTTCGCTTTTTTCTTGCCGCCGCTGGCTTCCAGCGCGTTGAACTGCTTTTGGCTGATCAACACGAATTCGCCTTGGCCGATCTTGACCGACTTGCCTTGCGGGTTTTCAAACCACGCCTTTTCGATCTTGGGCATGTCGCTCTCCGGAATGCCGAGCGCCAGGATGAGCGTTCTGGCCATCAGGCGCTGTCCGAGCTGGTTGGGATGGATTCCGTCGGCGAGCAGGCGAGCGCCCGCCTTCTCATCGGCGGCGGCGGACTTCTTCAGGTATTCGGCAAACGCGGCGTTGATGTCAGCCACCAGCAGGTTCTTTTCCTTGGCGTACGACTTCATGAATTCAACGTATCCGGCGAGCTTCTTGTTGCTTTCGTTGTCGAGTTCTTCGCCCAGCGGCGTGGGCGTAAGCAGCACGACCTTGATGTGCTTGGCCTCGCAGGCTTCGACCATCATCATGATGTTCTTCTTGAACGCGTCCAGCTCAACGCCGTGCCCTTTGGCCTGCATCATGACGTCGTTCACGCCGCAACTCAGCGTCATCCAGTCGGCCTTGGCATCGATCACCTGCGGCCCGACGCGCCCGCGCATGTTCCCCGAGGTATGTCCCGGGACGCCAGCGGGAATCGCGACGGCGTCGACGCCTTCGGTTTTGAGCGCGTACATCGTCAGGCCGATGTATCCGCTCGGGGAATTGCCCTGCGCGGTGATCGAGTCGCCCATGAAGCCGATCTTCTGCCCCGACTTGATGACGATCGACGACTCGGCCCGCAACATCGACGTGGCACCGAGCAGGATTAGAACTGAAAGAAATGCAGCGTGTATTTTCATGAGTCTATTTCTTGGCTGCGTTTCGCGCGTCAATGACTTCCTTGGCGACCTTCTGCAGGTTGGCCATCGTTTCGGAGTCCTCTTTAATGCCTGGCGTCTTTCCCGGGCCGACGGGGGTATCGTTGTAGATCGTGGCGTAGATTACCAGCGCCGCGAGGTACCTGCCGGTGTCGCTGAAGTGTTTGTGATCCGCGCCGTGAAGATCGATCTTCGGATAAAGCTGCGAGCACCGGGCGAACGCTGCGCCGACGGGCGCAAGCAGCACCTGGTCGCCGGGCTCGAGCGATTCCAACTTGGCCGCCAGGGCTTCGTAATTCTTGACCAGTTCATCCGACATTTCCGTGGGATTGGCGAAGGTGGTCGGCGTCGAATCCTTGGTGTACGTGTTGCTCTCGGCTCCCATCGCCCAGGTTTCGTACAGCACGACTTTCGCCGTCGGGGCGAGCTTGCGGATCTTCTTGTAGAACGCCTCGCCGTCGGCCATGAACGCTTTCACATTGCCCGTGTGCGTCGGCTCGTCGCTCAGGTCCTGCAGGACAACGAAGTCCCATTTCTTTTCCGTCAGCGCCTTCTCGGTTTCCGGCGCGCCTTTGCCGATGTGATAGCCCCAGTTGGTGTGACTCTTGGCCACCACGTCGAAGTCGAACGGCTTACCTTTGGCCTTCGTGATGGCAGTGATCGGCGTGGGAATGCTGCGCGTGAAGCTGTTGCCGATGAAAAGAATCGACTGTGCGCGGGCCGAGCTCGCTGCGCCGGCGATCAACAGGACCGACACCCACGCAGACGCGAATCGAGAAGGTGCTTTCATAATCATTCTTTCCACTGGAAGTCTCTATTACGTACGTTTCTGGTCCGTCTTTGTTGCCGACGCCGCGGTGGGGTTGGCGCTTTCGTGGATCAGCTTTTTCTCTGCCTCGGCCGATTGTCCGACGCAACGGAAGGAGAAAATCTCCGAGTCGCGGATCATGAACAAGAGTTGCCGCCATTTGGCGGGAAGGCCCATCTCGGATTGGCCGCCCCACGTCACCTCGTGCGCCGTCTTGTCGCCGGTGAACGGGTCGGATTTTTCCGCCTCGCGGCCGGGCAGTGGATTTCGGTCGTGATCGAGCACGGCCACCTGGATCGACCCGCCGGGCCGGCAGCGCGCGTTGATCAGCAGTCGATCGCCGGCGCTCTTGAACGGCCGGGTCAGCACGTAGCCGGGTCGCTCGTGGCTGCCGTCAAGCGATGCGAAGCCGTCCTTGCGGAGCTTGGCCAACCCCATGGCGTAGCCGTCGCGCATTCGCTTCTCGGCCTCGCGGGTGTCGTCGTGATCGATCCCTTCGGGCGGGCCGCACCACCAGTCGTGGTGCACCTGGCTGCCGCCGTGATAGAACCAGAGTTCATCGCCCATTTCGATCGGCTGGCTGGTCATGCTGACCATGTACGCGTCCCAGTGCCCCGGCCCGCGCGGCGCGAGGAACGGCGTACCGCGATCGGTCGCAACGAAGTTATGCCCGTCGCGGCTAAACGTAAGCCGCACGTCCATCTCGTTGGCGACGTAACGGAAAATCCCCATCGTGCCGAACTGCATCCGGCCGACGCTGAACTGCTGCATGCCGTAGTGGGCGTTGTCGAGATTGTCGATCGCGGTGTGCTCGGCGTCGGCGCTATCCGGTGTGCTGACGAGGAATGGCTCGGTCCAGTGAATGAAATCGCTGCTGCGCGTCTGCACCACCTTGCGGGTGCTGCGCAGATCGGGCCGGTTCGGATGAAGCGAGCCGAACCAGTGCGACACGTGCGGGGTGCGCATCGGCTTCGGCACGTCGTACATGCGGTGGTCGCGCGTGTTCTGCACGAACGTGCGGGCGCTCTCGTCGTAGTGGATGCACGACACGTCGTTGAGATTCCCACCGGTGCTGCCGATGCTGGCACGCATCGGATAGCGGTGCCAATGCTTGCCGTCCGGCGAATGGCCGATCGCGGTTTGGTGTTTCAAGCGTCCGTTGACGTGCGAGCCTTCGGAGTAGATGACGCGGAATCGCTCGGCGGGAGTAGGCGGGTGAGGGTCAATCGCAATGCCGCAGGAGTGCACACCGGCCTCGGCCCAAGGGTTGCGGTCGCTGTTCTTTACGCCTTCCTGGTAGCCCATGACGATGTTCGTGTCCTGCCCGTCCTTGTCCTTAATACCCGTCGCCGGCTTTGTGAACGTGATGCCGTCGCGGCTCTCGGCGTACAGGATGGCGGTCTTCCATGGGTGCTCCAAACCCGTCACTTCGACCATGTCTTCGTACCAGCACTTAATCAGCCCGTCCTGCGGATCGCGGATGACCACGTAGTTGCTGTACGTGAAGTAGAGATGCTTTTCCCACGACTGGTCACGCTTCAGTACGGGCGCATCGCCGTGCCGCACCGGCTTGTGCCATCGGCGCGTGACGCCCTGCGCGGCTTCGATCATCAGGTCGTCGACGAAAAGCTGCGAGTCCTCGCCGATGTGATAAATCGTTGGATCAATCATGAACGTCTCCGGTTGGTTAACTTCGCAGACACCCCTGCACGCCAAGTGTCAATCGTGACCAGCTCGGCTTGGCCGTCGCCATCGAATCGAAGACGGCCATGTCGTTGACGTCGTGGCTAAGCAGGCGCTCGCAGGGCCGCGGCTCGTTCTCCCTGTCCGGCGCAGTACGCATGAAAACGCCGTCGACACGCTCGATCTTCACGGGAAGGCTCCAATTGAAAGTGCCGTTGTGACGGTTTGATATATCAGATACATTAACCCTGTCAAATGGAGTTTGCCGCCGTGAAAAGCAAATCCGCAAAGTCGTTTTCGACGTTGTCTCACCAGGCTTATACGGTGCTGCGCAACGACATCGTCGCTGGCAAGCTCGCCCCTGGCACTCGTCTGGTGCGGCGTAGCCTGGCCAAGCAGCTCAACGTCAGTCCGGTTCCGGTGACTGAGGCGTTGTTTCGGCTTGAATCGGATGGTCTGGTGGAAAGCGCCCCCATGTACGGCGCCCGCGTGATCGGTGTTTCGGCGGAACAGGCGATGGACGATGTGGTGTTGCGCGAAGCGCTCGAGTGCCAGGCCGCCCGCGAGTGCGCGATCGGAGCATCAGACGAAGTGCTTGCCGCCCTGCTCGCCCAGGCGAAGCAAATCGATGCGGTGATGAAGGCCGGCGCCGATCCGGGAGATAGCGATCACGACGACGCTCACGGCGCGTTCCATCTCGCCATCGCGCAGGCCAGCGGCCGCGCCGTGCTCGCCCGCGAGCTCGAACGCGTGTGGTTCCGCCGGTACATGCACCAGACGTGGGTAAACGCCACCCGTCACGGCCTGCCGGCAAAATGGCACCAGAAGCTCGTCGCCGCGCTCTCGACGCGCAATCCCGCAGTCGCCGAGGCGCAGATGCGATTCCATGTCAGATGGAACACGTCGAGACATCAGGATCGGGTAGACCCGAATGGTTGAGTTGGGAAATATCGCGAATTGTTTAGCGGTCCCACCCGCCGGGCGTGTCTAGATGCGCGGGGGAGGCGTAAACTCTCAACCGGCGGAATCTTCTTCACCACCAATGACTTTCGGCACCTTGAAGAACGGCGGATCCGTATCCGGCGCGTTTTTCAAGACGGCTTCGAGCGGCAGACCCGGCTCGACGACGTCTTCCCGTAACACGTTGTGCAGCGGCAGCGCGTGGGCCATCGGTTCTACGTCGGACATGTCGACTTCGTTGATCTTGGCGATGTAACCCATGATCGATTCGAGCTGCCCGGTGAGCTTGTTCAACCGAGGCTCGTCCATCGACAAGCGAGCGAGCTTGGCTACGTGGCGAGTGTCGTCTACGGTGATTTTGGCGCTGGACATGTCGGTGGTTGTATCGGCTAAAGCGGAAGGACTCAAGCAATCCTCAGCGCATGAAAAAGCCCACGGCTAAACCGTGGGCTTTTTAAATTTCAAATCAAGCGACCCTTACGCTGCGGCCGTGGTTTCCGGCTTCACGTAGCGGCGACGAACGGGCTTAACGATGTGCCCGTTGCGGATCGCCTTGGCCGACACCTTAATGCGAACGACCTTGCCATTGATGATGGCGCGGACCTTCTGGATGTTCGGCATGAACTTGCGGGCGGTAATGCCCGTGATCTTCGTGCCGACGCCGCCAAGGTACTTGGCCTTGCCGCGCGTGGTGATCTGGTTCCCGAACGTAGTCTTCTTACCGGTAAAAGCACAAACACGTGGCATATCAACCTACCTGTTCAAAAAAACGCGAGCCGGGCAGTGTAGCGATCCGGGTCAGCTTTGCAAGTCACTGCATCAAACGCAAAACCCCGGGATGGGTATCCCGGGGCTTTGGGTTGGTTTTTACGTCAAATTAGCCAGAAATCTTCGTGCTCAGCAGCGGGAACTGCTTCGCCTCGGCTTCCTTCTGGATGATGATCGTCGGCTTGACCAGGATGAGCAGGATCTGCTCGTCCTTGGCACTGGACCGGTTCGTAAAGAGCCGCTTGAGGAACGGGATCTTCGACAGAATCGGCACGCCGACTTCCTTTTCCGTCTCGCCTGCCAACGTTTGGCCGCCGAGGAGGAGCGTTCCGCCGTCCGGCACGCTGACGGTGGTCTTCACTTCAGTGATCGCTAATTCCGGCTGCTGCACGAAGCCGTTGCCGAAGTTAAACGCCGGCAGAGCATTCAGGCGGGCGAGCTGCGGACGGAGCGTGAGGGTCACGTACTTACGGTCAGAACTGACGGTGGCCTGCACGTCGAGCAGCACGCCGGACTCGACGATCGAGATCGTCGGGTCGAAGCCGATCGAGTTCGTGCCGACGACCGGGGTCAGATCGCTGACGTACGCCTTTTGAGTCGCAACCAGCACGTAAGCGCGCTGGCCGTTGAAGAGCGTGACGCGCGGGGCGGTGACGATGGTGGCCGTCGTGTTCGCCTGCGTGGCGCGGAGCAGGAAGTTGACTTGGAAGTCGTCGATGAACGACCCGCTGATCGCCAAACCGCTGCCGGCCTGACCGGTCGGGCTCAGACCCTGGAAGCTCGTTGCGAGCGAACCGGGAACCTGTGTGGAGGCCGCGTTGTTGCCGCCGGCCACAAGGGCCGAGTCGGACGACACGGTGATCGGGGTGAACTTGTCCGACCAGGAGTTGTTGAGGTTGAACGTCGCGTCGAGGTCGACGCCGATGTCTTCGAGGAAGTTACGCTGCACCGTGAGGAAACGGGTTTCGACCGTGACCTGGATGGCGCGGGTTTCGCGGAGCTGTTCGAGCAGTGCTTCGAGCAGGCCCTGGTTCTCAGGCGTCTGGGTGACGATGAGCTGACCGCCGAGTTCCTTGATGGCGCCGATGTTGCCACCGGTGGCCGCCCAGGTGTCCTTCGCGACGGTGTCCTGGATGAGGTTCACGAGCTGGTCGACGAGGTCCTTGCGGGTGGCACCTTCGCCGGTGGTCGTGCCAGCAGCACCGGCGCCGCCGCCGAACAAGCCGCCGCCGCCCTGTCCGCCGCCACCACCACCGCCGCCACCACCGCCACCGGTGTTAGAGGAGTCCAGGTTGAAGTTGGGCGCGTCGGTAAAGTCAGGGATATCGATGATCAAGTCGCGGATGTCGTACACGCGTTGCACGACGTTCTTGGCGAGGTCTTCGGAGGTGGAGATGGTGATGACGCCTTCGTCCACCGAGTACGAGAGCTTGGTCGCCCCGCCGCCGACGCTTTCGAGGATGATCGTGAGCGCCTTGCGGAACGGGATGTCGCGCAGGCGGGCCGTCACCGGCACGTTGCGATCGACCTGGGCCGCTTCGAGGGCTTTCCAGTTCACGAAGATGTTCGCGCCCGTTACGTCGCGGAGGAAGTCGACGACGTCGGCAAAGCCCACGTTGTCAAACCGGATTTCCGGCAGACGGCGATCGAGCAGCGCCTGCGTGGCGCGGTCGACCGACTTGCCGCCCTTTTCAACGGCGGTGGTCTGATCGCGGCGGGCCGACAGTTCGGGCCAGTCGGTCGGATAACGCAGGATTTCTTCGTACGGGATCTTTTCTTCTTCAGCGCGATTGAGCTGCTTGGTGAACGCCGAGGTGAACATCTCGCGGCTGGTGCGCTGTTCGAGGAAGTTGGCCCGGTCTTCGACCAGCGGACGAGCGCCGACGGCGTAGTCGTTCTGCGGGTCGATGATCAGGATCTGGTTGATGACGCCGAGCGCCTCGCGGTACTTGCCGGCGCTGGTCAGATCGGTGGCGTTCTTCACGAGCGCCTTGACCGTGTTTTCTTTTTCTTCCTCACGAGCCTTCAGCTTGGCCTCTTCACCCTTGGCGATGTTCTCGTTGGTGATCTTCAGGTCTTCGGCGGTCTTCTTGTTGATGGCCGAATCGAGGGCGATCTGCGTCTGGGCGATCGTGGTGTCGAATTCGAGCAGTTCAGACGCGGTGAAGTCGGTCTTGGCTGCTTCACGGGCGACGCGGGCGGCGGTGATGTAGTTGCGGGCCGACGCGAAGTCGTTGCCGGCGATGGCGCCGTTCGCTTTGGCGATTGACTCGTTGAAGTTGAAGCGAACTTCCTGCTTACGGTACTTGGTTTCGTTCGCCTGCTTGGCGAGGAGGCCCGTGCCACTGGTCTTGCCCTGCAGCGACTGAACGCGGTCGAGGGTGGCCTTGGCTTCGGCGTTGTTCGGGTCGAGGTTCACTGCGTCGATCAGCAGTGCAGAGGCTTCGTCGAGGCGGTTGGCGTCGATGGCCTTGCGGGCGGCGGCAACCTTGTCACGGGACTCGGCGGCTCGCTGCACGGCGCGGGCGTTTTCCAGCGCGGCGGTGCCGGCCAGATCGTTACCAGCCGGGGCCGGCGCGGGAGCCGGTTCGTTCTGCACGGCGGCGACCGGTGCGGCGGGGGCGGCAGCAGCGGCGGCAGTCGCAGCGGCGACACGGGCGGCTTCGGCTTCCTGGGCACGTTTGACGGTCGCGGCTTGTTCCTGCTCGGCGGCAAGGTCGGCGGCGTGCTTCTGCGCGTCGGCCTGCTCCTTCTTGTCCATCTTCGCCAGGTAGTCGGCCGGCGAAGTCTCGAACCAGCCCGGCTTGTAACCCAACTCCTCGGCGGTCTGGAACATCATGCGGGCGCCGATCCAGTCGCCGCTCTTGTAGTCGGCAACGGCTTTCTTGTACGCCTGCGCGGCTTGTTCTTTCTTGGCGGTGTCGCTCTGAGCGGCGGCGGCCTTGGCGGCGGCGGCGGCTTCGTCGGCTTTCGCCTGGGCAGCCTTGTCAGCGTCGGCGGTTGCCTTGGCTTGATCGGCGGCGGCGGTCTTGGCGGCGTCGGCGGTCGCTTCTTCCTTCTTCGCGCTCATCTGTTCCAGGAACCAGTCCTGGCTGCGCGTCGAGCCTTCGGGCACGTACCCGGCGGCTTTGCTGGCTTCCATCGCCTTGCGGGCGTTGACCCAGTCATTCTTGTAGAAGTATTCGCGGCCCTGGAAGTAGAGCTCGCGGCCGTCCGTTGAGGCGGGCGCTGCAGCATCGGCAGCGGGAGCGGCGGGAGCAGCGTCCTGCGCCATGAGCTGCGAGCCGGCGACCATCGGGGTCGCCACGCTTACCGCAATCCCCAGCATCGCCAGTCGCGAGCGGCGACGGTCCTGGTTTGCGTTATCGTTGTCAGAAGAGCCACGGCCGGCGGAGCGATCCAGAAACACGATTCCTCCAATTGCCCCGGAGTAAAACCCGGCGGCGGAGTCGGCGAACGCGAGCCACGCGTCCGGTCAAACAGCGCTACGACCACCACCCAAAGGCGGTCCGTCCGACGCGATCCGAGCCCGTACGCGATCCACACCGGCGACACAGGGTCGTCGGTCGATACGTCGGGCTGGTAAAAAAGCGTCGGGGCATGCGCGGAAACTGATTCTTGTTGGTGTCTATCCCAGGTGCAACACTACGTTTGGAACCTTCGGAACATCTCTGCAGGCGATGCTACCCAAGCCGATGCCCAATCGCGAAATTTTTGGCTTGTTTCGCGCCAGACGACCGACTCACAGCCGCATCTACGTTCCGCCGAGATCTCCCCGTCCACAAGGCTCCGCCTCGCAGTCGCTTGACGGATAACGCCTTATCCATCGCGCGGGCGGGGAGTTTATGATAACGGTATCGGCTATGCAAATAAAAACGCGTGAATCAGTTGTGGTACGAGTCACCAAACGCCCCCAGTTCACCAGCCCACTTATTATTGGAGCAGCGAGTCGATCGTCCGCATCAATTCGTCGACGTTCAGCGGCTTGATTAGGTGAACCGTGAACCCGGCGGCCTTGGATTTCTCGACGTCTTCGCTCATCCCATACCCGCTCAGCGCGATCGCCGGGAGCGGCTTGATCTGGGCCATGATGTCCAGTCCCGTCCCGTCGGGCAGGCCGATGTCGCTCACCAGCAGGTCGAACTGACCGGCGTTGGCTTTGGCGACCGCGTCGGCGACGTTGGTGGCGGTTTCGACGGTGTACCCCATCGCCCGGATGAGCCGAGCCATCACCCGCAGCGTGTCGGGGTGGTCTTCGACCAGCAGCAGCCGTGCCGAACGAGCGGATCCGGCTGCGGCCGCCTTTGGGGCGGTCGCGGCCGCGGGCGCAGTTCCGACCCCCACCGGCAGGCTGACACTGAACTTGGCCCCCTGCCCTCTCCCCTCACTATGGGCACGAATAGACCCGCCGTGCAGGTCGACCAGCGCCTTGCTGATCGCGAGACCCAACCCCAGCCCGCCGAACTGACGGGTGATGCTGATCTGCCCCTGCTCGAACGCCTTAAACAGCCGCGGCAGGTGATCCGGATCAATGCCGATCCCCGTGTCCTGGAACTCGATCAGCAGATCGCCATTGGCGTTGCTGGAGCGGACGTGAACAACCCCGTTCTCAGGGGTGAACTTGACCGCGTTCTTCAGCAAGTTCCAAAAAACCTGCTGCAGCCGAGCCGGATCGCCCGACAGCCGCGTGCGGTCGGCGGTCAGGTCGAGCTTCAGCTCCAGCCGCTTGGCGGCGACGTCGTCGCGGCAGATGTTGATCGCGTGCTGCAGGAGCATGTGAGCATCGGTGTCCGACTGACGAAGTGAAACCTTGCCTTGCGAGATGCGGGTCAGGTCGAGCAGATCGTCGATCAGTCGCGATTCAAGTTCCACATTACGGCGGACGGTGGCGAGGTCTTCGCGAACGTCCACCGGCAGGTCGGTCCGGCCCTGCAGGTTCGACACCATCGCCAGTACCGGGGTAAGCGGAGTGCGGAGTTCGTGACTGAGCACCGCAAGAAACTTGTCCTTGGCCTGACTGGCGGCCTCAGCGGCGTCGCGGGCCTCGCGGATTTTCATCTCCGCCTTCACCAGATCGGTCGTCTCAAATGCGACTACACATAATGCGGTGACAACGCCGTCCTTGTCGCGGATCGGGAGGTAGCTGGAGAGCAAGCTCAACTGCCCTTCCTCAAACTTCATCCCCCGTTCAACGCTGTACTGCGGTACGCCGCTGTCGAACACCTGCATCATGAAGGGTCGAACCGTGTCGATGTGTCCGGGGAAGAGCTCGGCGACGGTCTTGCCGAGCATGTCGTCGACCTTCATGCGGACCATGTCGGCGATCGCGCGATTGACGCGGAGATAGCGCAAGTCGCGATCCAGCAACACCATCCCGAAAGGGACGGCGGCGAAAATCTGCTCGAGCTCGTACCACTTATCCGAGATTTCCGGCCCCGTTAACGGCATGAAAAAACCATCATAACGAAGCGGATTAAATTTTTGTATTTAGAAATTATTCGATTTTCTTCAAACGCAGAAAGGATGCGCTCGCTTGGCTTTACAGTCGAAACTCGCGTTTCGAAAATGGCTCACTCCGCCTGCGGCGGCGGCAATTCGGCGATGAAGTCGGCGAGCTCCTTGCCGCTCGGACTGTTGGCACTACGAACGTAGTATCCGCTCGTCGCCACGCCGCAGCAGAGACTTTCTTCCAAATTGAATCCGAGCGTACGCCCGAGGCAGAAGCCGGCATTGAAGTGATCGCCCGCGCCGGTGCTGATCTTCGGCTGCGCGACGAACGGCCCGAGGAACTTCGCCGTCCCTTCCTTCGTCGCCGCCGCGGCGCCTTTGCGCGGGTGGATGACCACGCATTGCAGGTTGAGTTTTTCGCGAATGGCCTGTGCGGTGAATTCGATCGCCGCTTCCGGATTCGCTGCCGCGGGCAAGCCGAGCACGTCGACGATCGCGCCGGACTCTTTCAGGTTCAATCCGAGAATGACATTCACCCTCCCCTGCAGTTTTTCCATCGTCTGCAGCGCGAGAAGGATGTCGGCATGGGTGCGCTTTTCTGGGTCAGCCAGGTCGATGAAGAACAACCGCTCCTTCATACTAATTTTCGGCAGCACCTCGGTCAGGATCTTGGTCCAGATTTCGGTCATGTGCTGCAACATCGTCCAGTTGTTGGTGCTAATGAGCGTGGAGTGGTCGAGCAGACGCGTGAATGCATCGAGGCCGACGCGCTTTACGATCGACTCCCAGTTCACGTCGGCCAGGCATTCGATCTTGCCGAGCATGAGCTTGCCGTCGGAAAACTCCACCGCATCAGTGTGGCCGGGCTCGGAGAGCGGGATCAGTTTTGCCCGCTTGCCGAAGTCATCGAACACCGCGTGTGGCTTAGGATAGCCGATGCTGCCGATGTAGGTGACCGCCATCCCAAAACTCGCCAGCGCGTTGGCCATGATCGGCCCGTTCCCGCCGAGCTTCGATTGCTTCACGATCAGCTCGTAGTTCGAAGACTCCCCCGCCGCCGCCACGATCTTGCTGCCGAATTTGCCGATCGTGTCGACCGTACTGTAATCCGTCGTGCTGGTGCGCTTGTCGACCACGGCGATGATTTCATCGACGAATCCGTCGAGGCCGATCGTCGCCTCCATGCTCGGTAACGTGCCGACAGCGGCGTTTAGCTTTTTGCTGGTCTGTTCGCAGATTTGTTCACGCGTGAGCGGCATTTCCGGGTCCTTTGGTATTTGAGCGAGGGATTGTATCGAGTTGCGATGAAACTACCGCTTCTTCGTGTCGCCCGGCCGAACGGTGGCGAAACCGACCGTCACCTGCGCATCCACCGACTGCAGTGCATTCCGCACTCCCTCGCCAAGCGGCCCGACCATGCTCGAGCCGGCGGGGACGGGCGATTCGGTGCTGCCGGTGTCGGCATTCACCACGATGGTTGTTTTGCCCGTCAGCACGCGGACGGAGCGCCCCGCCATCGCCGGCGGTCCTGCGATCGGCTCGGTGGCGGCGGTCCACGTCCACAGCGTCGCGGCAGAATGAACGTCGATCCCTTTCACGTCGGATTCGGCAAACACGGCAGCTTTGCTCGTCGCGCCGATCAGCGTGGCTTGCTTCATTGCGTCTGGAATCTCCCAAAGCTGCAGCCCCGTGCGGCGATCGAGCCCCACCACGCCGGCCATGTCAGACGCTGCGACCACCACCACGTCGCCGGAAACGGCGGGCGTCGACATCCATCGCACCGGACGCGAAAAGTACGACGCCAGCGCCTTCACCGTCGGATCCGGTTCGTGCTCGCGCCGGCCGTTCTTTTCCTTGATCTCGGTCTTTTGAATCGTGAAGTCTTTGCCCGCCAGCCCCTTCAGCTCGGCCAGCTTGTTCTTGAACGTTTCGCGCAGCTTTCCTTCGCCGCGACTCATGCGGCGGTCGAGATCGAGCAGTTCTTCGCCGGGCGTGGGTGTACGCGTGTACGGGCGAATCCATCGCACCTTGCCGTCAAAGCGATCAAGGCTGGCGGTAAAACCGGTGGCCGCGTTGACGAAGACTTCGGAGCCGTCGATCGCCACGCCACTGTTGCTCCAGAGCGCGTCGACTTCGCGCCACGAGCCGGGTTCGTCGCCTTCACCGAGATTGGTGTAGCTGCCGAGCGGCGTGCTCCAGAGGTAACGCCCGGTGGTGACTTCAAACGCAAACGCGCCCAGCGCCGCGGGCCGTGAGGCTTCGTCGATCGCGAGCACCACAACCGTTCGCCCCGCCGCCACCGGCGCGGATGCAAGCGACCACGATCCGAGCGACGACATGTTTTCGGTCGTCCAAAGCTGTTTGCCGTCAGTCGCGCGGAACGCCCGCAGGCAGCCGAACCGCGTCCCGCCGACGAGTTGGCGGACGATCACGATCTGCGGCTTGCCGGCCGGATCGCACACAACGGCGGGCCGATGAAAGCCGAGCCGCGCGCCGGACATCGCCGGGTCGGCCTTAGGCGCCATCCACTGCCAGGCGAGGTCGCCATTCTCGCGCGCCGCAACGACGCCGCGTTCGGACGTGAAAAACACCATCCCGCCGGTCAACACCGGCACGATGCGATGCGACGCAACGGGCGGTTCAGCGCCGTACCAAGCAGCCGACGCTGGAAGCGAACCGCCAGGCGCCGTGTTCAGCTTGGTGGCGGCGTCAAGCAAAGTTTTCTGAACATCCGTCGGATGCCAGCCGCGGTCGATCGCCCGCTCCTGAAGCGCGGCGGCGGTCGATAGATCGCCAAAAGTGATCGACCGAATCGCGGCCGCGCCGAGCGCTTCGCCGACGACGTTGGAAAGCGGATAAGCATTGGCAATCGCGACGAATTCCTCCGGCCGGCTGCCCGGCTTGGCGGATACGCTCTCCAGCGTCTGCTTCGCCACATCGCCAACGATCTTGTCATATTCCGGTTGAATGACCGAGCGCGTCGACGAGGAAAGGGTTTCGGCCCAGCCGCGCATCGAGACCAGCGTGCCGGAGTCGGTGCTCATCAGCGCATCAGCGTTGTCGTGCGTGAGCGCATCGATCCGAGCGGCAGCGTCGACATAGTTCTTCTGCTCCAGCGCCTGCGTGAGCGGCGGCATCTGGCTCTTCAGATCGAATGATTCGGTAAGGCCGATGAACTGCGGGATCTGGGCGTACGCCGTCGATGTAACGAGTAACGCCGCGAGAGTGAGAAGCTGAATCGTTCGGGATCGCATCATTAAGTAGTACCCCCGCCCGAGTCCGGCCGTTGAAACGCGCCATCGACGTACTTTCTGGCCAGTTCCACGTAATGGCTGGCCAGTTTACGCATGTAAAGCAGGTCGGAGTCGCGTACAGGCCGCACGATTTTACCCGGAACGCCCATCACCACCGAACCGTCCGGCACGACCATGCCCGGCGACACCACGCTGCCGGCGGCGATCAGGCATTCCTTCCCAATCTTCGACCGGCCCAGGATCGTCGCCCCCATGCCGATCAGCGATCCCGCGCCCACGTGCAACCCGTGCACGATCGCGCCATGGCCGATGACGACGTCGTCGTCGATCACGTTCGGCTCGCCGGTGTCGCAGTGAATGCACGCGCCGTCCTGCACGTTCACGCGGCTGCCGATGGTGATCGGGGCAACATCTCCTCGGACGACGGCGTTAAACCAGAAGCTGGTGTCGGCGCCGATGGTGATGTCGCCGGTCAGCGTCGCGTTGCGCGCGACGTAGTAGCCACCGGGCGCTTTGCGGAAGAGCGGAGCTGACGGGTCAGAGCTCATGTCGGGAATGTACCCGAAATTTTTGTAGGGTGGGGTTCATCCCCACCAATCCCAGAGGTGGGGATGAACCCCACCCTACAGAAAGCGACGGGCGCTACTTCTCCAGCTTGGTCACGGTCACGCTTTGCACGTAGTACTTGCCGGCGTCCATGCGGAAGTTGAAGCCCCATTTGTTGACGAACTGCGAGTCGGTGATTTTCCACGTCGCGGTGTGCCACTCGGTGTTGTCGGGGATGACAAACTCAGGGGTTTTCTTGTAGCCGGACGTCGATTCGTACTCGACGCGGATTTTGGCCGGCGTGTTTTTCGGATCGCGGCGGCAGACGACGCTGATTTCGATCGGCGTGCTGGTGTAGAGCAGGAAGTTGGGGTCGATCGAGAAGACGTTTCCGCCGGGCATCGTGCCGACGCGGGCGTTGCCGCCGTAGGTGACGATGTCGCTGGCAATGGCGTCGCCGGAGTGGGTATGCAGACCCTTCTCGATGTTCTTTTCGCCCATCGTGACGGAGACGGATTTAGCGTCGGTGTAGTCGCCGCCCCAGGCGAACGGCTTGGCCTTGTTCGCCTTCGCGTCGGCCACGGTCTTTGCGGGAGCGCCGTTCACGATGATGGGCGATTCGGTCAACTTGTATTTGTCGGCTTTGTTCGAGGTGCCGGTCAGCGGCTCGATGATCTCAACGGGTTCTCCGAAGTCGAGGTCGTCCGTCGCGCCCTTGGGCGCCCACGTCACCAGCACGTTGCCCTTGGCGCCCTTAAACACAAAGCCGTAGTTGCGGTCGTTCAACAGCACCCAGCCGAGATATTCCGGAAACGGCCCGAGGCTTTCGATCAGCTTGGAGTACGCGATGAACGACGGTCGAGGCGAGCCGTCGCCGCGGAGGAGTCCCATCGGGCCGGAGTCTCCATCCCGGCAGGCGAACCAGTCGATGACGGCCATCCCCTGTGCGATGCCCATGGTGTACGTCTTGAGCAGCGCGTAAGCCTGGATATTTTCCCGGCTGCCGTCTTTCTTTGCGTCGTAGCCAATCTCGGTGAACCAGATCGGGCAGTTCACTCGCTCCGGATTGGTCTCGGCCAGCATTTTTCGCACGGTCGGCACGATGCTCATGAACATCGGCTCAGCGCCGGAGACGCTCATCGTTACGCCGAGCGTTTCGTACGGGTGCAGCGTGATGTAATCGAAGTGATTCTTCGCGCCGGCTCTAATCGCCTGGTCGAGATAGTTGAGGTGCGCCGATTGGGCCGCCATGCCGATCATGCAGTCGGGGTTCGCTTTCTTGGCCGCGTTGTAGGTGGCGATCATGTACTTGGCGTAATCCACCGCCGTTTGCCCCTTGGCCGTGCCGTTGGGCGGTTCGTTCCAGCTTTCGAAGTACTTGATGTGGCCCTTGGTATGGGTGACGAGCTGGGTGACGTGCGCGGTCCAGCCGTCGAGGTCGTCCATGGGCAGGCCGTGCTTGTCCTTGCGGTAGTTGTAGAGGAACGTGCCGGTGGTCATGCCCTGCGATTCGACGTAGTTGATCTTGGCGTCGAGCGGGTCCCAGTTGTCGTGAAGCTTGCCGACCCAGCCCGTGCCGCCGGCGTCGCGCATGCTGCCCACGCCTATCTTCGCGTACTGCGGCACCCACTTGGTCAGATCTCGCGTGTTCTGTGCGTCGCTGCCGATACCGAAAATGCTGAGCGGTTCGTTGAGGCGCGGATTGGGCGCGGCGCTGAGCGTCGGCTTGGTCGTCGGCTCCGTCGCTGGATCGGCCATGGCGAACGCGCCTGCGAGCAACAGTGTCGAAACGAGTCCTGCCCGTTTGCTGAACTTCATCGTTCACTCCTACTTGTCGAGTTTTGTGACCGTCACACTCTGGATGTAGTACTTGCCTGTATCGATGCGGAAATTGAACCCGTACATGCTCACGAACTGAGCGTCGGTGATCTTCCACTTGGCGGTGTACCAGTCCTTGTTGTCGGGGATTTCTAATTCGGTCGTCTTCTTGGTTTCCGGCGGCGCTTCGTATTCGATGTGGATCTTGGCCGGCTCGTTCTTCGGGTTGCGGCGGCAGACGATCGCGATCTCAATCGGCGTGGGCGTGTACGACAGGAAATTCGGATCGACCAAAAACGCCTGCCCGCCCGGAAGGTTGCCGACACGGGCGTTCCCGCCGTAGGCAAGTACGTCGGCGGCGATCTGGTCGCCGGCGCGGGTGTGCAGGCCCTTCTCTTCCGTTTTCTCGCCGTACGTGATGGAGACCGACTTGGCGCTGGTGTAGTCGCCGCCCCATGGGAACGGCTTGGTCTTGTTCTCCTTAGCCAGCGACAGCAGTTTGGCGGGCACGCCTTCAACGATGAGCGGGTTCTCCCCGAGCGAAAGCTTGCTAGCCGTCTCAGACTTTTGCGTCACGGTGTCGGTGATCGGGAGCGATTCGCCGAGGTCGATTTCGTCAGTGGTTCCGACGCGAGCCCACGTGACCAGTACCGGACCTTTCTCGCCTTGAAAAACGAAGCCGTAGTGCTTGTCATTAAACTGCAGCCACCCCACATATGTCGGCCGCTGACCGAGAGCCTTGATGAGTGCTCCGAGCGCGAAGTACGAAGGGCGCTTGTCTCCCTTGGCGGTGATGATCCCCATCGGGCCGGAGTCTCCGTCGCGACCTTCGAACCACTGGATGCAGGTCATTCCCTGTGCGATGCCCATGGTGTAGCACTTGACGATCGCGCGGGCCTGTTTTTCCGGGCCCTGCTTGCCGGCGTCCATGCCGATTTCAGTGAGGATCACCGGTGCGTTGATTTTCTCCGGGTTCCGCGCCGCCAGCATCTTGCGAAGGGTCGGCACGATGCTCATGAACACCGGCTCAAACCCCGGCACGTTCACCGACGTGCCGAACGTTTCATACGGGTGGAGCGTGATGTAATCGAAGTGATTTTTCGCGCCTGCGGCGATCGCCTGGTCAAGATAGTTGATGTGCACTGACTTAGCCGAGAGGCCGATCAGGCAGTCGGGGTTTGCCTTCTTCGCCGCGTCGTAGCTGGCGACGACGTACTTGGCGTAGTCGGCCGCCGTCTGCTTGCCTGTGCCGTTGGGGGGCTCGTTCCACAATTCCCAGTTGACGATCTTCCCTTTGGTGTGGCCGACCATCGCTGTCACGTGATCCGTCCAGCCGGGCAGGTCATCGAGCGGAAAGCCGCGTTTGTCTTTGCCGCGTCCGACGAAAAAGATGCCGCCCGAGACAACGTTGTGAGCGCGGAGGTAATCGAGGTTGTTATCGAGACTGGTGAAACTGGTAGTCGGCACGCCGCGCCAGCCGGTGCCGGAAGTGCCGCGGATGTTGTGGATCCCGATCTCCGTCATCTGCGGGATCCAGCTATCCAGATCTTTGGAGCGGGCCGCGCAGGAACCCATGCCGAACGGGCTCGGCCAGACGGCATCGATGGCGTTACTTGCTGGCGCATCGGCGGCTGCGACGGGCTTAAAAAACGCGCAAAACGACGCCAAAAAGAGCGTGCTTCCGAGACACCATTTCGACGCAGAATTCATGGAAAGGCCTCCAACCGTATGTGTATACTACCAGAGGCCGATATACGTTGAATGTTCAGTTACGAAATTTCGATGTGATCGATCTCGCCTCGCCGTCGCGACCACAATTCGACCAGCACGTTCGCAACGATAATCAACGTCGCCCCCGCCAGCGCGATGGGGATCAGCATTCGGCCGTTCTCTAGATAGTCGTAAATCGCGGCAAAAACCGGCTCGAACAAGTATAAAAGCGATGCCCGAGTGGCGTCGATCCGCGGCTGAAAATGGGTCAAAATCCCAAACGCCGCGACGGTCGGAAAGCAGACCAGCAGCAGCAACCGCGGCCACGCTGGCCCCGCCAGGACCAAGCCCCAGTCCATCCGCCCACCGGAGTGCACGATCAACCCGCCCGCCACTGCAAAACTCAGCAGGCCGGTGACCAGCATCGACAGCCCCGTCATCCGGAACGGATTATCCCGCGGAACGATCGCGTTGACCGCCAGCAGGTAGACCGAAAACGCGATCGCGCACCCGACGCCGAGCGCTTCGCCCAACCCGAACCCCGTCGGCGTCGCGCCGGTCATCATCCAGATGCCGACCGTCGCCAGCACCACACCCAGCCACATCACCGGCGACGGCGATTTGAAAAACCGCGCCAGCGAAATCAGCGGCACGAACAGCACCGTGAGCGCCGTTAAAAACGCGCTCACCGAAGGAGACGTCCGATCGAGCCCCAGCATCTGCAGCACCATGCCGATCGCCATCAGCACGCCCAGCAGCACGCCGCGTTGAAAGCTCCGCTTGCTCCACGCCCGCCGCGCGTGGGGGAACACCGCGAACCAGAGGATCGCCGCCAGCGTGAATCGAAATCCGAGAATAAGCACCGGTCCGGCCGGATGATTCGCCGCGAGCCCTAGCCGCTGGTTCGCGAAATCGCCGATGAACTTAGCCCAGCTAAAACTGCAACCCCAGCAAACGGTAGCAAGGATGAGAAACCCCGTGGCCGTCCGCTGCTGCGCTGGCGTGGCCAGCGGCGGTGCGAGCGGCTCGTCGTCTAAATGATGATCCGTCATCCCGAGTCAATCTTGTAGGGTGCCATTCATGGCACCGCAATGTGATCGGCGCTAAGCGGACTACAGGAATGGATTCCGCCACAAGAGATTAGCGCGGGTGAACGGAAGGCCGTCAAGCAGCTATCAGATCGAGTAATCGTCCGCGAACACCCGCGCGTTGTTGAACGTCGCGTACAGTTCCTCGCCCACCACCGGCGCCAGTTGCGTGTAGCGTTCGCGCGTGAGTTCGGACTCGAACAGTTCGCCGGTATCGCGGCGTTGCAGGTACAGGCGCACGATCGGGCCGATGGGGCTGACGTGGTCGACTTTCACGAGGATGCTGGCCGAGTCGGTGGCGGTGCGAGTCACTTCAATGTCATGCGGGCGCACGTAAACCGTCGTCTGATCGGTGCTGCTCGCGGGCGCGGACACGCCGTGTTCGGACACATCGACGGCCTTGTCGCCCAGCTGCACCTGTCCGTGGTCGATTCGCCCGGCGAACAGGTTCACGTTCCCGAGGAAGTTGTAGACGAATTTGCTCGCCGGCTTGTCGTACACGTCCTGCGGCGTGCCGATCTGCTCGATCTGCCCCTCGTTCATCACCGCCACGCGGTCGGCTACTTCCAGCGCCTCTTCCTGGTCGTGCGTCACGAACACGCTGGTAATGTGAATTTCGTCGTGCAGCTTTCGCAGCCATCGGCGCAACTCGCGGCGGACCTTTGCATCGAGCGCCCCGAACGGCTCATCGAGCAGCAGCACCTTCGGCTCCACCGCCAGCGCCCGGGCGAGCGCCACGCGCTGTCGCTGGCCGCCGGAAAGCTGCGACGGATAGCGATCGATAAAGCGATCGAGCTGCACGAGCTTGAGCAGTTCCATCGAGCGCTCGCGGATTTCCTTCTTCCGCGGCCGATCGCGCCACGGCCGTACTCGCAGTCCGAACGCAACGTTGTCGAGCACCGACATGTGGCGAAACAGCGCGTAGTGCTGGAAGACGAACCCCACCCCGCGCTGGCCGACGTCGGAACGCGTAACGTCCTGCTCGTGAAACAACACGCTGCCGCTGCCGGCGTCGGGCATCTCGAGCCCGGCGATGATGCGCAGCAGCGTCGTCTTGCCCGATCCGCTCGGCCCGAGCAGCGCAACGAGCTCGCCGCTGGCGACGGTCAGGCTGATGTCTTTCAGCGCCTGGAACTTGCCAAAGGTCTTGTTGATGTTGCGGACTTCGATGCTCATGGTTGCTTCTTTTCGCAATGCTGCCTTTTAACTCGCTGCCGCGGCGGCCAAATCCCGCGCGACTTTCCATTCTACGATGGACTTCAAAATCAACGTAATCACCGCCAAAAACGCCAGGATCGACGCAACGGCAAACGCGGCCTGGTAGTTGTCGGCGTACAGAATCTCCACCTGCAGCGGCATGGTGCAGGTCTCGCCGCGAATGCTCCCCGAAACGACGTACACCGCGCCGAACTCGCCCATCGCCCGGGCGTTGCACAGGATCACGCCGTACAGCAGACCCCACTTGATGTTCGGCAGCGTGACCTTCCAGAACGTCTTAAACCCGCCGGCCCCCAGCACTCGGGCGGCCACCTCTTCGTCGGTGCCCTGCGCCTGCATGAGCGGGATGAGCTCGCGGGCGATGAACGGGAACGTCACGAAAATCGTCGCCAGGATAATGCCCGGCGTGGCAAAGATGATTTTGACGTCGTGCGCGCTCAGCCAAGGTCCCAGCCAGCCGCGCTTGCCGAACAGCAGGACGAACACCAGCCCCGCCACCACCGGCGAGACGGCGAACGGTAGATCGATCAGCGCCAGCAAGAACCGTTTGCCGCGGAACTCGAACTTGGTGATCAGCCACGCCGCCGCGATGCCGAAGATCAGATTCAGCGGCACGGCCACGCCGGCGGTCACGAACGTGAGGTAAATCGAGTGGAGCGTGTCCGGCTCGGTGATGGCGTCGACGTACGCCTTCCAGCCCTCGCGAAATGCTTCAAAGAAAACGACTACCAACGGCAGGAACAGAAACAGCGTGAGGAACAGCATCGTGAATGCGATGAGGAACCACTTCACGATCCATGGCTCGCGCACGACGGCACTGGCCGGTGCACTGGACGGCGGCGCGGACGGAAGATGAGTGGTTACGGCGGCCATGTTAAATCACTTCCACACTTTGAAGGCTGTCATCCTGAGCGTACTCGCGAAGGATCTGGCATTGATTGACGATTCACGCAGATCCTTCGCGAGTACACTCAGGATGACAGGCTGGTGGAGTTGAACAGTCATCGCTTCACCGTCAGCTTCTCCACCAGGTTAATCAGCAGCAGCAGCGACAAGCTCGCCACCAGCATCACCAGCGCGATCGACGTTGCGCCGGCGTAGTTGTATTGCTCGAGTTTTTGAATGATCTGGTTCGGCGCGATTTCGGTTCGCATCGGCAGGTTGCCGCTGATGAACACCACGCTGCCGTATTCGCCGAGCGCCCGCGCGACCGAGAGCGCAAACCCCGTCAGCACGGCCGGCCACAGTTCGGGGAAAATCACGCGGCGAAACGTCTGCCAGCGCGACGCGCCCAAACTCGCGGCGGCTTCTTCCACTTCCTTGCCCATGTCCTGCAGCACCGGCTGAATCGTGCGCACCACGAACGGCAGACCGATGAACACGAGCGCGACCGTAATGCCGATCGGCGAGAAGGCGACTTCGGAATACCAGTCGAGCCGGATCGGCCACCACCACGCCCCGTGCCACGCGAGCGGCCACCACGAACCGGCGTCCCAGGCAATCGGCCACCCGTACGGCGAGACGTTGAAGCCGGCCCAGCCGGTCCAGGGAACGGTCAACTTAAAGCGGGTGAGGATCTGCCCCACCCAGCCGTCACGCTGGTAAAGGCTGGTGAGTGCGATGCCCGCCACCGCGGTCGGTAGCGCGAAGGGAAGGTCGATCAGCGCGTCGACGACGCGCCGCCCGAAGAAGTGATACCGCACCAGCACCCACGCCACCGCCAGCCCGGCCACCGCGTTGATCAGCCCCGCCGCCAAGGCGCAGCCGAAGCTGATCAGGTACGAGTGCATCACCGCCGGCGCGGTGACGGTCGACCAGAAAGTGCTCCACCCGAGCGTGCCGGATTTGAATACCAGCGTCGACAGCGGGATCAGCACCATGAGGCTGAGGTACATCATGGTGTACCCCATCGTCAGGCCGAAACCCGGGATGACGCGACGTTGGAAGGCGGAGGAGGCCATATGCGAAGGATGAAGGCAGAAGGATGAAGGATGAAAAAGGAAAGACGCGGCGGCTCTCCTTTTTCATCCTTCATCCTTCTGCCTTCATCCTTATTCCTTCATTTCTGCGTAAACGAATCAAACACCGCGCCGTCCACAAAGTGCTTCTTCATTACCGTGTCCCAGTCGCCGAAGGTTTCCTTCAGCGTGAACTGTTTCACCTGCGGAAAAGTGCTTTCGTATTTCTTCGCCAGGTCGGCGTCGCGCGGGCGGTTGTACCGCCTGGCGATGATTTCCTGGCCTTCTTTGGACCACAGCCACTTCACGTACGCTTCAGACACTTCACGCGTGTTGTGTTTGTCGACGACCTTATCCACCAGCGCGATCGGGACGTCAATGGTGATCGTCTCGGTCGGCACGACGATCTGGTACTCCTCCTTGTGCTTGCCTTCGTTGACCACCTGCAGAATCTCGTTTTCCCAGCCCACCAGCACGTCGCCGATGCCCTGCTGCACGAACTTGGTGGTGCTGCCACGCATGGCCTGATCGAGGGCGAGCATGTTGGCGTAGAACTTCTGCGTGTAATCGCGGGCCTTGGCTTCGTCGCCGTTGTTTTTGCGAAGAGCTTGTCCCCACGCAGCCAAGTACACCCATCGCGCCCCGCCGCCGGTCTTGGGGTTGGGAGCGAGCAATCCGGTGCCGGGTTTGAGCAGGTCGTCCCAGTCTTTAATGCCCTTGGGGTTTCCTTTGCGGACAAGGAAGACCACCGTGCTGCTGTAGGGTGAGCTGTCATCGGGGAACTTGGTGCGCCAGTCGGCCGCGGTGAGACCGGCTTTGGCGATCACGTCGATGTCGAACGACACCGACAACGACGCGACGTCCGCCTCCAGCCCGTCGACGATCGCGCGGGCCTGCTTGCCCGAGCCGCCGTGCGACTGCTTGATGGTGACGTCCTGGCCCTTGGTTTCTTTCCAGTGCTTGGCGAAGGCCGCGTTGTAATCCTGGTACAGCTCGCGGGTCGGATCGTACGACGCGTTCACGATCGAGGTTTGTGCCTGCGCGAATGCCGGCAACACGATGACGATCGCCAAAATCCATTTGATGTATTTCATGATTCCCTCTGTCTAGACACAGTGGCTTGGTCACTTAAAGCGACCAAGCCACTATGTTACACCCACTATTTCGTAACCGTGCGATTTACTTCGCCGCTGCGGTGCCACCCTGGTAGACCTGGTCGAACACGCCGCCGTCGGCGAAGTGCGTGGCCTGGGCCTTGCTCCAGCCGCCGAACAGCTCATCCACCGTGAACAGCGGGATCTGTTTGAACTTCTCGGCATACTTCTTGGCGACTTCTTCGTTCCGCGGACGGTAGAAGTTCTGGGCCGCGATTTCCTGCGCCGCCGGGCTGTAGAGGTAGTTCAAGTATTCCTCGGCCACCTTGCGGGTGCCGTGCTTGTCGACGTTCTTGTCAACGATCGTGACCGGCGGCTCAGCGAGAATGCTGATCGGCGGGTAGACGATATCGAATTTGTCTTCGCCGAATTCCTTCAGCGCGAGGTACGAGTCGTTCTCCCATCCGACGAGCACGTCGCCCAGCCCGCGACGGGCGAAGCTGATGGTGGCGCCGCGGGCGCCGCTATCGAGCACGGGGACGTTCTTGAGGAACTTGGTGATGTATTCCTTGGCCTTGGCTTCGTCGCCGTTGGTGCTCTTGAGGACCGAGCCGTATGCAGCCAGGTAGGCCCAGCGGGCGCCGCCGGAGGTCTTGGGGTTGGGGATGATCACGCCGACGCCGTCTTTGACGAGGTCGGACCAGTCTTTAATGCCCTTGGGGTTACCCTTCTTCACGAGGAAGACGATGGTGCTCGTGTACGGGGCCGAGTTGTTCGGCAGGCGCTTTTGCCAGTCGGCCGGGATCAACTCGCCGTTCTTGACCAGCGCGTCGAGATCCGGCTGCAGCGCGAGGGTGGCGACGTCAGCTTCCAGGCCGTCGATGATCGCTCGCGCCTGTTTGCCCGAGCCGCCGTGGCTCTGCTTGACCTTGACGTCTTCGCCGGTCTTTTCCTTGTAGTGCTGAACGAACGCCTTGTTATAAGCTTCGTACAGTTCGCGGGTGGGATCGTACGAGACGTTCAAAAGCGAATTCGAATCCGCCCGAGCCGTTGAAATCCCCGCTGCCGACACACCGATCACGGCCGCCAGAACGGCGGTCAACAATTTCTTACCAACCATGATGAACTCCTGATAACTGTCACTGATTTAGAATCGAACCGAATCTGCCAGCCGAAACGACAACGGCTCAACAGCGGCCGATCGATCCGGTGACGTGTGCGGTCAGAATGGGAAGCAGCTTCTTCATTGGAGCGGGGAATCTTATCGCTATGAAACGAAAGATCAAGGAAAATTTCCAAGTTTACCTATAAGAAAAGTAGAGAATTCGATAATTCCCTATTTTGTATACGGTTATGTCTCGACTGATTTTCGCACTGACGCCGCCGCGGTGGGGATTGATGAGAACTCTTTTGGCATCCGGAGTCCGATCGCTTATGTTCGTCGCCGCGTAGAGGTCAGTCACTTTTTGAATGGGGAAACGTTCATGAGCGAAGCGAACTGGTACTTCGCCACCAACGGTCAGCAATCGCCGACGCCGGTGGCTTTTGAAAACCTACAACGAATGGCGGCCAGCGGTCACCTTCAGCCGAGCGACATGGTCTGGACGACCGGCATGGCCGAGTGGGCGCCGGCGTCGACGATCGACGGCATCTTCGCCGCGGCCCCCGCGCCGATGTACGCCGGCGCGCCTGCGTACGGCCAGCCCGGCATGCTCGGGTATCAAACGCCAAGGGGTGTGACGGACTTTCAATACGCCGGGTTCTGGTTGCGTTTTGCGGCTTGGCTGATTGACTGGATCATCGGGCTCGTTTTGGGTTTCGCCATCGGAATGGTGGTCGGTTTTGTCGGCGTGATTATTGGCGGCAACTCCAAGCAAACCGCGACGCTCATTAACGCTTTTGCACAAATCGCGTCGTTGGCGGTGGGATGGTTGTACTACGCGCTACAGGAATCGTCGTCCGCCCAGGCAACGGTCGGCAAGCGTGCGGTCGGTATCAGAGTCGTCGACATGGAAGGCCAGCGAATTTCGTTCGGCCGCGCAACCGGACGGTACTTTGGGAAAATCATCTCCGGCATCATTCTCGGTGTCGGTTTTATGATGGCCGGGTTCACCGAGAAGAAGCAGGCGTTGCACGACACCATGGCGAGCACGCTGGTGATCAAGAACTAGCGATTTTGTTTTGGCTCACGCCGCCGGCTTTGGGTCGGGTCGCGGACGCATTCGATCGACGTACATCGACAGCGACAGCGGCTCGTGCGGATGCTCGTCGGCCGGCATCGGCGTCGACATCGGCTGCGACCGTTCCAGCCGCTCGGTCGCGGCGTCGAGCTTGCGCATCTCGCTCCACATGCTGTGGCGGCTCTTCTCGACCAGATCGTCCACCCGCTGCGTCACGCGGTCTTCGAGCCAGCCGATCATCGTGTTGGCCGATTCCTGCAGGTCGTTGAGATAGCCGGTGAGTTTCGTATCGAGTTCGTCCCGCAGCGCGTCGGCCTTAGGGGAGAGATCCTCGAGCTTGGCGTCGAGTTCGTTCACCACCGTGCCGACCATCTTCTTCGACGCCTCGATCAGCCCCGCCACGCGGTGGGCGATCATCTTCTGTGTCGATTCCACTTCGTTCATCACCTGCGGGCGGATGTTCTTCACCCGGCCGACAAGGTTCTGCTCGATCAGCTCGACCGACGCCTGGGCGGATTTCGCCAGCGATTCCAGCCGATTCTGAACGGTGCCCTGGGCGCTTTCGAGAATTGCATCGACCTGCCGATCGACATGATCGCGCGTCTCGCTGATGCGGTTGATGTAAGGACGCGTGGCCGCGGCCGCTTCGTCGCGGACCGTGTCAATTTGATTCTGCAGCAACTGACGAAAGAGGATGAGCGTCTGCTCCGCCTGCTGACGGCAGTGTGCGGATTCTTCAGAAAGCTGCTGCCGCACATCGCGACTGAGCTGGGCGACCTCATTCTTCGATTCGCCCGCGAGCTGTGCGATTTCGTCTTTCGACGCCCCCGCGATTGCTGCCGCGATGCGCTCCTTCACCTGCGCTTCAATGCTGTCGGCCGCCTGGTGTGCCAGATGGTTGGCCGCCTGCCTCGCCGCCGCCATAGCGTCGCTCATGGCTTCTTCGACAACCTTCTTAGCCGTCTCGCGCGCCTGATTCGCCTGGTGGATCACCGGCACGGTCTCGATCATCTGCTTCCGCAGGCTGTCGATCATGTTCTCCAACGAGCCCTCGAGCTTGCCCAGGTGCTGCAGCTTCTGGTCGATCCGCAGCTCGGCGGCCTTGGTCTCTTCGAGGCGCGAACTGACCCAACGGTCCAGCACCGCGATCTTCTCCAAAATCCCCGGCACGGCTGAGATCGATTTCTGACTGACGGCGTCCATGCTCATAAAACTCCTTGAGGGCCAATAATCATCGGACCAAACCGGCCGCTACGATGAGTTTTGGTGGATTTGCTTGGTTATCGGACGTTGGTTGCGTCCGACTGCGTAGACAGGGTTCCGTCATCCCGAGGTACTCCGAGGGATCTCGGGACACGAACGACCTTCCCTTCCCGAGATCCCTCGGAGTACCTCGGGATGACGAACCCTTGGCGGATTGCACAACCCCGCCCCACAAAACCGATAAACGGGTGTGAACACCTCTCTCCCCATCGCTGTACCGACTGCTCCCATTCGTAAACGTCTTTGGAAGCTCGGCGTCGCTGTCGCCCTGCTGCTGTTGACGCTGACCATCGGCAACTCGCTCATCGAGCGCGAGAAGTCGGTTACCGGCAGCATGATCGGGCACGATTTCCTCGCCTTTTACACCGCCGGGCACTTCGTGCAGACCGAACAGACCGAGAAGCTGTACGACATGGACGCCGTCCGCGAATACCAGCGCGAAGTCGAGCAGGGCTCACAGCTCGAAGTCGAAAAAGGCTTCGCCCCCTACTGGAACCCGCCGTTCGCGGCGTTGGCGTTCGCGCCGCTCGCCGATTTTAGTTACCACGAGGCGCTCGCGATCTGGGAGGTCGTCAGCGGCGTGGTGCTGGTGCTGTCGCTGGCCGTCTTGATCAAAATGCTCGATAGCGCCAACTGGAAGAACTGGGCGCTCATCCCGTTGTTGTTTATCGCCAGCATGCCATTCGTACAGGCCGCAACGCACGGGCAGAACACGTTCATCACGCTCGGGCTGTTGCTTGGCGTCGTTGTACTGTGGCGCAGCGACATGGGATTGGCCGCCGGTATGGTGGCGGGATTGCTCTTCTACAAGCCGCAGCACGCCGCACTCATCGCCGCGGTGCTCTGCTTCTCGATGGGCCGCAAGGCGATCCTCGGGCTCGCGGTGACGGGGATGGCGATTGTTTGCATCAACATCACCGCGCTCCCCGGCACGCTGGAAGATTTCTTCACCAAGATGCCCGCCAACCTGCGCATCATGCAGGAACTGCACCTGTACTACTGGGAACGCCACGCCACTTTCAAAGCCTTTTGGCGTTTGCTGATTCAAGGCAAAGAACTGGGCGCGCCGAGCTTGGCCGTCCGCGTGCTGTGGTTCTTGAGCGCCGCTGCGTTCGCCGCCCCGCTGATTCTCGCCGCCTGGCGCGAAGCCGGCCGCAAGTGGGTCGGCAGCTTCGGCTCGCTGCGAGCCCACGAACACGCCCGCGACCGCCTGATCGCCGCGACGATCGCCTGTGCCCCGCTGCTCATGCCGTTTTACTTTGATTACGACCTGCTGCTGCTCAGTATCCCCGCCGTCCTGTGGGCCCGCGAGCTGCTCCAGAACAAGATCCGCCAACCCCTCACCAAGGCCGACCGCCTCTGCCTCACCGGCTGGGTCGGCCTGTACTTGTGGACGTTCTTGAATCCCCCGCTTGCCGGCCGGATTCGTCTGGATTTAACCGTGATCTGGGTCGCGATGATCGCTGCGGGCCTGGTCGCCCGAGCGTTGCAAGGCGCCGCCGTGCAGCACGCCGCGATTGTGGAAGACCACAAGACAACGCCGATCGCGCAAGCAGCTTAACAGCCTCTCTTGTAGGGTGGGTTTCAACCCACCGTGTCTTCGTCGCAGACGGTGGGTTGAAACCCACCCTACAGAAGAGTCAGCACCTCTTTACTTCTTCTTCTCCGGCTTCGGATCCGCCAGTTCCACGATCTGCACCGCCGCCACGCCGCTCCAGCCGCCGCCTAGTTTGCCGTCGACGTCGAGCACGATGGCCGACGCCGTGTTTCCTTTGAACCGCACCACGTTCGCCGCGCCGCCGTTGTTGGCGTCATCGAGCGTGAGCGCCTCGGCCTCGGCGAACGCGCCGTCGTTCCACTTCACGCTGTAAAAGTACGTGGTGTTTTTATCCAGATCGCCCTTGGCGTTTTTGCCGAGCGAGATCGTCACGCTTCCCACGCCCGCCTGCGCCCCGGCCGCCAGGTAGACGTACACGTCGTACCGCTTGTACGGAATCCCGCTGATCGTGATGGACGGCTGCGGCGCGACGTGCCCCGACACCAGCGTGAGATTCCCTTCCTTAAATCCCCAGTCCGCGCCGATCGACGGAAACACCTGCGTGTGCTCGGTGGCCTTCACGCTCACCGACATGCTCTTCACGTCTTTGCCGAGGCTGTCCTTGATGACCGCCTTGCGGCCGGTGTTTTGATGGCCGTTCGGATCGTCGCCGTCCACCGTCAAGTTGTTCCAGTGCTTCTGCGAGGTGTGATCGATGCCGGCCTTGTCGTCGGCCTTGAGTGTCGACTTGTCGCTCTCGGTGCTGGTGAAGTTGATGCCGACGCGCTCTGCGTAGGCGGCCGAGGCGAGCAGCAAAATACAAGTCGCGGCGACGCGGTTGATCAGTCTCATGTGAGTCTCCGTGGAAGGTGCGGTCCATAGAGTAATGGTGCTGGCGTTGGCATTGCAAGAACCGCTTTGCAGCCCAAGGGCCTGTCATCCTGAGCATACTCGCGAAGGATCTGGCTTCGACGTCCAAGGCCAGATCCTTCGCGAGTACGCTCAGGATGACAACTTCCTCTGTTCGCACGCTTTTGGACTTGTCATCACATGTCCTGACCTAACACGATCAATGGGCCTGCGAATCTCTCTCGACAACCGGCGTGAAACCAATCACAATCCGCTCATGAAACTCAACTTCTGGCAATGGATCGGCGTAATCCTGCTGGTGATCGGACTGGGGCTGATCGCGTACCGCGAAATGAACAAGTCCGGCGACGCGACCCACGGCGTATCCACGCCCACCACCTTGCCATCGGCCGCCCACTAACGACATGACTCTCGAAGCCCCTCCGCCGCCGACCAGCACGATGCGCCCCGACATCGTGTCGGCGTATCTGGCGTCGGGGATGAAGGTGATCAGCTGGGCCGCCGTGACCATGCTGATGTTCACGTACCACGACGCGCGCCAGTTTGCGCTCTTCTCGCTGCTTCGCGGAACCCTCAGCTTTTTGAACTACACCACGCTCGGCCTGGCGCCGGCGATCATTCACGCCCTCAGCCGCTCCGCAGTGCCGATGGCGGCCGACGTGTCGGTACCCACCGCGATGGCAGACGGATCAGACACGCTGACGTACGAGTCGGCCGCGGTTCCCAAAGCATCCAAGTCATCCAAGCCGCTGGATTTTGAAGCCGCCGAGGTGGGATACAGTTCGGTCGCGTTATCAGTAGTCCTTTCAGTCGGCGGGATTCTGGTGGCGATCGCTTATGCGCAAAACGCCGCGTGGCTGCACGGGCTGGGCGCGGAGTATCGCAAGCTGTCGGTCGCCGAAACCGCGCTTTACCTGGGTATCGGGTTGGCGCTGCGGCTGTCGAGCGATTCGCTGGGCGCGATCCTGCAGGCGTTCGGGCGCATCAGCGCCGACAACCTTGCCGCGGCCCTCGCGGACGTGATCTGGATTCTGCTGATGGCCGGTTCCGCTGCTGCGGGCGACGCGAGCGCCAAGGCCGCCGCGGTCGCCTTCGCGGTATCCAGCGTACTTCTGCTGATCGCCCGGGCGATGATGATTCCGTTGCTGCTCGGCTACACGCCGGCCCGCGGAAAATTCTTCAACGCCGCGATCATGAAAAGCCTGCTGTGGTTTGGCCTACTTGTGAGCATTGCGCAACTCGGCGACTTTTTATACGCCCCGACGGATTACATCATCATCACCCGCACGCTGGGACTGGAGCAGGTGGCTGTCTACGCACCGGCCGTGCAGATCGACGGCGCGCTGCTCCTGATCATCGCCGGGCTGGCCAACGTGCTGCTGCCCAAAGCCGCTGCCGCGAGCGCTCTCGGGCGGCGCGACCATCTCCGAACGTTTTTCATTCAAGGCACGCTGGCGAGTACCGCGATGCTGCTGGTCTCGGCGGTGGTGGTGTACTTTCTATCGCCATGGATTTTTCGGATCTGGCTGCGCGACCCCATGCCGCTGACGCAGGCGATCCTCCCGCTCATCCTCATCCACACGGTTGTCGGCGGGAGCAGCGCCGTTGGTCGATCGATCCTGCTCGGCATGGGCAAGGTCAAACCGTTCACGATCGCCGTGCTGATCGCCGGCGTGAGCAACGTGATCCTCAGCTACAGCTTCGTACGCTTCGGCGGATTGGGTTTGAAAGGCGTCGTCCTCGGCACGATCTGCGCCGTCGTCGGCCGCTGTGCGATCTGGCAGCCGTGGTACGTTTGGAAGTGTTTGCGGGAATCAGGAAAAAGCGAAGACAGTTGACCCCATCCCAACCTTCCGGCGGGCCCAGCTCTGCTGGGCCCGTGCTTCATTACCGAGGACGGCCTCAGCGAAGCTGAAGCCGCCAGTAAGACGTCCGAACGCCTCCCAAAGTAGGTGACCCACCATCGTGCCAAAGGCCAACCCACGGCCGGGCCGACAGTTGCAAGAATGTGATAAATCGGCCCAAAAATCGAGGTTTTTGGCCGACTTTTCTTGGCGGCCGTCGTATAAATACCCGGTTGCTTTCGCGGAAGCGGAGCGATGTCTGAGCGACTCCTTCAGAGACGTTCAGACGCTCTTTGACAAGTGAATAGCAGGGCGGCGCTTTCGGTACCTTTGCGCTCATTTGCGCTCATTTGCGCTCGTTTGCAACCGTTTACGACCGTTTTCGAGCGCTTTCGAGCGCCGCATTTTTTCGCGAACGCCCGGCCGGGCCGAGGGTTTCGGCGCCTCGATCCTCGATTGAGTAAAAATGCGCAAACGACGCAGCTCGACTCGCATGGGAAGTTTCAAATCACCCTCTACAATCCCTCGCATGAAAGTGTTGTGTGTCACCATCGGCAGCTCCGGCGACGTTCACCCGTTCGTCGGGATCGGGATCGAACTGGCCCGGCGCGGGCACGACGTGACGGTCGTGACCAACGGACATTTCCAGTCGTTGATCGAAAGCGCGGGGCTGAAGTTCATCGAGCTTGGGAAGGCCGAGTTTTATCGCGAGGGATTGAAGAATCCGGAGCTGTGGCACCGCACGAAAGGATTCAAGCGCGTGCTCGAATGGGGCGTGCTTCCGTTCGTGCGGCCCACGTACGAGATCATCGCCCGCGAGTCGGCCGGCGTGCCGACGCTGGTCATCGGGTCGTCGCTGGCCATGGGCACGCGGGTGGCGCAGGAGAAACTCGGATTGCCGACGGTTACGGTTCACCTGGCGCCCTCGGTATTCCGGAGTTTGCTCGACCCGCCGGTGCTGCCGGGATTGTTTATGCCTCGGTGGTATCCGATGTGGCTGAAAAGCGCACTGATGAAGTTTGCGGATCGGAAAATGATCGATCCGATCCTCGCGCCGATGATCAATCCACTGCTGGCCGAGTTGGGCTTGCCGGCGGCGAGTGGCTTCTTCAAGGACTGGTGGAACTCCCCGACGCGCGTGCTCGGCCTGTTCCCCGATTGGTTCGCCCCGCCGCCCGCCGATTGGCCGCCGCACCTGAAGCTGACGGGCTTCCCGCTCTACGACGAAGCCGGCGTGAGCCACGTGAGCGATGAGCTGGAACAGTTTCTGAGCGACGGCCCGGCCCCAATCGCCTTCACCGCAGGCACCGCGATGACGCACGGCCAGGACTTTTTCCGCACGTCGATCGCCGCCTCGCAAAAATTAGGCCGGCGGGCCGTCCTGCTCACGCGACACCCCGAGCAGCTTCCCTCAACGTTACCGAAAGGAGTGATGCACGTAAGCTACGCCCCGTTTAGTGCCCTGCTCCCAAGGTGTGCCGCCCTCGTCCACCACGGCGGCATCGGCACGACGTCCCAAGCGTTGCGGGCCGGCATCCCCCAACTGATCTGCCAGATGGCCCACGACCAACCCGACAACGCCGCGCGAATCCAGCGACTGGGCGTCGGCGACACGCTGCGGCCGAGTACGTACCGGAAAGGTCGCGTTGTGAAGATGCTTGATGAGCTGCTGAACGATCCGACCGTGAAAGCAAACTGCGTGAAGATCAAGATGCGGTTTATTGGAGCGCATCCGCTGGAAAAGACGTGTGATGAGATCGAAGCGATGATGCCTTCCACTGCAACAGGAGAAGAAGGAATGAACGCAGAGACGCAGAGACGCGGAGAAGAGGTCGTCTGAAATTCATCTCTGCGTCTCCGCGTCTCTGCGTTCAAAATCTTTTTTCTGATCATTTAGTGAACATGAAAGTTGAGACACGCATGAAATGGATTGGACGAGAATCAATCGAAACGATCGCCGACATGCGGATGCGTTGCTACGGCGCCGCGCCGGGGCAGCGGCAGAACTTTCTGGACCGCACGCAGGACGACCGCTTCGCCGACGGCGACGTGCTGCTGATGGAAGACGGCGGCGTAGCGGTCGGGACGGCGACTCATCTGTCATTCAATATCGGCGTGCGCGGCGGGATCGTGCCGTGCCAGGGCGTGGCGTGGGTCGGGACGGTCAAGTCCCACCGGCGGCGGCGCGTGGACGGGCATGGCATCGCTTCGACAATCATGAAGTCGATTATCGCGCGCGGCCGCGAGCGCGGAGATGTGGTTTCGGCGCTCATGCCGTTTCGGGCGAGTTTTTATGAGCGGTTTGGGTACGGGACCGTCGAGCGGCAGAACGTGTGGACCGTGCCATTGTCGATCCTGCCGAGTGGCGAAGCGTGCACGTTTCGCGCGGCGACGGCGGACGACGTGGCGGCGATGGCGGCGTGCCGGAGTCGACAGGTGGCGGCCGGGCAGTGCGACGTGGACGGCGGCGAAGCGGGCATCGCGTTCTGGATGCGTAAGTGGCAGAACAGCGGGTTCACTTTCGTCGATCAGCCGACCGCAGGCGGGCCGGTCAGCTCGATTATGACGGTGCAGGAGTTGATCGAGGACGGCCGGGCAGTCGCGGCGATCGAAGGACCGGCGTACGACTCTCCGGCGGCGTTGCGGCGGGTGCTGTCGTTCCTGTCGACGCTGCGCGATCAGTACTCCTTCGCCAGATTACACCTGCCGGCCGATGTGCCGCTGAATTGGCTGCTGAGCGAGCGGCAGGTGCCGCACCGGCGGGTCGATCACCCGGCGGCGAGTTGTAAGACGCTCAACCGGATGCAGTTACGCGTGCTCGATCACGCCAAGCTCATCGGCGCGATGAAACTGCCTGCCGGCCAAGTCGGCAAGGTGGTGGTGGCGGTGAAAGAGAGCGAAGGCTCGACCAGCACCTTCGCGATCGACTTCGCCGGCGAGCGGGCGAGCGTGTCGCCGAGCCAGAGTTCGCCGCAGGTAACGGTCGGCGATGTGGCCTGGGCGGCGGTGGTGACAGGATCGCTTCCCGCCAGCCAGGCGCGGGCGGGCCTGTTGCTGTCGGGAGACGACGCATCGGTCGCGTTGCTCGACCGGTTTTCGGTCGGCCCGGCGGCGTTTTCTTGGGAATATTTCTAAGACCGGAGGACACCCCACGTTATGTTAATAGAGCGGCCGCGATCAATTCGCTTTTTAGTTGACTGCGGACGCCAAAATCAGGTAATTTTGCCAAGCGGCTGCGGGGAAAATGTCTCGATTGATCGCTTTCGATTGACATAGCCTGCTTGAGATGTGCGCTGGGTTGCACCGAGAGGGTAAAGGGTGCAAGCCGGCGGTATCAAACCTTTGGCCGCGCGAGTGGTTTCGTGATCCACCAGGATCGGAATCGCAGGCGGCGCGATCTAACCCTGATTTTGTAACCGATATCCGGAGCGTAAACGATGGCCACTACACCCCCTGCTCTTCCTGCTGACGGCGACACGAAAGCCCCGAAAGTTGCCAAGCCCGCAACGGTTGCTCCTCCCGTCGTGCCCGGTGCCGAAGGTGAAATCACCGACGGCGCAGCCTTGGTTCATCTCACCTTCTGGCAGCAGCCGTGGGTGCAGAACATCCTTCCGTTCGCGACTTCATTCGTATTGCACGCAGCGCTCATCATCATTGGCTACACCGCCTTCAAGGTCATCCCCAAGGTTTACAACGCGGTCACGCAGGAACAGGTGATTATCCCTGACGCCACGCTGGCTGAGAATGGCCCTCCCGGCGGCATTGTGAATCCGGGTACCGGCGGCGATCCGAACCGTCGCGCGGAACAGAACATCGACGACACCGTCACGCAGTCTGAAGGGTACGCCATGAAGAAAGGCGAAGCCCTGCAGGCCAATCTCGCCGGCGGCGGTGCCGGTGAATCGGAAGGCGAAAACGCCATCGGCCTTGGCGCGAACACCGCCATGGGCAAGGGCAAAGGCTTCGGCTCCGGGAGCGGTGACGGTCTCGGCGGCGGCGCGGGTGGCGACG
>Ga0070665_100000791_pt1 | contig 41601 bp, 41 predicted proteins | sample KBSS13metaG_FD_65862 | JGI IMG/M metagenome (GOLD analysis project Ga0070665, IMG submission 65862) | Switchgrass rhizosphere microbial communities from Kellogg Biological Station, Michigan, USA - KBS S1-3 metaG | ecosystem: Host-associated > Plants > Roots > Rhizosphere > Soil ...
GGGCTGGCCGGCCGCGATCTCGTCGTGCGCCTCGAGCGCCGGCCGGGCCAGAAGGAGTCGCGCTACGCGCACCTGGTCGGCGGTGAGGTGGCCGAGACGGCCGCGGCGGTCGTCGCCCCGGGGCCCGTCGTGGAGCACGACGCGCCGCCCGAGCCGATCGCGCGCCAGACGCCGGCCCCGGCGCCCGATCCCGCCCGCGACGAGCGCCTCGCGCGCCTGGAGGCGGAGGTCGCGGATCTCCGCGCGCAGGTCGAGGCGATACGGGCGGAGCTCGGGATGGTATAGAATGCTTGCCAGCAAGCATCTATCTCTCTCGCACCCACGCCCAGCTCAACCCACACCGACACCGACACCGCAGCCCGACTGCGTCTCGCCACCGCGCGCCTCTGGCGTCGGCTGCGGACCTCGAGCCCTCGCACCGGCCTGACCCAGACCGAGGGGTCGGTCCTCTTCACCGTCGTCCGGTGCGGGCCGATCGGAATGTCGGAGCTGGCCCGCGAGGAGGACCTCAACCCGACGATGCTGTCCCGCGTCGTCGCCCGCCTGGCCGACGGGGGCCTGCTCGAGCGCACGCCGCACCCGGACGACGGCCGCGCCGTCGTCGTCTCGCCGACCGACGCCGGGACGACCCTGCGCACGGAGACGGTGCAGGCGCGCAACGACGTCCTCGCCCACGAGCTCGACGGCCTGTCCTCCGAGGAGGCCGCGGCGCTCGAGGCCGCGCTGCCGGTCATCGAGAAGCTCGCGGCGCGCCTGAAGGGGCACGGGTGAGCGTCGCCGGCGTGCTCGGCACGTTCCCCGCCCTCGCGATCCCCAACTACCGCCGCTACCTCCGCGGCCAGTCCGTGTCCCTCATGGGGACGTGGATGCAGATGACGGCGCAGGCCTGGCTCGTGCTCACGCTGAGCAACTCGGCCTCCGCGCTCGGCGTCATCGTCGCCCTGCAGACGCTCCCCGTCCTCATTCTCGGCCCGTACGGCGGTGTGATCGCGGACCGCGTCAACAAGCTGCGACTCATGATCAGCCTGCAGACCGCGATGGGGGTCCAGGCACTGATCCTCGGGATCCTGACCGTCACCGGCGAGGTCCGCCTCTGGCAGGTCGGCGTGCTCGCCGCGCTGCTCGGTCTCAACAACGCCTTCGAGAACCCGGCCCGGCAGTCGTTCATGCTCGAGATGGTCGGGCGCGACAGCCTGCGCACGGCGGTCAGCCTCAACTCGACGATGGTGAACCTCGCCCGCGTCGTGGGTCCGGCGATCGGCGGCGTCCTGATCGCGACGACGGGCGTCGGGGTCTGCTTCCTCATCAACGCGGCGAGCTTCATCGTCGTCGTCTGGACCCTCGTGAGCCTCGACCGCTCGGCGATCACCCCCAGCACGCCGCTCGCGCGCGGCAAGGGCCAGCTGCGCGAGGGGCTGCGCTACGTCGCGAGCACCCCGGAGCTCGGCATCCCGCTGCTCATGATGGCGCTGGCCGGCGTCTTCGCCTTCGAGTTCCAGGTCACGCTGCCGGTGTTCGCCAAGCAGGCGCTGGACCAGGGCTCGGAGGGCTTCGGCCTCATGACCGCGGCCATGGGCGTCGGCGCCGTCGGCGGCGGCCTGCTCGTCGCGGCGCGCGGCAAGACGGGCCTGCGCCCGCTCACGATCGCCGCCGCGGCCTTCGGCGTCGTCCTGCTGCTCGCGTCCATGGCGCCCACCCTGCCGCTCGCGCTCGGCGCCCTCGTGCTCGTCGGCTGGGGCAGCGTGACGTTCATGGCGATCGGCAACACGACGCTCCAGCTCGCCGCGGCGCCCGAGATGCGCGGGCGCGTCATGTCGCTGTGGTTCGTGGCCTTCCAGGGCTCGACCCCGATCGGCGGCCCGCTGCTGGGCTGGGCGATGGGCTGGGCCGGCGCGCGCGTCGGGCTCGGGGTGGGCGGCGTCGCGTGCCTGGTCGTCGCGGGCATCGGCCTGCTGGCCGCCGCAGGCCTACACTCGCGCCGATGCGAGCCGCAACCATCCGCGACGGGGCCATCGTCGTCGACGATCACCCCGATCCGACGCCGGGCGCGGGAGAGGTCCTCGTCCGCGTCCGCGCCGCAGGCCTGAACGGCGCCGACATGATCCAGGTCGCGGGCGGCTATCCGCCCCCGCCCGGGATCCCGGCCGACATCCCGGGCCTGGAGCTGGCCGGCGAGGTCGCTGAGCTCGGCCCGGGCGCGACGCGCTTCGCCGTGGGCGACCGCGTCATGGGCATCGCCGGCGGCGCTGGCCAGGCCGAGCTCGCGACGGTCCACGAGCGCCAGCTCATGCCCGTCCCCGACGTTCTGGACTGGGACGCGGCGGGCGGCGTGCCCGAGACGTTCACGACCGCCCACGACGCCCTGTTCACCCAGGCGCGCCTGCGCGCCGGCGAGCGGCTGCTCGTCAGCGGAGCGGCGGGCGGCGTCGGCACGTCCGGCGTGCAGCTCGGGCGGGCCGCCGGGGCGCGCGTGACCGCCACGGTCCGCAACCACGACCACGACGCGGCGATCGCCGAGCTGGGCGCCGAGCAGGTCCTCGATCCCGAGGGATTCGAGGAGCACGGCCCGTTCGACGTCGTCCTCGAGCTCGTCGGCGCGCCGAACGTCCCCGGGAACCTCAAGGCGCTCGCGACGACCGGCCGCGTCGTCGTCATCGGCGTGGGCGGGGGCGTCAAGGCCGAGCTCGACCTGCGGCTGCTCATGCGGTCGCGAGGGCGGATCATGGCCTCGACCCTGCGGCCTCGGCCGCTCGAGGAGAAGGCGCTCACGGCGCGCCGCCTGGAGCGTCACGTGCTCCCGCTGTTCGAGACCGGCGCACTGAGGGTCCCGATCGCCGAGACATATCCGCTCGCGCAGGCGCCGGCGGCCTACGACCGGTTCCGGGCTGGCGGCAAGCTCGGCAAGATCGTGCTTCTTATGTAGGGGTGCTCGAGCTCGACGGACTGACGCGCCGCTACGGCGACGTGGTGGCCCTGGACGGGCTCACGTTCTCCGTTTCGCCAGGCCAGGTGTTCGGTTTCGTGGGCCCCAACGGGGCCGGCAAGACCACCGCGATGCGCATCGTCCTCGGCGTCCTGTCGGCCGACGCCGGGTCGGTCCGGTGGGAGGGCAGACCGATCGACGAGGCCCTGCGCGCCAGGTTCGGCTACATGCCCGAGGAGCGGGGCCTGTACCCCAAGATGCGCGTCGAGGAGCAGCTCGCCTACTTCGCACGGCTGCACGGGGCGGACGCGCCGTCCGCCTCGAGCGCGGCGCGCCACTGGATGGAGCAGGTGGGCGTCGCGAACAGGGCGGACGACCGCGTGGAGCAGCTCTCGCTGGGGAACCAGCAGCGTGTGCAGCTCGCCACGGCGCTCGTCCACGATCCGATCGCCCTGATCCTCGACGAGCCGTTCAGCGGCCTGGACCCCGTCGGCGTCGACGTGATGAGCGAGGTCCTCGTCGCGCGGGCCCGCGAGGACGGCGTGCCGGTGCTGTTCTCCAGCCACCAGCTCGACCTCGTCGAGCGCCTGTGCGACGCCGTCGCGATCATCAAGGACGGCGGCCTGGTGGCCAGCGGCACCGTCGCCGAGCTGCGGGCCCGCGGCGCCGCCCAGGGCATCTGGCGCGTCGAGGTGCAGGGTGCGGCGCCCGGCTGGGCCGCGGCCGCGGGCTTCGACGTACGCAGCGAGGACGGCGACGCGACGCTCGTCACGGCGCCCGACGAGCAGGCGCTGCTCGACGCGGCGCGCGCCGCCGGGCGCGTCACGCGCTTCGAGCCGGTCGCCGCGACGCTCGCCGAGCTCTTCCGCGAAGCAGTCGGGCCGACTGCGTCGGCCTTCGAATCCGCTTCGCGGACGATCGAGACAGCGTGAGCCTGCAGACGGTGCTGCTCGTCGCCAGGCGCGAGATCGTCACGCGCGTCCGCGAGCGGTCGTTCCTCATCGCCACCCTGGTGACGATCGGGATCCTCGCCGCCATCGTCGTCCTCCCGAGCGCGCTCGGCTTCGGCAACAAGTCCGCGACGGTCACCGTGTCGTCGCAGGCGGGCCAGCAGGTCGTCACGGCGGCGACGCCGTCCGCGCGGGCGCTGGATCTCGCGCTGACGGTGGAGCGCGCGAGCGACGCGCAGGCGCGTCAGCGGGTGCTCGACGGCGACACCGACGCGGCGCTCGTGGGCGACGCGCCGCAGGTGCTCGTGCGCTCCGGCCTCGACGACGACCTCGGGGCCGTCCTGCGCCAGGGCGCGTCGCTCGTGCGCACGCAGGCCGCCCTCGCCCGCGCGGGGCTGGACCCCGCGGCGCAGCGCGCCGTGCTCACCCCGCCGCCGCTGCGGGTCGTCGAGCTCGACCCGGGCCGCAACGACCAGGCGCAGGGCTTCGCGACCGTCGCGATCTTCCTCCTCTTCTTTCAGCTCATCGGCTACGGCTACTGGATCGCCGCCGGGATCGTGGAGGAGAAGGCGTCGCGCGTGGTCGAGATCCTCCTGAGCACGATCCGCCCGCGCGAGCTGCTGGCCGGCAAGGTGCTCGGCATCGGTGTCGTCGCTCTGGGCCAGCTCCTGCTCATCGGGTTGGTGGGCGTCCTGTTGTCGATCGCCACCGACAACATCGACGTGCCTGCGGACGCGTTCACCGCCCTCGTCATCGTCCTGCTGTTCTTCCTCCTCGGCTACGCGTTCTACGCGGCGATGTTCGCGGTCGCGGGCGCGCTCGTCCCGCGCCAGGAGGAGATCCAGAACGTGACGACCCCGATCCAGGTGGTCCTGTTCGCGACGTACTTCCTGTCCTTCCAGGCGGTCAGCGACCCGCAGGGCGGGCTTGCGCAGATCCTGAGCTTCATCCCGCCGACGGCGGCGATCGTGCTGCCCGTGCGGGTCATCGCCGGCGACATCCCGGCCTGGCAGGTCGTGGCCGGCACGATCCTCCTCGCGATCGGTGCCGCCGTGCTGCTGCTGGCAGCGTCGCGGATCTACGCGAACGCGGTGCTGAGGACCGGGACGCGCGTCAGGCTGGCCGACGCCTGGCGCGCGGCCTAGGCCGGCCGCACACGGGCGACGAGGCGGTCGACGTTGGGAAGCAGGTAGCCCGCCGCGACGAGCGGGAGGGCGGGGATCGCCTCGTCCGTCGCGAGGCTCAGCACGAGCGCGCCCAGCAGCCCGATCGTCATGCCCGCGAGCGTCGCGCGCCGCCGCAGGCCGAAGCGCCACGCCCAGCCGGCGAACATGGCCAGGAAGATCGCGTCGGTCAGCCCGAGGCCGCCGGCGCTGCCGCCGCCCCAGGCCGGGATGTCGAAGCTCAGGAGGTCGACCGGGTCGCGGCCCGCGTCGACGAGCCGCGACGTCGGCCCGCTCGCGACCGACCAGATGTCGATCGCGGCCACGAACAGCGGCACGGCGAGCGCCACGGCAGGGGTGGCGAGCGCGGACGCGAGGAGGAGCCCGGCCGCCGACGCCGCGAGTGCCTCGGGCACGTTGGCGAGCGCGCCGACGCCGGCGAGGTTCAGGATCCCGGTGACGATCGCCGCCGCGAGCAGCACGGCCGCGAGGACGTTCTGCGCGCGCCACGCCGGCAGCAGCGACCACACGGTCGCCGCGATGGCGATCAGTCCGATGCCGTCGGCGACGAGGAGCGGGAGGTCGCCGTCGCCCAGGTCCGGCAGCGCCGGCGCGACCGCGAAGTAGGCGGTCGCCAGGATCGGCGCCGTCAGTAGGGCGGCAGCTCCGCGTACCACTCGCCGAGTACGCGGAAGGCAGACCAGAACGCCCGCTTCGCGTCCTGCTCGTCCAAGGCGTCGTCGATGTCGGGCGTGTACAGGGCGTCGATCGAGGGCGTCAGCGACTGCACGACCCCAGGGTCGGCCGTGACGGGGCGGGCGAGGGGCACGCCGAGCTCGTTGAGGATGCGCAGCGCATCCTCGCCCATGACCACGACGATCTTGGGCTGCACGATCGCGAGCTCCTCGGCCACCCGGGCGACGCAGTCGTCGTCGGCGTCGTCGGTGTCGCCGACCGGGCACTTCACGCAGAGCGTGCCGTAGACGGCGAGCGGATCGATCCCGAGGCGCTTGAGCGACTTCATCAGCGCGGTCCCGGAGCGCCCGTAGAACGCGACGCCCTCCTCCACCTCGCTCGGCCGCGGCGCGTGCTTGAGGATGAAGACGTCGGCCTGGGGGTGGCCCGACCCGAGGACCGGCATGCGGCTCCCGCGCGGGCACCCGCGGCACTCCTGCAGCTCGCGCGTCAGGGTGTTCAGCTCGCGGATCGCGCGCTCGAGGTACTTCTCTCGGATCTCGTCGTCCGTGGCCGGCACGGGGGGGAGGTTCGGTCTCGGCGGGGGGTCTCCCTGCGCGTGCATCAGCCGTTGCGCGTGGCCCGGCGCACCCGGCGCTCCCGGCTCGCCTTGCGAGCGCCCGGGGGCGTGGCCTTCGTCTGCAGGAACTTCAGGGCCTGGACGTACAGCAGGCTCGACGGCTTCGTGCGGATCTCGGCCTCCGCCAGCGCGGCGAGGAACTCCTCCGGGCCGTCGAAGTCGGGCATCCGCACCCGGACCGAGCCGAGGCCCTGGGCGACGTGCGCATCCGACCCGGCCCCCGCGAGGATGCGGTACTTGGCCGCGAACCGCTCCGCCTCCTCGTTGAAGGTGCCGATGGCGACGCGCGGGTTGTAGATCTCGATCGCGTCGATGTCGTCGAGGATCGCGAGCAGATGCTCGTAGTCGGGGACCGAGTGCATCCGGTCGAACGGATGCGGTACGTAGACGATCCCGCCCTGTCGATGGATCTCGGCGACGGTCTCCTCCAGCGTCAGCCCGCGCGGGATCTGCTCGGTGAGGAACAGGCCGATGACCTCGCCCTGCGTCGCCGTCTTGACCTCCTCGCCCACGATGACCTTCACGCCGAACTCGTCGGCCTTCTCCGCGGCGTCCAGCGCACCCGAGATCACGTTGTGGTCGGTGACGGCGATCGCCCCGAGACCCTGGTCGCGGGCGGTCGCGAGCAGCACCTCGACCGGCGTGGCGCAGTCCGGCGAGTGGTCGGTGTGCATGTGCAGGTCGACGTCGATCCTCGTGCGGGCCGCGACCTTGCGGCGCACCGGCCCGTCCGGCGGCGGCTGGTGGCGCCGCGCGGCGAGCGCCGCGTACACGGACTCGAGGTCCTCGGCGAGGCGGTCGAAGCCCATGCCCTCGCGCATGCCCGCACCGGCCGCGGCCAGGGAGGAGCGCAGGGCCGCGTCGCCGACGAGGCGCCCGAGCTGGGCGGCGAGCACGTCGACGTCGCGCGGCTCGAACAGCAGGCCGCGCTCGCCCTCGCCGACGAGCTCCTCGTAGACGGGCAGCCGCGACGCGATCGGGACGACGCCGGCGCCGATCGCGGCGAGCACGACGTGCGGCGCGGGCGCGGCGCCGTCGGAGGCTGCGATGACGACGTCCGCGGAGCTCAGCACGCCCGCGAGCCCGACGCCCCCGCGGCCCACGACGCGGACCCTAGCCCGGACGTCCGCACGGAGCGTCGCGATGGCCGAGGGACCACGGTCGGTCAGGAGCGTGACCCGCCACGGCAGCGCCGTGTCGAGGCGGCGCAGCGCGCGCAGCGCGAGGCGCAGCGCACCGCGCTCCTCCTCGTCGGCCACGACGATGTGCACGCCCAGGTCCTGGGCGGGGGTGCGTGGCACGATCTCCACGCCGGGCCGCACGATGCCGTACTCGGCGGGGAAGGCCTGGGCGAGGAGCTCGGCGGTGGCCTCGTAGCTGGCCAGGCGCGCGTCGAGGCGGCCGAAGACGAGCTCGACGACGCGGCGCGCGAGCTGGGTGGACACGATGCGCTCCGTCGGCGGGATGTGGAACGTGCCGACGTTCAGCGCGCGCGAGTGGCGCAGCGCGGCGCTCGACGTCGACGGGGCGAACGGCTCGTGGACGTGGCAGACGTCGAGCGGGACGACCTCGTGCATCGACTCGATGGTCCGCGCGACGTCGACCGGGAGGGACGGGGCCCGCCGCGTCGCCGCGATCTCGGGCAGCACCTCGCCGACGGCCAGCACCCGCGGCGGCCCGCCCGGCTCGGGCAGGAGCGACAACGGATCGGAGCGCAGCGCCTGGCGCGTCGTGCGGACGGCCTCGTGCCCCCGCGCGGGGGCCACGATGAGGACCCGGTGCCCGCGCGCGGCGAGGGCCTCGGCGGTGCCGCGGACCTGGCGGTTGATCTCGCGGTCCGCGTCCTCCCAGGGACGCGGCGAGACGTGTGCGATCGCGAGGGACCCCGGCACCGCCGTGAGGATACGGCCCGGGGACGCCCCGGGCCGTGAACGGCCCCCTACGAGTCGGACGCGGCCTTCGCAGCCGCCGCCTTGGCCTTCTCGGCCTCGGTGCGGGTGCGCGCGTGCGCAGCGATGAACTCCTCCGTCGCCTCGCGGGCCTGATCGTCGGGCCGCTGGGAGAACGGGGACTTCATGAGGTACGAGCTCGGACCGTCGAGCTGGCCGCTGATGCCGTCGTTGAGGGCGAGCTTGCAGCAGCGCACCGCGTCGATGACGATGCCTGCCGAGTTGGGCGAGTCCCACACCTCGAGCTTGAGCTCGAGGTTCAGCGGCACGTCGCCGAACGCCTGGCCCTCGACCCGGATGTGCGCCCACTTGCGGTCGGTGAGCCACGGCACGTAGTCCGACGGGCCGACGTGGACGTCGTCGGCGGGCAGCTCGTGGCCCATGATCGACGTCACGGCGTTCGTCTTGGAGATCTTCTTGGACTCCAGCCGCTCGCGCTCGAGCATGTTGAAGAAGTCCATGTTGCCGCCCACGTTCAGCTGGGAGGTGTGCTGCATACGCACGCCGCGGTCGTGGAACAGGCGTGCGAGGCTGCGGTGCACGATCGTCGCGCCGACCTGGGACTTGATGTCGTCGCCGACGATCGGGAGCCCGGCCTTCTGGAAGCGCTTGTTCCAGTACGGCTCGCGGGCGATGAAGACGGGGATGCAGTTCACGAAGCCGACGCCGGCCTCGAGGATCTGCTCGACGTACCACTTCGTCGCGTCCTCGGACCCGACCGGCAGGTAGGAGACGACGACGTCGGTCTTCGTGTCCTTGAGGATCCCGACGATGTCGGCGGTCTCGCCGGGGGCCTTGGTGATCTTCTGCTTGAGGTACTTGCCGAGGCCGTCGTGCGTCATGCCGCGATGCACGGGGACGCCGATCTTGCCGACCTCCGCGAACTTGATCGTGTTGTTCTGGCCCGACCAGATCGCGTCGCCGAGATCCTTGCCGACCTTCTCGGCGTCGATGTCGAACGCGGCGGAGAACTCGATGTCGCGGATGTGGTAGCCGCCGAGGTCGACGTGCATGAGGCCCGGGACGTCCTGCGCCGGGTCGGCGTCCTTGTAGTACTCGACGCCCTGGACGAAGGCGTTGGCGCAGTTGCCCACGCCGATGATGGCGACGCGGACCTTGTCCTGCTGGCGGCCATTCCCGTTGGGGGCGTGCCCGTTGCTCTTGCCGTTCCCGTTGGTGCTCATGTGATTCCTTGTCGACTCTCGGTCAGGAAGAGAGAAACCCCGCTCCCGGCCAGCGTTACACGCCGGCGAGAAGCTGGCGGCGCACGTGGAAGATGCGCTGGAGGACGGTCACGGTGCCCAGTGCGGCGAGCACGTAGACCGCGGGCGCGAGCACACCCAGGTCGGCGAACAACAGCCCGATAGCGAGGATCGCCACCCGGACGCCCCGGTTGGCGATGCCGACCTTGCACTCGACGCCCAGCGCCTCGGCGCGGGCCCGAGTGTACGAGACCAGCAGCGATGCGAGCACGGCGATGACCACCGCGGCGATCGCGAGCTTGTCGTCGTCGTCGACGAACGTGACCGCCACGGCCGCGAGGACGAGTCCCTCCTCGATCCGGTCCAACGTCGAGTCCAGGAACGCCCCGAACGGCGTTCCCTTGCCCGACATCCGGGAGTAACGGCCGTCGAGCGTGTCGCACACGGAGCCGACGATGAAGGCGATGCCGCCGGGGATGAACATCTCCTGCCAGACGAGGACGGCCGCGACGACGCAGAGGACGAGGCCGGTGAGCGAGATCGCGTTGGGCGTCAGGCGCGACTCGATGAGCCGGTTGCGGTAGATCGCCCGCCGCTCGGGGCTGATGAGCGGGGTCGTCATCAGGCTGGCGCGGTCTGCTCGGCCCTCGCCCTGAAGGACCAGGCGGCCGGCCGGACGCGCGCGAGCCAGACCGCGGCGAGCGCTCCGAGTCCGGCCGTGCAGGCGCCGAGGAACGCGTCTGCGAGGAAGTGGTTGGCGGTGGCGACGATCACGAAGGTGACGATGAGGGGGTAGCTCGCCCAGAAGACCTTGAGGACCTTCGGCTTGACCAGCCGGGCGAGCGGCCAGCCGATCATGATGGCGAACCCCGCGTGCATGGACGGGACCGCAGCGTAGGGGTTGAAGAGTGCATCCACCGTGACGCTGTCCTGTGGCACACCTGTGAACTGCGCCACCGTGTCGATGAAGCCCCACTCCGGGAGGAAGCGCGGAGGCGCGGTCGGGAACACGGTGTAGCCGATGAGCGCGATCCCGAACGCGACGAGGAACATGTTGCGCACGAAGTAGAAGCTCGGGTTCCTGCGCAGGTAGATCCAGGCCAGCGCGCCCAGCGTGATCGAGCTCTGGGCGTTGATGTACATCCACGACGCGATGTCCGCGAGCCAGCGCTCGCCGGACACGAAGGTCTGCACACTGGGCTCGATGAAGACGTTGAGCGTCCGCTCGATGTCGATGAGGTCGCGCGCGTGGTTGAACGCGGCCGTCGCCACGCCGGGGTTGTCCGCGAGGCCACGGGTGAGCCGGTAGGCGTAGTACGCCGCGGCGAACAGCGCGATCTGACGGAGGAGGTCGACGGGCCCGTGCGGGAGGATCCGGCCGGCGGCGTGGCGCTGTCGCACGAGCATCCGACAAATGTTATTCCCTGGTGTCCAGGGCTCAGGGGCGCAGGAACCCGAGGACGCGGGCGATCACATCCGGATCCTCGAGCCACGGCCAGTGCCCGGCCGCGGGGAGCTCGAGGAGCTCGGACTGCGGCAGGACCGCCGCGTACGCCTGTCCGGTACGGGGCGGATGCCACGGATCGCGCTCGCCGTGGACCACGAGCGCGGGGAGGTCGAGCCCGCGCAGCTCGCGCCCGGCCCCCTCGCGCGCCGCGGGCGTGGCGGCGCGGAACAGGCGAAGCACCGCGCGTTGCGTGCCCTGGTCGAAGCGCGCCGAGATGTCGTCGAACCACGCCTGGCCGGGCTCGGCGTCCTCCGCGATCCCCTGGCGCAGCAGCCGCCGCATGACCGACGGGAGCGCGAGGCCGACGGCGACCTCGCCGACGCCCGGCAGCGCGAGCAGCCGCGCGTGGCGCGGCAGCGACAGACCGCCGACGAGCGGCGCGCCGTTCAGCACGGCGACGCGCTCGACGCGCCCCGGCTCCCTGCTCGCCCAGAGCAGGCCGGCCGCGCCCCAGTCGTGGGCGCAGATCCGCACGCGGTCCACGCCGATGGCGTCGAGGAAGCGCGGCAGCCAGCGCGCCCAGCCGTCGGCGGTGAAGTCGCCGTCGCCGCGCTTGCCGGTGCGCCCGAAGCCGGGGAGGTCGACCGCGATCCCGCCGCCCTCCCGGAGGAACGGCAGCCAGTCGTCGGCGCTGGTCGGCACGCCGTGCAGGTAGAGCACGGGGACGTCGTCCTCGCCGGCCCGCAGGAAGAACACGGGCTGGTCGTCGAGCTCGATGGTTGTGGCGTGCACGAGGGGCATGGGTCCGCCCGTATCCTGGCGGCCCTGCCTCCTGCGCGCGTCCCAGCCTCTCGCGTGCGGCGCATCAGGGCCCGGCTGGCCGAGCTCTACGGCGTCCCGCGCATGCCTCCGCACGGCCATCCGATCGCCGAGCTGATCTGCACCGTCCTGTCGCAGTCGACGAACGACCGCAACCGCGACGTCGCCTACCTGCGCCTGCGCGAGCGCTTCGAGACCTGGGAGGCGGTGCGCGACGCGCCGGTCGAGGAGGTCGAGGAGGCGATCCGTCCCGGCGGCATCTCGAAGGTGAAGTCGGTCCGCATCCAGGCGATCCTCGAGGCCATCTCCGAGCGCGGCGAGCTCTCGCTCGACTGGCTGCCCGACGCAGGCGTCGACGAGGCCCGCGACGTCCTGTGCTCGCTGCCGGGCGTCGGACGCAAGACGGCGGCGTGCGTCCTGTTGTTCGCGTTCGGCATGCACGACGTCCCGGTCGACACGCACGTCTCGCGCGTCGGCTGGCGCCTCGGCCTCTTCCGCGAGGGTGCGGGCTTCGACGAGCTGCACGACGCGATGCTCCGGCTGACGCCGCCCGGCGCCGAGCTGGAGCTGCACGTCAACCTCCTGCGCCACGGCCGGCGCACGTGCCACGCGCGCCGGCCGGCCTGCGAGACGTGCGCGCTGCGGCGCATGTGCCCGGGCCGCGTCGTCTGAGCGCGCGCCGGGGTCGGTATGCAGGCCGACAACGGGGATGGAACGGAGGTCGCGGACGCGGTATCCCGGACTGTGGAAAGGAGCCTCGATCATGAGCCAAGAGGCCCGTCGGCTGGTCGCGTCGAGCGAGCGGCTCGACCCCCCACCGCGCACGAACGCCGACATCCCGGAGCGACTGCGCATCCGCCGTTTCAGCGAAGGCGTCGAGCGCGCCATCGACGATCGCTTCCAGATCCCGCGCATCGGCTGCTTCGCCACCGGTCGGCTGTGGCTGGAGGACCCCGTCCATGCCACCGTCCGGATCGGGCGGTTCAGCCGTGGGCAGGATCGCCTCCGCGACGACGATCCGCTCGCACTGCGCGTGGGTCGCTTCGACGACACGTCCACGTAGCCGTCACTCGAGCTCCGGGGCGGGCCCGAGCAGGACCCAGCGGCCCGCCTCGAGGCGCAGCACCCCGGCGTCCTGCAGCCGCGCGAGTGCGACCGACACGGAAGGGCGGTGCGCCCCCACGAGGTGGCCGATCAGCTCGTGGGTCAGCCTGAGGTCGAGCCGGACGCCTTCGGGGCCGACCCGGCCGTAGCGGTCGGCGAGCTGCCAGAAGAGCAGTTGGATGCGGTCGTCGAGGCGGTGCTGCTGCGTGATCGTCAGCAGTGAGGCGAGCCGCCGCGAGCGCAGCATGATCCGGCTCGCGATCTCCGCCATGACCTCGGGATACGGCGCCATGCGCGCCATCCATGCGAGGTCGAGCACGGCGAGGCGCAGGGGCGTCAGCACGTGCCACGTCGCATCGAAGGGCAACGTGGCCTCCTCTCCGTCGTGCCGCGCCGGCTGCAGCACGTCCCCGACGCTCAGGAGCTCAGCGCCGCGCCGGCCCGCCATCCCGACCCGCCGCACGAGCGTGCCGTCGACGACGAGCAGACCCAGGCCGTCGCGCGCGTGGCCGGCGTCGTCGGCGGCCTCCCAGCTGCCCGGATCGCGGCGCACGACCCGCGCCACGCTGAGGCCCTCGGCATGGGCCCGCCGGGGGTCCTCCAGTCGTTCTGCGAGCTCGGGATCGGCGCGCAGCACCGCGATTCGCTCGGAGCGCCCACCGCCCGAGCGCGCGGTCACGTCCGCGCGGCCTCGCGCTCGTTGACGGCCGGGATGACGTGCGTGCCGTACGCGGCGAGCGTCCCGTCCTTGTCGTCGTGCTGGAGGTAGAGCGCGAACTGATCGACGCCGAGCCCGGCGAGCTCGTGGAGCCGTTCGATCTGCGCCGACGGCGGCCCGATGAGGCAGAAGCGGTCGATGATCTCGTCGGGGACGAACTGCGTGTGCGTGTTCCCGGCACGCCCGTGCTCGTTGTAGTCGTAGCCCTCGCGCCCGGCGATGTAGTCGGTGAGCGCCTGCGGCACTGCCGCGCCGTCGGCGCCGTAGCGCGAGACGATCTCGGCGACGTGGTTGCCGACCATGCCGCCGAACCAGCGGCACTGGTCGCGGGCATGGTCGAGGTCGTCCGACACGTAGGCGGGCGCGGCGACGCAGATCGTGATCGCGTCGGGGTCGCGCCCGGCCTCCTCCGCAGCCCGGCGCACGGCCGCGATGCTCCACGCTGTGATCTCCGGGTCCGCGAGCTGCAGGACGAACCCGTCCGCGATCTCCCCGGTGAGCTGCAGCGCCTTCGGGCCGTAGCCGGCGATCCAGATCGGCAGCTGCGACCCCTCGCTCCACGGCAGCCGCAGCGTCACGCCGCGGTACTCGACGCTCTCGCCGTTGCACAGGCCGCGGATGACGCCGACCGCGTCGCGCAGCTCCGCGAGCCGCGCGGGGCGGCCGTGGATGACGCGCACCGCCGAGTCGCCGCGCCCGATCGCGCAGATCGTGCGGTTGCCGTACATCTCGTTGAGCGTCGCGAAGAGCGAGGCGAGGACCGTGGGGTCGCGCGTCGCCGGGTTGGTCACGAGCGGCCCGACGGTCAGCCGGTGCGTCTCGTCGAGGATCCGGCTGTAGATGACGAACGGCTCCTCCCACAGCAGGTGGGAGTCGAACGTCCACGCGTGCGAGAAGCCGTACGTCTCGGCCCTCTTGCACAGGTCGATGACCCTGGCGGCGGGCGGATCGGTCTGCAGGACGACACCGAAGTCCATCAGGACAGCGGCCCGTCCGCGACGCGCGCGAGCGTCGCCTCGACGGTGCGCGCGTAGGCCTCGATCGCGATGCGCAGCGCGTCCTCGGGCGAGTCCTCGATCGCCACGTGTGACAGCGGCGGGTCGGACTGGGCGAAGAGCATGACCGCCGGGATCAGGCGGGCGACCTCGGTCGAGTCGTGCAGCGGGCCGCTCGGGATCGGGTCGCCGTCCCCGCCGCCGGCGTCCGCGACCGCCTGTCGTGCGATCGCCACGAGCTCGGGGTGGAACGGCGCCGGCGTCGCGCCGAACACCCGCCGCCAGCTCACCGTGCAGTCGAACGCCGCCGCGGCCTCCTCGCAGGCGCTCAGGCAGTCGGTGAGCATCGCTGCCAGGACGTCGGCGTCGAGGACGCGCATGTCGAGCATCATCTCGCAGGAGCCCGCGACGGCCGTGATGACGCCGGGGTCGGCGTTCATCGCGCCGACCGTGGTCATCCCGTCGTGGCGGATGCCGACCTCGCGGATCGCGAGCGCGGCGCTCGCGGCGGCGGCCAGCGCGTCCCGGCGCAGGCGCATCGGCGTCGATCCGGCGTGCCCGGCCTGTCCCTTGAACGTGACGAGGTAGCGCTCCAGCCCGACCGTGCCGCTGACGGCCGACGCGAGGCGGCCGCTGTCCAGGAGGACCGGGCCCTGCTCGATGTGCAGCTCGACGGAGGCCAGCGCGCCCTGCAGGCTCGCGGTGGCGCCGGACGCGGCGTCGAGGTCGACGCCACACGCGGCGAGGGCATCCTGCAGGCGGGTGCCCTCGCTGTCGAGGAGGTCGCGGACGTCGTCGGCGTCGAGCGTGCCGGCGGCGGCCGAGGAGCCGAGGAGGCTGCGGCCGAAGCGCGCCCCCTCCTCGTCGGCCCAGTCCACCATGCGGACCTCGACGGGCGGCGGCGCGTCCGCGGCGGCGAGCGCGCGTACGACGCCGAGCGCGGCCAGGAGGCCGAGCGCGCCGTCGAGCCAGCCGCCGGCAGGGACGGCGTCGATGTGCGATCCGACGATGACGAACCCCTCGGTCTCGCCGGCGCCGGGCAGCGTGGCCCAGATGTTCCCGGCCGGGTCGCGCTCCACGGCCACCGGCAGGTCCTCGAGCTTCGCGAGCAGCCAGTCGCGCGCGGCCTGCCACTCCGGGGTCCACGCGACGCGCCGGGCGCCGTCGGGGCCGCCGAAGCGCTCGTGCAGGTCGCGGAGGTCGGCGAGGACGCCGTCGACGTCGATCTCAAGCCCCATGGGAGCACCTCCAGCCTGCGGCGTCATGCGTGCACCGCCGGGCGCGACACCGACCGCGCGACGTAGCGGCCGTGGCCGGGCGCGGTGACGATCGCGCCGCGGTCGTAGACCATCGTGCCGCGGCACAGGGTGTGCCGCACGCTGGAGCTGGCGATCTCGCCCTCGTAGAGGTCGTAGTCGACGTTCATGAGCGATGTCGCGACGCCGTAGGGCTTCGGCGCGTTGGGGTCCAGGACGACGATGTCGGCGTCCTTGCCGGGGGCGATCGCGCCCTTGGCATCGAGGCCGAACCGGCGGGCGACGGTCGTGCTCGTGCGGTCGACGAGCTGACTCGGCGTGATCCGCCCGGCGATGACCCCCTCGTCCCAGAGCTTGGCGAGGCGGTGCTGGATGGCCGGCAGGCCGTTGGGCACGAGGCTGAAGTCGTCGAGACCGCGAGCCTTCTGCGCGTCGTCGAACGGGCAGTGGTCGGTCGAGACGCTCTCGAGCACGCCGCGGCGGACGTAGTCCCAGAGCGGCGCGTGGTTGGCGCCGTCGCGCAGCGGCGGCGAGCAGATGTAGCGGCAGCCCTCGACGCCCGGTCTGCGGAGGTCGTCGATCGTGTTGACGAGGTACTGGACGCAGGTCTCGGCGCTGACGTCGGCGCCGCGCTGCTGGGCGGCCTCGACCTCTGCCGCCGCTGCGGCGCACGTCACGTGGACGACGAACAGCGACGCACCCGTGTACTCCGCGAGGCGCGCGGCGCGGCCGGTCGCCTCCGCCTCGACCATCTCGGGGCGCGTGAGCGCGTGGTTGATCGCGGAGGTCTCGCCCGCGGCGAGCGCGCGGGTGACGAGCATGTCGACGATGTCGCCGTTCTCGGCGTGGACCATGACGAGCGCGCCGAGGTCGCGGGCGCGCTCCATCGTCGCCGCGAGCTCGTCGTCGCGGACCATGAGCTCGCCCTTGTAGGCCATGAAGAGCTTGAAGCTCGACACGCCCGCGTCGACCATCGCGCCCATGTCCTCGATCGTCGGGGCGTTGGCGTTCGTGATCGCCATGTGGAAGCCGTAGTCGACGTGCGCGGCGCCGTCCGCGCGGCCCTTCCACTCCTCGAGCGCGGACGCGAGGCCGTCGGGCTCGCGCTGGATCGAGAAGTCGACGATGCACGTGACGCCGCCGGCAGCGGCGGCGCGCGTGCCGGTGTCGTAGTCGTCGGCGGAGCGCATGCCCATGAACGGCATCGCCATGTGGGTGTGGTTGTCGATGAGTCCGGGAAGCAGGAGGCACCCTGACGCGTCGATGACGGTGGCGCCCTCCGGCGCCTCGACGGCGCCCACCGCGGCGATGCGCTCGCCGTCGATGAGGACGTCGGCGTCGTACTCGCCGTCGGCCGCGATGACGCGGCCGCCCTGGATCAGCGTGTGGTCGCTCATACGGCTCGCCTCCCGTGCAGGACGTCGTCGGCGTCGGTCAGGACCTCGCCCAGCTTCGCCGCCATCTCGTCGATGACGGCCGTGTCGCTGATGAGCGGCGGGGCGACGTGCAGGACGGCGTCGCCGCGGTCGTCCGCCCGCGCGATGAGGCCCGCCTCGAGCAGCCGGCCGGGGAGGAAGCCGCGCAGCACGCGCTCGCGCTCGTCGGCGTCCAGGCGCGTGTCGTCCTCGTCCTTCACGAGCTCGACGGCCCAGAAGAAGCCCTTGCCGCGGACGTCGCCGACGATCGGCAGCGAGCGCAGCTCGTTCATGCGCGCCTCGAGATGCGGCTCCCGGGCGCGGACGTTCTCGAGGATCCCGTCGCGCTGGAAGACCTCGAGGTTGCGCAGGGCGATCGCGGCGCAGAGCGGGTGCCCGGCGAACGTGATCCCGTGCATGAGCGTGCGCTTCTCGTCGTCGTAGAGCGGCGCGGCGACGCGATCGCTCACCATCACCGCGCCCATGGGGGCGTAGGCGGACGTGAGGCCCTTCGCGGTCGTCGCGAGGTCGGGCGTGACCCCGAAGCGCTCGACGCCGAGCCACTCGCCCAGGCGCCCGAAGCCGCAGATGACCTCGTCGGAGACGAGCAGGATCCCGTGGCGGTCGGCGATGTCGCGCAGGCCCGGCCAGTAGCCGTCGGGCGGGGTGAGGCAGCCGCCGGCGTTCTGGACGGGCTCCATGATGATCATCGCGATCGTGTCCGGGCCCTCGGCCTGGATCACGCCCTCGATCTCGGCCAGAAGGCGGGCGCAGAACGCGGCCTCGTCCTCGCCGTCGGCCGGCCCGCGGAACGGGTTCGTGTTCGCCACGTGCGTGACCGGGATCGCGGGCGGCCCGAACTGCTCCTTGTAGTTCGGCACGCCCGTGAACGAGAGCGCCCCCAGCGTGACCCCGTGGTAGGCGCGGTCGCGCGCGATCGCCTTCGTGCGCTGCGGCTCGCCGTTGGCGACGTGGAACTGGCGGACGATCTTCCAGGCGGACTCGACGGACTCCGAGCCGCCGCTCGTGAAGAAGACGTGGTCGAGGTCGCCGGGCATGAGCTCCGCGAGCCGCTCGGAGAGCTCGATGGCGGCGGGATGCGCGGCGCCCCAGACGGTCGAGAACGCGAGCTTCTGCAGCTGCGCCGCGGCGACGCTGGCGAGCTCCTCGCCGTAGGAGTAGCCGATCTGCGCGCAGAACAGGCTCGACAGCCCGTCGAGGTAGCGGTTGCCCTCGGTGTCGAACACGTACGGCCCCTCGCCGCGCTCGAGCACGAGCAGCGGGGCCGGGCTGCCGTTGCGGCTGAAGTGCAGGAGGAGGTGGTCGCGCGCCGACTGCTGCAGCGGAGAATCGGACAGGAGCATCACCGGAGCATCCTCCGTTCGCGCCTGGTCTGCCAGAGACCGGGTGGTGGGTTCGGGGCCGGTGGTTGCGCCGGGGTGTCCAAGGGCGGCGCTCCGATCGCGCGGCGCGCGGAGCTCAGGAACCCGCAGGCACCGTGCAGCTGCGAGCCCGCCCCAGCGCGCCCGCCAGCGACAGCCGCGCCTCGACCCGCAGCGTCCCGGCCCGCCGCGCCACCACCTCCGTCAGCCCGTCGCTGCCGCGCTCGATGCAGCCGTCGCCGCGCGCGATCGTCCAGTACGGGGTGTAGGTCGCCCGCACCCGGATGCGGCCGGGCTCGCGCACGGCGAGCTGGAAGGACTCCGTGCCCGCGCCCGCGAGGCGCGCCGGGCCGGTCGCCGGCGGCGGGACCGGCAGGACCTCCCAGATCGTCCAGTTGACGCTGCGCAGGACGAGGCGCAGCCCCGGCACTCCGCCGGAGCGCAGCAGCGCCGCCTCACGCCGAGCCGAGAAGTCCAGCGGCACGTTCGGCAGCGCGACCCAGCGCACGGCGCGGTCGTAGAGCCACTCCTCGTAGCGCCCCGCGGTCAGCGGGAGGCGGTCGTAGAAGAGCGGGTTGGCCTCCTCGTCGAGCTGGCGGTGCCAGCCGCGGGCGAGCGGGATCCGGGGCGCCACGACGGCGGCCTCCCAGTGGTTGCGCGTGAGCGGGATCTCCAGGCGCTCGCCCGGTTCGCGCTGGCGGTCGACGATCCGCAGCACCTCCGAGTAGTAGGAGCTCTTCGTCGACGGGTCGCCCGACGCCTCGGCGATCGCGCGCACGGCAGGCAGCCACTGCAGGTACAGCAGGCCGGCCCCGACGACCACGGCGGCGACCAGCACCTTGCGCCCACCCGGGCGCAGGCCGAGCGCGAGCAGCGCCGGGCCGAGGATCACGAGCGGCCGCAGCGCCGTCTGCCCGACCGACGTCGGGACCACGAACGCCGCGACGAGGAGCACCAGCGCCGCCAGCACCCCGAGCCGCAGCGCGCGGCGGCGCGGGTCCAGCAGCGCGAGTCCGGCGAGCCCGAGCGCGAACGTCGGCCAGAACGCGCTCGCCGCGAAGTGGTCGCGCCCGCCCTCGGGGAACGCGACGGCGACCGCGAGGCCCCCGACGATCGGCGGCACCGCCAGCGCGATCGCGGCGGCGGTGTCGCGGCGCTCGCCGCTCAGCCGCCGCGCTGCCCCCGCCAACGCGAGGAACAGCCCGGCCGGCGGGCTCGCCCACACCGTCGCCAGCGCGAGCAGCGCCGCGAGCGCAAGCATCGCCGGGCGCCGGCGCTGCGCGTCGGCGCACAGCCACGCGAGCGCGCCGAGCGCAATGCCCAGCACGAACGGCACGCGGCCGATGAGCACGTTCGTCATGACACCCGCGGCGAAGAGCCAGCCCACGAGTCGCGGGAAGCGCTCCTGGCGCCGCGCGATCACCGTGAGCGCCGCGACGGCGACGACCCCGGCCACGAAGCCGAGCGCCCGCGGCCCGAGCAGCGCCGCCAGCGGACCGAACAGCAGTGAGTAGCCGGGTTCGTGATGGCCGCCGTACCACTGCGCGTCCCAGATCGCGAAGCCCTCGCGCCGCCACAGCCCCGTCCGGTACTCCTGGGCCGCGAGGTCGGCGGTCGCCGGGTGCACGATCAACCACGCCAGGCCGAGCGCCAACGCACCCAGCACGGGCCCGACGACACAGGCCACGGACGCCCTCGGACGGGCGGCGCGACGCGCCGGCACAGCGGGTGGGACGCGCCGCGGCGCGAGTGCGTGATGCACGGTCCTCATGGAACCAGGTGCAGATGAGAACGCTGTGGTCCTCGTGTGAGCGCCGTCACGTGACCTCGCGAAAGATCTGCCATACTACGACGCAGATTTCTTCGTCAACCAAGCTGAAGGAGCCCCCCAACTCCATGGCCAAGACCATTGGCATCGACCTGGGCACCACGAACTCGTGCATGGCCGTCCTCGAAGGCGGCGAGCCCACGGTCATCGAGAACGCGGAGGGCGGCCGCACCACCCCGTCCGTCGTGGCGTTCACCCAGTCCGGGGAGCGTCTCGTCGGCACGGTCGCAAAGCGCCAGGCCGTCACGAACCCGCAGAACACCGTCTTCTCCATCAAGCGCTTCATGGGCCGCAAGGAGGCCGAGGTGCGCGAGGAGGAGTCGATCGTCCCGTACAAGGTGATCTCCGGCTCCAACGGCGACGCACGCGTCTCCGCCGGCGACAACGAGTACAGCCCGCCGGAGATCAGCGCGATGATCCTCGCGAAGCTCAAGGCCGACGCCGAGGCGTACCTCGGTGACACGGTCGACAGCGCGGTCATCACTGTCCCCGCCTACTTCAACGACGACCAGCGTCAGGCCACGAAGGACGCCGGCAAGATCGCCGGGCTGGACGTCAAGCGCATCATCAACGAGCCGACCGCGGCCTCGCTGGCCTATGGGCTCGACAAGGAGGCCGACCAGACGATCCTCGTCTTCGACCTCGGTGGCGGCACGTTCGACGTGTCGGTCCTCGAGATCGGCGACGGCGTCTTCGAGGTCAAGTCGACCGCGGGTGACAACCACCTCGGCGGCGACAACTTCGACAAGGCGATCGTCGACTGGCTCGCCGGCGAGTTCCGCAAGAGCCAGGGCATCGACCTGACGAAGGACCCCATGGCCCTCCAGCGTCTCTACGAGGCGGCCGAGAAGGCCAAGATCGAGCTGTCCTCCTCGCAGGAGACCCAGATCAACCTGCCGTTCATCACGGCCGACCAGAGCGGGCCGAAGCACCTCGACGTGCGCCTGACCCGCGCGAAGCTCACCGAGCTGACCTCTGAGCTCATCGACCGCGTGGTCGCCCCCGTGCGCCAGGCGCTCGACGACGCGAAGGAGAAGGGCTCGGCGAAGATCGACCACGTCGTGCTCGTGGGCGGCATGACCCGCATGCCCGCGGTGCAGGAGAAGGTCAAGGAGCTCACCGGGCAGGAGCCGCACCGCGGCGTCAACCCGGACGAGGTCGTCGCCGTCGGCGCCGCCATCCAGGCGGGCGTCCTGGCCGGCGACGTCAAGGACGTCCTGCTGCTCGACGTGACCCCCCTGACCCTCGGCATCGAGACCAAGGGCGGCGTCATGACGAAGCTCATCGAGCGCAACACGACGATCCCGACCCGCAAGGGCGAGGTCTTCTCGACGGCGGAGGACAACCAGCCGTCGGTGGAGATCCACGTGCTGCAGGGCGAGCGCGAGATGGCGACCTACAACAAGTCGCTGGGCAAGTTCCAGCTCACCGGCATCCCGCCGGCGCCGCGCGGCATCCCGCAGATCGAGGTCGCCTTCGACATCGACGCCAACGGCATCCTCTCCGTGTCCGCGAAGGACCTGGGCACCGGCAAGGAGCAGAAGATCGAGATCCGCGCGGGTGGCGGCCTCTCGGACGAGGAGATCAAGCGCATGGTCGGCGACGCGGAGACGCACGCCGACGAGGACAAGCGCCTGCGCGAGCTCGCCGAGGCGCGCAACACCGGTGAGAACGCGGCGTACCAGGCCGAGCGCCAGCTCAAGGACCTGGGCGACAACGTCGACGAGGAGTCCAAGACGCGCATCGAGGCCCTCATCGCCGAGGTCCGCGAGCTCGTCACCTCCGACGACGCCGGCGCGATCCAGGCCAAGACGACCGAGCTGCAGGAGGCGTTCCACGCCGTGTCGAGCGCGATGTACGAGCGCGCGGCCCAGCAGCAGCAGTCCGAGAACGGCGCGGACGGCAACGGCGCGTCCTCCGACGGCGCTGCCGAGGAGGACGTCGTGGACGCCGAGGTCGTGGACGAGGGCCGCTAGGCCATGAACCACCCCCACCATCAGGCCCCGGAGGCGGCCGCCGCGGACGCGGCGGCCGTGGACGGTGTCCACGAGGCGGAGGAGGCCGCGGCCCCCGACGAGGAGGCCGCGGCCGTCGAGGCCGATCTCGACGAGCTGCGCGCGAAGGCCGCGCAGCGCGACGAGTACCTCGCCATCGCCCAGCGGACGCAGGCGGACTTCGAGAACTACCGCAAGCGGATGTCCCGCGAGGTCGGGCTGGCCGAGGGCCGTGGCGTGACCCGCCTGGCCAAGGAGCTGCTGCCCGCGCTCGACAACCTCGATCGCGCGATCGGAGCCGCACCGGCCGGCCAGGACAGCCTCACGGAGGGCTTCCGGCTCGTCCACGCGGAGCTGACGGCCGCGCTCGCGCGCCTGGGCATCGAGGGCTACGTCCCCAAGGGCGAGCTCTTCGACCCCAACCAGCACGAGGCGATGGCCCAGCACCCGGTGGAGGGCGCCGCCTCCGGCACCGTCATCGAGGTCTACCAGCCGGGCTACCGGCTCAACGACACCATCCTCCGGCCCGCAAGGGTCGTCGTAGCGGCATAGGAGTTCCGTGGCCCAGCAGCGTGATCCCTATCAGGTGCTCGGAGTCCAGCGCACGGCGTCGGCCGACGAGATCAAGAAGGCCCACCGCAAGCTGGTCCGTCAGTACCACCCCGACCGCAACCCGGACGACGCCAAGGCCGAGGAGCGCTTCAAGGAGGTCCAGCAGGCCTACGACCTGCTGAGCGATCCCGACAAGCGCAAGGCCTACGACCGCGGCGGCTTCGGCCCGTCCGGCGGCGCTCAGGGCGGCGGCTTCGGCGGCTTCGACACGAGCGGCTTCGGCGACATCCTCTCCGACCTGTTCGGCCGCGAGCGCGGCGGGGCGGGCGGCGGCGGCGGTGGTGGCCGCGGTCGCGGGCGCGGTCCCCGGCCGGAGGCCGGCCGCGACCTCGAGGTCGAGACGCAGATCTCGTTCGCCCAGTCGATCGACGGTGCCCAGGTGCCGATCGTCGTCCCGACGACCGAGCGCTGCGGCACGTGCAACGGCACGGGCGCCAAGCCGGGCACGAGCCCGAAGGTGTGCCCGCGCTGTCAGGGCCGCGGCGTCGAGTCGCAGGGCCAGGGGCTGTTCTCCATCTCGCAGCCCTGCCAGCGCTGCCACGGCTCCGGCACGATCATCGAGGACCCCTGCCCCACCTGCCACGGCGAGGGCCGGCTGCGCACCACCAAGCGCTACCGGGCGAACATCCCCGCGGGCGTGAAGGAGGGCAGCAAGGTCCGGCTCGCCGGCAAGGGCGAGCCCGGCACGAACGGCGGCCCGCCCGGCGACCTGTTCGTGGTCGTGCACGTCGAGAGCTCGCCGATCTTCTCCCGCAAGGGCGACAACGTCGAGGTCGAGGTGCCGCTCACGGTCCCGGAGGCCTTGCAGGGCGCCGAGATCGAGGTCCCGACCCTCAACGGGCGCAAGACCCTGCGCGTCCCTGGCGGCACGAAGCACGGCACCGTGCAGCGCATCCGCGGCGAGGGTCCGCCGAAGCTCGGCAGGAAGGACCGCGGCGACATCCACTACCGCTTCGTCATCGACGTCCCCGCGTCGCTGTCGAGCGAGCAGCAGGAGGCCGTACGCGAGCTCTCCAAGGTCATGAACGGCAACCCGCGCTCGAGCCTCTTCGCGAGCGCGAACGGAGGTGCGTGACATGGCCACGCGGCGCACCCGCACCACCACGCGCGTCGAGGTCGCGTCCGACCGCGGGGTCTTCATGATCTCCGTGGCGGCCGAGCTGGCCGACATGCACCCGCAGACCCTGCGGATGTACGAGCAGCGCGGGCTCATCGAGCCCAAGCGCTCGCCGAAGGGGACGCGGCTGTTCAGCCATCAGGACGTCGAGCGGCTGCGCCGCATCCAGCAGATGACGGTCGAGCTCGGGCTGAACCTCGCGGGCGTGGAGCGGGTGCTCGCGCTGGAGGAGCAGCTCGAGCGCACCCAGCGCAAGGTCGACGCCCTCGAGCGCCGGCGGACGCAGCTGGAGGCGGACATCACGCGCCTCGAGGCGGTCCGTCGCGAGGTCCGCGCTGAGCTCATCCCGTACAAGCAGTTCGCGGACGCGCTCAAGCCGCCGTCCGTCACCACGCCTGCCACGGACTAGGCGACTAGATTGCCCCGCGCATGGCGGGGCGTCACATCAACGCCGAGGAGGCGCACGAGCTCGCGGCCGGGATCCTCGAGCGCGCGGGTCTGACGGCGGACGAGGCCGCGGCGGTCGCGGACATCGTCGTCTGGACCGAGCTGACCGGCTATCCGCAGATCGGCCTCGCGCGGCTGCCCCGTCTGGCCGAGTACGTCCGGCGGGTCGACCGCGAGCCGATCCGCGTGGAGCGCGACGGCCCGTTCTCCGCGCACCTCGAGGCCGGCCGCGCCCTCGGCTACGTCACGGCGCTGCGGATGGTCGAGGTCGTCGAGGCGAAGGTGCGGGCGACCGGCATCGGCATGGTCACCGCGAACGGCTCGGGCCTGACCGGGCGCAACGCGTACTACGTCGAGCGGCTGGCCGAGCAGGGCTGGGTCGCGTTCATGGTCAACAACTTCACGGCGGTCGTCGCGCCTCACGGCTCGTCGGAGGCGCTCTTCGGCACGAACCCGCTGAGCGTGGCGATGCCGACCACCGGCGCGCCGCTCGTCGTCGACATCAGCGCGGCGACGCTCATCGATGCCGACCTGCGCTTCCACCGCCTCGAGGGGCGCCCGCTGCCCGACGGGCTGGCGTTCGACGGCGAGGGCAACGCCACGACCGACGCCGCTGCGGCGATCGGCGGCGCGGTCAAGGCCTTCGGCGAGCACCGCGGCTCGGCGCTCGCACTCGCGATCCAGGCGTTCGGCGTCCTCGCCGGGAGCCCGCCGGTCCCGGCGCAGCCCGACGACTCCGGCGTGTTCCTCATGGCGTTCGAGCCGTCGCTGTTCGGCGACCCGGACGACATCGCCGCGCGCCTGACCGAGCTGCTGGAGCGCGTCCGCGGCGCGCGCCCCGCCGATCCCGCCGTGCCCGTCCGCGCGCCCAACGACCGCGCCCTCGCGTCGATGGAGGCGGTCCGCGAGCGCGGCATCGACGTGTCCGACGAACTCTCCGATGCACTGGGAGCCCTCTGATGACCGAGCTGCTCGACGATCTCCTCGACTGGTTGCGCATCCCCTCGATCTCCACCGGCGGGGGCGATCCAGCGGACCTGCAGAGGGCGGCGGAGTGGGCGGCGACCCGCGTCCGCGGCGCCGGCGGCACCGCCGAGCTCGTCACGATCGACGGCGGCAACCCGCTCGTCGTGGGTGACCTGCCCGCGTCTTCGCCCGGCGCGCCGACCGTCCTCATCTACGGGCACTACGACGTCCAGGGCCCCGGCGACCTGTCCCTGTGGAGCTCGGACCCGTTCGTGCCGGAGATCCGCGACGGCCGCCTCTACGCGCGCGGCGCCTCCGACGACAAGGGCAACTTCCTCCCGCTCCTGCACGTCGCCTGCGCGCTCGCGCGCGACGGCGCGCTGCCGGTCAACGTCCGCGTCCTCGTGGAGGGCGAGGAGGAGGCGGCCAGCCACGCGGTCGCGCAGTGGATCCGCGCCGACGAGCGCCGCGCGGACTGCGCGATCGTCTTCGACTCCGACATGGCCGACGCCGACACCCCGGCGGTGACGCTCGGGCTGCGCGGGATCGTCATGACGAGCGTCGACGTGCGCGTCGCGCCGCGCGACCTGCACTCCGGCGTCTACGGCGGGACCGTCGCCAACGCGCTGCACGTCCTCCACGCGATGCTCGCCCAGGTCGTGCCGGGGGCCGACGGTCGCGTGCGCGCGGAGCTGCGCGAGGGCATCGTGCCCCCTGATCCGGCCGAGCTCGCGTCCTGGGAGCGCCTTCCCCCGGGCGCCGCCGAGCTGGCCGGGGTCGGGGCCAATCCCGTCGGCGACCCGGCTGACTTCTACGTGCGGACGGGCGCCGACGCGTCGCTCGACGTCAACGAGATCCGCGGCGGCGAGCCACGCACGCTCGTGCCGGCGACGGCGCACGCGACGCTCTCGCTGCGCCTCGCCGCGCGACAGGATCCCGACCACATGGCCGAGGTGCTGACGGGTCTGCTGCGCGCCGCCGCGCCGCCGTACGCCGAGGTGACGATCGAGACGGTCCGCGCCGCGCCGGCGCTGTTCGACGCCTCGCACCCCAGCGTCGCGCTGGCGACGCAGGCGCTCGAGCGGGCGGTCGGCGTCGCGCCGGTCCTCACGCGCAGCGGCGGCTCGATCCCGGCGGTTGCAGAGCTCGGCCAGCGCGGGATCCCGACGATCGTCAGCGGGTTCGCGCTGTCCGACGACCGCATCCACTCGCCCGACGAGTCCTTCCGGCTCACCTCGCTGGAGCGCGGCGAGCGCGCCGCCCGCGAGCTCTACGTCTCGCTGGCGGCGCTGCCTCACCACTCCTGACCGGCGATCTGCCGCGTCGCGACGTTGAGCCGGTTCCAGACGTTGATGGACGCGATCGCCAGCACGAGCGCGGCGAGCTCCTGCTCGTCGTAGTGGCGCGCGGCGTCCGCCCACACGTCGTCCGGCACCGGATCGGGCGTGTCGGCCAGCCGCGTCGCGGCCTCGGTCAGTGCCAGGGCCGCGCGCTCGGCGTCACTGAAGAACGGCGCGTCGCGCCACGCGGCGACCGCGAAGATGCGGTCGTCGGACTCACCGAGCTTGCGGGCGATCTTCGGGTGCTGCACGGCGCAGACGCCGCAGCCGTTGATCTGGCTCGCGCGCAGGTGCATGAGCTCGAGCAGCCCCGGCGAGATGCGTACGCGGCTGATCGCCTTGTTCAGCGCCTGCAGGGCGTCCATCGCGCCGGGCACGGCGAGCGCCGGGTTGGTGATCCGGGACTCGAGGGTCGTGGTCTCCATGGGTGCCTCCTCGTCGTGGTCACCCCGATGACCCGCGCGGGAGGGGAGATGTGACCGTGGCTCAGCCGGAGAGCTTCGCGGCGAGCTCGAGCAGGCTCGCCACGGACACGTCGGCCTCGGGATCGCTGCGGGCGGGCGATCCCTCGCCGTGCTCCAGCGGGCGGTCGACGAACGCCGTCCCCAGCCCGGCGCCGCGGGCACCCGCGAGATCGAACGGATGCGCAGCGACGAGCATGAGCTTCGCCGGCTGCACGGCGAGCAGCTCCGCCGCCCGCAGGTACACCCGGCGCGCGGGCTTGTACGCGCCGGCGAGCTCGGCGGAGAGGATCGCGTCGAAGCGCAGGTCGCCGTGGCGGGCGAGGTCGACGAGCAGCGCCACGTGGCCGTTGGAGAGCGTCGCGGTCACCCGGTCGCGCCGCAGGAGCTCCAGGCCCTCGCGGACGTCGGGCCAGGGATCCAGCTCGTGCCACCCGCGCACGAGCTGCGCCTTCGTGGCGGCGTCGACGGGCGGGAGGCCGCGCGCGAGGAGCAGCTCGTCCAGCGTGGCGCCGTGCAGGTCGTCGAGGGTTCCGGCCGGACGCTGCCCGCGGTTGGACTCCTCGAGCGCCGGCGCGTAGCGACCACGCCAGTCGTCGGCCAGCTCGGACGGGTCCCCGCCGATCCCGGCGGCGGCGAACGCGCGGGCGATGCTCGAGCGCCAGTCGACCAGCGTGCCGAAGACGTCGAAGACGAGCGCGCGGACGGCCACGCGCGCAGGCTACCTATCCGTCGCGGGTGCGCGACGGGTGCCGGACGCGTTCCTCGCGCTCGCTCGGATCCACGTGCCCGCGGGTCCCCTCGCCGGCCTCCTCCTCCGCCATCTGCTCCGCGACCTGGCGCTCGGGTGCGCCCTTGGGGAAGTCGTGCGGGCTGATCTCGGCGTGCACCTCGGGGGTGTCGCCCAGTGCGGTCTCGTCGTCGCCGATGACGTGCGCCTTGGGCAGCCCGCCTTCGCGACCGTCGCGCAGTGCGTCCTGCTCGTCGTCGCCGTGACTCGCCATCTCGCGCTCACCGAGCGCGCGGGTCGCGCCGGCGTAGACCGCCGCGATGATCGCGACGAGCGCGACCGGGATGGCCCAGGAGATCCCCCCGGCGATCGCCGCGACGGCCGCGACGACGGCGAAGAAGATCGCGCCGAGCAAGAGGAAGGGACCTAGGCGCATAGACGCTGGTTACCCCTGACTCGCGCCAGGAAACACGCTTGTGTGACCCCTCTCCGGTTGACAGGAAATCTCAGTCGCCTACACTGAGATAACTCTTTCTTCCGAACGACCAGGAATCCATGCAGGCAGACCGATTCACGATCAAGTCCCAGGAGGCCCTCCGGTCGGCCATCGACCTCGCGGCCACCGCTCGACATTCCCAGGTGCAGCCGGAGCATCTGCTCGCCGTGCTGCTCGATCAGGGCGACTCCGTCGTCCCTGGTGTGCTGCGCAAGCTGGGCGTCGCCGTCGAGGGCCTGCGCGGCCAGGTGCGCGCGGCGCTCGACGCGCTCCCCACGCTCGGCAGCGCCGCCGAGCCCACGACCGCGCCGGAGCTCATGCAGGTCCTGCGCGCGTCCGAGCACGAGATGCGCGAGCTCTCCGACGAGTACGTGTCCACCGAGCACCTCCTGCTCTCGCTCGCCGGGCACAACTCGAAGGCGGGCGAGGCGCTGCGCGCCGCCGGCGCGTCGAAGGACGCGCTGCTCCAGGCGATCGCCGAGGTCCGCGGCAGCCACCGCGTGACCGACCAGAGCCCCGAGGAGAAGATCAACGCGCTCGAGCGCTTCGGCCGCGACCTCACCGAGGAGGCCGCGCAGGGCAAGCTCGACCCGGTGATCGGTCGTGACGACGAGGTCCGCCGCGTCGTCCAGGTCCTCTCCCGGCGCCGCAAGAACAACCCCGTCCTCATCGGCGACCCCGGCGTCGGCAAGACGGCGATCGTCGAGGGTCTCGCCCAGCGCATCGTCTCCGGCGACGTGCCGGAGTCGCTGCGTGACCGCAGGGTCGTCGCGCTCGACATCGGCGCCCTGCTCGCCGGGTCGAAGTACCGCGGCGAGTTCGAGGAGCGCCTGAAGGCCGTCCTCCAGGACATCAAGGACGCGGAGGGCCAGGTCGTCCTCTTCATGGACGAGCTGCACACGATCGTCGGCGCGGGCGCCGCGGAGGGCGCCGTCGACGCGGCCAACCTGCTCAAGCCGATGCTCGCCCGCGGCGAGCTGCGCGCCGTCGGGGCGACCACCCTGGACGAGTACCGCAAGCACGTCGAGAAGGACGCCGCGCTCGAGCGCCGCTTCCAGCCGATCTACGTCGGCGAGCCCTCCGTCGAGGACACGATCGCGATCCTGCGCGGCCTCAAGGAGCGCTACGAGGTGCACCACGGCGTCCGCATCCAGGACTCCGCCCTCATCGCCGCCGCGACGCTGTCGGACCGCTACATCGCCGACCGCTTCCTGCCCGACAAGGCCATCGACCTCGTCGACGAGGCCGGGGCGCGGCTGCGCATCGAGATCGACTCGCTGCCCGAGGAGATCGACGAGGTCGAGCGCCGCGTCATGCAGCTGGAGATCGAGCGCACGTCGCTGGAGAACGAGCGCGACGACGCGTCCGCCGAGCGCCGCGAGGCGCTGGACCGCGAGCTCGCCGAGCTGCGCGAGGCCGCCAACGGCATGAAGGCGCAGTGGCAGGCCGAGAAGGACGCCATCGTCGGCGTCCAGCAGGTCAAGGAGCGCCTCGAGCAGGCGCACCGCGAGGCCGAGCGCGCCGAGCGCGACGCCGACCTGCAGCGCGCGGCCGAGCTGCGCTACGGCGAGATCCCCGACCTCGAGCGGCGCCTCGCAGCGGCCGAGGAGCGCTCCGACGGCGATGCCGGTTTCCTCCAGGAGGAGGTGACGTCCGAGGACATCGCCGAGGTCGTCGGTCGCTGGACCGGCATCCCGGTGTCGCGGCTCATGGAGGGCGAGGTCTCCAAGCTCGTCCACATGGAGGAGCGCCTGCACGGGCGCGTCGTGGGCCAGGAGGCCGCCGTCGAGGCGGTGTCCAACGCCCTGCGGCGCTCGCGCGCCGGCCTGAGCGACCCGGACCGGCCGATCGGCACGTTCCTGTTCCTCGGCCCGACCGGCGTCGGCAAGACCGAGCTGGCCCGCGCGCTGGCCGAGTTCATGTTCGACGCGCAGGACGCGATGGTCCGCATCGACATGAGCGAGTACATGGAGAAGCACGCCGTGTCGCGACTCGTCGGCGCGCCCCCCGGCTACGTCGGCTACGACGAGGGCGGCCAGCTGACCGAGGCCGTGCGCAGGCGCCCGTACTCGGTCGTGCTCCTCGACGAGATCGAGAAGGCCCACCCCGACGTCTTCAACGTCCTCCTGCAGGTCATGGACGACGGGCGGCTCACCGACGGCCAGGGCCGGACGGTGGACTTCAAGAACGTCGTGCTCATCATGACGTCGAACATCCCAGGCGGGGCCGCCGGCGCGGAGATGCACTTCAAGCCGGAGTTCATCAACCGGCTGGACGACATCGTCGAGTTCGACGCGCTGTCGCGGGAGAACCTCCGCGAGATCGTCGAGCTGCAGGTGGCGCGCGTCGCGACCCGCGTGCTGGAGCGCGGCATCGAGCTGCACCTCACCCCTGCGGCGCTGGACCTGCTCGGCGAGCTGGGCTACGACCCGACCTACGGGGCGCGGCCGCTCAAGCGGGTGCTGCAGAAGCGGCTCGTCGACCGGCTGGCGCTCGCGCTGCTGGAGGGCGAGTACCGCGAGGGCGATCGCGTGCGGGTCGACGCGTCGGACGGCGAGCTCGTGCTCACCCGCGCTGCGGAGGTGCCCGCGGCAGCAGCGTAGGATCGCGGCCGTGACCGACTTCGCGGAGACGATCGCGGCCGCCTACGCGGTGGACGGACCCTCGGTGGACCTCGGGCGCGGGGTCCACGAGGGGACCATGTTCCCCGAGGCCAAGGTGCAGGTCGCCCTGCGGATGATGACCCGCCACGGGCTCATCGCAGGGGCGACCGGCACGGGCAAGACGAAGACGCTGCAGCTCATCGCCGAGCAGCTCTCGGCGCAGGGCGTGCCCGTCTTCGTCGCCGACGTGAAGGGCGACGTGTCCGGCGTCGCCGCCCCCGGCGACGCCGAGGGCCCCGGCGCCAAGCGCGACGCCGAGCTGGGCATCCCGTACGCGCCGACCGGCTTCCCGACCGAGTACCTCTCGATCGGCGGCATCGGCCCCGGCATCCCGATCCGCGCCACGGTCTCGGACTTCGGGCCCCGCCTCATGGCGAAGGTGCTCGGCGCGAACGAGACCCAGGAGTCGAGCCTCAACCTCGTCTTCCACTACGCGGACTCCAAGTCGCTGCCGCTGCTCGACCTCTCCGACCTGCGCGCGCTGCTGACCTTCCTGACCTCCGACGAGGGCAAGGCCGAGCTCGAGGGCATCGGCGGCGTGTCCAAGGCGACGGTCGGTGTGCTGCTGCGCAACCTCGTGACGGTCGAGACCGGCGGCGGCACGGAGTTCTTCGGCGAGCCGATGTTCGACATCGCCGACCTCATGCGCACCGGGCCGGACGGCAGGGGCGTCATCTCCTGCATGGAGCTTCCCGCGGTGCAGGACAAGCCGGCGCTCTGGTCGACCGTGCTCATGTGGCTCGTCGCCGAGCTGTTCGAGACGCTGCCCGAGGCCGGCGAGGTCGACAAGCCCAAGCTCGTGTTCTTCTTCGACGAGGCGCACCTGCTGTTCACCGACGCGTCGAAGGCGTTCCTGGAGTCCGTCGAGCAGACCGTGCGGCTCATCCGCTCGAAGGGCGTCGGCATCTACTTCGTGACGCAGTCGCCGAAGGACGTGCCGTCGAGCGTCCTGGCGCAGCTCGGCAGCCGCGTGCAGCACGCGCTGCGCGCGTTCACGCCCGACGACCAGAAGGCGCTCTCCGCGGCCGTGAAGACCTACCCGGTCTCCGACCTGTACGACGTGGAGGAGCTGCTGACCTCGACCGGCACCGGCGAGGCGGCGGTGACACTGCTCAACGAGAAGGGGGTCCCGACGCCCGTCGTGCACGCGCGCCTGCCGGGGCCCGTGTCGCGGATGGGGCCGGCCGACGACGTCGAGGGCGCCGCGAAGGCATCACCGTTGTTCGCCAAGTACGGGACCCGCGTCGACAACGAGAGCGCCAGAGAGCTGCTCGCCAAGCGCGTCGACGAGGCCGCCGCCGGGGCCGAGGCGGCCGAGCGCGCCAAGCAGGCCGAGAAGGAGATGAAGCACATCCCCGTGCCGAAGATGCCCAAGGCGCCCCGCCGGGCGCCCGCTCCGGCATCGGCCGGCGGCATCGGCGACTTCCTCAACAGCACCACCGGGCGGCAGATCCAGCGCGAGGTCATCCGCGGCGTCTTCGGGCTGCTCAAGCGCAAGCGCTAGCGGCCGACCACCGGGGCACACGTGCCCCGTCGCCTCTCCATCCGCGCCAAGCTCCTCGGGAGCGCCGGCCTCCTCATCACCCTCATGCTCGTCGTGGGCGTCATCGGCGAAGCGCAGATCCGCCACGTCGCCGACAACGGCAACGCCCTCTACACGACCGACCTCGAGGGGTCGCGGTGGGCCGCCGACCTCGAGCGCACGCTGAGCGAGCAGCAGCTCGCGATCCACGTCGCGCTCGCATCGCGCACCGAGGCCTCCGTCGCCCGCGCCGACCGGGTGGTCGACGAGTCCCGCACGTCGATCCGCGACGGCATCGCCCGCCTCGATGGGCTCCACGGCTTCGCCGCCACCTCGCAGCTGCGCGCGTTCGAGACCGCGTGGAAGCGCCAGGACGCGCTCCTCCTGCGGGGCCGCCGGCTCTCCCGGTCGGACCCCGAGCGCGCGACTGCCCTGTTCAACGGGGAGCAGCAGTCCGCCGTCACCGCTGCGCTGCGCCGCGCCCGCCTGCTCGGCACGGCCGCCGAGGGCCACGCCCGCGCGCGCAGCCGCGACATGCAGGACGCCTACGCGTCCTCCAGCCTCTTCCTGCTGGGCTCCATCGCGCTCGCCGCGGTCCTGGGCTTCGGCATCGCCTTCCTGATCTCGCGCGGCATCCAGCGCAGCGTCGAGGACGTGCTCGACCGGCTCCGGTCGCTCGGCGCGAACTGCGTCGCCGGGCTGCGCGACGGGCTCGGCGACCTCGCGCACGGCGACCTCACCACGCCGGTCGTGCCGACCACGCAGCCGATCGACCGCATCGCCGGCGACGAGCTCGGCGACGTGGCCCGCACGGTCAACGTGATCCGCGAGGACCTCGTCCGGACGATCGAGGCCTACAACGAGACCCGCGCGGGCCTCGGCGGGATGATCGCCACCGTGACGCACAGCGCGCAGACGCTGAGCGCGGCCTCGCAGCAGATGGCCGCCACGTCGGAGGACACCGGCCGCGCCGTGGGCGAGATCGCCCATGCGGTCGGGGACATCGCCGACGGCGCCCAACGCCAGGTCGAGGCGCTCGAGAGCGCCCGCACCGTCGCTGAGCAGGTCACGACCGCCACGATCGCGTCGGCCGAGAGCGCAGGCGAGGCCGCCACCGTCGCCGCCGGCGCCCGCGCCGCGGCAACGGAGGGCACCGAGGTCGTCGTCCGCGCGACCGACGCGATGGCCGCCGTCCGCGAGGCGTCCGAGCAGGCGTCCGCCGCGATCCGAGGCCTCGGCGAGAAGTCCCAGCGCATCGGCGGCATCGTCGACACCATCACCGGCATCGCCGAGCAGACCAACCTCCTCGCGCTCAACGCCGCGATCGAGGCGGCGCGCGCCGGCGACCAGGGCCGTGGCTTCGCGGTCGTCGCCGACGAGGTCCGCAAGCTCGCCGAGGGCTCCCAGCAGGCCGCCGCCAGCATCGCCGTCCTCATCGGCGAGATCCAGCACGAGACGGCGCTCGCCGTGTCGGTCGTCGAGCGCGGTGCCGAGCGCACCGAGGACGGCGTCACGACGGTGCTGCAGGCCCGCGCGTCCTTCGCGTCCATCGGCGAGGCCGTCGAGGACATGAACGCCCGCGTCGAGCAGATCGCAGCGGCCGTCGAGCAGATCGCCGTCAGCTCCCAGCAGATGCAGGACGACATGCTCGAGGTCTCCGCCGTCGCGGAGCAGTCCTCGGCGTCGACCGAGGAGGTCTCGGCCTCGACGCAGGAGACGTCGGCTTCCACGCAGGAGATCGCGGCCTCCGCCCAGGAGCTGTCGCGCACCGCCGAGGAGCTCGAGCAGCTCGTCGGCCGCTTCACGCTGGAGCCGGTCGCCGCCTAGCCGCTCAGCCGGCGACGATCTTCACGCGCCGCGTGAAGAAGAGGAAGCCGGGCCGGTCGATGCGGCCCTTCTTGTAGCGCTTGCGCGTGTCGAACTGCAGGGTCCACGTCCCGGCCCGCGCGCGGAACGGGAACAGGCGGCGCGGGCTCGTCGGGGCCAGGTGGCCGCAGACGCCGCGTGCCATGCCCAGGTCGACGGTCTGGCGCACCTTGCCGCCGGGCCCCACGTAGTGGACGTACACGTTCGGCTGGGCGTCGAGCAGCCCGAAGCCGTCGACGGAGAAGCGCACGAGCATCGTGGCCGGATCGCCGGTGGCCGGTGAGAAGCTCGCATGGAAGCGGGTGATCGGCAGCCGCGTCGATGCGCGGGTGGTGCCGTCGCTCAGCTCGATGACGGAGCTGGCCTCCCGCCGCCCCGCAGGGAGCTTCGGCGCGTCGAAGCGCGCCTCCACGCCGCCGACGGCGTCGGCCGTCGTCGATCCGATGAGCGTGCCCCCGCGCCGGACCTCGACCTTCCCCCCGGGCGCGAACCCGGCCGCGGACAGCCCGACGCGCGAGCCCTCGAGGTAGCAGGCGCGGTTGAGCTCCACGGCGGCGGCCCCGGAGGTGGCGGGGGCGATGGCGGCGCACATGAGCGCCGCGGCAGCCGCGGGGCCCACCCAGAACGTGATCCTCTCGCGCATCTGGGCGGCGACCGTAGCGCACCGGAAGGCAGAGGTCGCGCGACTTCCAGTAGAAGATCCGTCGAGTCCGCCGACATCGGAGGCCGCATGCCCACCTTCATCATGCTCTCGACCCTGACGCCCGAGGGCGTCCAGACGGTCAGGAACAACCCCACCCGGATCCGCGAGGTCAACAAGGAGCTCGAGCAGCTCGGGGCGACCGTCAAGGCCCAATGGGCGACGCTCGGCCACTACGACTTCGTCAACGTCGTGGAGGCGCCCGACGAGAAGACAATGGCCCGCGTCTCGCTCGAGCTCGGCTCCCGCGGAACCGGCAAGTGGGAGACGATGGTCGCGATCCCGATCGACGACTTCATCGCCACGCTGTGAGGGTCCTCGTGGTCGGCGGCGGCGGGCGGGAGCACGCCATCGTGCGCTCGCTCGGGCGCTCGCCGCAGACCCCGGAGATCCTCTGCGCGCCCGGGAACCCCGGGATCGAGCGCGATGCCACGCTGCTGCCGATCCCCGTGACCGACGTGCCCGCGCTCGTGGCGGCGGCGCGCGAGCACGCGGTCGGCCTCGTGGTCGTCGGTCCCGAGGCGCCGCTCGTGGCGGGCCTCGTCGACGCGCTCGCGGACGCCGGGATCCCCGCGTTCGGGCCGACCGCCGCCGCCGCGCGCGTGGAGGGGTCGAAGGTCCACGCGAAGGAGCTCATGGCGGCCGCCGGCGTGCCGACGGGCGCGTTCGCCATGGCGGCGACCGTGGAGGAGGGCCTGGACGCGATCGGCGGGAGCTACCCGGCGGTCCTGAAGTACGACGGGCTGGCCGCCGGCAAGGGCGTCGTCATCGCCGAGGACGAGGACGCCGCACGGCGCGCGCTCGAGGACTTCCTCGTGCACCGCAGCTTCGGCGACGGGCAGGTCTTCGTCGAGGAGCACCTCACCGGCGAGGAGCTGTCGCTGCTCGCCCTCTGCGACGGCGAGCGGGCCATCCCGATGGCGCCCGCCCAGGACTTCAAGCGCATCGGCGACGGCGACGTCGGCCCGAACACAGGCGGCATGGGCTCCTACTCGCCCGTCCCCGGCGCGGGCGACGCGCACGAGCTGTCGGCCGTCGTGCACCAGCGGCTCGTCGACGAGCTGCGCCGGCGGGGGACGCCGTTCCACGGCGTCCTGTACGCCGGGCTCATGCTCACGCCCGACGGGCCGCGCGTCATCGAGTACAACGCGCGCTTCGGCGACCCGGAGACGCAGGCGGTCCTCCCGCGCCTGCGCAGCGACCTGCTCGAGCTCCTGCGCCTCGCCGCGAGCCCCGGCGGGCTGGAGGGGGCGACGCTCGACTTCACCGACGACGCCGCGGTCACCGTCGTCCTGGCGAGCGGCGGCTATCCGGCCTCCTCGTCGAGCGGGGACGTCATCTCCGGCCTCGACGACGTGGGCGACGACGTCGAGCTGACCCACGCGGGCACCGCGCGGCGCGAGGACGGCGCGATCGTGACGGCCGGTGGGCGGGTACTCAACGTGACGGCACTGGGTCCCGACATCGGGGCGGCCCGGGACGCGGCCTATGCTGCCGCGGATCTGATCACCTTCGAGGGCCGTCAGCTGCGCCGAGACATCGCGCTGCGGGCCGTGGGACGGACATGAGCGAGCACATGAGCACGAGCGACGCGCCCGAGACCGTGGCTGAGACCGCGCCGGAGATGGAGCAGATCCCGGTCGACGCACCGCGCGTCGGCATCATCATGGGATCGAAGTCCGACACCGCTGCGATGGAGGCCGCGGAGAAGGTCCTCGAGGAGGCAGAGGTGACCTTCGAGGTGCGCGTCATGTCAGCGCACCGCGAGCCCGATGTCGTCGCCGACTACTGCAAGAACGCCCGGATGCGCGGCCTGCGCGTCATCATCGCCGGCGCCGGCCTGTCCGCCGCGCTGCCGGGGACCGCCGCCGCGCACACCGACCTGCCCGTGATCGGCGTCCCGCTCACCAGCCGGATGTCCGCGCTCGGGGGGTTGGACGCGCTGCTCTCCATCACGCAGATGCCGCCCGGCGTGCCGGTCGCCTGCGTGGGGCTGGACAACGCGCGCAACGCCGCGCACCTGGCCGTCCGGATCCTGGAAGCGTGAGCCCCGGAGCGTGATCCGCCAGCTCTCCAGTCGCCGGGTCTACGAGAGTCCGTACCTCCGACTCCGCGAGGACGCGATCGAGCAGCCCGACGGCACCCGCGGCACCTACGGGGTCGTCGAGAAGCCGGACTTCGCGCTCGTCGTGCCCTGGGACGGCGAGCGCCTGCACCTCGTCGGCCAGTACCGCTACCCGGTGACCTCGTTCGAGTGGGAGTTCCCGCAGGGCGGCGTCGAGGGCTTCGTGCCCGAGCGGCCGTCGGAGATCGCCGCGCGCGAGCTGGAGGAGGAGACCGGGCTGCGCGCGGACCGGCTGCAGCACCTCGGTCGCATGTGGCACGCCTACGGCTTCTCCCAGCAGGGCTTCGACGCGTTCCTCGCGACCGGCCTCACCGCCGGCGAGACGCATCGCGAGCCGTCCGAGCAGACGATGGAGTCGCGCACGGTCGGCATCGACGAGCTCGAGGCGATGATCCTGTCCGGCGAGCTGCGCGACGCGCCGTCGGTCGCGGCCTGGGGTCTCGTCCGCATGCGCGGGCTCCTGTGATCGACAGGTACACACGCCCGGAGCTCGGTGCGATCTGGACCGACGAGGCCCGGATGGAGGCGTGGCGCCGCGTCGAGGTCGCCGCCTGCGAGGAGATGGACGGTCCGACGGCCTCCGATCTCGAGGCGATCCGCGCGGCGACGTTCACGGTCGAGGCGGTCGGGCGGCGCGAGGAGGTCACCGACCACGACGTCGCGGCGTTCGTCGACGTCCTGTCCGCGAGCGCGGGGCCCGCCGGGCGCTGGATCCACTTCGGGCTGACGAGCTCCGACGTCCTCGACACCGCGCTGGGCCTGCAGCTGCAGGCCGCGGGCGAGATCGTCGTCGCCGGCGCACGCGAGCTGGCCTGGGCGCTCGCCGAGCGCGCGCGCGAGCACGCCGGCACCGTGTGCGTGGGTCGGACCCACGGCGTGCACGCGGAGCCGACGACGTTCGGCATCAAGCTCGCCGGCTTCGCGATGGAGGCCCACCGCAACGCGCAGCGCCTGCAGCTCGCGTTCGGCCAGGCGGCCGTGGGGGCGCTCTCCGGGGCGGTCGGGACCTACGCGTCACACCCGCCCGCGTTCGAGGCGGCCGTGCTCGCGCGCCTCGGCCTCGCGGCGGAGACCGTGTCGACGCAGGTCGTCCCCCGCGACCGGCACGCCGAGGTGCTCCAGGCGATCTCCCTCGCGGGCGCCGGACTCGAGCGCCTCGCCACCGAGATCCGCCACCTGCAGCGCACCGAGGTCCTCGAGGCGAGCGAGCCGTTCCGCTCCGGCGCCCAGAAGGGCTCGAGCGCGATGCCCCACAAGCGCAACCCGATCACGAGCGAGCGCATCACCGGGCTCGCCCGCGTCCTGCGCGGCAACGCGCAGGCGGGGGTCGAGAACGTCGCCCTGTGGCACGAGCGCGACATCTCGCACTCCGGCGCCGAGCGGGTGATCCTGCCGGACTCCACGATCCTCCTCGACTACCTGCAGCACCGCGCGCTGCGGCTCGTGCGCGGGCTCGTCATCGATGCGGGCAGGATGCGGCGCAACCTCGACCTCACGCACGGCGCCCTGTTCTCCCAGCGGGTGCTGCTCGCGCTCGTCGCGTCGGGCACGGAGCGCGACGAGGCGTATCGCATCGTCCAGGAGGAGGCACAGCGCGCGTGGGACGAGGGGATCGCCCTGCGCGACCTGCTCGAGCGACGAAGCCTCGGCCTCGATCTGGACGAGGTGTTCGACCTCACCGCGTACACCCGGTACGCGCCCGAGATCGTCGCCCGGCTGGACGTGATCCCACCCGTCTGACGCCGCCGATCGCGTTGCTAGCCTCGCTCGTGTGACCACCCTCGCCGACCTCCCCCTGCTCTCCTCGGGCAAGGTCCGGGAGCTCTACGACCTGGGCGACGAGCTGCTGATGGTGGCCTCCGACCGGATCTCGACGTACGACGTCGTCCACCCGACGCCGATCCCCGACAAGGGCAAGGTCCTCACCGGGCTGTCCGTCTTCTGGTTCGGTGCCACGGAGCACATCGTCGCCAACCACCTCGTCTCCGCGACCGACGGCGTTCCGGCCGAGGCGCGCGGCCGCGGCCTCGCCGTGCGCAAGCTGAAGATGCTGCCTGTCGAGTGCGTCGTCCGCGGCTACATCACCGGCTCCGGATGGAAGGACTACCTCGCCAGCGGCTCGGTCTCCGGCATCGCGCTGCCGGCCGGGCTGCAGGAGTCCCAGGAGCTGCCCGATCCGCTCTTCACGCCCTCGACGAAGGCCGACGTGGGCCACGACGAGGCGATCGACTTCGAGGGCGCCGTCTCCCTGATCGGGGACCGCGCGCTGGCCGAGAAGGTCCGCGACGCGTCGCTCGCGCTCTACGCCTTCGCCCGTGACCACGCGCGCGAGCGCGGCGTGATCCTGGCCGACACGAAGTTCGAGTTCGGCCTCGACGACGCCGGCGTGCTCACGGTCGGCGACGAGGTGCTGACGCCGGACTCGTCGCGCTTCTGGCCGGTCGACGGCTACGAGCCGGGCCGCGGGCAGCCGAGCTTCGACAAGCAGTACGTCCGCGACTGGGCCGCCGGCTCGGGGTGGGACAAGGCGCCCCCCGCGCCCGCGATCCCCGACGACGTCGTCGCCCGCACGCGCGAGCTCTACGTCGAGGCGTACGAGCGGATCACCGGGGAGTCGTTCTCGGGCTGGCTGGACCGGACCGCGGCATGAGCGTCGGCAGAGCCTCCGTTCTCGCGCGCACGGTGGGACGGCGGTTGGCGTGAGGGCGCGCGTCCTCGTCCGGCCGAAGGCGGGGATCCTCGATCCCCAGGGCATCGCGGTCGAGCGGGCGCTCCCCGCGCTCGGGTTCGAGGGCGTCCAGAACGTGCACGTCGGGCGCCTCATCGAGCTCGACGTGGAGGATCCGGCGCGGCTCGACGAGATGTGCCGGGCGCTGCTCGTGAACCCGCTCATCGAGGACTACGAGGTGGTGGCTCAGACTCCGTCTGAGCCATTGGCAACGTCGCAGGGCGACGTTGCCGGTGGCGACGACGGGGCGCCGCGGTGAGGTTCGGCGTCGTCCGCTTCCCGGGGACCTGCGACGACGCCGACGCGCTGCTCGCCTGCGCGAAGGTCGGCGACGCGGAGATCCTCTGGCACGGCGACCGCGACCTCCGCGGCGCCGACGCGATCGTGATCCCAGGCGGGTTCTCCTACGGCGACTACCTGCGCGTCGGCGCGATCGCCCGCTTCTCGCCCGTCATGGAGTCCGTCATGGCCTTCGCGCGCGACGGCGGCCCGGTGCTCGGGATCTGTAACGGCTTCCAGATCCTGTGCGAGGCCGGGATGCTGCCCGGCGCGCTGCTGCCGAACGTGGGGCTGCGGTTCATCTGCCGTCAGGTCGGCGTCGTCGTCGAGCGGCCCGACACCGCCTTCACCGCCGCCTGCGAGCCGGGCGAGATCCTCTCGATCCCCGTCAAGCACACGACGGGGCGCTTCTTCGCGCCCGGCGCGGGCGGCCTGGAGGACGCCGGCCAGGTCGTGCTGCGCTACGCCCACGACGGCAACCCCAACGGGTCGACGAACGACATCGCGGGCGTCTGCAACGAGGGCCGCAACGTCGTCGGGCTCATGCCGCATCCCGAGCACGCGATCGACGCGCTGCTGGGCTCCGCCGACGGCCTGAAGCTGTTCGAGAGCGCCGCCCGTGTCCCCGTCTGAGACCGTCCCGGGCCTCGGAAGCGCGCTCGACCTCGGTCTGACCCAGTCCGAGTACGCGCTCATCGTCGAGAAGCTCGGCCGCGAGCCCAACGAGGTCGAGCTCGCGATGTTCTCCCTCCTGTGGAGCGAGCACTGCTCGTACAAGCACTCCAGGAAGCTGCTGGGGACGCTGCCGACGGAGGGCGAGCACGTCGTCATGGGCCCGGGGGAGAACGCGGGCGCCGTCGACGTGGGGGACGGCCTGGCCGTCGCGTTCAAGGTCGAGTCGCACAACCACCCGAGCGCGGTCGAGCCGTTCCAAGGTGCCGCCACCGGCGTCGGCGGCATCCTGCGCGACATCTTCGCCATCGGGGCCCGCCCGATCGCGGTGCTCGACTCGCTGCGATTCGGCGAGCCCTCCAGCCCGCGCTCGCGCTACCTGCTCGACCACGCCGTGGCCGGGATCGCGCACTACGG
>Ga0070665_100000792_pt1 | contig 41560 bp, 39 predicted proteins | sample KBSS13metaG_FD_65862 | JGI IMG/M metagenome (GOLD analysis project Ga0070665, IMG submission 65862) | Switchgrass rhizosphere microbial communities from Kellogg Biological Station, Michigan, USA - KBS S1-3 metaG | ecosystem: Host-associated > Plants > Roots > Rhizosphere > Soil ...
GTCATCAGCCGCAGGAGCTTCGATGCGAGGGCGGCTCACACTTCCCGCGCAACGTCGCCTGCGGCGCAAGTCCGACTTCGAGGCCGCCTACGCGCGTGGACGGCGCTTTGGTAATGGATTCTTCGCGGTGACTGCGAAACCCAATGACATTGGTGGACCGCGACTGGGTTTGGCCGTTTCGGTCAAGAACGCCGGCAGCTCGGTCGAGCGCAATCGTCTTCGCAGGACTATTCGGGAATCCTTCAGGTTGCACCAGCACGAGCTGCCTCCGGTGGATCTCGTGGTTAGCGCCCGTGGGCGTGCACGCGGCGCCGACGCCACGGAGTTGCGCGCGAGTCTCCTGGCGTTGTGGAAAAAAGTGACAGAGCAATGCGCCACGCCGTCGCATTCCTGATCCGTCTTTACCAGCGGTTCGTGAGCCCTCTCCTGGGCCCGCGGTGCCGCTTCTATCCTTCCTGCTCCAACTACGCTCTGCAGGCGGTGCAGCGCTTCGGAACGCTCTATGGCGGATGGCTGGCGGTGAAACGTCTCGGCCGTTGCCATCCCTGGCATCCGGGCGGCTACGACCCGGTGCCCGAAAGCCCAATGGGCCAGCCCTCCGATCACGACGCGGCCACCTGCTCACATCACGCACATGAGTAACAACCCACGTATTTATCTCTGGATTGCTCTCGCGTTGGTGGTGTTCTTGAACTACCAGGCGTGGATGACCGATTACGGTCCGAAGCCTGGTGCAAACACCGCAGCCAGCGCGCAGTCGTCCACCGCGCCGGGTAACACTGCGGCGTCCACTACCGATCTCAGCAACAAGATCCCGCAGGCCTCGCAGACACAACAGCCGGGCGCGGCGGACAACAAGCCAACGCCGCCCGCAGCCTCAACCCCGGCGGCCCAAACGGCCGCGAGCGCAGCGGTCGCCGACGCTGCAGCCGCACAAGTCATCCATGTCCGTACCGACGTACTCGATGTGGACATCAGCACCCTCGGTGGGACGATCCAGAAGGCCGACCTTCTGCAGTACACGAAGGTGAAGGGCGAGGCGGCGCTCGTCCGCCTGGAGAATGTCGACGATCCGCTGACGACGTTCGTGCTGCAGTCGGGTCTCGTCGGTCCCGAGAAGACCTCTTACCCAACACACCTGGCGAAGTGGTCGACCGAGAAGACCTCCTACGACATCGACGCGCAGCAAGAGCTTCGGGTGCCGCTGACCTGGAGCAACGACCAAGGAGTCACGGTCACCAAGACCTACATCTTCCGTCGTGGCCTGTACTCCATCGACCTCAACTACAGCGTCCAGAACCACGGTAGCCAGAGCTGGCAGGCCGCGCCTTACGCGCAGTTCTTGCGCAATGACCCGCGCACCAAGAGCTCGATGTTCAACGTCGAGAGCCGGGCCTTCCACGGTCCTGCGATCGACGACGGTACGAAATACCGCAAGCTCAAAACCGAGGCCGACTCCGATGACAGCCACCTCTCGCAGGAAGTGACGAACGGCTGGATCGCAGCCGTACAGCATCAGTTTGTGAGCGCGGTGGTCCCCCCGAAGAACACGCCTTATCGGATCACTCTGAACCTCGCCGGCGATCAATATCTCCTGGCCGCGACCGGGCCGATGCACACCGTAGCCCCGGGAGCAACGGCCACGTTCGGTGAAACCCTGTACACCGGTCCCAAACTCCAGGCACAGCTGGAAAAGATCAGCCCGCGCCTGGATCGCGTCGCCGACTACGGCATGCTGACGATCCTGGCGCAGCCGCTCTTCAATGCGTTGGAATGGGTCCACAAGCTGACAGGCAACTGGGGTGTCGCCATCATCCTGGTGACCCTGCTGCTGAAACTGATTTTTTATCCGCTCTCGGAAACGAGCGGACGCTCCATGGCGAAAATGAAGCTGCTGCAGCCTCGCATCAAAAACCTGCAGGAGACCTACAAGGAAGACCGCGAGAAACTCGGTCGCGCCATGATGGACCTGTACAAGCGCGAAAAGGTCAATCCAGCTACCGGCTGTCTGCCGATGATCATCCAGATTCCCGTGTTCTTCGCCTTCTACCAGGTGCTGCTGGAAAGCGTCGAGATGCGGCAGGCGCCGTTTGCGCTATGGATTCACGACCTGTCCTCGAAAGATCCGCTGTTCATTCTGCCAGCGATCATGGCCGGCGCGATGTTGGTTCAGTACAAGCTGAATCCCCAGACCGGGGTGGACCCGGTGCAGCAGAAAGTCTTCATGATCATGCCGCTGGTCATGTCGGTGACGTTCGCCTTCTTCCCGGCGGGCCTGGTGCTGTACTGGGTGACGAATACCCTGTTGTCCATCCTGCAGCAGTGGAACATCAACCGCCGCATCGCCGCGGCGGCCGCGAAGAAAAACTAGACGCGCGGGCTGCCGAGCCGTGCAGCGCAGCCACAGCTCGAGTGCTGTGGCTGCGGTTCGCGCGAATCCACATAACGAGTACCATCCGCGTCAAGGTTGGGAGAATCCGCCATGACACGCATCGAAACCATCGTGGCAGCGGCGACACCGCCGGGACGCGGCGGGGTCGGTATCGTGCGCGTGTCTGGGCCCAAGGTGCCCGAGTTCGCTGCAATCGTTCTTGGCGAGCTCCCCCTTCCGCGCCGCGCCACTTTCGCGCGCTTTCTGGATGCGCACCAGGAGCCGATCGACGCCGGGGTCGCGCTCTTTTTCCCCGCTCCCCATTCCTACACGGGTGAGCACGTTCTCGAGCTTCAGGGGCACGGGGGGCCGCTCGTTGTCGAAGCGCTGATTGCCCGGCTTCTCGAGCTCGGCGCGCGCCGGGCCCATGCGGGCGAGTTCACGCAACGGGCCTTCCTCAACGATAAGCTCGACCTTGCCCAAGCCGAGGCGGTTGCCGACATCATCGATGCGGGCTCCAAGGAGGCCGTGCGCGCGGCCATGCGCTCGCTGCAGGGCGAATTTTCCAACATGGTACGGGGCCTCACCGAGGCCATCATCGATCTGCGAACCTACGTCGAGGCGGCGATCGACTTCCCCGAGGAGGAAATCGATTTCCTGGCGGATCGCGAGTTGAGTGAGCGGTTTCAGAACGTGCGCGAGCACTTCGAGGGTGTCGAGAAAAGCGCCCGGCAGGGTCGTCTGTTGCGCGAAGGGATGACGGTCGTCATCGCTGGTCGCCCCAACGCCGGGAAGTCGAGTCTCCTCAATCGCCTCGCCGGTTACGATGCGGCGATCGTCACGCCCATTCCTGGAACGACACGCGACATCGTACGCGAGCGGATCGATATCGATGGCATGCCTCTGCACGTCCTCGACACCGCCGGCCTGCGCCACGCGGCGCACGATGAAGTCGAAGCGGAGGGCATCCGGCGCGCGCAGGTGGAAATGCAGCGCGCCGACCGGGTGTTGTTTGTCATCGATGTGCTCGAGGATCCCGGTGGCAGGGCGTTCTCCGAGGAGCGGGCCCGATTACCCAGCGACGTTCCGGTCACTCTTGTCTTCAACAAGTGTGACCAGGCTGTGGGGCTGCCTGTCGCCGACACGACATCCGGGCCGCCTCGCATCACGATGTCAGCCCTCACGGGCGAAGGACTCAAGACGCTGCGCACACATTTGAAGTTGTGCATGGGGTACCAAACACTCGATGGCGGTACAGTCTCGGCGCGGCAGCGCCACCTCGATGCGCTATCTCGCGCCCGTCGTCACACGGAAGAAGCGGCCCGCCAACTTCGGGAGCGCCGTGCCGGCGAGCTCGTTGCCGAAGAGTTGCGCGTCGCACAACAAGCTCTGAGTGAAATCACGGGTGAGTTCACCAGCGATGATTTGCTGGGGCGGATTTTCTCGAGCTTTTGTATCGGCAAGTGACCGGGCTAAAACGAGGTGGGTATGAACCTGGCCCGGAGACGCCAATTGCCGCGACTGCACATGAAGGCGCGTGTGGTCGCCACTGGCCGCCTGTGCTAAACATGGGGAGACGGTTGCGGCACATATGTTTGAGCTACGAAAAGAGGTGTATTTATGCGCCTTTTCACGCTCCTGCTAAGCCTTCCAGCACTCGTCCACGCCCATCACTCTTTTTCGGAATACGATCAGGGCCGCAAAGTTGAGATCTCCGGGACTCTCAGCGAGATTGCGTGGCAAAACCCTCACGTGCGACTCAAGCTGGTGTCGGAAGTTTCAGGGAGGGCAGTGATCTGGGACGTGGAGTGTCATTCGGTTAGCGTCCTGAGTCGCTCGAACGTGAGTCTGAAGACGCTCAAGGTCGGCGACAAGGTGAAGGTGGCCGGCAATCCCTCGAAGGCCTCACCCACTCGCCTTTTCGGCACGAATCTGCTGACGTCATCGGGCATTGAGCTCGTGATGGCGCCAAATACTCAACCGAGGTGGCAGGTCCATGCCCCCGCGTTCTCTTCCTTTACAGCCGGAGATGCAACGGGTCAGCCGCCCACGAAGGGGCTTTTCAAGGTGTGGGGAGCGTCGTTTAAAGACCCGGAAACAGCGCCTACCGCACTATGGAGTGCGGTCATGCCGTTGACGCCTGCGGCGAGAAAGGCGCTTGCCGCGTGGGATCCCGTGCATGATTCGGTCGCACGTGGCTGTATTCCCAAAGGTATGCCGACCATCATGGAACAGCCCTATGCCATGCAATTCGAAGATCACGGCGAGACTATCGTGCTGCGGATCGAAGAGTACGATACGGTCCGGACGATCCATATGGGCGCGAGCGCATCATCCCAACCGCAGAAGAGTCTCTTGGGGTATTCAGTGGGTAGATGGGATGGCGAATCGCTCATCGTATCCACCACTGCAATCTCTTGGCCCTACATCACCTCCGGTGGCCTTCCGCAAGGGCCGGCATCGCGCCTGGAAGAACGTTTTACTCCCGCTGCAGACGGCAAACGCCTTTCCTACACGTTGACTATCACTGACCCCGATACGTTCACGATGCCCGCGGTCTTGAAGCGCGCTTGGGTATGGTGGGACAAGGAACGTGTTCGCAAATACGCTTGTGGGATCCAGCAGGGCCAGAGGGAATAAGGGCAGCCCGCGGGCTCCGCATCTACAACCCTTCGTCCGCCGCCGTTTAGCTGGCCGGCGGCTCGACTACTAGACGCGGTACTTGCGCCCACTGCCGTCCCAGTCCGGGTCGTACCAGTTTTCTGTGGGCTCAAACACGTTGAAGTTTGCGCGCGCCAGGATTTCCGCAATAGCCTCAAGCGACTCCGGAATATGGCCCGCGCTTTGTGTCCAGTCGTGGGGTCGCTCGATTGTTAATTGGAATCTGTATTCACCTTCCATCAAGTCCTCGAAGTCGTCCACGTGTAAGCAGGCATTCGCTGCGTATCCCGCGAAGTAGCGACCATTTTCGTGGTTCTCACTCTCTCGCATTTCGTAATGGGTTAGCTCTAAGGCTCTAAAAACCATCTCAGCCACCTCTGGTAACTCAATACCCGATTCCGGGACGCCGAGCAGAAGAACCTTAGGAGAGGTGTACACGTTAATTCCTACAACAGCCGGCAGGTTGCGGCGCTACGCCGAATGCTCGTTGTCGTTTCACCACTACGGAGACGGGGCTTATTTTGCCCGCTTCGACCTGCTGGTTACCTAGGGCCAGAATCATGAGCAACGCCTGAGTCTCTTCATCAGAAGCTGTCCCGATGATGGCTCGGCGGACGCCTCCTTCGAAGCGGCGACTTCAAAGAACCGCGCGGCGGGTATTTCATACGCCGGGTTGGCTGCGGTCAGGTCAGGGGGCGGCGGGGGGAGCCATATCCCATCTTTTGCGGGGATCGGCTCTCCCTGTAACAGTGCAAGCGCAAAGACGGCAAGTTGCCGAGTAGAAAGTCGCACATCAACTCCCTGTAGGTCGACAGGCTCCGAGGCCATTGTAACCGAGATGCCAACACGTTCCCGGGAACACGACGCTAGCCTGCGACAGTTGCTCGCGGGGCGGTGGGGCCGCAGCATAGGCGCAGGAATTGAGCGCGCGAGGAACGTTCCATGCAACGCAATCACGTTGTTTTATCCGTCTGCGTGTTGATTAACGCGACGCCGGTTGCGTGGGCAGCGGGCGGTGCGCCGATGGCCATGCCGCAAGCGGCACCGCGGGTGCAGACGCCGGCGGACCAGGCGAAGAGTGCCTATAACGACGGCATACGCGACGTCCACAAGGCCGACAAATATCAAACATCCGCGGCGGAGCGAACCGACCCGAAGAAGAAAGACAAGGACCTGCATGAGGCCCAGGAACACTACGGGGCGGCGCTGACGAAGTTCATGCAGGCGGCGAAGCTCGACCCCAACATGCACGAAGCCTGGAACTATGTGGGGTACACCAACCGCAAGCTCGGTAACTACGACATCGCGCTGCAGGCTTATGAACGGGCGCTCACGCTGCACCCGGGATATCCCGAGGCGTTGGAATATCGTGGTGAAGCCTTCCTAGGGCTCAATCGCGTTGCCGACGCGCAGCAAGCCTACCTCGACTTGTTTGCCTCCAACCGCGCGCTCGCCGACAAACTCCTCGCTGCCATGAAAGGCTGGGTTGCAACGCAGCGAACCGCGACAGGAACCGACCCCACCGCCGTCGATGCCTTCGACAAGTGTGTCCAGGAGCGCGCTCAGATCGCGGGCCAAACGGCGTCATTGACGCGCGCGGGAGCGACGTCAATGTGGCGGTGACCGTCCACGGCCGCTGGATGGCCTTACTCCTTACCTCGTCCGTTTGCTTAGCGGGCCCATCACCACAACCCTACATCTGGCACCTCCCGCGGGGGTTCCCAACCCCCGCCATCCCTCCAGACAACCCGATGAGCGACTCCAAAGTCGCCCTCGGTCGCCGCCTGTTCTTCGACCCCCGCCTGTCAGTCACCGGCCGCTATAGTTGTGCAAGCTGCCACGATCCGGCGCTATCGTTCTCTGACGGCCGCCCCGTCGCCCTGGGCGCGCGCGGTGACGCACTCCCACGCAACGCAATGGCGTTGGTCAACGTCGCCTACAACATCAGCTTCGGTTGGACAAAACCCCATCTACGGTCGCTCGAGGCACAGATGCGCGAGCCCCTGCTGAACTCGCACCCCGTGGAGCTGGGCCTTGCGGGCCGCGAAGAATCCATAACGGCCCAACTTGCAATCGACCCCGCCTACGCGGCGGCGTTTGCCGCGGCATTTCCCGAGGACCCCACGCTGCCTGTAACGTTTGATCACCTGGTCAACGCAGTCGCAGCATTCGAGCGCACCTTGATTTCCGGCGAGTCCCCTTTCGATCGCTACGTCTTTCAGGGCGACCATGCCGCCCTGTCCGAGTCGGCCAAACGCGGCATGGCGCTGTTTTTCTCTCCCAAAGCAGGTTGCTCGGCCTGTCACTCAGGATTCAACTTCACCGGCACCTGGCGTGACAGCCATGGGGAAACCGGCAAGCCGGCGTTCGCGATCAACGGCGTCACGGCGCAGCCCATGCGTGTGCCGACACTGAGAAATATCGCGCTCAGCGGACCTTATATGCACGACGGGCGTTTCTTCACCCTCGAAAGGGTGGTCAATCATTATTTCAGCCTCGGCCCGCGGGCAATCCGCTACGATCGCCGCTTGCCCCGGACAACACTCGACATGCAGCAGAAGGCCGATCTCGTCGCTTTCCTCAGAAGTCTCACGGACGAGGACTTTGTGCGGCGCTACGCAGCCACCGCCGCCGCGCCGGCGAGCAATTCGAGTCCATGAGCGACGTGGCGGGTAATGGCGTCGTACTCTACCTGGACGACGAAGAGCCTTTGGTCTTCCTGGTCACCCGCATGCTGCAACGACTCGGGCACGAGGCGTGCGGGTTTACCGCGGCGATCGAAGCACTGGCCGCATTCAAGAGTGAACCGACCCGCTACAAGCTCGTCCTTACCGACCTCTCAATGCCTGGGTCAAGCGGCCTCGATTTCGCACGGGAAATCCTCGAGATCGCACCGACCTCCCGGGTCGCGATCCTTACCGGCCACGTCGCTGAGGCCGACGTGACACGCGCCACCGCCCTCGGGGTTCGCGCGGTTATCCAAAAACCCCTGACGCTCGGCGAGTTGGGACCGGTAGTGCAGCAACTTCTGAGGTAACCTGCGCCACTTGTCCTCTTGCGGCGCAGGTCATCATGTACTCGTCTTTCTATCGGCGCAGCTTCGTGATCGCGACCGTCGTGATCATGGCTTACCTGCTGGCGCGGGTCCTGGAGCCCCTGAGCAGCGCGCTGGGCTGGGCAGCCGTACTGGCCTTCATGTTGCTGCCCCTGCATGAGCGCCTCGCCCGCAAGATGAAGGGACGCGCTGCGCTGTCCGCAGGGCTGCTGACGGGGCTGACACCCTTCTGCGTTATGGCGCCGGTCGCCATGCTGGCCATCGCGTTCGTCGGACAGGTGACCGTGCTTCTCAACTACATGCGAGGCCATAGCTCGCTCCTGTCCTACACCGAAGTCTTACAACGCCTGGAAGGCTACTCCGTCATCGGTAGCGCCGTCCGCTGGGCGCGCGACAACACACCGATCAGCGCCGACCAGGTCCAGGACTGGCTCACGCAAGGCGCGCAGAGCGTGTTGAAATCCGCGGCCGCGGCGGGCGGCTCCGTGGCCCTGGGCGTGTTCGGCGGGCTCATCAGCTTTGTCATGATGTTGTTCCTGCTGTTCTTCTTTCTCCAGGACGGGCGCGCCATGCTCGGGGCCCTGACGCGCCTCATCCCCATCGAGCCGACGCGGCGCGCCCTGCTGCTGAAATACCTCGCTGATGTCACTCGCGCCGTGGTGTTCGGATCGACCGCAACCGCCCTCATCCAAGGGGTTTTCGTGGGGATCGGCTTCGCCATTGTCGGGTTGCCATCCCCGATCGTTTTCGGGGTGTTAGCGACCATCGCAGCGTTTTTGCCGGCGGGCGCTGCCGCAGTCCTCGTACCGGCGGTGATTTACCTCGCGGCGGTCGGCCGGTGGGGCGCCGCTATCTTCATGGCGATCTGGACAGCCGCGATGTGGATCGTCGAAAACGTCCTCCGCCCCCTGCTTACCGCGCAGCAAGCGGAGGTCTCGACGCTGGCAATCTTCGTCGGAGCCATTGGCGGTGCGGCGACTTTCGGGATTCTGGGACTGGTCATCGGCCCGGTATTGCTCAGCTTCGCGGTCGCGCTCTTGCGATTCGCGGAAGAGAACGTGCCGAAGGTCTAGCGTAGCTGGTGACGGAACGCGCCCGACCCCATTTAAGCGGCCGAGTCCCCTTTACCGTAGAATGCGCCCCCCCATGGATTTGAGCCCCATCCTCAACCCCCTGAACGACGACCAGCGCGCGGCCGTGACCGCCCCCCTGGGGCCGGTGCTGGTCCTGGCGGGCGCGGGCAGCGGGAAGACCCGCGTGCTGACCCACCGGATCGCCTGGGTAATTCAGGCGGAGGGCGCCTCGCCGTACAACATCCTGGCGGTCACGTTCACGAACAAAGCCGCGGCGGAGATGCGAGGCCGTGTCGAGCAATTGCTGAACGTACCGGGCGGCAGTCTGTGGATCGGAACGTTCCACGGCATCGCCCACCGGCTGCTCCGGCTGCATTGGCGTGAGGCCAGGCTCGTCCAGGGGTTCCAGATCCTCGACTCCGAGGACCAGCAGCGGCTGATCAAGAAGCTGCTCAAGGCGCAGAACCTGGACGAGTCGCGCTGGATACCTCGCGAGGTGCAGGGGTTCATCAATTCGCACAAGGACGAAGGGCGCCGTCCCAAGGACATCAAGGACAACAACGACCCGACGACCTCGCAGCTCATCAAGCTGTACAAGGACTACGAGGAGGCCTGCGCGAAGGCCGGCGTCGTAGATTTTGCCGAACTGCTGCTGCGTGCGTTCGAGTTGTGGCGTGATAATCCCGAGCTGCTCGCCCACTACCGCCGTCGTTTCCGCCACGTGTTGGTGGACGAGTTCCAGGACACCAACGCGATCCAATACGCGTGGATGAAGCTGTTGGCGGGTGCTGAAGGCTATCCCTTCGTCGTCGGCGACGACGACCAATCCATTTATCGCTGGCGTGGTGCTCGCGTGGAGAATCTCCACCAGTTCCGCCGCGATTACAGCAAGGCCCTGTTGTGTCGGTTGGAGCAGAACTATCGCTCCACCGGCGCCATTCTCGCGGCGGCGAACGGGCTCATCTCGCACAACTCCGGCCGACTGGGCAAGAACCTGTGGACCAGCGGTGCGCAGGGCGATCCGATCCGCCTGTACGCCGCCTTCAACGAGCGCGACGAAGCGGAATTCGTCAGTCACCGGATCCGCGACTGGGTCGCTCATGGCGGCAGCAGGCGTGACGTCGCCATTCTGTATCGGTCGAACGCGCAGTCGCGCGTGTTCGAAGAGGCGTTTATCTCGGGACGCATCCCCTACAAGGTCTACGGTGGACTCAGGTTCTTCGAGCGCGCCGAGATCAAAGACGCTCTGGCCTACCTGCGCCTCATTTCCAACCGCAGCGATGACGCCTCATTCGAACGCGTCGTGAACCTCCCCACGCGCGGTATCGGAGCGAAGAGCCTGGAGATCATCCGTGAGCAAGCGAAGGGTGCCGGCTCGACCCTCTGGGAGGCTGGCGCCACCTGCATCGGCGATGCGTTGGGACCGAAGGCGTCGCAGGCCTTGCACGGTTTCATGTCGCTGATCGAGCGCCTGGCCCATGAGCTGCGCGATCTCCCGCTCCACGAGCAGGTGGATCACGTGCTCCAGGGCAGCGGACTGATCGAGTTCTACAAGCGCGAGAAAGGCGGCTCTTCGCGGGCCGACAGGGGCGAGGCGCGAGTGGAGAACCTCGACGAGCTCGTGAGCGCCGCCCGAGGGTTCACGCCCGAGGGGGCCGACGGCGAGACACCACTGCCGCCGTTGGAGGCCTTCCTGGCTCATGCCGTCCTCGAGTCGGGCGAGGGCCAGGCGGGTGCCTGGGAGGATTGTGTGCAGATGATGACGCTGCACACCGCCAAGGGCCTGGAGTTTCCGCTGGTGTTCCTGAGCGGGATGGAAGACGGGCTCTTCCCACATCAGCGCTCGCTCAATGACCTGGACGGCCTCGAAGAAGAGCGGCGGTTATGTTATGTTGGAATGACGCGTGCGATGAAGCAGCTCTTCCTCACCTACGCCGAGCAGCGCCGCCTCCATGGAGTGGACAGCTACGGCGCGCCTTCGCGTTTCATCAAGGAAACGCCCGAGGACCTGATCGAAGAGATCCGCCCGCGCATCCAGGTTTCAAGGCCCGTCGCCGTGGGCCGATTCCGTCCGGAAGAGCCCGCGGTGGCCGGGGTGCGGCTGGGCGGTCGCGTACGCCATGGGAAGTTCGGCGAAGGTGTCATCCTCAACGTCGAAGGCAACGGAGCCCACGCACGGGTGCAGGTGAGTTTCGATGCCCAAGGTACCAAGTGGCTTATGGCCGAATATCTCGAGCCGATGTAGATGAAAATCGTCATCCTCGGCGCCGGCCAGGTCGGCCGGACGGCAGCCCATCATCTCTCTCGCGAGGAAGCGAACGAGGTCACCGTCGTCGACGTCGACGAGGAGATCCTGCGCGACCTCCAGGACCGACTCGACATCCGCACCGTTGCCGGAAATGCCGCCTACCCGACGGTGTTGGAAGCAGCCGGTGCGGCGGAGGCCGACATCATCGTCGCGCTGACCAACAGCGACGAAGTCAACATGATGGCGTGCGAAGTCGCCTTCACGCTATTCCGCACGCCGACGAAAATCGCACGCATCCGCTCCGCCGAATACACGAGCCGTCCGCAGCTCTTCAGTGAAGAGGCACTATCGGTCGACGTGTTCATCAGTCCCGAGCAGCTCGTAACGGAGTACGTGGAGCGTCTCATCAAGTATCCGGGCGCGCTGCAGGTTCTCGAGTTCGCGGACGGTAAAGTCCGGCTCGTGGGTGTCCGTGCCCTCAAGGGCGGCTTGCTGGTGGGCCACTGCCTGCGCGAGTTGCCCCAACACCTGCGCAAGCTCGACTCGCGTGTCGTCGCCATCTACCGCAAGGGCCGCAGCATCAGTCCAGAGGGTGACACCGTAGTCGAGGATGGTGACGAGGTCTTTTTCCTCGCCGCGAGCAATGACATCCGCCGCGTCATGAGCGAGATGCGCAAACAGGACGACCCGGTGAAGCGCATCGTCATCGCCGGTGGCGGCAACATCGGCTTTCGTCTCGCGAAGGCGCTCGAGAAGACCAACCAGGTGAAGCTCATCGAGCGCGACACACGACGCGCTCGCAAGGTCTCGGAGCTCCTGGAGCATGCGATTGTCCTGAACGGCGACGCCGCGGACGAGGAACTGCTCATCGAGGAAAACATCGACAGTGCCGATGTGTTCGCGGCGATGACGAACTCCGAGGAGGCGAACATTCTCTCGGCGATGCTCGCCAAGCGGCTCGGTGCCCACAAGGTGATGGCGCTGATCAACAAGCCCTCGTACACGGAACTGATGGAGAGCGGCAGCATCGATGTCGCGATCTCGCCGCAGACGATTACCATCGGCTCGCTTCTCGCTCACGTACGGCGTGGCGATGTGGTGCGCGTACACTCGTTGCGACGTGGCGCCGCCGAGGCGCTGGAAGCCGTCGTTCACGGCGATGAGACCAGTTCTCGCGTCGTCGGAAAGACGGTCGCCGAGATCGAGCTTCCCGAGGGCACCCTCATCGGTGCCATCGTACGGGGCGAGCAGGTCATCATGGCCCACCACGACACCGTGGTGGAATCGGATGATCACGTCATCCTCTTTCTCTCCGACCGCAGGCATCTCGAGGCCGTCGAGAAACTCTTCCTGCGGACCTCGCGCTAGGACGCGCTCGGCACCGTGCTCGGAGTCGCTCACGTCCTGGGGCTGGTTCTGGCGATCTTCGGCGTCGCTTACCTGTTGCCGATCGGATGTTCCATTGTCACGGGCGATGGCCTGTGGCCGCAGTTTCTGATTGCCGCGGCCATCAACTCGGGCGTCGGGCTGGCCATTTCGATCGTGACGTTGAGATTCCGCCGTGAGCTCAAGCCGCGCGACGGCTTCCTGTTGGTGACGCTTGTCTGGATATTGATGTCGGCTTCCGCGACGATTCCGTTGCTGCTGACATTGCCGCACCTGACGTTCACAAAGGCATTCTTCGAGACCATGTCAGGGCTCACGACGACGGGCTCCACGGTACTCACCGGCCTGGATACGCTACCGCGGTCGCTGATTTTCTGGCGCGCGACCCTGCAGTGGTTCGGAGGCCTCGGCATCATCGTCATGGCGCTCGCGGTATTGCCGCTACTAGGCGTCGGCGGCATGCAGCTCTACAAGGCCGAGACGCCGGGCCCGCTCAAGGACGAGAAACTGGCGCCCCGTATCACGGAGACGGCGAAGTCTCTCTGGTTTGTGTACGCCACGCTGACCACCGTAGGGATCGTCAGCTTGCGCATCTGCGGCATGTCCTGGTTCGACGCCATCTGCCACGCGTTCTCGGTCGTCGGGCTGGGGGGCTTCTCGACCCACGATACCAGCATCGCTTATTTCAACTCGCCGGCGATCGAGTTCGTCCTGATCCTGCTGATGTTCATCGCGTCGTTGAATTTCGCGCGCCACTTCATCGCGCTGCGTCGCCTCGCGCTACAGACCTATACCCGCGACCCGGAGTGCAAGGCCATCTTCGTCATCCTGTCGGCGAGTGTCGTGGTCATCGCGACGCTACTCACCTGGCACGGGGTTTACCCGACGTTCTTCCAGTCGTTGCGTCATGCGGCGTTCAACGTCGTCTCGATCGCTACCACGACGGGCTTCGTCACCCAGGACTACTCGACCTGGCCGATCTTCGCGCCCATCTGGATGTTGTTCCTGTCGTGCATCGTCTGCAGCACGGGATCAACCGGGGGTGGGGTCAAGATGTTCCGCACCCTGTTGTTGGCGCGGCAGGCGGGACGGGAGTTGAAGCTGCTGGTGCACCCTAGCGCGATGGCGTCCGTGCGAATCGGTGGCCGCGTCATTCCGGATCGGGTCGCGGATGCCATCCTCGGGTTCATTTTTCTTTATTTCATGACCGTGGCGTCCCTGACGTTTGCACTGCTGCTGTCCGGTCTCGATTTCGATTCAGCATTCAGCGCGATCGTGGCCGCCATCAACAACACGGCACACGGTCTCGGCACGGTAGGCCCCGTGCGTAACTACGACTCGCTGACGCAGTTTCAGACCTGGATTTGTACCGTGGCGATGCTCCTCGGCCGGCTGGAGATCTTCAGCGTGATCGTGCTCTTCACGCCGGCCTTCTGGCGCAAATAGCGAGCCAGGCACACGGATGTGCCCCGCCGCCGCAGGTGGCGGAGCTTCGGGCAAAAACCGCGCTTTTTGCTCGAAGCACGCTGGGCCGGGCAGGACGCCCGGATCCAGCGTTTCAAACTAGTGGTGGATGTAGCTCTCGAGCTGCTCGATGGTCTGTTGCTGCTCCTCCATCACCGCCTTGACCAGGTCCCCGATCGAGATCATGCCGACGACTCTCCTGCCCTCCACCACCGGCAGGTGTCGGATGCGTCGTGCCGTCATCAACTGCATGCATTCCTGCACACTGTTGCTCATCGATACGGTGACGACCGGCGAGCTCATGATCTGCGACACGGGCGTGTCCGCTGACGAGCGACCCTTGAGAATCACTTTGCGGGCGTAGTCCCGCTCCGAGACGATGCCGACGAGCTCGTCGCTTTTCATGACGAGCAACGCGCCGATGTGGTGCTCGGCCATGAGCCGGATCGCCTCCAGCACGGGCTCGTCGGGCCCGATGGAGAAAATTGCCCGATTCTTGCGATCGAGCAGATGACGCGCGGTAGCCATACCCTTCCCCTTTTTGCGTCTTGAGTGGATTTCAGCCTAGCGCTCCGGCGAGCCAAGTTCCACTGCCGCGTTCCCGGCAACACATGTCGTGACTGCAGTGTGACGTTTGCGGAGCAGGTGCCCTGCCAGGAAGTTGGTGACGCGGATTGACGACAAGGGTGACGAAGAATGTACCGCGTTGCCCTACAAGGGCAGCCACATGCGCTATCCTCTTTCAACTTAGTGCGTCAGTTCAAAGTTTGAGGGAGGGGTCACATGCAATGGCCGCGTGACGGTATACAACACCGGACGATGAGGCCCCAGCCCGAAATCAAGGTCGCGCCCGACCGCTTCGAGATCACCAGCGAGGATGCCGTCCTGGTCGCCGAGCTGCGTTCGGCGCTCGCCGTGTGCATCTATGACGCCGTCGAAGAGGCGGGAGCGTTGCTGCATCTCCGCTGTGTCGTGCGCGTCTCGAAGGCGGCCGATATGACCGACACCACGCTCGCCACGGAGCTGCTGTTGCTCGATCGCTGCATCGAATCGATGCGCGAAATAGCCCCCACTGCGCGGAATTTGCAGGCGCGCATCTTCGCCCACCTCGACGATCACCCGATGGCGGGGGTGGTGTGCGATGCGGCCCTCACCCTGGTCCAGCACTTTCTGGCGGACAGTGGTGTTACGCTCCTGCCCGTCGAAATCGGCAGCGGTCCGCCACGCGAGCTGCGCTTCCGACCCAGCATGGGGTGGGTACAGGCCCGCTGACGGAACCTCTGTCCTTTCCACGCGTTTCACCTGATCGTGGGGGAAGGAGAGGTGCGTTGAAGCGTCTCGTTTGTGTGTCCAATCGTCTTTCACTGCCTCGGCGCGGCGTCGCCCCCGGTGGCCTCGCGGTCGGCGTGCTCGCCGCCCTGCAGAACACCGGTGGAGTGTGGTTCGGCTGGAGTGGGGAGACGACCGAAGAGCCCGCCGCCGAGCCTGAAGTGCTGGTCCGGGGCAATATCCGCTTCGCCACGATCGATCTGAAACCCGGCGAATTCGACGCGTATTACAACGGCTATTGCAATAGCACGCTCTGGCCGATTTTCCATTATTTCCCCGATCGCTTCACGCACGAGGAGTCGCAGTACCACGCCTATCAGGCGGTGAACGCGCAATTCGCGCGGCAACTCTTGAAGCTGCTCAGGCCTGATGACGCCGTCTGGGTCCACGACTACCAGCTCATCCCTCTCGGCCGTTACCTGCGCCAAGCGGGATTCCGTGGCCCGATCGGATTCTTCCTGCACATTCCCTTCCCGCACCGCCAGGTGCTGCGGGTGTTGCCGAACTACGCCGAGCTGGTCCGTGACCTGTGCCAATACGACCTCGTTGGTTTCCAGACGGACGATGATCTGCGCTCGTTCCTCTCGTGCGTCGAGCACCCGGAAGCGCGGCTGTCGGGCCAGAGGAACCTGCTGGAGGTTGGTGGTCGGACCGTCCGCATCGGCGTTTATCCAATAGGCGTCGACGTGGAGGCCGTCGGGGCCGCGGCTGCCGCGTCTCTGTCGCAGGACAAAGTGCAGCGCATGATCGCAAGCTTGCAGGGACGCCAGCTGATCATCGGAGTAGATCGCCTCGACTACAGCAAGGGCCTCACCGAGCGGTTCGCGGCGTTCGAGCACTTCCTCGACAACTTCCCCGACAACCGTGGGCGGGTCACCTTCCTGCAGATCGCGCCGCTCTCGCGCGGTGACGTGCACGCCTACAGCGAGATCCGCCACGCCCTGGAGGCCGCGGCTGGTCGCCTGAACGGACATTTCGCGGAAGCGGATTGGACCCCGATCCGCTATCTCAATCGCAACTACTCGCATACGACTTTGATGGGCTTTCTGCGCGCCGCGAAGGTCGGCCTCGTCACCCCCGTGCGCGACGGCATGAATCTCGTGGCGAAGGAGTTTGTTGCCGCGCAGGATCCGGACGATCCCGGTGTGCTGATCCTGTCCCCGATGGCGGGAGCCGCTCCGGAGTTGGGTGGGGCGCTACAGGTCAATCCCTACGACAAGCGCGGCATGTCCTTCGCGCTGCAGACGGCTCTGAACATGCCGTTGTCCGAGCGGCGTCAGCGACACGAGCAGATGTTGTCCGCCGTGCGCGAGCATGACATTCACAACTGGTACGGACGTTTTGTTCACGACCTCACCGGTGAGTCGATGCGACGCCGACCGGCGCTGGCGCTCCACGAAGGGGGCGATCCGCAGGAGGTGGTCGGATCGTCGTCGGTGGCACGTTTCCCACCAACACACGGCAGGGGCGCCGAGTTTCATCCGCGCAAATAGTCCCTCAAGGTGCGCTCGGGCGTAGCCCGAGGTCCTTGCTGTACTCCACGTTCATGATGTTATCGTACCACCCGTCGACCTGCGGCTTGACCAGGTGTTTGTTCACGTAGAAGTAGACCGGCATCAGCGGATGGTCGTGCAGGGCAATGCGCTCGGCTTCTTCCAGTAAGTCGCGGCGCTTGGCGGGATCGACTTCCGCGGCGGCGCGGGTGAGTACCGCGTCGTAGCCAGGATTGTGGTAGTGGGGCAGATTGATGCCGAAGTCGCTTTTCAGGTACTGGAGGTAAGTGTAGGCGTCGTTGTAGTCGCCGATCCAACTCGAGCGAAACAACTCCACGTCGCCCCGATCGATGTCCTGCAGGAGCGCTTTGAACTCCTCGGCGGTGAGTCTGACCTCCACGCCGAGCGCCTCTTTCCACATCGCGGCGATCGCGACCGCGAGTTTGCTGTGAACCTCTCCGGAGTTGTAACGCAACTCGAAACGCAACGGCTTGGCGGCCGAATAACCGGCCTCCTGGTAGAGCCGGCGGGCTTCCGCGATGCGCTGCGGCATCGGGGTATCTTTGTAGTCGAATGATTGCGAGTGATAGTTATTCACCCCCGGGGGCACCCAGCCGTAGGCGGGCAACTCGCCGACACGGAGAACGAACTTTGCGAGCTTGTCGCGGTCGATTACCAGCGAGAGGGCGCGACGCAGACCGGGTTTGTCTTTGAAGGGTGGACGGTTCAGGTTGAACCCGTAGAAGTAGGTGCTGAGCTGCGGCGAGACGTGTAGCTCGCCGGCCAGGTTTGCCTTGATCCAGTCGAACTGCCCGCGCGGCACGACGTAGGTAATGTCCAACTCACCGGCGCGATACCGTGTGAGCTCCGCGTTCTCATCCGGGATGAGCAGGTATTTCACCTCTTCGAGGCGGGTGTGAGGATCGTTCCAGTAGTAATGGTTACGGGTTGCCGTGATCTCGGAGTTCTGCACCCAGTCCTTGAGCACGAACGCCCCGTTGGAGACCATGATCCCCGGGCGCGCGAAGGAGTCGCCATGAGCCGCCAGCGTGGGACGATGGACGGGGCAGGTACTGGTGTGGGAAAGCAGCCCGGGAAGATAGGGCGTCGGATTGTTGAGTTGGATGACGACCGTCGCATCATCGGGAGCGTTCACTCCCAGAGAGTCTGGAGGCTTTTTGCCGGCGATGATATCGCTGGCATTGACAATGACATCCACCACTTGCGCGTAAGACGACGCGGTAGCCGGATCGACCAGGCGGCGGAGCGCCGCCACGAAATCGGCTCCTACGACCCGGTCACCGTTGGACCAGCGGGCCTCCGGGCGGAGTTTGAACGTGTAGGTTTTCCCGTCGGGGCTCGTCGACCAGTCACTCGCGACGCCAGGGGCAACGGCCGCGGTTTTGTCGACGGTCGTCAGTCCCTCACACAGGTCGCGGAGAATGTTCTGCGATTCGACGGAGCGGGCCCGCTGCGGATCCAGGGAGTCAGGATCGGGGCCGCCGCCACGGATCAAGACGGCAGTGGGATGGTGAGCTGTAGCGCTGTTCGAATCCGCGGTGTTGGCGTCGGAGGAGGGGCGGGAGCAACCCGCGAGTAGAGACAGCGCAAGGAGCGACGCAACGAGCGCGCTGCTTGCGGCGCGCAATCGATTCATCGCGTGTGGCGTAGGCGGCCCGCGTTGATCTGATCGCGCAGCTTCTGTGCTGCATCCCGTGCAGCCGACGCGAAGTCCTCGCCGGCGGAGGCATATAGAATCCCACGCGAGGAACTGATGACCAGGCCCGCTCCGGCGGCGGTCTGTCCATTCTGAACGACCTGGGTGACGTCGCCGCCCTGGGCTCCGACACCAGGAACCAGCAGCGGCATGTTGCCGACGATTTCGCGAACTTCGGCGAGCTCGCGAGGATAGGTGGCACCCACGACGAGCATACAATTACCGCGCGAATTCCAACGGCGCGCGGCGAGATCGGCGACGACGTGGAAAAGGCGTCGGCCGTTGACCTCCAGATCCTGTAAATCGACGGCACCCGGGTTCGAGGTGCGGCACAGAATGATGACGCCCCGGTCTGCGTACTTGAGGAAGGGCTCGAGCGAATCCCCTCCGAGGTAGGGATTCACGGTCACCGCGTCGGCGTGATAACGCTCGAACGCCTCGATGGCATAGCGCTCCGCGGTATTTCCCACGTCGCCGCGCTTCGAATCGAGAATGACCGGTATTCCCGGGTAGTTGCGGTGGATGTAGTCGATCGTCCGTTCGAGCTGGTCCTCGGCCTCGTAGGCGGCGTAGTGCGCGAACTGCGGCTTGTATGCGCAGACGAGGTCGGCGGTGGCGTCAACGATCGCTTTGTTGAATTGGAAGATCGGCGAGGCGCTTTCCGCCACGTGCGGTGGAAAACGCTCGATCTCCGGATCGAGGCCCACGCATACCAGCGAGTCGCTAGCGTCCCAGCCGCGTTGAAGTTGTTCAATGAAGGCGCTCATGCGACGCGAGTTTGCGCGCTGTAACCGCGCTTTTTCAGATGCACGAGGAGAATGGAGACGGCGGCCGGAGTGATACCGGGCAACCGGCCGGCCAAGCCGATGGTGGCCGGGCGGGCTTCCGCGAGCTTCTGGCGTACCTCGTGGGAGAGCCCGGCGACCTGGGTGTAATCGAGGTCGTCGGGAAGGCGCGTCTCCTCGTTACGCCTCTGACGCTCGATCTCGTCTTCCTGGCGCTCGATGTATCCGGCGTACTTGGCACGGACTTCAACCTGCGCGCGGACCTGCGCGGGAAGACGGTCGTCGAAATCGCCTGTGGCTTCGGGCGCGTCTGCACCACTCGATGCCGCGCCGCTCATCCATGGGGGTGCACCGACAATCTCGAGCAGAGCGTCGTAACTCACCTCGGGGCGCCGAAGTAACTCAAATCCCGAGGCATCGCGCGTCAGCGGACCCCGCAGGACTCGTTCCGCCCAATCCGCCGGAACGTCGCTCGGGTGGACGCGGGCCTTTTCCAACCTCCCAACTTCGAGGTCGGATAAACGCTGCTTCGCCTCAAAGACCCGCCAGCGCTCGTCGTCGACGAGGCCGAGCTCTCGACCGAACGCCGTCAGACGTAGATCCGCGTTGTCCTCTCGCAGCAGGAGCCTGTGTTCGGCGCGGCTTGTGAACATACGATACGGCTCGCGGGTCCCCCGGGTGACGAGGTCATCGATGAGCACACCGATGTAGCCCTCACTGCGCTTGGGCAGCCAGGCATCTCGCTCTCGCAGCGCCAGGGCTGCGTTTATCCCAGCGACGAGACCCTGCGCGGCGGCTTCCTCGTACCCCGTGGTGCCATTGATCTGGCCGGCGAAGAACAGTCCTTGAATCGCGCGCGTCTGCAGCGACGGCTTGAGGTCACGCGGGTCGAAGTAGTCGTACTCGATCGCGTAGCCGGGGCGCGTGAGGTGCGCGTTCTCGAACCCGCGAATGGTCCGCACGAACTCGTACTGCACATCGAACGGCAAGCTCGTCGAGATGCCGTTCGGGTAAATCTCGTGGGTGTTGAGGCCCTCAGGCTCCACGAAGATCTGGTGCGAGGTCTTGTCGGCAAAGCGAACGATCTTGTCTTCGACGGACGGGCAATAGCGCGGGCCGACCCCTTCAATGACGCCGGTGAACATCGGCGACCGGTCGGTTGCCGCGCGAATGATCTCATGGGTTCGCTCGTTTGTCTTCGTAATGAAACAATTGAGCTGTCTGGGATGCTCACTGGCTCGTCCCAGATACGAAAACACGGGAACCGGATCATCGCCGGGCTGCGCCGCCATCACCGAATAGTCGAGCGACCGGCCATCGATCCGGGGTGGCGTTCCGGTCTTGAGGCGGCCGACGCGCAAGTCCAGCTCACGCAGTCGGGTCGCGAGGCGGTTCGAAGGCGGGTCGCCGGCCCGGCCACCCTGGTAGTTGTCGAGGCCGACGTGGATGCGTCCCCCCAGAAAGGTGCCGACGGTAAGGACGACCGCGGGTGCCTCAAAGGTGATTCCCGTCACCGTCACGACGCCTTTGACCGTTTGGCCTTCGACCACGAGGTCGGCGGCTTCCTGCTGAAACAGGGTGAGGTTCGGCTGATTCTCCAGAATCGAGCGGATCGCCTGGCGGTAGAGCTGGCGATCAGCTTGCGCGCGGGTGGCGCGGACGGCCGGACCCTTGCTCGCGTTGAGGGTCCGGAACTGGATTCCCGCGCGATCGGTGGCGCGCGCCATGGCGCCCCCGAGCGCGTCTATCTCGCGGACGAGATGGCCCTTGCCAATGCCACCGATTGCTGGATTGCAGCTCATCTGCCCCAGCGTCTCGATGCTCTGGGTGAGCAAAAGCGTACGCGCACCCATCCGCGCGGCGGCCAGCGCGGCCTCCGTGCCGGCGTGGCCTCCACCGATGACGATCACGTCATAGGAAAGGGCGAAGCGCATATTTGATATTGTAAGGCCTTCGGCCAACTTTCCTGCGTCCGGTATGCCGGCCAGTCGAAACGACTCGCTACGTTTAGCGGCGCTACGCGCCGGGTAAAAGCAAGAGCGCTGTATTGTAGGGCGACGCGGCTCACGAACAAGGCTAGGCCCCTTGCTTTATTCTTCCCGGCCGTGAAAGCACCCAAGTCGAGTCGCGCACGGGCGCAATTTACCCTCAGGCGGCTCAGCTTTGCTGCGATCGTCACCGCAGTATTGTCTCTTCCTACCGCTAGTGTCGTTTCCAGCGCTTCGGCCGCGACTGGCGAGTTCGGAAACGGCGCCCCAGCCCTCACCCCTTGCGAGTTGGAGCACCCGCAAAAACTGACCGGCGTCGCGGCGGAATGCGGCACGCTGGCCGTGCCGGAGGACCCGACGAAGCCCGGCGGCAGGCAAATCAATCTGGCTTTCGCGCGCATCCCCGCCGTCAGTCGTCGCACGCTACCCGATCCACTGTTTTTGCTCGCGGGTGGCCCAGGGATGGCCGCAACCACGTTCTATGCCATGGTCGCGCCCGTGTTCTCGAGGATCCATCGCGATCGCGACATCGTGCTGGTTGACCAGCGCGGCACTGGAAAATCCAACCCGCTCGACTGTCCGGACGGCACAGACGCCGATCTGGGTGGCGGCACCAGCGCGATCGCAGACCAGGCGCGGCGCTGCCTTCAGGATCTGGCCACCCGGGCCGACGTCGCGCTGTACACCACGAGTATCGCGGTAAAGGATCTCGATCGGGTTCGCCAGGCCCTCGGCTATCAGCAGATCAACCTCTACGGGGTGTCGTACGGAACGCGGGTGGCCCAACACTATTTGCGCCGTTATCCCCAACAGACCCGCAGCCTCGTCCTCGACGGTGTGGTGCCGCCCGAGCTTGCCTTCGGCGCCGGTATGGCTCTCGACGCACAGCACTCGCTCGAGCGTATTCTGGCGCGCTGCGGCCGGGAGACCGACTGCCAGCAACGCTTTGGAGATCCGGCGCGGGACTATCACTCCCTCTGGTCCACGCTCCAGAGCCACCCGGTGGCGGTGAGCGTGGCGGATCCCTCGACGGGCGCCCCCAAGCACTTCGAATTCACGACCTCCCATCTTGCGACCGTTCTGCGCCTTTCGATCTACTCCGCCGAGCCCACCGCGCTGCTGCCGCTGCTGCTGCACGCGACGAGTGAATCCAAGGACTTCACGCTGCTGGCGGCGCAGTTCCTGTTGCTCACCCGGTCGTACACGGATGTCGTGGCGGCTGGCATGAACAACACCGTGGCGTGCACCGAAGATCTCCCGTTTTACGATCCGACGCGCGTCGACCGCGCGACGCTCGACAAGACCTTCATGGGTGCGACCCAGCTCGACGGTTTGCTGGCGGTGTGCACACTCTGGCCGCACGGTCCGATCGACCCGGACTTTCACGCGCCGCTGCATTCGTCCGTGCCGGCGCTCCTCTTGTCGGGTAGTGATGACCCGGTTACGCCGCCGGCCTACGCGGAAGAGGCACGGCGCGGGCTAACCAACAGTCTGAGCGTCGTCTTGAAAGACCTCGGACATGGACAACTCGCGGCCCCGTGCATGGATCGGGTGATGGAGCAGTTCATCAATCGCGCCTCGGTAGCCGGGCTCGACGCCTCCTGCACCAACAACGACAAGCCGCTGCCCTTTTTCACTTCGCTCAACGGGCCACCTCCGTGATTGGAACGCGCGCTTGATCGAAGCCAACAAATTGCGGAAAGCGTTCGGCAAGGTGACCGCCGTTCGCGATGTCACTTTGCACGCCCGGGACGGAAAGGTCACGGGGCTGCTGGGGCCGAACGGGGCCGGCAAGTCCACGACACTCCGGATTCTCTATACCGTTCTGCGACCGGATGGCGGGGACGCGGCAATCGATGGTATCAGTGCCCTCCGTGATCCCCTCGAGGCGCGCAAACACATCGGCGTACTGCCGCACGGCGCGGGGATCTATCCAAATCTGACCGCGCGCGAAAACATTCTCTACTTCGGTGCCCTGCACGGTCTTTCACGGAAAGACAACGACGCGCGCGCGGCCGAGCTGATCGGACTGCTGGAAATGGAGGAGTTTGCCGATCGGATTGCAAAGGGATTCTCCCAGGGTCAGCGAGTAAAGACTGCGCTTGCCCGCGCTCTCGTTCATCGGCCGCGCAACGTGTTGCTGGATGAGCCGACGAACGGCCTGGATGTCATGGCGGTGCGCACGCTGCGCAGACTGCTCATGCGCCTGCGGGATGAAGGACACTGCCTGCTGTTCTCGAGTCACGTGATGCAGGAAGTGGGCGCTCTATGCGATGAAGTCGTGGTCATCGCCCACGGCACGGTGGTGGCGAACGGCACGCCGGATGATATTCGCCACCGCACCGGCGAGAGCAATCTGGAGGATGCATTTGTCCGGTTGATCGGCACCGGTGAGGGACTCGGTTGATGCGCTCAATCCTCACCGTCTTCGTCAAGGAATTCCGGGAGAACCTGCGCGACCGGCGCACGTTGTTCTCTGCGTTGCTGCTGGGTCCGTTGCTCGGACCTGTGTTGTTTTATGTGGCGTTGTCGTTGAACGTCGAGCAAACCACCGCCAAAAACGATCGGCCGATCGCGCTGGCCGTGTCGCATGGTGAGCGCGCGCCCAACCTGCTGACGTTCTTGCACCAGTATGGGGTCGACGTCCAGCCGGTGGATCTCGATGACGCCGGCGCTCGTTCCGCGATCCGCGACCACCGGCGGTCGCTGATCCTGGTGGTCGCCGACGATTTCGGCAAACACCTGGCGTTGGGCGATCCCGCGCCGCTGCAGCTCTATTCGGACTCGTCCGACGCCTCCAACACTCGCGGCCTGTCGCGTGCCAGACTCTTGTTGGAGCAGTACGGTGCATTGATCGCGCGCCTGCGGATCACGGCGCGTGGCATCGATCCCGCGGTGCTCACACCGATCGTGGTGCAGGACGTCGACGTTTCAACACCGGCCAGCCGGTCGGTGGTCCTGCTCGGGACCCTGAGTTATCTCATATTGCTCACGATGCTGATGGGCGGGATGTATCTCGCCATCGACACGACGGCGGGCGAACGGGAGCGGGGCTCGCTCGAGGCGTTGCTCACGGTGCCCGTGAACCGCCCACAACTCATTTATGGAAAGATCCTGGCGACTTGCGCCTACATGGCGATATCGCTGACTCTCACTGTCACAGCGTTCTCGATTGCCCTGCCACACGCGGGGCTCGAGCATTTCGGTATGAGCGTGAACTTCGGGCCGCTGGTCGCGTTGCGCCTCATCCTATATTGCTTGCCTCTGGTGCCGTTGGGGGCTGCATTGATGACCATCGTCGCGGCATTCACCCGGAGCTATCGCGAGGCTCAGACCTACCTGGCCGTGGTGCTGCTCGTTCCGACGCTACCGCTCGTTTTCGCGGGGATGCTGGGATTGCGACCCAGCGCGAGGCTCATGATGATCCCCTCGCTCAGCCAACACTTCCTGGTTACGAGTCTGCTGCGGGACGAGCCAATCCGGGCTGTGTTTTTTGCCCTTTCCGTGGTGTCGACCCTGGTGGCGGGCGCGGTACTGATGCTGATTGCCGGACGCCTTTACGATCGCGAAGCGTTGCTCGGCTGAGCGAACGGTTAATCAGCTCGCGGACCTGCCGTAGAGCAGCTGGTGGAAACGGTGGCGGTGCATGTCCGCGAATTCGCGCGCCTCGATCTCGAAGCGATTGTTCCAGTAGCCTCGGCGGACACATTCCAGCAGATAGCGTGTAACCGTGAGGGTTCGTGGCTCCCACTGTTTGAGCACGTGGCAGTACTCGTGCAGCATGAGCGACGTGTTCTGGAAGAAGTCGGCGGCACTGCCGCGCAGGTAAATGCGCCGTCGCCGGGTGGTTGCAACGGCCCGGCCGTGCAGTCGCACGAACAGCGAATGCTCGATGACGCGCACCTGGTCGATCGGCTCACCGAACAGGACCTCGAGCGCGGCACCGACTGTCTCAGGCACCGGGATGGAGCGTCCTATTCTCATGACGCGAGTATGATCCAAGGCAGGATGATCTACACCATCGGACACTCCAACCATCCGATCGAACGGTTTATTGCGCTCCTGCAGCAGCATGGAGTGGGCGCGGTCGGTGACGTTCGCTCGACTCCCTACAGCCGCTTCAACCCCCAGTTCCGCAAGGAGAAGCTGCAGGCCGCTCTGGCGGAGGCTGGTATCCGCTACGTGTTCCTCGGCGAGGAGCTCGGCGCCCGCACCCAGGATACGTCGTGCTACGACGAAACGGGCCGCGTGAGCTACGCCAAGCTCGCCGCGACGGACCTGTTCCGCCGCGGGATCGAACGGCTCCTCGCTGGTATGCAAACCCACCGCATCGCCATCATGTGCGCGGAGCGCGAGCCTCTCGACTGCCACCGCACCATTCTGGTCTCGCGGGAGCTGCTGCGCGCCGGCGTGCCGGTGTCCCACATCCTTTCAGACGGGACCCTCGAGCCCCACCGGCACGCTATGGAACGGCTTGCCAGAATGCTGAAGCTCGCTGACACCGATCTGTTCCGCACTTCAGATGAGTTGATTGAAGAAGCGTACGAGAAGCAGGGGGCGCGGATTTCGTATGTCAGGAACGAGAAGGAGCCTCCGTCGCACTAAGCGCGGGGCATCACTCGATGTTCTGCACCTGCTCGCGCATCTGCTCGATGATGACTTTCATGTCGACGGCGCTGCGGGTGGTGTCGAGGTCCTGGGACTTGGAGGAGAGGGTGTTGGCCTCGCGGTTGAGCTCCTGCATGAGGAAGTCGAGGCGGCGGCCGGCGGGCTCGTTGCCGCTCACGACGCGGCGGATTTCGGCGATGTGGCCGGTGAGGCGGTCGAGCTCCTCGTCGACGTCGAGGCGTTGCAGGAGGATCGCCAACTCCTGCTCGAGGCGATCCTGGTCAACTTGGGCTTTGAGCTCGGCGAGGCGCTCGTTGAGACGGGCCCGCACGCGCGTGTGCACTTCGGGAAGTCGGGTGCGCACGTGCGCGACTATTGCTTCCAGACCATTGCAACGCTGCTCGATAAGCTCACGTAGCCGCACGCCTTCGCGAGCGCGGGCAGCGACCAAGTCCTCGAGCGTGCCACCGAACAGTGTGTAGGCAGCCTTGAGCAGTTCGTCGCTGTCTTCACTCTCGTCACGAAGGACGCCGGGCCATCGGAGTATGTCGAGCACGTTCACCGTGTGATTTCCGGGGAGCGTGCGCGAAAGGTCGCGAACGGTCGCAAGCAGTCGTTCCAAGGCGGCCGGGTCCACTTCCAGCCCGGTCTCAGCCCCCTGCACGCGGCGGTGGGTGAAGGAGCAATCTACCTTGCCTCGCTTGACCTCCCGAGCGAGTCGTTGGCGCAACTCGCCCTCGGCGGCCCGCAGGTCGTCGGGGAGACGAAAGCCCGATTCCAGGAACCGGTGGTTCACGCTGCGCAACTCGCAGACGAGCGCCCCCCAAGCGCCGGAGATCTCGCGGCGGGCAAAACCGGTCATGCTGGCGATCATGCTTGGATCCTGGTCAATTTGGGAATAAGTCGCCTGCGGCGCTTTTTTCGGACAAAGGCTTCGTTGCCACGGGCAAAAGGCGTGGCTTTTGCCCGCTGCGCCGTACTGCAGGCTACGCTACGTTGCTGCGGGGTGATATAAAGCGCGACTAAGTCTAACAGATGCACGGAATTCTTCTTGCGGGTCGACTACGCCGACATCAGCCTCCTGGGCGGGCGCGAGGAGAACCAGGATCGGGTCGCTGTAGCGGTCACCGACCAAGCGGCTTTGCTCGTCGTGGTCGACGGCATGGGTGGCCACGCCAACGGCGCGAAGGCAGCCGAGGTCACGCAGCAGGTCGTGATGGACGCTTTCGGGCAGACGCAGCACCCGCTCTTTGATCCCCTCGGCTTTCTACATCTGACATTGGCTCGCGCTCACGAGGAAGTCGTGAAGCTCGGGGCTCAATTGCCCATTGAGCAGCGCCCGCGTGCGACCTGCGCCGTGTGTCTCGTGCAACAAGGTGCTGCCTGGTGGGCCCACATCGGCGATAGCCGCCTCTACCACCTGCGACACGGCACAGTTGTCGGACGTAGCCGCGATCACAGCCACGTCGAGCTTCTGTTGCGTGAGGGCTTGATCACCGCCGACCAGGCGCAGACGCATCCGATGCGGAACTTTGTCGAGTGTTGTCTCGGCGGCGATCCGATCGTCCCCGACATGACCCTCACACGGCGGCGTCCGCTGGCGCCCAATGACGTCCTCCTCCTCTGCACGGATGGCTTCTGGGCGGGCATGAAAGACACGGAAATCGCCGCTGAAATGAGCGCTCCGGGAGTGGCGCTCAAGGAGAAGCTTCTCGAGCTGGCGCAGCGTGCGATCCTGAGAACCGGGGCGGCCAGCGACAACACTTCTGTGGCAGCCCTGCGCTGGCTGGGCTAGCCTCCAGCGAATCATTCGCCAGGGGACTACACATGGGACGACCGAGTGGACGCGCGGCTGATGAGCTGCGGCGCGTAAGTTTCACACGTCGATTTGCGAAACACGCGGAAGGCTCGGTGCTGGTCGAGTTTGGTGACACGCACGTGCTGTGCACGGCGAGCGTCGAAGAGACGATTCCGCCATTCCTGCGCGGGAAGGGCCAGGGATGGGTCACGGCGGAATATGGAATGTTGCCTCGCTCCACTCACACCCGCACCGCGCGCGAAGCCGCGCGGGGTAAACAGACCGGCCGGACGCAGGAAATACAGCGTCTGATAGGCCGGTCGCTCCGTGCGGTAACGGATCTCAAGGCGCTCGGCGAACGCACCATCACACTTGATTGCGACGTCCTCCAAGCCGATGGCGGCACACGCACGGCGTCCATCACGGGAGGTTATATCGCGTTGGCGGAAGCCTGCGAGGCGTTGGTCAAGAAGCGGCTGATCCCGGCGAACCCGCTCCACGGGCAGATTGCTGCTATCTCGGTGGGCATTTGCGATGGCGTATCCGTGTTGGATCTGGACTACGCGGAGGACTCGCAGGCGGAAACCGACATGAACGTTGTCATGAACAACGGCGGCGCGTTCGTTGAGGTTCAGGGCACGGCCGAAGGGCACGCATTCCGCCGCCACGAGCTCGATGCGATGCTCAACCTCGCCGCGAGTGGTATCGGACAGCTGTTTGCGCTGCAACTGCAGGCGCTTGAGTAATGACCGCGCCTCTTGACCGGCGCGTAGCGCCGCTAAATGTAGCGGGTCGCTTCGACCCGCAGGAAAGGTGGGCGAAGCCCTTATGAGAGTGGTTCTCGCCACGGGCAATGTTGGCAAGCTGCGCGAAATGAGCGAGTTGCTCGCGCCGCTGGGCTTCGAGCTCGTCACGCAAAAAGAGCTGGGCATCGATGCGGCGGACGAAACCGGGACGACCTTCCTCGAAAACGCCTTGATCAAGGCGCGCCACGCTGCGCGGAAAGCGAAGCTACCCGCAATATCCGACGACTCCGGGATCGAGGTGGACGCCCTCGACGGCCGCCCCGGCGTGTACTCCGCGCGCTTCGCCGGCGAAAACGCCAGCGATCACGACAACCTGCGCAAACTGCTGATGGAGCTACACGACGTCCCGACCGAATTCCGCCAGGCGCGCTACCACTGCGTCATTGTGTTTGTTCGCGACGCCAACGATCGCGATCCGGTCGTGGCGCATGGCACCTGGGAAGGCCAGGTCGCCACCGAGCCCCGCGGCACGGGGGGCTTCGGTTATGACCCGATCTTTGTTCCCGCCGGAATGCACAACACCGCGGCGCAACTGGCCCCCGAGAAGAAAAACGAGCTCAGTCACCGGGGGCAGGCGCTGCGGGCGCTGGCGGCGGAACTCGCGCTCATCGGCCAGTCGTCCGCTTGAGGTCGTCCGACGCAAGATTCAGGCTTGCGGCGCGCGCATTTGCGCGCTCACAAGCGCCATCAGTAGTGCAAAGGCCCTCAGGTTGGTAGTACCTTCCGCCCCTTGATTCGCCCTCTCCGTCTTCAGGAATGACCCAGATACCCGTCCAGCCGCCGCCCGCACGACGCGGCAAGCTCTTCGTCATCGCCGCGCCATCGGGCGCGGGCAAAACCTCGCTCGTGAAAGCACTCCTCGAGCGGATGCCGGAGCTGCACGTGTCCATCTCGCATACGACGCGTAACAAGCGACCGACCGAGCAGGCCGGGAGAGAGTATTACTTCGTGAGCGTGCCGGAGTTCGAGGGGCTCGTTGCCCGCGGCCAATTCCTCGAGCACGCGCGCGTATTCGACAACTACTACGGCACGGCGCGGCAACCCGTGGAGGCGGAGCTGGCCAAAGGTCAGGACGTGGTGCTCGAAATCGACTGGCAGGGCGCGCAGCAGGTGCGCAAAGCGCTGCCCGAGTGTCAGACCATTTTCATTCTGCCGCCGTCCCGGCGAGCCCTCGAGGATCGCCTGCGCAACCGAGCGACCGATTCCAACGAGGTCATCGAGCGCCGGCTGCGGGACGCCGTGGGGGACATGACACACTGGCGCGAATTCGACTATGTCGTGGTGAACGACAATTTCGAGCATGCCGTCGGCGATCTCATCCGGATCGTTTCCGGCGACGGCGACAGCCTGCGCGCCGCGCGGCCGCAACTCCAGGCCTTGCTGGCAGAGCTATTGGTCTAAAGTCATCAGGGACGGCCACTGGCCCGAGTGGCCGATTATCGGGTATGATGACCGACCTTTCGCGCCAGCGGCGCGCCTCCTTTTTTGAAGATTGAGCCATGGCACGAATCACTGTCGAAGACTGTCTCGTAAACGTCGACAACCTCTTTCAGCTCGTCCTGCTGGCGGCGCAACGCGCCCGGCGCCTCGCCAATGGCGCTGAGCCCACGGTCGCCTGGGAGAACGACAAGCCGACCGTCGTCGCCCTGCGCGAGATTGCCGCGGGTAACGTGACTGTCGAGATGCTGCGTGAGCCGGAGCCGCCGGCCGAGCCCGCCGTACCCGAAATCGAAATGCAGTCCACGTTCCGCGCGCCGCAGTTCGGTCTCGGAGACTGACCGGGGCGCGTAGCCGGGGGCGCCCAGCCGAACCGCTCTACCCTTAAGATATGGACTACGCGTCTTCTCTCCTGGGACTGCTTCCCGGCGGAAGGCGCACTCCCGGGCTGAAAGAGCTGCTCGCGTCGGTCGGCACCTACCTTCCCGCGGAGCAGATCGCCCGCATCCGTGAGGCCGCCGAATTCGGCGCCTCCGCTCACAAAGGCCAGAAACGCCTCTCGGGTGAGCCCTACATCGCTCACCCGGTCGCCGCCGCGTCGATTCTCGCGGACCTGCACCTCGACGCTGACACCATCATTGCGGCGATCCTCCACGACGTCATCGAGGACACCCCGACGCCCAAGGATCAGCTGGCGGCGCGCTTCGGGGCCGACGTGGCGGAGCTCGTCGATGGCGTCACCAAACTCGACCAGATCAAGTTCAAGAGCCGCGAGGAAGCCCAGGCGGAGTCCTTCCGCAAAATGCTGCTCGCCATGGTGCGCGACCTGCGCGTCATCCTGGTGAAGCTCGCGGACCGCACTCACAACATGCGGACCATCGAGGCGATGGCACCGGTACGCCGGCGGGCCATTGCCCGCGAAACCCTCGAGATTTACGCCCCGATCGCCGAGCGCCTCGGCCTCTACAACATGAAACTGGAGCTCGAGGACCTCGGCTTCCAGGCGTTGTATCCCCGGCGCTACCTGGTTCTCGAGCGCGCTCTCAAGAAGGCGCGCGGCAACCAGAAAGAATTCCTCAAGAAGATTGAGCAACAGCTCAATGCGGCGCTGTTGAAGAACGGAATCCCGGCACGCGTCGAGACACGCGAGAAGCATCTCTACAGCATCTACAACAAGATGCGCCGCAAGCGAGCAATCCTCAATGAGATCGTGGACGTTTACGGCATCCGCGTCATCGTCGACAAGCCGGATACGTGTTATCGCACCCTCGGTATCGTACACGCGGTATTCAAACCGATGCCGGGCCGCTTCAAGGATTACATCGCGATCCCACGCGTGAACGGCTACCAGTCGTTGCATACGACGCTGTTTGGTCCGAATGGCGTGCCGATCGAAGTGCAGATCCGCACGGAAGACATGCATCGCGTCGCCGAAGCGGGCATCGCCGCGCACTGGAAGTACAAGAGCGGCGAAGCCGCGGCCGATTCCATGCAACAGGCGCGCACCCGCGAATGGCTCTCCAACCTGGTCGAGCTGCAGGAAGATGGCACGTCAGAGGAATTCCTGGAGAGTGTCAAAGTCGACCTGTTCCCGGACAAGGTGTATGTCTTCACGCCGAAGGGAACGATCCTCCGCCTGCCCAGTGGCGCGACGGTCGTCGACTTCGCGTACTCCGTGCACACCGACATCGGTAACCGCTGTGTCGCTGCGAAGGTCGATCGCCGCCTCACACCCTTGCGGACCGTGCTGCGCAACGGTCAAACGGTTGAGATCATCACCGCCAAGGGTGCGATGCCCAACCCATCGTGGGTGAACTTCGTCGTCACCGCGAAGGCCCGCAACGCGATCCGCCACTATCTGAAGAGCCTGCGCCGCACGGAAGCGATTGCCCTCGGACAGCGGCTTCTCAACCAGGCGCTCGGAGAATTCCGAGTGTCGCTCGACGATGTGAATCCCGACCTGCAGCGCGCCGCGCTGGGCGAGCTCGGCATGAAGGATCTCGACGAGCTGTATGAAAAGATCGGCCTCGGTGAACGACTGGCGCCCTTGGTGGCGCGCCGTCTGCTGCCGAGCGGCCAGAGCCAGGGGCAAGCCGGAGGCGCGGTCGAAGGGGCCGAGGACGGCAGCTCGATCAGCGCGCCGCTGCCGCTCGCGATCGCGGGTACGGAAGGACTGCTGGTTACCTACGCACGGTGTTGCTTCCCGATTCCCTACGATCCGATCTTTGCCTTCCTGTCAGCGGGTCGCGGCGTCGTCATTCACCGCGAGAATTGCGTGAACGTGGAGGACTACCGCAAGCATCCGGAAAAATGGCTGCCCGTGAGCTGGCAGACCACCCCGGACCGGGAGTTCAGCTCGGAGATCCGGGTGTACGTGGCGAACCGCACCGGTGTGCTCGCGGCCGTCGCCGCCGCGATCGCCAGCACCGAAACCAACATCGACCACGTTTCGATCGACGAGCAGGACAGCGACGCCTCGATTTTGACTTTCGAGCTCCGTGTTCGCGACCGTAAGCACCTGGCGCACATCGTGCGAGTGATCCGGCGCATGCCCGACGTAACACGCGTCACACGCACGATCGCCGCGCATGCGCACACCCGCAGCGTACGGGGTGAGCCGGTACGCGGCGAGCAGGAAGCCGACGGCTCCGACCCTGTTGACGAGAATCCTGAGTAACCTTTCTTGAGGATCCATTCCCATGAGCCGCCAGACCATCCAGACCTCTAACGCTCCGCAGGCTATCGGCCCCTACTCCCAGGCGGTCCGGGCGGGCGACACGGTGTATCTGTCGGGTCAGATTCCGCTCGACCCCGCCACCATGCAACTGGTCAGCGGCGACATCGAGGCGGAAATCCACCAGGTGTTCAAGAATCTCAAAGCCGTTGCCGAAGCCGCGGGTGGCTCGCTCGCCAAGGCGGTAAAGGTCAATGTGTTCCTCACCGACCTCGGCCATTTCGCGAAGGTCAACGAGATCATGGCGACCTACTGCACGCAGCCTTTCCCGGCACGCGCGGCGGTTGGCGTAGCGCAGCTTCCGCGCGGGGCGCGAGTCGAGATCGAGTGCGTTTTGTATCTTGGCTGAAGGTGCCGCCAGCCGTGTCGTGAGCACACCGCGGGAGCAGCGGCCGATCACCGCCTTGCGCGGTGTCGGTGAAGCGCTGGCGGAAAAGCTCCAGCGGCTTGGTGTCACGCAGGTGCAGGACCTGCTGTTCCTTCTGCCCTTGCGCTATGAAGACCGCACGCGCGTCTGGCAAATCGGTGCGCTCCTGCCGGGTGTGCGGGCCGCCGTCGAAGGTGAGATCCAACTCACCGAGGTCACCTACCGGCGCCGGCGCCAGCTGCTATGCCGCATTTCCGATGGCTCGGGCTTCCTGACCCTGCGGTTCTTCTATTTCTCCGCGGCCCAACAGAACGGCCTTGCGCGCGGCCAGCGTATCCGCTGTTTCGGTGAGGTTCGTCGCGGGCCCTCGGGACTGGAGATCGTCCATCCTGAGTATCGCCGCGTGCGCGCTGACGACCCGGAGTCCGAGGCTCTCGAAGAAACGCTGACGCCCGTCTACCCTCTTACCGAGGGCGTACCGCAAGGACGACTGCGGGCGCTCATCAACGAGGCTCTTCGGGAGCTCGAGACTTCGGCCGTTCGCGACTGGATTCCGGCGCACGTGATCGCGCAGTTGGGGCTTCCCACGCTTAAGGACGCGATTACCTACATGCACCGTCCGCCTCGCGAGGCGGAATTGGACGAGCTCGCGGCAGGCCGGCACCCCGCGCAGCGGCGGCTCGCGTTCGAGGAGCTTCTCGCTCACCATCTGAGCCTCAAACTCCTCAAGCGCGCGGCGAAGACCGATCCCGCGCCCGTACTGCAGGATGACGCGGGGTTGGAGGCGCAGTTCATCCAGGCGCTCCCCTTCAAACTGACCAAGGCACAAGCCCGGGCGCTGAACGATGTCGATGCCGATCTGAAGGCACAACTGCCGATGGTTCGTCTCGTGCAAGGGGATGTAGGTTGCGGCAAGACCGTTGTAGCCGCTGCCGCTGCGGCACGTGCTGCGGGCAGCGGGATGCAAGCAGCACTGATGGCGCCCACGGAGTTATTGGCGGAGCAACACTGGCGCAACTTTCGCGATTGGTTCAAACCGCTCGGCCTGACCGTGGCGCTGCTGTCCGGCTCACAGCCGGCGCGGACCCGGCGTAGCGCCTTCGAGGCGATCGCGTCGGGAGAAATCCGCGTGGTCGTCGGAACTCACGCACTGTTCCAGGACGGTGTTGACTTCGCGAACCTCGCCCTCGTCATCGTCGACGAGCAGCACCGCTTCGGTGTGCAACAGCGCTTGCGTCTGCAGGAAAAGGGGCAGAAGCAGGGACGTATCCCGCACCAGCTCATCATGACCGCGACGCCGATTCCGCGCACGCTGGCCATGACCGCCTATGCTGACCTCGACATCTCCGTCATCGACGAACTGCCCCCGGGACGCACTCCGATCACCACGGTGGTCGTGCCGGAGCAGCGGCGCGATGAAGTCGTCATGCGGATCGTCCAGGCCTGCAAGGCGGGGCGGCAAGCGTATTGGGTCTGCCCGCTGATCGAGGAGTCGGAGGAGATGCGCTCGCAGGCCGCGGAAGAAACGGCTGCGGCACTTGCAGAGGCATTGCCCGGCATCCGCGTGGGCCTGGTCCATGGGCGCATGCCGTCGGCGAAGAAAGACGAGGCTATGCTCGCCTTCAAAGAGGGCAAAATCCAACTTCTGGTCGCCACGACGGTGATCGAGGTCGGTGTGGACGTACCGAACGCTACGCTCATGGCCATCGAGAACGCCGAACGCATGGGACTCGCGCAACTCCACCAGCTTCGCGGCCGGGTGGGACGTGGGTCCGAGGCGAGTACCTGTGTGCTGTTATATCGTGCGCCGCTGTCGCAGCTCGCACGCGAGCGTCTGAAGGTGATTCGGGAGACCAACGATGGCTTCGAGATCGCACGCCGCGATCTGGAACTGCGCGGCCCCGGGGAACTGCTCGGCACACGTCAGACGGGCCTGGCGCAAATGCGGGTCGCGGACCTCATGCGGGACGCCGACCTGTTGCCGCGCGTTCAGGAGACGGCAGAGCTGCTCCTCGACTCGCACACGGATAATATTGCGGCACTCGCGGCCCGGTGGATCGGGTCGGGAGAGCGTTATGGACGCGTGGGGTAGATGAATGGCCGCGGTCGCACCGGAACTTCACGGCACTGAGGCACGGCCTCCGGAAGCTCCATTTCTGTATCGCCTGCAGCGGCGTATCGAGGAATACGCGCTGCTCGCGCGTCTGGATCGCCCCATCGGAACGTGGCTGCTGCTGTGGCCCGCGCTATGGGCTCTCTGGATTGCCGGTGCCGGACGGCCGCATCCGAAGGTCCTTGGGGTCTTCATAGCAGGCACCTTCGTCATGCGCGCGGCGGGATGCGTGATCAACGATTTCGCCGATCGCAACATCGACCCCCACGTGCGGCGTACGCGCGATCGGCCGCTCGCCGCCCGCCGCGCGTCCCCTCGCGAGGCGCTTTATCTTTTCGCGCTCCTCGTCACGATCGCTCTATATCTCGTTACCCGGCTCGATCTGCTGACGATCAAGTTAGCCTTCATCGGTGCTGCCCTGACGGTGTCCTATCCGTTCGTGAAGCGCGTCTTCCCGATGCCCCAGCTGTACCTTGGGATCTCCTTCGGTGGCTGGAGCGTTCCGATGGCTTTCGCCGCGGAAAGTGGCGCCGTGCCGCGCGTGGCGTGGGTTTTGTACATTGCGGCGGTCATGTGGGCCGCGATTTACGACACGATGTATGCGATGGTGGATCGCGAGGACGACCTGAAGGTCGGCGTCAAGTCGAGCGCCATCCTGTTCGCCGACATGGACAAGCTCCTGATCGGTGTCATGCAGGCAATGATGCTGTTCGCGCTGGTGCTGGCTGGCCGCAGCATGCACTTTGGCGAGTGGTACGACGCCGGTATCGTGGCCGCGGCGGGGTTGTTCCTGTATCAGCAGTGGCTGATTCGCAAACGCGAACCGGCGGGATGCCTCAAGGCGTTCTTGAACAACCAGTATGTCGGGATGGTCATTTTCGTCGGCATTCTGCTGCAGTACCTCTACGGGTGAAGAACCAGCCCTTCCGTGAGCGCCTCCGTTTTGCCTTGGCCGGTTTGAGGCACGCGGCGCGCGCCGAGAACAGCGTCCGAACTCAGATCGGCATTTTCGCGGTGGTCATGGTGGTCATGGCCATCCTGCGACCCGGGCTCGTGTGGTGGGGCCTGGTGCTGCTGGCGAGTGCCGGGGTGCTGGCAGCAGAACTGTTGAACACCGCGATCGAGCACCTCGTGGATCATCTGCATCCCGAGATCCACCCGAGTATCCGAATCGTGAAGGACTGCGCCGCCGCCGCGGTCTTCGTGGCCGTGCTGGGGGCGGTTGCCGTGGGAATCGCGCTGGTCGTGCACTGGTTGATCATAAAATAACCAATTGTCGACTCGATGGCGGGGTAGTCGTTGACATTGGCCCCTGCGGTGCGGAATATCGGCGCGCCGCATCCACTGGAATAATTGCGTATGAGCTCCGCCTCCCTGGGATCGATCCGTCACGACTGGACACTGGCCGAGGTCGAGGCGCTCTTCGCCCTCCCGTTCATGGACCTCGTCTTTCACGCGCAGCGGGTCCATCGCGCGAACCACGAGCCGAACACGGTGCAGACCAGCACGCTGCTGTCCATCAAGACGGGCGCCTGCCCTGAGGACTGCGCGTACTGCCCGCAGAGCGTTCACTATGACACGGGGCTGGAGCGGGAAACGCTCATGGAAATCGCAGCGGTTCGCGAGAGCGCGCAGCGCGCACGCGCGGCCGGCGCTACGCGCTTTTGTATGGGCGCTGCCTATCGCTCGCCGAAAGCGAAAGACATCGCCGTAATCGCGCAGATGATCCGCGAGGTCCGTGCCGCGGGCCTCGAGACTTGCGCGACATTAGGTATGTTGACGCCGGATCAGGCGCGTGAGCTCAAAGAAGCCGGTCTCGACTACTACAACCACAATATCGACACCTCGCCAGAATACTACGGCGAGATCATCACGACACGGACCTACCAGGATCGGCTCGACACTCTCGAAGCGGTGCGCGACGTCGGTATGAAGGTGTGTTGTGGCGGTATCGTCGGATTGGGCGAATCATCGACCGATCGCGCGAGTATGCTGGTGACACTGGCGAACCTCCCGGAGCACCCGGAAAGCGTGCCGATCAACCAACTCGTCCGCGTTGCGGGTACGCCCCTGGAGCGTGCGACCGATGTCGACCCGTTTGATTTCGTGCGCACCATCGCGGTCGCGCGATTGCTCATGCCGCGCTCACACGTTCGCTTGTCCGCCGGCCGGCAGTCGATGACCGACGAGATGCAGGCGCTGTGCTTTCTGGCCGGCGCGAATTCCATTTTCTACGGTGAGAAGCTCCTGACGACGGGCAACCCGGATGTCGAGCGCGATCGCCAACTGTTTACGCGACTCGGACTGCAGCCGGAGCAACTGCCGTTAGAGCGAGCGCACGTCGCCCATGAAGAAACGGTCGCTTGATGGCGTACTCGCGGAGCTCGACCGGCAGCACCTGACACGCCGGCGCACGACGGTCGACGGATTTGCAGAGCCGGGCAGTCGGCTCGTTACTACGGTCGGCGGGCGGACGCTCATCGACTTCAGTAGCAACGACTACCTGGGGCTCGCGCATCACCCCGCCCTTGCGGCTGCGATGAGTGAGTGCGCCTCGCGAACAGGTGCGGGAAGCGGCGCATCCCACCTCGTCACGGGTCATGGCATCGAGCACGAGCGCCTCGAAGCAGAACTCGCCGCCTTTACCGGCCGTGAGCGCGCACTGTTGTTTTCCACAGGCTATATGGCCAACGTCGGGGTCATCGCTGCTCTGGCGGACCGTGGCGAGTTGGTGCTTCTGGACCGTCTCAGCCATGCGTCGATCATTGACGGTACGGTGTTGTCGGGGGCTCGTTTCAAGCGCTATACCCATGCCGACGCCGACGCGGCCGGCCGCATTCTCAGCGACAATCCGGATGAGAGCGTGCTGGTAGCGACTGACGGAGTCTTCAGTATGGATGGCGACATCGCGCCTCTCTCGCGGCTCGCGAAGGCCGCCCGAACACACAACGCATGGCTCGTCGTGGACGACGCACACGGGATCGGCGTCCTCGGCAAGAAGGGACGCGGCGCGACCGAAGAGTTGAGCTCGGAGGATGTGCCGGTGTTGATCGGAACACTCGGCAAAGCCTTCGGTTCGTTCGGCGCCTTTGTTGCGGGCTCACGCGACCTCATTGATTTTCTGATTCAAAGAGCGCGCTCCTATATTTACACCACGGCACTGCCGCAGCCGGTCGCCGCGGCGACCCGCAAGGCGCTGGAGATGTCCCAACGGGAGTCATGGCGCCGCGAGCGGGTGCTCGCACTGACGGCCAGATTCCGCGAGGGCGCCCGCGAGATCGGGCTGCCCCTGATGGATTCCAACACGCCGATTCAGCCGCTCCTGCTCGGAAGCTCCGCGGCCGCCTTGCAGGCCCAGGCGGAACTGCTCGAAGCGGGTTTCAGGGTCGTAGCGATTCGCGCGCCTACGGTGGCGAAGGGCAGCGAACGGCTGCGGATCACGCTGTCCGCCGCACATACCGAGGAGCAGGTCGATGCGCTCATCGCCCGACTGGGGCAAATTCAACTCGCGCGTTCAGACAAACGGATGGGTTTTGCCGAATGAGTGACCTTTATGTGGAGATGCGCGGCAGCGGACCGGACCTCGTGCTCCTGCACGGTTGGGGACTCAACCTGCGGGTGTGGGACGGGTTGACCCGTGAGCTGTCGAAGTCGTTTCGTGTCATCGCGGTAGATCTGCCCGGTCACGGTCGCAGCTCGTGGAATCCGAAGGCGCGGACACCCGCGGAGCAAGCCTGGCAGGTGCACGCCACGCTGGCGTCGCGATCGGATCGGTACTCGCTGTTGGGTTGGTCCATGGGTGGCCAGATCGCGATCGACCTGGCGGCGGCTATGTCGGGAAGCGTGGAGCGTCTCGTCCTCGTAGCCACGACACCGCGCTTTGCCGCCACCGAGGATTGGCCGTACGGCATGCCGGCCTCGTCGTTGGAGAAGCTCGCTACCCAACTGCGCACGAACTACAAGCGCACGGTCAGTGAATTTCTCGAGCTCCAGGTGCGTGGCAGTGCTGCCAGTGACAAAGTGCTCGCCGAGTTGCACTCGTCGTTGTTTTCGCACGGCGAGGCCCATCCCAAGGCGCTGGTCGCCGGGCTCAATACGCTGAAGAACAGCGACTTGCGCTCGATGTTGAGTCTGGTTCGCGCGCCCACTCTGGTCATTGCGGGGCAATACGACCGCGTCACGCTGCCCGCTGCCTCGCATGCGATGGCCGACGCGTTACCCAACGCCCGCTATGTCGAGTTCCGGCGCGCGGCGCATGCGCCATTCTTGTCGCATACAGCCGAGTTCGCTGCGCTGGTGACCGAGTTCCTGCGCGGCGACAAAGCCGTGTTGCAGGATGAGGGCATCGCGGCGGAGCGCATTCTGACGACTGCTGGCTTCGGTGCCGCAGACCCCCCGCTGGCGGAGGAAGTGACGCACAAGCGTTCGCAGGCATCCTAGTGACTACTGACGAATCCACAGCAGCCCGGGGGACCCATGGGCCAGTCTTTCGTCTCGCACGGCAGGAGGTACAGGCATCGTTCGATCGCGCGAGCGCGACCTATGAGGCGGCAGCCGTGTTGCAGGCTCGGGTGAGCAACGAGCTTCTCGAGCGGCTGGTGCCGTTCGACTTCAAACCCGCCGTGGTCGTCGACCTGGGCGCCGGCACGGGCCGCATGACGGGAGAGCTCAAGAAGCGCTATCGCCGGTCGCTGGTCGTCGCCATCGACCTGGCTCCCGGGATGCTCCAGGAAGCGCGACGCCATCAACAGTTCCTGCGTCGTTTCGAACGCGTATGCGGGGATGCGATGCGCCTGCCGCTCGCCGACGCCAGCGTGGATGTCATCGTCAGCAGCTTGATGCTGCAATGGTGCGATCCGCCAGACCAGGCGTTTGCCGAGATCCGAAGGGTTCTCAAACCGGACGGCTTCGTCGCTTTCAGCACTTTCGGACCCGACACGCTGCGCGAGTTACGCAGCGCCTGGGCCGAAGCGGATGGGGTCGGCGGGGTGGAACAGACTTACAACCATGTCAATCACTTCACCGACATGCATGACGTGGGCGATGCCGTCGTACGCGCGGGGCTCTCCGAGCCGGTGTTGGATGTTGATCGCGTCCAGCTCACGTACCCGGATGCCATGGCGTTGATGAGGGACTTGAAAGCCATCGGCGCGCATAACGTCACCGCGGGTCGCCCGCGTGGGCTCGTCGGGCGGGCACGGATGCAGCGCATGCAACAGGCCTACGAGACCTTCCGACGCGACGGACGCCTGCCGGCTACTTACGAGGTCGTGTACGGAGTGGCGTGGGGCGGCGCGGGGCGTCCCGCCAGCGGTATGGTCGGCGGAGAAGCTCGCATTGCGCCTGGATCGATCAGACGGAGCAGCAGGTGAACACGAGAGGTGTCTTCATTACGGGAACGGACACGGGCGTCGGCAAGACAGTCGTTGCGACCGGGCTGGTCCGTGGGCTCGTTGCGCAAGGGCAACGTGTGGCGGTGATGAAGCCGGTAGCCTCCGGATCCGAACGCACCAGTGAAGGCCTCCGGAACGAGGATGCGCTGGCCCTCATCGCGGTCTCGAACGTGCCTGCGCCCTACGGAATCGTCAACCCGTATTGCTTCGAGCCGCCAATATCGCCGCACATCGCCGCAGATGAGGCTGGGATCCGGGTCGATTTGGCGCAGATTCGGCGTAGTTTCGAGTCCTTGGCGGACCGATCCGACTGGATCGTGGCCGAAGGGGCGGGGGGCTGGCTCGCCCCGATCGGGGCTGCGACGAGCATCCGCGACCTGGCCCAGGCGCTGCATCTACCCGTCGTAATGGTGGTGGGGCTGCGGCTCGGATGTATCAATCACGCGCTGCTGACGAAGCTTGCTATCGAGTCGCACGGCGCTCACTTCGCCGGTTGGGTGGCGAACACGATCGATCCGGCGATGGCGCGCCGCGCTGAAAATCTCGAGACCCTGGCCAGGCTGATCGGCGAGCCACCGCTGGCGATCGTGCCGCCACTGACGCTGGAATCGCCACCCTTGCAGCTTGGCGATGCGGTCACCCAGCTACGCGCGGCGTTCGGGAAATAGGGCACTTCGACCACCCGCGGCACACCGTGCAGGAGCCTGTCTGAGTAATGCTCGCCGTCACGAGGG
>Ga0070665_100000793_pt1 | contig 41553 bp, 40 predicted proteins | sample KBSS13metaG_FD_65862 | JGI IMG/M metagenome (GOLD analysis project Ga0070665, IMG submission 65862) | Switchgrass rhizosphere microbial communities from Kellogg Biological Station, Michigan, USA - KBS S1-3 metaG | ecosystem: Host-associated > Plants > Roots > Rhizosphere > Soil ...
GCTCGATCAAGGATCTCGTCCACTGGTCCGGCGGGCTCTACGCGCCGCCGTCCCGCTTTCGCAACTGGTAAGCCGAAGGAATCGCCATGGAAACGCTGAGCTATCGCCACGCGACTGCACGACGCGCGAGCGGCACGAAGAACATCGCGCTCGTCGGCGTCGTCGCGTCGTGCAATCTCGAAGTGCTCGTCGAGCGCGTGCTGCCCGACACCGAATGCGAAGTCGCGATCAGCACCGCGGCCGAAGGCTTCGGCAAGGTCTGGGAAGCCGTCGTCGCCGATTTCGTCGAACGTCGGTCGCCCGGCGGCCTGCGCCTCTCGATCAACGACGGCGGCGCGCGACCCGACACGGTTTCGCTGCGGCTCGCGCAAGCGGTCCGTACGATCGAGGAGGATGCGTCGTGAGCGCCGCTCCCGCAATCATCGCGCGCGACGCGCGCAGCTGGTACGAAGCCTCCGCACGTCAGCGCATCGATGCGCTGCTCGACGCGAGCACGTTCGTCGAGTTCATCGGCCCCGAGCAACGCGAAACGAGCCCGCACCTCGCGCTCTTCGATCTGCCCGAACAATTCGACGACGGCATGGTCGTCGGCCACGGCACGCTTGACGGGAATCCCGTGTTCGTCGCCGCGCAGGAAGGCCGTTTCATGGGCGGCGCGTTCGGCGAAGTGCACGGCGCGAAGCTCACCGGGCTTCTGCGCGCCGCACGCGACACAAAGTCGATTCCCGTGCTGATCCTGTTCGACACGGGCGGCGTCAGACTCCAGGAAGCGAACGCGGGCGAGCTCGCGATCGCCGAAATCATGCGCGCAGTGCTCGAAGCGCGCACGGCCGGCACGCCGGTCGTCGGCCTCATCGGGGGGCGCGCGGGCTGTTACGGCGGCGGAGCGCTCGTCGCGGGCTGCTGCTCCGCACTCGCGATCTCGGAACAGGGACGCCTCGCGGTATCGGGCCCCGAAGTCATCGAGACGAACCGCGGCGTCGAGGAATTCGACTCGAAAGACCGCGCGCTCGTCTGGCGCACGATGGGCGGCAAACATCGCCGGCTCATTGGCGCGGTCGAGCGGTTCGTCGACGACACGGTCGCCGATTTCCGCGCGGCGGCGGTCGAGCTCATCGCGACCGCGCCCGCGTTCGGCGCTGACGTGCTCGCGGCCGAACAGGCGCGGCTCGAACAGCGCATCGCGCAATTCGGCACCTGCATCGACGCGGTCGACGTCTGGAAAGCCGAAGGCGTGCCGGACCCAGAAGCGATTCCGGCGATGCCCGCGCAACCGTTCATTGCTCTTGCCGACACGATTCGGAGAACGCGTCATGACGCTCGATAACATCCTCGCCTCGCTGTTCCCGAACGGGCACGCGATCGAAAAGAACGGCAGCCTGCTGATCGGCAGCGCGACGCTCGCGGACGGCACGGCCGTCGAAGTGATCGGCGCCGCGGACCACGCGCCGCTCGGCATCGACGAGGCGATCCGCCTGTCGCGTCGCGTGCTCGAGATCGCCGCTCGCGGCGACCGCATGCCGATTCTCGTTCTGCTCGACAGCGACAGCCAGCGCATGAGCAAGCGCGACGAGCTGCTCGGCCTCAACGAATTCCTCGCGCACCTCGCGAAGGCGCTGATCTTCGCGGACACGCGCGGACATCGCACGATCGGCCTTCTGTACGGACACACGGCGGCCGGTGCGTTCATCGCGACCGCGCTTTCGACGCGCGCGCTCGTCACGCTGCCGGGCGCCGAACCCGCAGTCATGGATCTGCCGTCGATGTCGAAGGTGACGAAGCTCCAGATCGAGGTGCTCGAAGAGAAAGCCAAATCGACGCCGGTGTTCGCGCCGGGCGTCGCGAACGTCGAGCGCGTGGGCGCGATCGCCGCGACGTGGGACGACAACGTCTCCCTCGGGGCGCAACTGCAGGCGCTGCTCGCGACCGCCGAAGAGACGGCCGACACGCGCGACCGCCTCGGCAAAGAACGCAACGGCCGTCCGAAAGCCGCCGACGTCGCTTCACGCGTTTACGCGCTCGCACTCGGCCGGAGCTGAGACGTGAACCTCGCGCGCCACGATCTCGTTTACGTGCTGCCGCTCGCGTGGCGCGCGCTGATCGCGTCGCGCGACGACGCAGACGAGCTCGTCGTCGAATGGGCCGATCGTGGCTGGCCGCTCGTCGCGCGACGCTACGCCGACGACGAGCACAACGGCATCGCGCTCGGTCTACCGCTGCCGCCGTCGCTCGGCAAGCGCCGGCTTTCGTTCAATGTCAACGAACGAGACATCGTCGAGATCACGCAGCCGCCGCTGCTCGACGACGCGATCGCGTTCGTGCCGCTCGCGTGGCGCGGAACGCTCGAGCGCATCGTCGCGATGGCCTCGTCGTTCGGCGTCGAGCCGCGTGTGTTCGGCAGCCTTGCCTGGCAAACGCTGACCGGGCTCGACTATCTCTCGCCGACGTCCGATCTCGATCTGCTCGTGCCGATGCCGGAAGCGGCCGACGTTCGCGCGTTCACGGCGCGGCTCGCCGCGATCGAGGCCGATGCGCCGATGCGACTCGACGGCGAGCTCGTGCGCGGCGACGGCATTGCCGCGAACTGGCGCGAAATCCACGCGAATACTTCCGAAGTCCTCGTCAAGCGCCTGCGCAATGTCGCGCTCGCCGAAGCCCATCGCTTTCTCGACGGAGCAGCGCTGCCATGCTGACCGCGCGCGCGAAGTTCGCGCTTCCGTTCTCGCGCCCGCGCGCGACCTGGCGCACGCGCGGCGCGACGATCGCGACGCTCGCACACGACGCGCTGCTGCGCGAAGTCGAGACCGCGCCGAAGCCGGGCCTCGTGAGCCGCATCGACAGCGGCAGCCACGACGACATGGACGCGAACACGTTCCGCCGCAGCGCGGCCGCGATCCGGCCGCACTTCGCGGGGATGGCCGAGGCCGGCGCGCGAGGCTGCGCGATGAGCGAGCTGCGCGTGGTCGGTCTCGAAGCCGAAGCCGCGATGTTCGCGGCGACCGGCGGCATCAACACGCATCGCGGCGCGATCTTCGGGCTGGGGCTGCTCGTCGCCGCAGCCGGTGCACGCTCGGCCGGACTCGCGGGTCCGAACACGTCGCTGGGCACGATCGTCGCGCAGCGCTGGAGCCGCGGCATCGTCGACGGCCCCGTACTGCTGCGCAGCCACGGCAGCGCCGCGCGCCGCCGTTACGGCGCTGGCGGCGCGCGCGCCGAAGCGGCGCAGGGATTTCCGACCGTCTACGAGGTTGGTTTACCGGCGCTGCGTGAAGGCGCCGAGCTCGAGTCGCGCGATGCCGAAGGCGCACGCGTGCACGCGTGCTTTGCGCTGATCGCCGCGCTCGAAGACACGAACCTGCTGCATCGCGGCGGCCGCGAAGGCCTCGCGTTCGCACAACGCACCGCGCGCGAGTTCCTCGATGCCGGCGGCGTCGGCCAGCCCGACTGGCGGGCGCGCTCGCTCGCGATCCATCGCGAGTTCGTTGCGCGGCGACTGAGCCCGGGCGGCGCGGCCGACCTGCTCGCGATGAGCGTCTTCGTCAACTACTTCGAAACGGGGCTCGTGTCATGACGCAGCTGATTCTGCTCGCGCTTGGTCCGATCTTTTTCGTGATGTTGCTCGGCTATTTCGCGGGCAAAATGCGCACGATCGACAATCACCACGTCGGCGAGATCAATGCGCTCGTGATGGATTTCGCGCTGCCCGCGTCGCTGTTCGTCGCGACCGCGTCGACTCCGCGGGCCGAGATGCTCGGCGAGGCGCCGCTGTTCGCGCTGCAGGGCGCGGCGATGCTGATCCCGTTCGCGGCCTGGTATTTCTACGAACGCATCGCGCGCCGCACGTCGGCCGGCGAGGCGGCGATCCAGGCGCTCACGGTCGCGCAACCGAACTACGCGGCGGCCGGGCTTCCGATCGTCGCCGCGCTCATCGGTCCGCCGGGCGCGGTGCAGGTCGCGATTGCGATTGCGGCCGCGACGATTCTGCCCTCGCCGATTACGCTGCTGCTGCTCGAATTGCGCGGCGGCGGTGAGCAGACCGAGGGCGAATCGCGCACGCGGCGCATCGTTCGCGCGGTGCGGCGCTCGCTGACGAAACCGATCGTGCTCGCGCCGTTGTTCGGCGCGGCGCTGTCGCTCGGCGGGCTCGAGCTCGGCCCTGCGCTGCATGCGTCGCTCCAGCTCATCGGCGCGGCGGCGGGCGGCGTCGCGCTGCTCCTGACCGGCCTCGTGCTGTCGGCGCAGCGGTTCCGGCTCAACGCGAACGTCGCACTCGGTACGATCGTCTCGAACGTGCTGCGGCCGCTGCTCGTCGTCGCGCTCGTGCGGCTCTTCCCGGTGCCGCCGGAAATCGCGAAGATCGCGATTCTTCTCGCCGCGTTGCCGTCGGGCTTCTTCGGGATCCTGTTCGGTGTGAACTACAAGCTCGACTCCGACGACTCGGGCTCGATGGTCATCGCGAGCACGGTCTTCAGCCTCGCGACGCTCGCCGTCGCGATCGCGCTGCTGTATCCGAAGTGAGCGCGCCGCGATGACGCTCGCGCTGCTGTGCTCGGGCCAGGGTTTGCAGCACGCGCGCATGTTCGCGATGACCGGCGATGCGCCAGCCGCGGCGAGTCTGTTCGAGCACGCGACGACGCTGCTCGGCGCCGATCCGCGCGAGCTCGTGCAGACCGCGACGCCCGAAGCGCTGCACGCGAATCGCACGGGTCAGATCCTCTGCGCGTTGCAGGCGCTCGCCGCCGTCGCCGCGGTGCGCGATGCGATGCCGGCTCGGCGCATCGTCGCGGGCTACAGCGTCGGCGAGATTGCCGCGTGGCATCTCGCGGGTATCTTCGATGCGACGGCGACGCTCGACCTCGTCGCGAAGCGCGCCGAAGCGATGGACGCCGCGAGCGCACCCGGCGATGGACTCGTATTCGTACGCGGCCTCCCGCGCGACGTCGTCGAAACCTTGTGCCGCCAGCACGGCACGGTGATCGCGATCACGAACCCCGACGTGGCCTGGGTCATCGGCGGCGACGGCGCGGCGCTGGACGCGTTCGCGGCGGATGCGCGAACGCGCGGCGCCTTGCGTGTCGCGCGCATCGGCGTAAACGTCGCGTCGCATACGCCACGCCTCGCGCCCGCCTCGACCGCATTTCGTCGTGTACTCGACGAGACCGCGGCGCATACGCTCGACACGAACGTGCGCCTCTTCAGCGGAATCGACGGCACCGCCGTGCATGGCATCGGCGTCGGCCTCGACAAGCTCGCCGCGCAGATCTCGCAGACGGTGCACTGGGATGCGTGCCTCGAAGCGGCGGTCGAAGCCGGCGCGACGTGTTTTCTGGAACTCGGTCCCGGACGCGGGTTGAGCGCCATGACCTCGCACGCGTGGCCCGCGATTCCGTCGCGGAGCGTCGACGATTTCCGCACGTTCGACGGCACGCGCGACTGGCTCGCGCGCAACGCGGCGTGACCGGCCGGATTACAGCCGTAATGTGCGCGCTCCGGATCGCAATCCACGCGAGACGGCGCCGAGCCAGTCTCTGCTCACCGAACGGCGCACGCGGAGCACGCGGTCGCGACGGTATCCCACCCATTCAGGAGCCACCCCGCATGAACATTTCGACGAATCTCTTCCGCGCATCCGCGCTCGCGATCGCACTCGCGGGCGCGAGCGCCCCCGCGTTCGCCGCGCCCGTGAAGAATATCGTGCTCGTGCACGGCGCATGGGTCGACGGGTCGGGCTGGAAGCCCGTCTACGACATCCTCGTGCGCGACGGCTACAGCGTGAGCGTCGTGCAGCAGCCGCTCACGTCACTCGAAGCGGATGTGACCGCGACGAAGCGAGTGCTCGACATGCAGAACGGCCCGACGATCCTGGTCGCGCACAGCTACGGCGGATCGATCATCACCGAAGCGGGCGTGCATCCGAACGTCGTCGGTCTCGTCTACGTCGCCGCGCACGCGCCCGACGTCGGCGAGAACGAGGCCGCGCTCGGCAAGGACAAGCCGAGCTACACCTCGCAGCAGAAGGGTGCGATTAAGCGCACGCCGGACAACTACCTCTATCTCGATCCCGCCGTGTTCCACACCGATTTCGCGGCGGACCTTCCGCGCGAGCAGGCCGAGTTCGAGGCGCACTCGCAGATCCCGACGTCAGCCGACGTGTTCTCGACGTCGATGACCGTCGCCGCCTGGAAGACGAAGCCGAGCTGGGGCATCGTCGCGGGCGCGGATCGGATCATCAATCCCGATCTCGAGCGTTTCTACTACAAGCGCGCCGGCAGCCGCACGACCGAGATCGAAGGCGCGAGCCATTCGGTCTACGAATCGCGACCGCGTGACGTTGCCGCCGTCATCGAGGACGCCGCGCGCAACGCGCAGCCCTGACGACGCGCGAGCGGGCCGCCGGCGCACCCGGCGGTCTCGCGCGCGTTCCGCCGTTACAACCAAAACCGACGCGCGCCGCCGCGACATCCTGGAGTTGCCGGCACGGCCGATTGCCCGCAGCGCCGTCGGCGGCCTCGTGACCGCGAACGCGATCGCGCAGCGCGGTTGCAGATGCAACGGCGACTTGCGGTTCCCGAAATCCTGCCGGCACCGCGCGCGAACAGAGTCTTGCCCGAGTTCGACGTTTTTCGGCCCCTTCCCGACTGAGCTTCCGCTCTCCTCCCCGCAGCCACGGCTCTCGGGGAGGGGCCCCTTTTTCGGATCGCCCTCGCCTTGCGCGGCCGGCGAATGATCCTTCATTGGGTTCGCGTTCGTTGCAGATGAAACGCCGCGACCGGGTAAGGGAAATGCGCGCGAAACGAGCGCACGCGACCGTTCCTGCCGTCGATGGCACGCCGCCCTGGGGTCATGCCGCTCTCGCCTTCGAACAAGGCGCTGACGCGATCGACGCGACTGCGGCGTCGTTGACGCAGGGGGACCGAATGTTCTCGCAAAGGCTGGTTTTTGCCCTCGCCAATACGCTCGCCGTGCTGAGCGCGCTGTACATCGCGTTCGCTTTCGATCTCGAGCGCCCATACTGGGCCGTTTTCAGCGTCTTCATCGTCGCTGCGCCTGTCTCGGGCATGGTGCGCTCGAAGGCGATCTACCGCTGGATCGGCACGATCATCGGCGGCGCCGGCGCCCTGCTGATGATCCCGCCGCTCGTGCATTCGCCCGAGCTCCTTTCGCTCGCGATGGCGCTATGGGTCGGTTTCTGGCTTGCGATCTCGCTGATGGACCGAACGCCGCGAAGCTATCTCGCGATGCTCGCGGGCTACACCGCGGCGATCGTCGGTCTTTCCGTCGTCGACGCGCCGCAGGCGATCTTCGATACGATGGTGTCGCGCATCGAGGAAATCTCGATCGGCATCGCCTGCGGCGCGCTCGCACACTCGCTTTTCTTTCCGCGCAGCGTCGCCGGGGAGCTCGACGCGCGCATCGAGAGCACGCTGCGCGCGTCCGCGCGCTGGATCGCCGCGTCGCTGACGGAGCTCGCGCCGCCGTCCGGGCCTTCGGCGCCGACGCGGCTCTCGCGCGTCGTCGGCGAGATCTACACGCTCAACACGCACCTCGCTTGGGAAACCTCCGATGTCATGCCGATCGGCGGAACCCTTTCGGTTCTCCAGGATCGCCTCGCGTCGCTGCTGCCTGCGCTCAGCAGCGCCGAGCGCGCGATCGCCGCGCTGCGCGCGAGCAACGCGCTCACGGCGCCTATGCAGGCGGCCATCGACGCGACCGTGGACCGCACGCACGGGCTCGCCGACGCGCCCGACATTCTCGAGGAGGCGCGCCCCGCTCGCTCGACGCGCCCGACGGCGCCGCCGTCCGCTACGCCGACGACTCGATGGGCGCATCTCCACGAGCAAACCGCACTGGCGCACCTGCACGAGCTCGACGCCGCGCTCGATGATTGTCTCGTGCTTGCGCGCGCGCTTCGTGATCCTGGCGCGCCGATGGACGCCGCGCTGCGGCGCGAGGCCGAATCGGCGCGGCGTGTTCCGCTCTATCGCGACGTGCGGCTCGCGCTGGTGTCCGGAGTCGCCGCGGCGGCGGCCGTCCTCGTCGCTTGTGGGCTCTGGATTGCGGGCGCATGGACCGAAGGCGGGATCGCCGCGCAATTCGCCGCGATCGGATGCTCGTTCTTCGCGCGGCTCGATCAGCCCGCACCGATGATTCGCTCGGCCATCCTCGGCGTCCTCGTTGCGCTGCCGCTCGCCGCGCTCTACGAATTCGCGGTGTTTCCGGGCATCGACGGCTTTCCCGTGCTCGCGCTCGTGCTGGCGCCCGTGTTTCTCGCGCTGAGCTACATGCAGGCCGTGGAGAAGCTCGCTGGCTCCGCGCTCGTGATCGCGGTGTCGTTTTCGGGAGCGCTCGCGCTCCAGGAAACCTACGTCGCCGACTTCGCGGCGTTCGTCAACATCAATCTCGCCGAAGTCGCGGGGCTCCTCATCGCGATGGCCGTGATCCTCGTCGGACGAACGCTCGATCCGATCTCGAGCGCGCGGCGGATTGCGCGCGGCGCGTGGCGTGCGATCGGACGCGCCGCGCAGCGCGGCGCTCGGTTGCGGCCCGCGCATCTCCTCGACTGCATCGGTCAGGTGTCGATGCGGCTCGACGCATCGGGGGCGCGCGACGTGCATGCACTGAACCCGCTCCAGGATCTGCGCATCGGAGCGAACCTCGCCACGGTCATGTCGGCCGAGACGAACGCGCGGCCTGACGTCGCGCGACGCCTGCGTGCGGTGCGCGAGGCGATCGGCGCGCAATACCGCGCGCGTTCGCTCGGCGTTCGCGGCGTCAACGACGCGACGCTCGCAAGCGCGCTCGACCGCGGCATCGGGGAGCTCGAAGCGGGACCGCCGCAGCGCCACGCATCCGCAACGATCGCCGCGCTCGTTTCGCTGCGCATGGATCTCCTGCCGGACCGCGGCCTCGGCGGACTCGGAGCCGTCATCGCATGATCGGGGAGGCATCGATCCATGGCGTGTTCGTCCCGTGGTTGCTCATTCTCGCGCTCGCGAGCTTCGTGGCGACGCAGCTAGTTCGCCGCGTGCTGCGGCGCCTCGGTTTCTACCGCGTCGTCTGGCACGCCGGCCTCTTCGACGTGGCGTTGTTCGTCATCGTGCTATGGCTGCTGACGCTCGGCACCGCGCACATCGGCCCAGGGAGTCTCCGAAATTGATCGCGCGTCCGCTTGCCGTCTCGCTCAGGATTCTCGTCACGCTCGCGGTCGTCGCGATCGCGCTGCTCGGCGCGCGTGCGCTCTGGCTCCGCTACGACGTGGCGCCGTGGACGCGCGACGGAAGAATCCGCGCGGACGTCGCCGAGGTGAGCGCCGACGTCAACGCGCTCGTCCTCGAAGTGCGCGTCGTCGACAATCAGATCGTCGCGAAGGGCGATGTCCTGCTCGTGCTTGATCGCTCGCGCTACGATCTCGCCGTGCGCCAGGCCGATGCCGCCATCGCGGCCGCCGAGGCATCGCTTGCGCAGGGGATTCGCGAGAACCGGCGCAACGATGCGCTCGGCGATCTCGTCACGCGCGAGCAGCGCGAACAGGGCGCCGCGCGCGTCGCCGAGCTTCGCGCGGCGCTCGCTGGCGCGCACGCGGCGCGCGACACGGCCGCGCTCAACGCCGAGCGCACGGTGCTTCGCTCGCCCGTCAACGGCGTCGCCACGAACGTCGAGGTGCAGCCCGGCGACTACGCGTCTGTCGGGCGCCACGTGCTCGCGATCGTCAACTCGGACACGTTCCGCGTCGACGGCTATTTCGAGGAGACCAAAGTGGCGCTGATTCGCGCGGGCGACGATGCCGTGATCCGGATCATGGGCGTCGGCCGCGATCTCGAAGGTACCGTCGAGAGCATCGCGGCCGGCATCGAGGATCGCGAGCGCGGTGCGAGCCGTAACGGACTTGCGAACATCAACCCGACCTTCAGCTGGGTGCGGCTCGCGCAGCGCATTCCGGTCCGCGTGCGGCTGAAACAGGTGCCGGCCGATATCCGCCTGATCGCCGGGCGCACCGCGACGGTGTCGGTGCGCACGCCGCCGGGCCGGCTGCGGGAAGGTGCGCAATGACGCGCTCGTCTTCGCTTCGATGCGCGGCGCTCGCGTGGAGCGCGGCACAGCTGTGCGCGTGCGCGGCGGGTCCAGACTACCGCGTTCCCGAGCATGCGCTCGTGCAATCGAGCGCCGCGAATGCCGCGTTCGTCGGTGCACAGGGCGACGCGTCGGTGACGCCGGAGCCGGTGCCGGAACGGTGGTGGCGCCTCTACGACGATGCGGTTCTCGACGGTCTCGTTGCGTCGGCGCTCGCGGCCAACACCGACCTGCGCGTGGCCGGCGCTGCGCTCGCGAGAAGCGATGCGCTGCTGCTGGAAGCGCGCACGCTGCGCGAGCCGAGCATCGCGATCGACGCGGGCATCGAGCGAAGCCAGGTTGCGGGCGAGCAATACCTGTTGCGCATCCGCCCGCCGGAAAGTTCCGATTACGCGGCGCGGGTCACGGTCGGATACGACCTCGATCTCTGGGGCGGAATTCGTCGCGGTATCGAAGAGGCGGCAGCGGATCGGGATGCAGTGCTCGCTGCGCGCGACCTCGTCCGTGTCAACGTGGTCGCCGAAACGGCGCGCGCGTACGCAGACATCTGCGGTGCCGGGCTCGAGCTGGCATCCGCGCAGGAGACGGTGCGGACCCAGCGCGCGAGCTTCGAGCTCATCGATCGCTTGCGTGCGGGCGGGCGCGCGACCACGCTCGACGCAACTCGCGGGCGGCTGCTGCTGCGCGAACAGGAAAGCACGCTTCCTGCGCTCGAAGCCGCTCAGCGCAACGCGCTGTTCCGTCTCGCGGAGCTGACCGGAAAGACGCCCGCCGAATTCGATCGCGGCATCGCCGCCTGCGCGTCGCCTCCCCGACTGCACCAGCCGTTGCCGGTCGGCGACGGCGCGGAGCTTCTCAGGCGGCGGCCCGACGTGCGCCGTGCCGAGCGTCAGCTCGCGGCGGCCACAGCTGCGATCGGCGTCGCGACCGCCGAGCTCTATCCCGACGTGCGGCTCGGCCTGGCGCTCGGCTCGCTCGGCGCGATCAGGGATTTCCTGACCGCGCCGACGAACCTCTGGAACATCGGAGCGATCTTCCACTGGCAGGCGAATCAGAGCGCCGCGCGCGCGCGCGTCGCGGCGGCCGACGCAGGCGCGGTGATCGCGCTCGCAAACTTCGACGGCGTCGTGCTGCGCAGCCTGCAGGACGTCGAGTCCGCATTGAACGCCTATGTTCACGATCTCAGTCGGGAAGCGAGTCTCCTGGGCGCGCGCGCGGATGCGAGAAAAGCGGCCGACGATGCGCGCCGGCTCGAAGCCGCGGGACGAGCCGACGCGTTCGCGGTCGTCGACGCGCAGCGAACGCTCGCATCGGTCGAGCAGCAGCTCGCGCGCATCGAGGTGGCGATCGCGTCCGATCAGATCGCTGTGTTCCTCGCGCTCGGCGGCGGCTGGACGAGCGAGGGCGCGAATGAGCTCGCGACGGCGGACGCTGCGAACGGTTCTCTCGCCGCAAATCCTTAGACAGAAGAGCGTGCACGCCTTGCGCGTCGCGCCTTCGTGCGCGGTGCGGCGCTCTGCGCGCGTCGTCCGGACGCCTGCGATACGGGCCGTCGAGTCGTGTTTCATTCGACACACGCGACGTTGAAATCCGAAACTCACGAGACATGCGAACGGCCGAGGCTTCACCGCATCGCCATCAGAGAGCGCTCGCGCGTCATGGGAACCGGTACCTCGAAGCCGACGCATGCGCCGAGACGATCGGTCGCGATCGCGGCGATCGTCGCGCTCGCTGCGGGGCTGTCCGCATGCCGCGGCGGCGTGCTCGATCCGCAGGGTGTCGTCGGCCGGGCGCAGCGCGTCATCCTCTACGACGCGACCGCGATCATGCTCGCGGTCGTCGTTCCGGTCATAGTACTGACGCTCGTATTCGTGTGGTGGTTCCGCGCCGGCAATCGACGCGCGAAATACAGGCCGGACTGGGACTACTCCGGCCGCATCGAAATGATCACGTGGTCGATCCCGGCGCTCGTGATCGTCTTTCTCGGCGGCATGGCGTGGATCGGCTCGCACGATCTCGATCCGCCGAAGCCGATCGAGAGCGCGGCCGCTCCGCTCGACGTCGACGTCGTCGCACTCGACTGGCGCTGGCTCTTCATCTATCCCGCCGATGGCGTCGCGAGCCTCAACCGCCTCACGATTCCGGCGCGCGTGCCGATCCATTTCCGCATCACGTCGACGAGCGTGATGAACAGCTTCTTCATTCCGCAGCTCGGCAGCCAGATCTATGCGATGCCGGGGATGACGACGCAGCTTTACCTCGAGGCCGATCGGCCGGGTACGTATCAGGGTCTTTCTGCGCAGTTCAGTGGCGACGGTTTCTCCGACATGCGCTTCGACACGGTCGCGCTTTCCGCCGATGCATTCGCCGAATGGATGCGCACGGCGAAGGACGGCACCGGCGTGCTCGACGGGAACACACTCGCCGCGCTCGCGCTGCCGTCGAAGGCGGACGGCGTCAGCACCTATTCGCACGTCGCGGGCGGCCTCTTCGACGACGTTGCGCGGGGCGCGATGCCGATGTTGCCTGCACGGGAGGACCGCTGACATGATCGGAAAGCTGAGCTGGAGCGCGATTCCCCTCGATCAGCCGATTCCGATCATCGCCGCGGGCGTCGTCGCGCTGGCGATCCTCGCGGTTCTCGTTCTCGCGACGCTTCGCGGCTGGTGGCCCTACCTGTGGCGCGAGTGGATCACGAGCGTGGACCACAAGCGCATTGGCAGCATGTACATGATCCTCGCGCTGGTCATGCTGATCCGCGGCTTCTCCGACGCGATCATGATGCGAACCCAGCTCGCGCTGGCCGCTGGCGGCGCCGAGGGCTACCTGCCGCCGGAGCACTACAACCAGATCTTCTCCGCGCACGGCGCGATCATGATCTTTTTCGTCGCGATGCCGTTCGTGGTCGGGCTCATGAATTTCGTCGTGCCGCTGCAGCTCGGCATTCGCGATGTCGCGTTCCCGGTGCTCAACTCGGTCAGCTTCTGGCTGACCGCGGCGGGCGTGCTGCTGATCAACGTGTCGCTCGTCGTCGGCGAGTTCGCGCGCACCGGCTGGCTCGCCTATCCGCCGCTCTCGGAGCTCGCCTACTCCCCCGGCGTCGGCGTCGACTATTACCTCTGGTCGCTGCAGATATCCGGCGTCGGAACGCTCTTGTCGGGCATCAATCTCACGACCACGATTCTCAAGCTGCGCGCGCCCGGCATGAGCTATGCCCGGATGCCGATCTTCTGCTGGACCGCGCTCGCCTCCAATCTCCTCATCGTCGCCGCGTTTCCGATTCTCACCGCGACCTTCGCGATGCTGCTGCTCGACCGCTACTGCGGATTCCACTTCTTCACCAACGAGCTCGGCGGCAACGCGATGATGTACATCAACCTCATCTGGCTCTGGGGCCACCCCGAGGTCTACATCCTGATCCTGCCCGCGTTCGGCATTTTCTCCGAAGTCGTCGCGACGTTCGCAGGCAAGCCGCTCTTCAGCTATCGCTCGATGGTCGTGGCGACGATGGCGATTTGCGTGCTGTCGTTCATGGTCTGGCTCCATCACTTCTTCACGATGGGCGCGGGCGCAAACGTCAACGGATTCTTCGGCGTCATGACGATGATCATCGCGGTGCCGACCGGCGTGAAAGTCTTCAACTGGCTCTTCACACTGTACGGCGGCCGGATTCGCTTCACGTCGCCGGTGTACTGGGCTATCGGCTTCATGGTCACGTTCGTCATCGGCGGCATGACCGGGGTCTTACTCGCCGTCCCGCCCGCGGATTTCGTACTGCATAACAGCCTCTTTCTCGTCGCGCATTTTCACAACACGATCATCGGCGGCGTCGTTTTCGGCGTGATGGCGGGCTACATGTACTGGTTTCCGAAGGCGTTCGGTTTCGTACTGAACGAGTGTCTCGGAAAAATGATCTTCTGGTGCTGGTTCATCGGGTTCTATCTCGCGTTCATGCCGCTTTATGCGCTCGGACTCATGGGTGCAACGCGACGCATGCAGCACTACGACAACCCGGCGTGGCAGCCTTTCATGATCGTCGCTCTGTGCGGCGCCGTACTCATTCTTCTCGGAATCATTCTCACGGCCCTGCAGCTCGTCATCAGCGTTCGTCAACGCCGACGCAATGCCGACCTCACCGGTGATCCGTGGAATGGACGAACGCTCGAGTGGTCGATGCCGTCACCGCCTCCGCCGTGGAATTTCTCCGAGCTTCCCCTAGTCACCGGTCGGGACGCGTTCTGGGCCATGAAACAGGCACGAAGCGGGCATTCCGCCCACTCCGACGCGAGCCCGCCACGCATCGTGACGTCCGGGCTGGTGCGCGTTCCGCGCAACACGCCTGTCGGCTTCTTTATCGCGTTCTTCGCAGTCGTCGCCGGCTTTGCGCTGATCTGGCACATCTGGCCCATGGCGGCTTTGGGGCTGACGGGCATCGTCACAGCAGTCATCCGGCAGGCATGGAGTGACGATCGCGAGATGCTCGTGTCGCACGACGAGATCGTTGCCGCGTCACAGCGCGCGATGCGGAGGCTGCCGTCATGATGTCCGCCATCGCAGTGTCGCAGCGCGCTGTGGAGGACGACATTCCTCTGTCGATGCGAGGGCCCGCCCCAGCAAGTGTCGTTGCGGGTTTCGGGTTCTGGCTCTTTCTTCTGTCCGACATCATTTTGTTCGCGGCGTTCTTCGCGGCCTATGCGGTTCTCTCAGGCGAGACGGCCGGAGGCCCGTCGGGTCTCTCGCTTTTCCACAAGCAGCGAGTTTTTATCGAAACACTTTTTCTTCTGTTCTCAAGCGTCACCTGCGGCTTCGGATCGCTCGCCGTGCAACGCGGCAACCGGCCGCGCACTTGCCTCTGGATGATCGCCACATTGCTGCTGGGCGGCGTCTTCCTTGCGCTGGAACTCACGGAATTCAGCGGCATTGTGGCGACCGGTGCCGGGCCCTCGCGGAGCGCGTTTCTCTCGGCGTTCTTCGCGCTCGTCGGCGCACACGGCGCCCATGTGACATTCGGCCTTGCGTGGCTCGTCGTGATGCTGCTTCAGCTCGGCACGTTCGGCTTCGAGCCGATGGTCCGGCGGCGCTTCGTCTGTTTCGCGCTCTTCTGGCACGCGCTCGACATCGTCTGGGTCGGTGTCTTCACCATCGTCTATCTCGGAGCACGCTGATGTCGAACTCCGCTCCGCAAGGCCGTTCGCCCGGAAAGGCGACGCATGGCGCCGCCGACAATGCGCGCAGCTACGTGATCGGGCTCGCATTTGCGCTCGTCCTCACCTGCGCCTCGTTCTGGGCTTCGGCGAGCTCGCTCATCTACGGCCCGGCCGTGCCCGTGCTGCTCGCCGTTCTCGCGATCGCGCAGATGGGCGTGCATCTCGTGTTTTTCCTGCACCTCTCGAGCGCACCCGATCAGAGCAACAACTTCCTCGCGCTCGCGTTCGGTCTTTTCGTTTCGGCGCTCGTCGTCTTCGGCTCGCTGCTCATCATGGCGAACCTCAATCACAACATGATGCCGATGGATCGGCTGCTCGAACTGCAACGTTAGGCCGCAGAGTCGCGAATTCTCATCGGCTGCAGCGTCGATTGACCGCTGAGCCGCTTCATATCGGCACAGGAGTCAGAATTCATGAGCAGGAAGGTCGCCCGCGTCATCGTCGACGTGCTGCAGGAAGCAGGGGTCCGACATTGCTACGGCATCGTCGGGGACACCTTGAACCGATTCGCCACCGAGCTTCACGACAGCGAGATTCGCTTCGTACACGTCAGACACGAGGAAGTCGGCGCATTTGCCGCACAGGGAGAAGCACAGCTCACGGATCGGCTCACGGCCGTCGCCGGCAGCTGCGGTCCCGGCAGCCTTCATTTCATTAATGGCCTCTACGAAGCAAACCGCAATCGCGCGCCGGTCATACTGATCGCAAGTCAGATCGTTCGCAGCGAGCTCGGTTTCGACTTCATCCAAGAAGTCGACTTTACTCAGGTCTACCGCGACTGCAGCGTCTTCTGCGACATGATCCTGACGCCCGAACAGGCGCGGCGCAAGACCGTCATGGCGTGCCAGGCGGCGCTCACGCAGCGCGGCGTCGCCGTGCTGATCGTTCCGGTAGACGTCTCCGAATCCGACGCGGCTGACGAGCTTCCATTTAGCGTAAACGCGCGCGCGCACGTGCTGCGGCCGACCGACGAAGACCTCGACCACATCGCCGCCCTCCTCGCCGATGGCGGAAACATCACGATCTACGGCGGCGCCGGATGCAAAGGCGCGCATGACGAAGTCATCGCGCTTGCGGAGCGTCTCAAGGCGCCGGTGGCGCACACTTCACGCGCGAAGGACATTCTCGAACACGACAACCCGCACAACGTCGGCATGACCGGCGTGATCGGCAACGAAGCGGGCTATCAGGCCGTTTTGCGATGCGACACGCTCCTGCTGCTCGGCACGAGCTTCGCATGGGCTCAGTTCTATCCCAAGCACGCCCGCATCATCCAGATCGATAACGCCGCCGGGAAAATTGGACTGCGAAATCCCGTCACGTTCGGGGTCGTTGGCAACATCCGAGATACGATCGAGGCGCTTCTCCCACGGGTTGTCGAACGGACCGACACGTCATACCGCGACGCCTGCGTCGAGACGCACCGCCGATCGATGGCCGCGCAGGAAAAGCGCGCGCATCCTGGTCGTCACGCGAAAATCCCGGGTCAGTACCTCGCGTCGATGATCGATCACGCTGCGGACGACGACGCGGTGTTCGCCGCCGACGACGGCACGCCTGTCGTCTGGATGACACGCATCGTGCGCGCGAACGGAAAGCGCCGCATGTTCGGCAGCCTTCTGCACGGGACGATGGCGGCAGCTCTGGGAACTGCGATCGGCATTCAGAAGGCCGAGCCTCAGAGACAGGTGATCGCGCTTTGTGGCGACGGCGGGCTCAGCATGCTTATGGGCGATCTGCTCACGCTGATCCAGGAGGAGCTTCCGATCAAGGTCGTCGTGTTCGACAACGGGAAGCTCGGATTCGTCGAGCTCGAACAAAAAGGCGAAGGTCTGGAGCCGATCCATACCCATCTGCTCAACCCGGACTTCGGGCGCGTCGCTGAAGCCATCGGACTCTGGGGCCGCACCGTGCAAACCGCCGACGACCTCGACGAGGCGGTGCGCGAATGGCTCTCGCAACCCGGACCCGCGCTTCTCAATGTCAAGGTCGAGCCTATGGAGCTGGTCATGCCGCCCTTTACGGCCGTCGGCCCCGCTTACGGCATGGCGATGTATTCGGCAAAGGCCGTGCTGCACGGAAAGAGCGGCGACGTTTTCGAAATGATCGCCGAGAACTTCAGCTGACGAGCCACGGCAACGTCAGGGAGCATGAGCATGATCGACACACTCACGAGGCGAAGCTTTCTTGCCGGCGCGGCGGCCGCCGCCGCGACACTGACTGCGGCGTGTGCTGGTTCATCGAGCGACGGCTCTGCGCGGATAAATCGAGCTTACGATCCCGCTTATTTCACGGCAGATGAGTGGGCCTTCATCGTTGCCGCGGTCGATCGCCTCATTCCCGCGAGCGAGGAAGGGCCTGGCGGCATCCAGAGCGGCGTCGCGGAGTTCATCGACCGTCAGATGGAATCGCCCTACGGCTATGGCGCGTTCGCGTACATGTCGGGGCCGTTCCTGACCGATCTCCCGCCCTCCTTGGGATATCAGCTGCGTTATACGCCGCGGGAGATGTACCGATCAGGTATCGCTGCAGCCGACGCGGCGGCTCACCGGTCGTATTCGGCCCGTTTTTCCGACCTTGCGATCGATCGTCAGGACGAGTTTCTGCGGTCTCTCGAAACCGGTGCGATCACTCTCGAAGGGCCGCCCGCCGAGGCATTCTTCGAGCAACTGCTGCGCAACACCAAGGAGGGTTACTTCGCTGATCCCATGTACGGAGGCAACCGGCACATGGGCGCATGGAAGATGATCGGATTCCCTGGCGCGCGCGCCGACTTCACGGACTGGATGGATCAACAGGGTCGCCACTATCCGTACGGGCCCGTTTCAGTTAACGGCAGCAAGGATCGCTGATGGCGACGCGCAAAAAGAAAGTCGACGCCGTCATCGTCGGATACGGCTGGACCGGCGCGATCATGGCCAAGACGCTGACCGATGCAGGCCTTTCGGTCGTCGCTCTCGAGCGGGGGCCTGCGCGAGATACTTCACGCGATTTCGAATACCCACGCGTTGCCGACGAGCTTCGCTACGGCGTTCGCGGCGAGCTCTGGCAGCCCCTCGCCAAAGAGACGGTCACGATTCGCCACGGCGTCGGCGACGTCGCCGTGCCCTATCGGAAATACGGCTCGTTTGTCCTCGGCAACGGCGTCGGCGGAGCTGGCGTCCACTGGAATGGACAGCTCTGGCGCGCTTCGCCCGAGGATCTTCGTTTGCGAAGTCACTACGAGGAGCGCTACGGGAAAGCGTTCATTCCGGACGAAATGACGATTCAGGACTATCCGGTTTCCTTCGAAGAGCTCGAGCCGCACTTTGATCACTTCGAAAAGGTCTGCGGCGTGTCGGGCACCGCGGGCAATCTGCGCGGCGTGATCAAGACCGGAGGAAACCCGTTCGAAGGCCCCCGAAGTGACGACTTTCCGAGCCCCGCTCTTCCGCCGGTATATGCCGCGCAGCTTTTCGACAAAGCAGCCGCCCAAATGGGCTATTCGCCGTTCCCGCAGCCGGCCGCTAACAGCTCGCGCGCATACACGAACCCCTACGGCGTGCGCATGGGTCCCTGCAACATGTGCGGGTACTGCGAGCTGTTCGGCTGCTTTATGTATTCGAAGGCATCGCCGCAGACGACGATTCACCCGATCCTGCGTGACCGAGCGCAGCTCGAAGTCCGCACCGGTGCGCACGTCACTCGCATCCTGCGCGACAACACGGGGACGATCGCGACCGGGGTTCTCTATATCGATGAATCTGGCCACGAAGTCGAGCAACCGGCCGACATCGTCGTGCTCTGCGCGTTTCAGATGCACAACGTTCGGCTGCTGCTTCTTTCCGGGATCGGCGAACCCTACGACCCGTCAACCGGCAACGGAGTGGTCGGCAAGAACTACGCGTACCAGATGTGCTCTCTCACGAACGCGTTCTTCGATGAGGATGTGAACATCAATCCGTTCATCGGCGCCGGCGCAGCGGGCCTTCGTGTCGTCGACGACTTCAACTCCGATCACTTCGATCATTCGGACCAGGGATTCGTCGGTGGGTCGCTCATCTTCGCCGGCGGCACGGGCGGCCGCCCGATCGAGCAGATGATGCTGCCACCGGGCGCGCCTGCGTGGGGGGTGGGATGGAAATCCGCGGCCCGAAAACACTACCTGCACACCGCGCCGGTCGGCACGCAAGGCTCGGTCATGTCGTATCGCGACTCGTACCTCAGCCTCGATCCTACTTACAGGGACAGCTACGGACATCCGCTTCTGCGAATCACGTTCGACTGGCACGACAATGAATACCGGATGGCTGCGTTCTCGTCGCAACGCGCCGAGGAAATCGTGCGAGCGATGGAACCAGAGACGTACTCCACGTTCCTCATGAAGCCGGGCGATCATTACGACGTGCGCATCTATCAGTCGACGCACACGACCGGCGGCGCGATCATGGGGAAGAGCCGCTTCGACAGCGTCATCAATCGCTACTCGCAGAGCTGGGACGTACCCAATCTGTTCGTGATGGGCGCATCGGCGTTCCCGCAGAACATGGGCTACAACCCGACAGGACTCGTCGCCGCTCTCGCTTACTTCGCCTCGGACCAGATCCGCACTGCGTACCTGCGCTCTCCGGGCAGACTCGTGGATGCATGATGAAAGTCCGACGCTTGCTCCTCATCGGTATCGCCACGGCCGCGACGCCTGTGCTCTCCCTGATCGCTGCGGCCCCGCTCCTCGACAGAACCGCAGGTGAAAAGCAGATTGCTGCCGTGCCGGTGAATGCGGACCTTGTCTCGCGCGGGGAATATCTGGCGAAGATCGGCGATTGCGCGGCATGCCATACTCTCGCGGGTCAGCCGCCTTTCTCCGGCGGGCTTCGGATGAAGCTTCCGATCGGCGCCATCTATACGCCCAACATCACACCCGATCGATATCAGGGGATCGGAACTTTTTCGATGGCGGACTTCGATCGCGCGCTGCGCTTCGGGGTCAGCCGGGGGCATTCGCTCTATCCCGCGATGCCATTCCCTTCGTATGCGAGCACGCGTGCCGAAGACGTCGAGGCGCTCTATGCGTACTTTATGCACGGCGTCGAACCAGCGGCTGTCCCGAATCGCGAAGCCGCCATCGTTTTTCCGCTTTCGATGCGCTGGCCGCTGACGTACTGGCGCCTTGCGTTTGCACCGGAGCCGAAGCCGATCGCGGCCGTTCCATCGGGTGATCCCCTGATCGCGACGGGTGCTTACCTCGTTGAAGGTCTCGGGCACTGCGGCGAGTGCCATACGCCGCGCAACTACGCGTTTAAGGTTCGTGCGCAAACCTCCTCAGAGGGCCCGCTGTTTCTTTCCGGCGCCCGCGTCGAGAGCTGGTTTGCCCCGAGCCTGCGCAGCGGCGGACCGGGTAGTCTGGCTCGCTGGAGCGAAGACGAGATCGCGACGTTTCTTTCGACGGGGAGCAATCACAGTGGGATCGCGTTCGGCTCCATGGGCGATGTCATCAGCAATAGCACGCAACATCTCGTTCGCTCCGACGCACTAGCCGTTGCGACCTATCTGAAAACCCTTACCGACGACGGGGGTGGTTCACGCGTCTACGACAAGGCGACCGATCAAGCGCTGAGGAGAGGTGACGCTTCGGCGCCCGGAGCATTGGGTTATCTCGACAACTGTGCGGCCTGCCATCGGCCCGACGGCCGTGGTTACGCGGGCGTGTTTCCTGCGCTTGCAGGTAACCCTGCGGTAGAGACGACGGATCCGCTCTCGCTCATTTCGATCGTGCTTTCAGGATCGACGACGACACGAACTTCAGCGACGCCGGCGCAGTTCCACATGCCGAGCTTCGCCTGGCGCCTTTCGGACAGCGAGGTCGCGGACATCCTTTCGTTCGCGAGGACGAGCTGGGGGAACAAGGCTTCGGTCGTCGCGGAAAGTGAAGTACGGCAGCAGCGACTCGAACTGGCTCGACCGGAATCGACCTCGAACAATTGAGAGCTTCGGGTCAGCTGCGAAGGGACGCCACGTCCGCGTCGAAGAAGTAACCGACGCCACGCTCCGTGCGAATGAACCTCGGGCTCGCCGTGTCCGATTCGATTTTTCGCCGCAGCCGCGCAATCTGCACGTCGATCGATCGGTCGTAGACCTCGCTGCTGTGCATGCGCGAGTAGTCGAGCAACTGGTCGCGGGTCAGTATCCGTCGAGGCATGGCGAGAAATGCGCTCAGCAGACTGAACTCGCCTCGCGAAATTCTCACTTCCATGCCGCCCTGATTACGCAGACGGCGAGTACGGACATTGAGCTCCCAGCCGCAGAAGCGATAGGCGCGAACCGATTTGTCCGTGCTTGAGGGAGCACTCATTTCCCGGCAGCGCCGCAGGACCGCGCGGATACGCGCCAGCAGCTCTCGAGGGGAGCAAGATTTGGGAACGTAATCGTCCGCGCCGAGTTCGAGACCCATGACGCGATCAGCTTCTTCGGTCATCCGCGAAAGCACGACGATTGGAAGCTTCGAAGCTTCTCGAACGCTGCGAGTCAGCAGCATCCCTTCACTCCCGCGCAGGCGCGGCTCCAGCAGTAGCAGATCGATAGGTTCGCGCCCGATCACCTCGAGCATTTGCTGACGGGTCCTCACCGCCGTCACGCGGAAATCATGCTGGCCGAGGTATTCGCAAACAGGGTTGCATGCTTCGACGTCGTCATCGATCACGAGGACGTGCGCGGCTCCAGTGTCCACGGGTGCCTCCAAGGGCTCAGCGCCGACGGTGGTCGCAGGATCCGTGAGAGCTCCGACTGGCGCACTCGTCGGAGGTCGGCTCGTCTGCGAGCGTTTTATAGAAGAGTGCCGATGGCGCGTCATCACTCCACGGGTTGAATTCGCGAGGGCAAGCGCCCGACACCACTTCCGGCCGCTCGGACCGAGGCGATCCCTCCATGGAGTGAGTTTCGGCACTCTCGTCCGGAGTAGGATGGGCGGCGCCCGCTCCGAGCGATTCAGAGATGCGTGACAATGCCCGGGACTGGACCCGCGATTCGCGTTCTGATTGTCGATGATCATCCGGCGATGCGCGAAGGATTGCGCATCTACATCCAGAGCGAAGATGGCATGGACGTCGTCGGCGAGGCAGCCGACGGTATCGCTGCCGTCGAAGAATATCTGCGCCTCAAACCCGATGTCGTGCTCATGGATCTGCAAATGCAGGCCGCCGATGGGCTTCAGGCTATCAGTGCCATCCGCGGACATGATGAGGCGGCGAAGGTCGTCGTGCTGACGACCTATCCAGGCGAAGCACGGGCTGCGCGCGCACTTGCGCTGGGGGCGTGCTCCTATCTCCTGAAGTCCGCCTCGCTGGACGCCATCGTCGGCGCGATTCGCGCGAGCACCGAAGGAAAACGCATCGTGGCCGAGGAAGTCGCTGCGGGTGTCGAAAGCTTTCGAAATACCGAGCAACTCTCGCCCAGGGAAGCGGAGGTGATGCGGTGGATTGCGGACGGCTCGACCAATAGCCAGATTGCGCAAGCTCTGCACGTCTCCGAGCAGACGGTCAAGAGCCACGTCAAGAGCATTTTTGCGAAGTTGCATGCACACGATCGCACGCATGCGGTCGCACTCGCGCGGCGACAGGGATTGCTGGAACCATGATCCCGGCGCTTTGCGTGGACATGCGCGTCGAACATGCCGCGCCTTGTTTCGGGCCCGAAAGTCGGGTAGCCCATAGCTCACGCGAGCGCCTGCTTCTGACGACGCTGCTTTGCTGGTCGCTGATGATCAGCGCGCTCTCCGCTGTCGCGTCGCCGAGTGCTCCCCGCGAAGGCAAGGGTCAACCCGCGGCGGACCAGGACTTCGGTCAGTTGAACCACACCGTGTTCACGCCGCGCGACGGGGCGCCGGCCGAAATCCTGGATATCGTCGAAGGGAAAGACGGCTATCTGTGGCTGGGAACTTCCGTCGGCATCACGCGTTTCGACGGTATCCGCTTCGAACACGACCCGATACCGGGCTTCCCGCGTCAGGGCGTCTACACCGTGAAGCCGGACAATAACGGAGATCTCTGGGTCGGCTTTCTCAAGGGCGGCGTTGCATGGATCCGTGAGAATCGCATAACTCTGCTCGACGACAAGGACATCCCCGGCGGATCGATCTTCGATATTGTTCGGCTGAAAGACGGAACGCAGTGGATCGTCGGCTCGCGCGGCATCACTTTTCGCTCGGGCGACGGACCCTGGAAAAAGGTTGACGCGGCTATGGGCTACGAGCCCGCTCAGCCTAACGCGACCGCCGAGGCACCCGACGGTTCCATGTTGATCATGGACGGAGAACGCGCTTACTCGATAGGTCCCGGAGACACCGCCTTTCGCGAAGTGACGCCGGACGAGTTCGTGCGGATCGCCGTCGAAATACCGGCAGGGAATTCCTGGAGGCCAGGCGATCGCGAATACGGCATACCCGACTCGGCGGGTACACACTGGATCGTGACCGAGAACGGAATCGATCGATATCACTGGCGTGCGGACGGAACGCCGAGGATCGAACATATCGGAAGGAAGGAAGGCCTGACCAGCGACTCCGTGAATGGCATCTACAAGGACGATAGCGGAAACGTCTGGGTGCGCACGGATTTCGCGCTCGAGAGATTTCGACCCAACCGCGTCACGCGAGTCGTCATTCCCGGCGACGCATCGAATCCGGTGATGGAGCGCGATGCCCACGACGGAATCTGGTTCAGTGGCGGAGGACGCGATGTGCTCTATCACGCGACGCGCGAAGGCGTCGCGAGCGTCGACGCGAAGACATCGATCGGAGCAATGTTCCTTAGTCGGGATGGAACCCTGCTGACGGCGGGTGCAAACGGCATCGAGTTCAGAGGCGAACGCAATCGACGCCGAATTCCCTTGCCGGCCGAAGCGGCGAAAGTGTCCCCGCGCCTGATTCAGTGCCTTTCGGTCGATCGCGACGACATTGTCACGCTGGGAATCCTGCGATTCGGCGTGTATTCCTGGCAAGGCAGCGAATGGCTTCGCGTCATCCCGCCCGAACAGTACGGGCCGGTGCAGATGACGATGGACCCTGACGGTCGTCTGTGGAGCATCTACTCACGCAATCTGGTGACGGTCGCCGACCGGAAAAATATCACGTCCTATGACGCAACGAAGAACGTGGATCTCGGCTACTTGCTCGCCATCGACGCCGATGGGAACGGCGTCTGGATTGGGGGGAAAACCGGCATCCAGTTTCTGCGCGAGGGACGGTTCGAGACGCTCGTTACCCGAGACAACGCATTGACTGGCATCTCCGGCCTCGCCAGAACGCCAGCCGGGGATCTCTGGGCCAATAGCGACCGAGGCCTCGCGCTCATCGCACGGCACGACATCGATGAATCCGTTCGTGACCCTACCCACGTCAACGACGTTCAGTGGTTCGATTTCAACGACGGCATCGAAGGTACGCCATCACAGCTTCGGCCGCTGCCGACGCTGGAGCACAGTCCCGACGGTCGTATCTGGGCGTCTACCAACCAGGGCATATTCTGGATCGATCCGGCCAATTTCAAGCGCGATCAGCGCAATCTGACGGGGCGAGCGACGAACCTGATCGCCGATGGCAAGAACATCGAGCTACGCTCCGATACAGAAGTCCCGAGGTTCACCCACGCGCTCCAGATCGACTACACCGCCCCCGAGCTCTCGATGGCTCCCCGTCTCCGGTTTCGTTATCGGCTTGATCCGATCGAGACTGATTGGCAGAACGCGGGGGAGCGCAGATCCGCTTTTTATACTTCACTGCCCCCGGGCAAGTATGAGTTCCATTTGCGTGTCGCGAACACGGATGGTATCTGGGGAGAGGAGCACCGCGTCGCGTCTTTTCATCTGCTTCCGGGCTGGTATCAAACCCGCTGGTTCAAAATAGCGTGCGCTCTGCTCGGAATTCTGATCGTCGCCGGTGGGCTGCTGTTGCGGGATCGTCGCCTCGCGATGCGCCGGCAAGTGCGCATGGCGGAGCGGGAGCGCATCGCGCGCGAACTCCACGATACGCTGCTCCAGGGCACGCAAGGCCTGATCTATCACGTCGGAAGCGCGCTCAGAAAAACGTCAGAGCCCGCCCTTCGAATCACGCTCATCGATGCGATGGAACGCGCACAGGATGCACTGGTCGAGGTCCGAGAACGCGTCAACGCACTTCGCGAGAACGACAAGACCCCGGTTGATTTCGTCGAACTCCTTCGCCTCGCCGTGAAGACGATCACTCATGGTCACGAGCTCTACTCCGACATTGAAGTCGACGGAGTCCCTCGCCTTCTTGCGGCTTCCGCAGCTGCGGAGCTTGCGACGGTCTGTCAGGAAGCGCTGTCCAATGTGGTTGCCCATGCAGCAGCTCGATCAATCATCGTGCGTATATCTTTCCGACGCAGATCGCTGATTATTTCGATCTCGGACGATGGAGATGGTATCGACGAAGCGGTCCTGAGGGCGGGAGGTCGCGAGGGACACTGGGGCCTTTCTGGGATGCGTGAACGCGTCGAATTGTTTCAGGGGCGCATCGATATTGACGCGCGCGCAGGCGGCGGGACCGTTGTTTCGATTCGAGTGCATGGTCCGAGTGTCTATGCGCGCTGACGGACTTGGGATCGAACGTAGCTATCCGTACTAGGTAATGAAAACTTCCGCTTTTATCGCCACCTACAGACCGGCTTCGAGCCCCGTCAATTGACATGGTAGGGATCATAGGTTCGATCCCTATACCGCCCACCACCCTATCAAAGGGTTACGGCAAGCCGGCCTCGCGCCGGCTTTTTCGTAACAGCAGGGTAACCGCAGGAATGCGCCGGAGATCGCCATGGCCATCGACATCTCAAAGCTCAACGAAACGCAGCTTACGGCGCTGATGGCGAAGATCCAGACGCGTCTGCGCGATCTACAGCTCGAGAAGGTTGCTCGTGTCCGCGACAAGGTGATCGCGATGATCACGCTTGAAGGCGTAGACCACGCGGACCTGATGGAGCACACGGCCTTCGCCCGTCGAAAGAAGCGCGTGAGCAAGGTCGCCAAGGTCGCGCCGAAGTATCGCAATCCCGCTGATCCGTCGCAGACTTGGTCGGGTCGCGGACGTCAGCCGCGTTGGTTCAAGGCGGCCATCAGGAAAGGCTAGTCGGAACGATCGTTACTGATTCGTTGAGTGCGCCGATCCGGTTGCCGATTCGGCGCTTTCGGGGTTCGGGCTCGACGACAGAATCAACGAGTTTGCGGTGCCGATCCGATGCGCTCAGACGTCACGCACTCTTGCGCCGCTGCGACAACGAGCTGACGCGCGAGAGCTTCAGCCCCGGCGTCGAATGGATAATGAAGCAGGTCACTCGGCGCGGCTAATGCTCTGATTGCTCGCGCTGTCGCCGAAGGAAGTCGTGACTAGTCCCGACACCTCGTTTAGCGATCTACTCCGAGAATTGCGTGCCGGGGCAAGGGCCCGGCACCGCGACGCAGTGCCGGGCAAAGCCACTCCTACGCAGCTCTGGGCGCCTCGATCTGGCGGACAGGTTCGCGCGCAGCGGCTCCTTCGCTCTGAATCTCGATCCTGCGCGGCTTCAACGCTTCGGGCACTTCACGCTGAAGCTCGATCGTCAGCAGTCCGTTTTGAAGTGAGGCGTGCGCCACCTTCACATGATCGGCCAGTTCGAAGCGACGCTCGAACTCGCGCTCAGCGATGCCTTTGTGGAGATAGACGCAGTCCTGCGGGCCGTTTTTCTTGGCGCCCGACACGATGAGCAAGTTCGGTCGATCGGTCAGCGTCAGCTCGTCGCGCTCGAAGCCGGCTACGGCCATGACGATGCGATAGCTGTCCTCGCCCTGCTTGATGATGTCGTACGGTGGCCAGTTGTCGACGGGCTGAACTCGAGTGGCGGTGTCGAGCGCGTCAAACACGCGGTCGAAGCCGATGCCAGTCCGGAACAACGGGGAAAAGTCGAGTGTGGTCCTCATAGCCATATCCTCAAGAGACTAAGCAACATGGGCATGAAGGAGCGCCGACGCGGGCGCCCTCACGGCGGGCCCGGAGGGCGCCCGCAAATCGCCATTTAAGAGCTCATGGAGCGATTTCAAGGGAAACATTTCAGTCGATTTTGATGGGCCGCCCAGCGTCTTCTGTCCCCCATTGGGAGGCCCGAAAACGTCGGGAACTCGGACGTATTCCAGCGGTCTTTCTCGCGCGTAGCATTCGTTTCCAAGAGGGTGCTTCTCATGAATCCGACCGTCCGCGTTCCGTCGCCGCGCTGGTGTCTGATGGCAACCGTCCAGGTTGCTCATGACGCGCCGGACTTGGCCGACATCCTGTCCGACCTCGACTTTGACTTCCGGCTAGAGCCTGCTGTGGCATCTCCGCCGGGTTACCGGTGGCTCAACCTCTTTGTAGATGCACGGCGCGGCCAGCGTCGCTGCGGATTGACGGCGCACCGGTTGCTGTCTGCGCTAAAACGCCTTTCCGAAAGCGGTGACTTGGCCGAGTTCCAAGTGATTGCTGGAGAGCGGTGGCTGGCATACCCGGCACCGTTGGAGCTCGCCTCTCCGGAGGCAGCCGATAGCGAAGCCAGCTTGCGCCGACATTAAGAGAAGCCCGTCACATCCGAGCTCGCAGCGGACGGAAACAGAATTGGCCCCCCAGTGCCTTCGTGGACGGCTGGTGGGCGTACTTGCACTGAGAACTCGTTGAGCATCAGCGACAGAGCACGTGCCCCGAGCACCTGATCACATAGGTTAACTAGCCGGCGGTGCTCGTCGGTCGTGCGCAGTTAGGCCGGCGATGGCCTGTGCGCTGCCGATCGCGATGAACTCGGTCTGTTGCTCATCGAGCGGAATCACGATGGCTTCTGGCGCGACTTCGTTCTCGCGGAAGTGCTCCAGAAACCGACGTGCACATGCGACGAGCTGCCCTTGGAGCTCGCTCGGACCGAAGGGGCGCGCGAGCGGGTGGGCGCGGATCTCGCGCGATTGAAGGGCATCGTGAGGTGACGAGGCGCTCAGCGGATAGCGCTACACCGGAGCGGGACGCATTCAGAGCGGCGCGCGATGTTTTCGTTTGGGGACGCTGCGATCAGCGTCGCAATCGCTTCCGGGTGCGGCGCGTCATTAAATAAGTGTATAAGTAGTAATAGTCGTGACCGCTTACTCATAGGGGCCTGCCGTGGTTAGGCGTTGGCGTCCGGAGGCAAGAATGATTGCACGACCTCGTACATGCCTGGTTCAAATTTGGCAATTTCTAGCGCCTGCGTGAGATAGGGCAAAGGTGCAGGATCCTTGCGCATGGCTTGTAGTCCTCATCGCTGCGCCATTGGGCGTACATGGTGACCTTGGTTCCGTCCAGGCTTCGGTGAAGCCGTGCTGAGATAAACCCAGGAGCATGACGGACCGATTCTTCGGTGGCCTTGGTGAGTAGTTCGATCAGCTGTAGTTGCCTCTCGGGCTGGACCGTGAAGACATTGATCAAGGTGACAGTTCGGTCGCTCATACCGGATGTGAAGTGGGTTGCCGCCCGCAGCGGAGCACGAGGTTAGCGAGGTTTGGCCGTGTACGGATTATCTTTTCGACGCCTAACGCCTCAGTTAACGCGCCGCGCGAGGCGCTTGGGAAATGCGACGACACATCACGGTCGCGTTAAACGCCTAGTTAGGCGTGTTGCACGACCTGACGCACAACCCCTGTGCCAATAGTACGACCCTCCCATACCGAAAAAGTAGCGCCCACCGGAAAAAAGGGTAGCGCAGCATCGGGTACGAGAAGCTGCACACCAAATAAGCCGCTGCGGCCACCAGGAACAAGCGAGATGATGTTGGGTGGGCGCAAAAGCCGCCCTGTACTTCGAACAACCCGACATTGAAGGCCACAATTTCCTCATCCGGCCGCTGGGCTCCAAGAACTGCTTGCAATCGGTCTTGCGGCGCCGCGAGATCGGACCGTAGAGGGCGTAGCGGCCGCACATGGCATTAGCGTAACAAGTGACCTGCAAGAAGTAACAGGTGTCGGCCGAACCCTGCGTCGTGGTACTTGCGGAAGCGACAATACTCGTGACGAATCCAGCTTTCGATGCTGGAATGTCAAACGTGCCGAGCCCGGCACAGCCGACCTATCGGGAGAGTTCCGATGTTGAGACGATCGATTCTCGCAGCCGTTGGGGTTATCTGTGTGGTTGCGCTTGCCGACTCTGATGCCAAGCAAAGCACATCGGAAGTTCCTTACGCTTTCACCTCGTGCTTCGTTGACTCTGACGGAGACCGGATCGCCGACTGCTACGAAACGAACACAGGGGTCTTTATCAGCGCAACCAATACCGGCACTGATCCGACAGCGCCCGATACCGACGGCGATGGGCTCAAAGACGGCGATGAGGTGTATGGAACCACGGCCGGCCTCAATCTTCCGTCGTTCGGAGTGAGCCCCGTTCACAAGGATGTTCTCCTTGAGTACGACTGGATGGCTGATTCAACGGGCTGCAGCGGTCCGCACAGTCATCGCCCGACGCCCGCGATGCTGAGCGCAGTTGCCAACGCGTTCGCCAACGCACCTATCGCGAACTCCGATGGGACTACCGGGATCCGTGTCTACCAGGACTTATCCCCCAGTGGCAACCCCAATAGCGAGAGCAACTTCGTCGCTGACGCCGACGGCATCATCGTGGGCGAAATCGGGGATCCCGATTATGAGACTTACATGGATAACAACTTCGAGCCCAATCGCAAGCACTACTTCCACTGGGTGCTTTTCGCTCATTCGTATAACGGTAGTAATTCGACCGGCCAAGCCACACTCGGCGGCGACAAAATGCTGATCACCATGGGCTGTTCCTTCGCAGATGTGAGCTACGTGTCGAAGACGATCATGCACGAGCTCGGCACAACCTGAACCTAAACCACGGCGGACCGCGTCGGATTCCCGTTGGCGGGCCGTTCAATCCTGAGCAGGGCTGCAATTGGAAGCCTAACTACAACTCGGTCATGAACTACAAGTTCCAGAGCAGTGGCGTCGCTGATTGCACCATGCATGCAGCGTACGTCGCCGACTTTTCGCATGGAACAAGGCGTACGTTAGACGAAAATAATGTCTATGAACCCGATGGCGTCTGCACGCTCGCAGCGGGTCAGACCGGCGTACCTCCAATCGACTGGAACCATCGAAACGGCATCGAGTACGTGGTCTATGCGTTCGACTTGAACCCCTCCGATACCAGTTGCCCAAATACTCACGTGCTTCACGACTTTGATGATTGGGCATATCTGGATTTGCCCGCATTCACGACGGTAACAGTCGAGGAGGTATCTCAAGAGACCGCGCTCTGACCTTACAACGAGAAGCGGCTGACCGTGAGGTCGGCCGCTTCATTTTTCGGAAGCGTCGAGAGTCGAAGAACGCTTCCTGCCGATCAATCAGCTCCGCATCGCAAGCTCGTCGAGCCCCTTCTTGATCTGCCGGATGAACTGATCCGCTTCCTTCGGCCTGCCGCTCAGGAATGTCGGATTGTTGATGACGATCGAGACGCCGGACTTTGGCGTCGGCACGGGTGATGACGGTGAAGGCGTCGGCGATGTCGGACCCGGCGCGGCTCCGCCGCCACCGCTATTCCGGTTCGCGTTGTCCTGCGCCTTCTGCTGCTCGGCGATGTGCTTGAGCTTCTGCGCGTGGAGCTTGTCTTCGAGCGCCTTGAGCTTGTTGTAGGCCTGCTGATCGAAACCGTCCTGCGTCGTCGCTTCGGACTTCAGATCGTCAAGCGCCTTCTTGTGCCGGGCGTCCTCCTGCTCGACGTCGTCGCCATTCGCCTGTGCGATCTGATCGAGGAGATCCTGCTCGGTCTCCTTCAGTCGTGCGAGCTGGTCGAGCTGACGCTCGAGCGAAGCACTCACGCCCGTGAAGACTTCGGCCATGCGTTCCTCGTAGGCCTGCAGCGTGATGGTCCCGTCGGCGACTTCCTGATTGATCAGCCGCAAGCTTCGTATTTGCTCGTTCGTCAGCAGCACAATCCCGTTCGCCGCGCTCGCGGCGTTCGTTGCCGCGTTCCCTAGCGCATCCGCCCATGCCTGCGTGCGCTGGGCGAACTCATCGCTATTCTCGTGGCCGATCGCTTCGCCGAGCTTGCGCACTTCGTCTGCGACTTGAGTGAGGGCCGTGCTCGCGTCGTGCATCCCGTCCGCGATGTCGCCGCCGGCATCCTTTCCCGCTTCGCCCGCTTTCTTGAACGAGTCTCCGAGGCCGAGGACCGCGGCTTGAGCGCGAGCTGATCTTCAACTTGTTCCTTCGTGAGATCGCTGCTGTCGGCGGCCGCAGCGCGCTCCGCGTCGACCAGCGCCTTGAAGGCCCGCACGATGTCCTCCTGCGCCGCGATGCCCTCGCGCGCACCCTGCACGATGGCGTCGAAGGCTTCGCGAGCGTTGTCACGAGCGGCGATCGGCGAAGCCTGCGACTTGATCCCGAGCAGATCGAACTGCGAGGCAAGCGGATTCACCGCTGCCTGCAGCGTACGCAGCCGCTCATCGAGATCGCGGCTCGCTTCCGCCATCTCCTTGAAGCCGATCGCGCCTCGCACAAGGATCGCGTTGCGTCATCCCAAGCCACCTCCATCGCTTCGCGATAGATGAGCGGGAACTCGGCCGAACGTGGTGTGACGCATAGACGACCTTCGCGATCGATCCTGACTTCCGCAATCGGTTCTTCCGTCATAGCTGTCTCCTCACACCTCAAGAGCCCTTGCGCGCCCGCGATCGATGTACCGAACTGCTGGGACGAGGAAGCTTGAGGCCGGCCAAGTAAGCTTCCATTGCCTCTGTCGTGACGTCGTAGAGAGGCCGGCCCAAAACGGCTGCCGCCATCTTGAGCTGATCGCGCATACGCTTTGAGACGCGGAGGCTGGCGTCTCTGGTGTCGATAGGTTCGTGACGACTCGTCTTCATCGAAGCTTCTCAGAGGTAGCGCCGACTGTACTGCAACGGACCATAGGCCGCAGACCGTCGCGGGCAGTAACGGTCGCCCGACGCTCCATAGTTTTACCTTCGACGTGAACGGCTTGTCGGCATCCGTGACGGCCTTCCGCATCCGATTTACGACTACCTTGGCTTGCGCCAGCTCTGCCCAATCTCCGGGACCGCGTCTAGGTAGCCTTCGAGTACGCGGTGATTACGCCTATAGATGCGCACCCGCCTCCCTACAAACGCGGCAAGGCCATCGCGAAACTCGCGAACGATGTTGGGCTTCTCGTTGGCCCCGCGCATAGGCAGGACGTATGTGCGGAGCCACGATTTTTCGACAGGCAGAGTCCGCTAGCAACTACTCGAGCTGCGGAATTCAGCGTTCGTCAAAACTCGGCGCGGCAAAATTTTGTGCCACGAGGACAGGGGCACGACAATGGTCGATAAACGTGTCGGAAGGATCCGCAGGGAAGAGGCGTCGGGCACGGTCGACGGTGGCCAGCGTCGCGTTAGTCCAGGCTTTCCCTCTATGTCAAGGATCTTGAAGGCGCCGCCTCGGCGATTCGTCGGCGCAGTGCGTGCGGTCCGCCAGCAATCCAATCAGATGTCGTCCTAGAACATCACGAGGTGTTGTCCGGCCACGGTCTTCTTCGCCTCACGGAGATATTGCGAGATCGCCTCGGGGCAGGCTTCGAATCCAATGACCCAAAGTTCACACTCTGCTTGTCCTGCAGCGTCATGATTCTGTTGTCCGGATCCGACGACGGGCTACGTTCGGTCTTGAAAGAACTCAGCAAGCTCCTATAGGTAGCGCCGCGGGGCACATTCGGGGGCTGGGTGCGGCCATGGGCAAACGGAAAGGGACGCGTTCTCAAAGTGTCGTGGCAATCGGAGCGGAGCTCGCCGCATTTGTTGGCAAGCGCGTGCGTCTGCATCTAACGACGCTTGAACGATGCGAAGGAATTCTCGTCAGTGCCCCTCTGACTTTCAATGCGGTGTCCGGGAAGGGGCGTCTGGTTAAACACGGACGCATCGTTCTCGAGATCGGCGAAGAAAAAAGCGCCGTGATCAACCTTGAGGATGTCGATACCTACGATGTCCTACCGTCGCGCTCACAGCCGTTCGATGCACCAGCCGATCAAAGATCTGATTCGTCCGTGAGCACAAACCGGAGCGGCCTAGCGAAATCGCGCGCCGGTTGAGCGACCCGACGCGCCTATCGCCCCAATATCGCGGCGAGCAAAGCCGCGATCTTAAATGGCTTGCTGAGCACCGCATCGAAGCCGCTAGAAAGCGCATGCGCGATGTTCTGCTCGGTCGCCTTCCCCGTAACCGCTACGATCCGTGTCGGATGGCAGTTGGCGCCAGCGCGAAGTCGCAGCGCCGCCTCGAATCCGTCGACGTTCGGCATGTTGAGGTCGAGGAGCACTGCGTCGGGCTGGGTTTGCACGCAGAGCTTCACAGCTTCTTCGCCGTCAGCGCACGGGTGAACGGTGCAACCTTCGAACTCCAGGCTTGCCGCGACGACATCTCTGACGAGCGGGTCGTCATCGGCGTACACCACGACGAGCTGCTCCTTGCTCCTTGCTCATTGCTCACTCCCGACATGAGGGAGCGAGCATGCGCGTCAGGCGATGAACGCAGTACGCTCCTGCTCACTGAACATGAACTATGCGCGTGGGGAGCGATTCAAGCCGAGCGCTAGCCTTTTGCCGTCGCATGATCGTGAGTCTACATCTCGTCGAAGAACTTCCACGAGTCCGCTCCGTCGAATTTCCTCACCCTGACCGATGCAATCAGCGCCGGGACGAAATTCCCCAGGTGAACCCCTTGCTTGCACCCGGGCTTGAACTCGAGCGTTCGCAGTGCGTCACGCAACCACACGTTCGACAGCGAATAGTTTTCAGCGTGCGGTCGCCCTAGATGTACTCAGTAGTGTTCTCGGGATGCCCTTGGATCTCGACGGTGCCAAATTCAAAGTAGGCCCAAGGACCGCCGTTGCGTCGGCAGAGAGAGCAGTTGCACTGGATTGCCTCGATGGGCTCGAAAGGGAGTTTCAAGCGGACGACGCCGCAATGACAGGATCGTTCGAGCATTTACTCGTCCTCTACGCGCGCTGCTGCGTGGGCTCTTCAAGGTCAGGTCGATCGTTCCCTGGCGACCGAACGGGCCTCGGTGAGCGAGGCGAGTGCGCCCGAGGCGAGCACTGATCGCGTTGCAGCTGCTCCGCTAGCCCATGCTTGGCCATCGACCTGTTGCACTCTTCACTTCGGTTTGCGGATTCGCGCCCGGCGAAGCCCTGCGCTAACGCTAGGCAACCTCAACGTGCCGAGATACCGCTCGATGGCTTCGTTCGTGACGTCGTAGAGGGGACGCCCCATCACGGCCGCCGCGGCCTTAAGGCTGTCGCGCACGTGTTTTGACACACGCAAGCTGGCGTCGCGCGGATCATTTGGATCTAGCAACGCGTTTTTCATGCGCGTCCCTTTTGCGGCTCTCAAAGTATACGCAGGCGTATTGAGCAAGCTATCGACCTGAGCCGTTTCGTTGATACAAAATCGCCAGCGTGCAGCCCTATCTTGCCGCCCACCAAGAATTCGTCACCTGGCTTGACGAGTTACAGTCGACGCCCGATCCGGGCGAAATCGAGCGCCGCGTCAGGTCGCTCGCAATTGTTGCGGCGCAGCGCGGGATGACCGGAACGCACTGGGTGTTCGTGGTCGATGGCCTTATCGCGTACGTCAACCGAAAGCACCCCGGCGAGCTCCTGCTATCCAGTTACGTGGCTCGCGGTTTCGACTACTCTGCGGTCTGGGACCAGCTCCGGAGCGCAATGCGCTCCTCCGACGCGTCTCGCTAGTCGTCGATCGGCGGATACTTGAGACTTCAGGCGCCTCGCCGGGATGGTGCAGATGGATCGGCGCCCGAGTCCTCGAGCAAAACGACTGCGACCTCGGCAGCTACGACACGAACGAACAAGTTGAAAGTGTAAGGCAAGCGGCGAGGCGCGGTACTCGAAGCGAAGGGACGCGAAGCGCAGCTCGTCATCCACCGGAAAGACGGCTCGATTGAAAGCGAATGGACCTGTGGCCATGACCCGCGCATATGCGGAGCTAATACCGCGTCGGGCGAAGCCACCGTCGAGCAAGCGCAGTCCAGAAGTTTTCTCACTCAAGCTCGCGCTGCCTGAAGTGAAATGGCATGGCTGCCTATTGTTACGACTATGCTCCCGCGGTGTATTTTGCATGGTCGCCTTACGACGCCGGCGCATTCAAGGCGACTTGCAGAAGGACGCTTGCGACGTAGCCTAGTGCTATCGCAGGAGTCCATCGCAGGTGAGAGCCGAACGTATACAACCCTCGCGACGCCCCCATCAACGCGACGCCAGCAGCGGAGCCGATGGACAACAAACTTCCGCCGACTCCTGCCGTGAGCGTGATCAGCAGCCACTGTCCGTGATCCATCGGTGGATTCATTTTGAGAACGGCGAACATGATCGGAATATTGTCGACAATGGCGGAGAGCACACCCATGCTCGTGTTCGCAGCGGTAAATCCGAGCCCGCCATACATCCATCGCGAAGCCAGCTCAAGATAACCGATGGCGGCCAGCCCCCCGACACACGCGAACACGCCGTAGAAGAAAAGCAGCGTGTCCCATTCCGCGTTCGCGATGATCCTGAAAATCGAGTAGCCGTGATCGCCGTCCATCCCGTTCGCGAGCGCGTAACTGCGTTGCCGCCGATCGATGCGCGTGGCGACGATGTTGAGCAGGGCAAGACCGGTGAGCATTCCCCATGCAGCCGGCATGTCGAGCCACTGGCGTCCCGCCACCGTGATTACGATCGTCAGCGCGAACGTCACGCAGACGGCGATGCCCCCATCCTTGATTCGTGCCGCATCGTCGGCGACTTGGGGGGTTCCTGTGGGAACGCGGAAGGATATCAGCACCGCAGGGATCAGCCAGTTGATCAGCGAAGGCGCAAAAATAGAGAAAAATTCGCTGAATTCGACCTTCCTGGCCTGCCATACCATGAGTGTCGTGATGTCGCCGAACGCACTCCACGCACCTCCGGCGTTGGCGGCAACGACAAGATTGATGAAAGCGAGACTAATGAACCGCGCGTTGCCCTGACAAACGGCCAGAATGACTGCGGACATCACGAGCACCGTCGTGAGATTGTCGAGCACCGGCGAAATCAGAAAGGCTAGAGTGCCTGTCGCCCAGAAGAGCTGTCTGAACGTCAAGTGGCGTCGTGTTAGGCGCGAGCGCAGCGCATCGAACACTCCGCGCTCGCCCATCGCCGTCACGTAGGTCATGGCGACGACGAGAAAGAAAAAAACTTCCGAGTACTCCAGAAACATCGACTCGAACGCGGTCCGCACCACCGATTCGCCCTGATCGGGCGTCGCCGCGACAACTGCGATAAGACCCCAGATCAGTGCCGCCGCCAGCATCACCGGTTTCGATTTCGCGATATGCAGACGCTCCTCGAAGATGACCGCGACATAGGCGAGCACGAAGAGCGTGAGTGCACACCAACCTGCGGGGTGATTCGTCAATTGAAGCAGGGATTCGCCGTCCTCCGACGGGAACGCGGCTGGCGCGAAGAAAGCGATCGAAACGCCTGCGGCAACGACATTCATGGGTGCTTCCCGTTGATTTGATCGCCGTCGCTTTGCACGGCGCACGGCGCAGAGGTTCGCTCGAAGTCGGCGACGAGGCGATTTGCGAGAACCTTGTACACCGGCGTCCTCAGGACGAGCGAAGAGGCAGCGCGCGCCAGAAGACACGCGGCCAGGATCGGAATCGCCATCTCGCGATTGTCTGTCAGTTCCATCGAAATGATTGCCGAGGTCAATGGGGCTTGGGTCACGCCGGTGAGATAGCTCGCCATGCCGAGCAGGACGACTGCGGACGGTTCAGCACCCGGAACGAGCGGCGTTAGGTTGTGGCCGATGCCGGCACCTACCGCGAGCGCCGGCGAAAAAATTCCTCCAGGAATTCCGGCCCAGTACGACACGACGTTCGCTAGAAACTTGAGCACCCCGAACGCATCGAGCGGCATCACGGACGCATTTTCCAGAATCGCGCGCGCCTGATCGTAACCCGTCCCGTAAACGTTGCCCGCGCTTGCAAGGCCGAGGAGTGCAAGCGCAAGACCGCAGCCCGCCGCGAACAGGACCGGCCAGCGCGCGCGCAGCGACGCGAATCGATCGAGCGGCGTGAAGCCTTCGAGCAGAATGAGGCGAGCGAACGTCCCACCTGCAAGACCGCAGATCGTTCCGCAAAGCAAAACGGCGAGCCAGCTGCGATTCAATGGCAGCGCCGAAGCGATCCTGCCGAAGTAGGCGTACTCACCGAGAAAACCCAGCGAAACAACGCCGGCGACGATGACCGCCGTTAGAACGACACCGCTCATGCGTGTCTCGAAAGCGCCGGCCATTTCTTCGATCGCAAAGACGACGCCCGCGAGCGGTGTGTTGAACGCAGCGGCGATGCCGGCTGCGCCGCCCGCTAGGATGAACCGCGCGGCGGCCTGGGGCTCGGCAAAGCCGAATCGCTTCCCGAGCGCATAGAGCAGACCCGCGCCCACATGCACGGAAGGGCCTTCACGTCCGACCGACGCGCCAGCGCCGATCGCAACCAGCGTCAGCGCCATCTTGCCGAGCGCGACCCGCGGCGACAGCAACCGGGACCGGAAGTCGGGATCGTCAAGCTGGAGCGCCGCGATCGTCTGAGGAATGCCCGACCCACGCGTTGCAACGAGAAGACCCTGTGTCGCCCACGACAGGAGCGCGAAGACGAGCGGCGTCAGAACCAGCGGCCAGTACGGACTCACGGCGAGAAGATGGACGAAGAGTGCGTAGACTCGATTGCTCAGCACCGCAAAAAGAATCGCGCTCGCGCCGACGAGCACTGCACCCGTCCACAGAAGCATGCGCTGGCGCCATTGTCTGGGCGACAGGAGATCGTGATCGCGAAGCCGGCGAACTCGTGATGGCAGTCTGGCTTTCATGCAGAATTCGCCACCGGTCCGCGAGTATCCGGATATGCGACACCGGGTGCGACGCGAATCCGAGCACTCGGTTTGAAGCAACATTTCCTGCGGGATTTCAACGGCAATTGTCTCGGGAGAGTCACGCGATCATGAAGAAAAACGATGCGAAAACGCCTAGCGGGAATTCCGGGCGTACGTCGTCGCCCTCGCCTGCGGTCCTCGAGATACTCGCGCGTTTTCGCATCATCTTTCAAACGAACCGACAGCACTACCAGCACGTCGAAAAATCCGTCGGACTGGGCGGATCGCAACTCCAGGCACTCGCTATCATTGCCTCGCAGAACCCGGTCGGCATCTCGGCGCTCGCGAAGGCAATGCTCATCCGCCAGCCGACGGCAAGCAACCTCGTGGAGCAACTAACGCGCCTTGGCCTAGTTATCAAGAAGCAAAGCGGAAGGGACCTTCGTGCCGTCGAGCTCGCGGTAACCGCAAAGGCGCGAAGGATTCTTGCACGCGCTCCGGCTCCTCTGGTGGGTCTTCTCGCAGATGCGATCGATTCCATGAACCCGGCCAGCAGGGCCAATCTTCGCAAATCCCTCGACGCCGTGCTGGAAGCAATGAAGTCGAAGGACGACAGCGCGCGGTTCCGTCCGCTGGCCGACATGTAGGCAACGCGCTCGTTGCGCGCGAACAACATTTGTTGCTATATAGCTTCAGAAGCGTATAATCTTCGGCACGCGAGCATGCTCGACCTGGGGCGGCCGCGGCGAGTATGAGGGGCGCCGCTCGCCGCGGCCTTTATTCGCTCCCGAGCAGCGGACTTCGCCATGTGAATCGGTGCGTGATGTCTCCGCACGATCGCTTCTTTTTCTTTCGCGTCGACAAGGAGGACGGATGTCGCGTCCATCGACAACCGCCACATTTTCGCTTCCGCTGGGACCCGAATCCCGATGGGGTCTTTTTCTCGACCTGGACGGCTCGCTGCTCGACGAGTGCTCGAGACCCGAGAGAGTCGTCGCGGGCACTGAAGTCATTCGATTGCTCGGTGCGCTGCAGCAGACATTCAATGGAGCGCTGGCGATCATCAGCGGTCGACCCGTACGCGACATCGACCGCATTCTGTACCCACTTCGGCTGCCCTGCGCCGGTCTTCACGGCGCGGAACGCCGGTCATGCGACGGGACGCTGACACGGCTCGATGTGGACCAGTCCGCTCTCGCGCAGGTCCGGGCGGCATTGAATGTGATTAGTGTAAAGCGATGCGTCGAGCTTGAAGACAAGGAACTCGGGTTCGCGATCCATTTGCGCTCGACGCCCGAGAACGTCGAAGCGGCGGAAGATTCGGTCACCCAGGTTGCCGAAAGGAGCCGCGGTGCGTTTCGGGTGTTGCGGGGCAGGAAAGTCATCGAGCTCATTCCTAACGCTGCGAGCACGCTGCGGGCAGCTCGGGCGTTTATGGAAGAGTCCGTGTTTTCGCGTCGGCGACCTTTGATGTTCGCGCATCACCACGCAGATGTGAACGCCTTTGAAGTCGCGAGAGAGAGGAATGGAGTTGCCGTGGCGGTCGGCGACGCCGCGCCGCCGACCATGCATCGCGTCGCATCGCCGAGGGAATGCCGGTTTCTCCTCTCCGAGCTCGTCAATCTCGGACACCTCGGACTCGTCGCATGACTTCCCTCGATCGCGCCGCGGCCCATCGCGGATCGCTCCCGGAATGCGCGCGTCGGTGCATTCCTCGATGAGCCGCCTCGTCGTCATCAGCAACCGCGTTCCGCTGCCGAGTGAGCACAGCGCAGGGGGGCTGGCTTCCGGAATGCTTTCCGCGCTGCGCGAATGCGGCGGCATCTGGTTCGGGTGGAACGGGCGCACTCAGGCAGAGTCGGCGACGGATGTTGACCGCGAGAGCGAAGGCAACGTCGAATTCGCCACGCTGGGTCTTAGCCGCCGCGACGTGACCGAGTATTACGCGGGGTTCGCGAACCGGACATTGTGGCCGTTGTTTCATTTTCGCCCGAGCCTCGTTGACTTTTCGCGCGCGAATTACGAGGCATACGTCCGCGTCAATCAGCATTTCGCCGAGCGGCTTGCGCCGCTGCTGCATCCCGACGATCTGATCTGGGTGAACGACTATCATCTGATTCCCCTCGGTGCCGAACTTCGACGCCTCGGCGTTCGGGCGCGGATCGGCTTCTTTCTGCACACGCCGTTTCCGCCCAGCGATCTTCTCGTTACGCTGCCCGTACATCGGGAATTGTTCGAAGCACTGCTTGCTTACGACGTCGTCGGCTTTCAGACGGAACGTTATCTGCGCGCATTTCGGGAATACATCGTGACCGAGGCGGCGGGCGAGGTAAACGAGCGCGGTATTTTGAGCATCCGCGGTGGTCGGCACAGTGTGCGAGTCGGTGTATTCCCCATCGGAATCGACGTCGAGCAAACCGAGCGTCAGGCCATCGAAGCCTTCGATCTGGAGCCGGTCAGCGCGTTGCGGGACAGTATCGGACCGCGCGATCTCATCATCGGGGTCGACCGGCTCGACTACAGCAAGGGAATTCCCGAGCGCTTCAAGACCTATGCAGAGCTCCTGGAAAACGAGCCATCACTTCGTGGTTCGGTCGTCCTGCTACAGATCGCGCCGCATTCGCGCAGCGATGTTCCCGAGTATCGCCGCCTGCGCCGCCAGCTCGAGGGCCTCGCCGGCTCGATCAACGGCAAGTTCGCGCAGGCGTCGTGGACGCCGATCCGTTACGTCAACGCGACTTACCGGCACAACGTGCTCATGGGTTGCTATCGACATGCTCGCGTCGGATTGGTGACGCCACTGCGGGACGGGATGAACCTGGTAGCCAAGGAATACGTCGCGAGTCAGAACCCCGAGGATCCCGGCGTGCTCGTTCTTTCGCGGTTCGCTGGCGCAGCGGCTGAGCTCGAAGGTGCACTCCTCGTCAATCCCAACGACATCGAAGCGACTGCGCGGACGTTGAATGCCGCACTCAACATGTCGCTCAGTGATCGGCGCGCTCGCTGGGAGACGTCGATGAACGCGCTTCGTAGTCACGATGTGGTTCGCTGGCGTCGTGAATTCGTTTCCGCGCTCGATCAGAGCGCTCGGCTCGCGGCGTAGCGATGGAACAGATCCAGACGTTCCTGTCGACGCACGAGGAGATTCTGTTCCTTGTGGTCTACGGTCTTGTTTTGCTGGTCGCCTGGACAGCGCATCACTGGGGCTACCAGCTTGTCTGCGCGATCGTGCGGTCGAGCTTCGGGCATGATCTCGTGGCGTTCGCGAAGCGTCCGACCCTGCTAATCGTGCTGCTGGCCGCGACGCAAGCGACGCTGAGCGTCGTTGACGCGGGCAGGCTCG